>Ga0105098_10000989_pt1 | contig 10147 bp, 14 predicted proteins | sample PPLLak21cMay2015_FD_79137 | JGI IMG/M metagenome (GOLD analysis project Ga0105098, IMG submission 79137) | Freshwater sediment microbial communities from Prairie Pothole Lake near Jamestown, North Dakota, USA - PPLs Lake P7 Core (1) Depth... | ecosystem: Environmental > Aquatic > Freshwater >... | reverse complement strand
GCTCCGTTATGCCTTCATCCTGGATCGGGGCGAACTGGGCAGGTTACCGACGCACGTAGACTTCCCCTTCATCGAGAACGGCAAACTCCTGGTCAGGGTTGTCTACAGCGATAACCCGCCACCCATACCAGTTCCGCCTGTCGATATCACAAAGGTTGATGATCATACGCTGGTGCGCCAGGGCGTGGGAGCGTTCCTGAAGGTCTTTGACGATATCAAACTGAGGGAGGATGCCGCCTTGCCGCTCTCTGCGCAAAGCTTGCCTGATATTGTGGTCATAGACGAAGATGAATTCAATAAACGGATAGCAGAGCACGAAGCCAATCATCACAGAATTAAACCGGGATTGCTTCCCACCAGGTGAAAGAGGAGAATTGCGCCATGAATGTGAATAAAGATATATTCGAGAATAAGTGGGAACAAATCCGTGCCCAATCTCAAGTGTGGTGGGGTCTATTTAGCGAGGACGATCTTGATAAGGTGGCAAAGGCGCCCATCAAGCGCGATAAATATGCCATGCTGCTGCGCGTGAAATATGGCTACACCCAACAACGCGCCAGGGATGAAATCAATAAGCGCATCACAGATTTGGAACTCAACCCACCAAGCAGTGAATTAATGAGCGACTCATTGGATCGACAAGCCAGTTCGAAGGTTTCAAAAGCTCGGAAAAGCCGGATCCAAAAGTCCAATCTGTAATTCAATGATTTCAAAAACAAGGAGAGAAAATGGGACGCAAAGGTGTCAGTAAACGCAAGCCTAAAAAATCCAAATCCGATTCAAATGCCAGCATTAATCATGGCTCTTCCAATGCGCGCCCGGGCGAGAGCCCGTCAGTACAGTCGCTTGTGAATGCCAGAGACGCCTCTCTCCATAGAGGTGGCACGAATCCTTCCGCCGGATCGGATAAAAAACACAAAAAGGGAATTTAGGTCTCCGGACCATGTAATGATGTTTATCGTCATAGGGACCACTGAGAAGAAAAGACAATGAAACTAAGTTTGCTCTTTATCGTTATGGATCTGCTTACCTCACTGGCTTATGCGATCCTATTTGTGCACGGCAAACTATGCCAGTTTTCGAATTCAAAAGGAAGTATCGCTCTGACGAATTTACCGGTTACTGTTCCAGTCACAGCCGCCCGATGACCAATCGGGAATTGTGAACATGCGAAAGGAAGAACTCTATGCGCACTCAAACGATTAGTTTTTCAGAGAGGCAAACACTTTGCGTTTTCCCTGCTGAGCGTCCACAACTGGCGCAGGCAATCTCAGAATTGGGCTTGCAGGGCCGGTATCCTGTTATTGTATTGATCGGCGGTGAGATTGATACACAACAGGCACCCGTGACTCGACAGGCCATCGAAGCCATTTCCAAGGTTGCAGAAAAGCTGGGGGCTCTGGTGATCTGCGGAGGCACAGATATGGGTGTAATGGCTGAAATCGGCCAGATACGGTCGCACAATGGTTACAAATTTCCTTTGGTTGGCATAACACCCGAAGAGTTGGTCACCTGGCCCGGCGGCCCGCAGAACGCCAAGTTTTTATGGCTGGGAAAACAGCGTTGGCAACTGGAACCTCATTATTCCCATTTCATCCTTGTGCCCGGCAGCCAGTTTGGGGATGAGTCCGCCTGGATTGGCGATGCAGCGACCCTGTTGTCCAATGGACACCAGTCTGTGACGATCTTGATCAATGGTGGAGAGGTTTCCCGGAAGGATATCGAATTGAGTCTGGAGAACGGCCGTCCGGTCATCGCTTTGAGCCGCACAGGCCGTCTGGCAGATAATCTGGCGAGGCAACCCGAGCGGGACAAATTGATCACGATCGTGCCCGCAAATGCTGAACAACGGATCGGTGAAGCTGTGCAGGCAGCGTTATTCATCAATGAAACGAGCGCAGCGGGAGCAGCCGTCCCAGCCATTGATCAAGTAAAAAGTTGACAACATGACGGATCGACAATACTTTCAGGAATGGCGTTTGCCAAACATCGCTTTCTGTGTAAAAACATTGATGTGGAGGTCCTATGACTAGTAATCAGGTATTAAAGATCGTAGAGCAATACAGCCGGAAGAGTGAGGCTGGATACGGGGCCATTAAGGTCACGCGGGTAGCAGATCACAAAACCGTGTTCGTCGAACAAATTGAGGGCGCCGGACGAGCCGTCATGATGGACAAGTATGAGGTGGACGGAGCAATCTACTGGGCAGGCTACAGCTCGCGCAGCGAGACGGTTTATATCAGTCAGGCGGCGTAGGCCCTACCAACGAATCAGATAGTGACGAAGAGGTGAGTTCGAAGCTGCCCAACAGCAAAAGCTGGCGATTGTTCAGCGCGCCGAGGGTGAACGGCAGTTATTCAGGTTGCGCAAGGCAAGGCGGAGGCCATCCGGCTGGTCAACGAAGCCGCCGAAAAGTATTTCGTAGGCAACGCCCAGGCTTTGAAAAAGCTGGAGATGGTCGAAAATTCCCTGCGTGATAATGCCAAAATCGTTATTACCGAACATGGGATCAGCCCAACCCTGTTGCTGGGAAGCCTGCCGGTGAATGTGTCGGCTGGTGGGAATGGCAAGAACCCCAAATTCATAAAAGAAGAATAGCAAAAGATGATCTGGAAGTAGTTTGGAACCAGATGTCGGGGCGCTTTTAGCCTCAGTACCGTTCGACTACTTCTTACGCAGAGAGAATTTCGCGAATTCGCGCGGATTTTCTAATCAATTCGCGGAAATTCGCGCGAAGCGATTCGCGGCAAAAACAATAAAGCTTTGCCTTGAACATCTCAAGGTAGCAACTTGAGTTAAATAGTTTTTGCATTGAATCGCAAACCCAAAACCTCAATCATTGAAGGGATAGATATCTTTACACAATCTTCATACAGCCTTCATTTCAAATGTACAATTAAAAATTACACTGCGTGAACAATAAATTCGTGGAGGCACGCATGGTAACTGTCCTTGGAAAACGGGTTCGCTTATTTCGCCCACATACGATTTGGATCCGCAAAATCGTCCAGTGGTTCTTCTTTTTATTCATCGTCCTGATCGCTGTTAATCATACACTGGCAGAGAGTGGATCGGCGATCCCGATCCTTTCGAGCGCCTCCCTGCACGCGGTCTGTCCCTTTGGGGGGGTGGAAACGCTTTACACCCTGGCTGCCAGCGGATTGCTCGTCAAAAAGGTCCATGCCTCCGCGCTTGTCCTGGCAGGATTAAGCCTGCTGCTCGCGATCTTCTTCGGACCCGTTTTTTGCGGATGGATCTGCCCGCTGGGCACAGTCCAGGAATGGGTCGGGAAGCTGGGCCGCAAGCTTTTCAGGCGCCGCTACAACCACTTTGTCCCAACAAAACTCGACCATCTTTTGCGCTATACCCGTTATGGGATTTTGGTCTGGGTCCTCTATGTCACCGCGACCAGCGGCACGCTGATCTTCGAGGCGTACGATCCCTATTTCGCCCTCTTCAATTTTTGGAGCAGTGAGGTTGCGCCTACTGCCCTGCTCATCCTGGCCGCGACGCTGGTGCTTTCGGTATTCGTCGAACGACCCTGGTGCAAGTATGCCTGTCCGTACGGGGCGGTGCTGGGACTGACCAACCTCTTCCGGGTCTTCTCGATCAAGCGCGCCGCCTCCACCTGCAAGGCAGATGGCGCCTGTTCCATCATGTGCCCTATGAATATTCCCGTGGATAACAAAAGCGTCGTCCGCGATCACCAGTGTATCTCCTGCCTCGAATGTACCTCCGAAGCGATCTGCCCTGTTGCCAAAACCGTCGTCTTTACCACTGGAGTTATAAAATGACGCTCACATCCAAACCGCTTGCACTCATCCTTTTTATTATCATGTTTGGGGGCATTGCAGTCTCGTCTGCATTGGGCTGGTGGCAGACCGAGTCCACGAAGGTCCCGGCAGCATTCACGGAAGGCGATTTTGCGGGTCAGGCAAACCCGGCCGATATTCGCGGTTCCTATACATTCGGTGACATAGCCAATTCATTCGATGTCACGCCAGAAGTTCTTACGCAGGCGTTTCAAGTGAAAAGCGACGATCCAGCTTCCTTTGCGGTGAAGGATCTGGAAGCGCTCTACCTCGACAGCGGATACGAGATCGGTACAAATTCAGTTCGATTGTTCGTTGCGTTTTATGCCGGCTTGCCATTTGATACTACCGGACAGGAGATTTTCCTTCCCAAACCCGCCGCGGACATTCTGCTGGGCCGCGCGAGGCTGACGCCCGAGCAGGTGACGTATGTGCAAGCCTGTAGCGTGGAAGTCATCCCTGCCTTCCGCGCGGACGTTGAACCGGCAACCGCTCAAAGTGAGGAAACTGCACCCGAAACGGAATCCGCTCAACCTGCGTCCGGCACGGAAGAATATGCTGTCAAAGGAAAAACCGTCTTTGGAGACCTTATCCTTTGGGGCGTCCCACAGGAAGTCATCGAACAAATCATTGGCGCGCCCATGCCCGATCCCGCGCAGAAAGTCAAGGACTATGCCTCTGCCAATGGATTGGATTTTGAAACACTCAAAACTCAATTACAAGCAGAAGTTGACAAGGCGGAAAAGTAAAATCGAGTAGGGAGCGGCAGCAAACCGCTCCCTCTTACACCTATGCGAACTACTTGCCGCATCCGTCAGTTTTATATAGCCCGTATCCTGGAGAATAAAGCAGCGTCATAGAAAGCGAGAACATTGGTGCCCAACGAGCAGGAACTTCTTCGGCTTGCGTCCCAGCGGAACCCGGCAGCCCTGGCTGAAATTTACGATACCTATCGGCCAGGTTTATATCGCTATGCGATGCGCCTGCTTGGTGACGACTCTCTCGCCGAAGATTGTGTGGCGGAAGCCTTCGCGCGCTTCCTGAAATCCCTGCAAAAGCGCCAGGGACCGCGCGACCATTTGCAGGCCTATCTTTATCGCATCGCGCACAACTGGATCGTTGACTTCTATCAAGACCATGAAGAGACCTGTGATTTGAGTGAGACCCTGCATGGCAAGGAAACAACCGAAGAGGATGCAGCAAAGCAGATCCAACAGAAGCAGGTCCGAAAGGCGATCCGTGGTCTGACGCCAGATCAACAAAAGGTGATCTCACTTAAGTACCTGGAGAATTGGAACAATGAGGAGATCGCCCGAGTTTTGCACAAACCTGTTGGAGCGGTCAAGTCCCTTCAACATCGCGCCCTGGCGAGTTTGCTAAGGTTGTTAACGGAAAAAAACAGATGAACAATCAATTTGATGCTGAAGCGATCGTACAGGAACAGCTCGACGTGCTCATGGAGGTCCCTGAGCCTGACCCGCGGGTTGTCGCCCGCGCACGCGCACGTTTCCTGACACAAGCCGTATCTGAGGATGGGTTCCAACGTCACAACGGGTGGAAATCAATCTTCAGAAAGGAACAATTTGCGATGAATATCCTGGTATCAATACTTGTGATCGTAGGTTTGCTCGCCGGTGGTGGGATGACTGTGAACGCAGCCCAGAATGACCTGCCAAACGAACCTCTTTATGGCGTCAAAACATGGAGTGAAAACGTCAGCCTGCAGTTCCAGAACAACCCGGAAGCGAAAGTAGAGCGTTTGATGGAGCTCGCTCAAACCCGCGTTCAGGAAATGACGCAGTTGACTGAAACCGGTCAGACTCCGCCCGATCAGGTCAGGCTGCGACTTGAACAACACCTTCAACAGACGTTACAACTCTGCAGTAACATGGAAGATGCAGCGCTCGATCCGACTCTCCTGCAGCTGCGCGACCAGTTACAACAGCAAGAGCGTGATATGCAAAAGTTGCAGGTTCATGCTGCACAGGCTGCGCAGCCTATTCTGGAACGCACCCGCACAATGCTGCAGACGCGGCTGCAATTGGTCAATGACGGACTGCAGGATCATGAAATGTTCCGCAATACAGTCCGCAATGGATTCCAATATGGGCAGACCCAGACCCCGCCTACATCGGCTCCGTCGACACCTACGGCCCCGAATGGGCAGCAGAACGGTCAGTCGACTCCACAAGCTGGTCCGGACAATGGCAATGGCTCTGGCTCGAATGGGCAACAAAATGGTCAGTCCACGCCCCAGGCCGAACCGAGCAACGGGCCAGGTCCGAATCCCAGCGTGACACCAATGCAAAATAATGGCGGCAATGGGTCAGGCTCCGGCACGAATCCTGGGGGGAATAATAAAGGCGGCGATTCTGGAGGCAGTGGTTCAGGTGGAAGTGATGGAGGTGGCGGTTCGGGAGGTGGGAGCGGCTCTGGCAGCAACCGTCCATAAGTGAGAGAAGAAGGTAGGGGGCGGGAGAGCCAAAGAAAGCGAATAGCAATACGCACGCGATAAAGCGGAGCTGGTGTTTGCCGGCTCCGCTCTCCCATATACTGGCAAAAGCCGCGCGGGAACAGGTCTATCGGATATCTTATTCAAGACATTGGAAGCATGAGACAAAGGCCTTCGAAGTGAATAGCTCGGAGGTCTTTTCATTACAGGATCTGACAAATCACATCGAAATAGAAATACCTATCAATTCTTTTAAGCCATATCCGTATCGCCAGGGGGACGTCGTAATGGGCGCACCGTAATTAGATCGCTTCACATCATTTCGCTGAACCATAAGGAGAGACCATGAAAAGAATGGGCTTAGGTGAAAGAGGCCAGGCGCTGATCCTGATCGCTCTGGCTGCCATTGGGTTATTTGGTTTTGCCGCACTTGCTATTGATGGCAGTGCGGCCTTCTCAGATCATACGCATGCCCAGAACGCGGCAGACACAGCGGCTCTGGCTGCTGCCCTCACCAGGATACGTGGAGGTGATTGGGTTCAAACGGGGTTGGCCCGAGCAGGAACCAACGGTTACCGGAATGATGGTCAATCCAATACCGTCCATGTGCACTGCCCTCCAGAGTACGGACCCTACGCAGGCAATAACGAATATATGGAAGTGGTGATCGAGTCGAATGTCAAAACGACTTTTGCGCGTGTCGTGGGAATAGATCAAGTGAACAATGTAGTGACAGCTGTCGCCCATGTAAAACCGCCGACACGTGCACCTCTGTACTCCGGCGCGGCCATGGTGGCATTAAAACCGGATGGACGCGGCGCCTTCCGCTCACATGGGACCAATGCCACCTCCGTTATCGGAAGCGGGATTTTCGTCAATTCAAATGATTCCTGCGCGTTCGAACAGGTCGGCAATAGCGAGATCGATACCCTCGCGGGTATCCAGATCGTCGGCCAGGCATGCTTGCATGGGTCTGTTTCCCCCGCGGATGCGATCACCCCTGGAGCAGCCCCGGTGCCCTATCCACCTGTCAACCTGCCGCCTGAACCCTCCTGTGCGCAGGACGCCGTACAAACCGGCAACATGCTATCATCCGGGAACTGGTCTGGAAACTTTCCACCGGGAGGAGTGACACTGCTGCAACCAGGCATCTATTGTGTGGATGGAATGTTCATGGTCAATGCCCACGACAAATTGACGGGCGATGGAGTGCTCATCTACATGCGATCGGGAAATGTTCACTGGGATGGAAAAGCCCAGATCAATCTGACGGCACCCACCTCCGGTCCCTATGCCGGATTGCTGATCTATATGCCGATGAGCAACGAGGAAGGAATGATCATCAACGGTAACTCTGATTCGAGTTTTGTCGGCACCTTCCTCGCGCCCGCCTCGGACATTCAGGTCAACGGGACCTCAGGGGTGAATGGGTATCACAGCCAGATCGTCGGTTACACCATCGACCTAATCGGCACTGCCGATATGCTTGTCGAATATAACCAGAACGAGAACCTCATCGTAGATTTTCCAGCAATGCTTGAGTTGGTCCAATAACGATGGAATGAGAGTTGTGTAGCACAAGGAGCGACAGTTTGTCGCTCCTTGTTTGCCAGGTATTTTAGGTTTCAGCAACCTCACTCCAGTCTATTCGTAGCCCAAGCGACCAAGTACCAGATTCTAGATTTGTGGGTCATCTGCGAAATCGGCGGGAGTGGCGAAAAGGGTGAGCAAAAACCTTCTAGCCACACACCTGCCTGATTTGCTAAGCAAATCACGGGCGGTGCCAGGGGAGAACACTGAGCCCATTGAGAAAAAATCTCTTAAATCTCTGTGGCTTAACACACTCAATTAGCCACTCCCCGAAATCGACGCGTACACAAGCATTTTAAAAGTCTCTGGTAAAATTGGGCTGCCCGTACTTTTTATATCGCCCCCGTAGCTCAATGGATAGAGTAACAGACTTCGAATCTGCAGGTTGTCCGTTCGAATCGGACCGGGGGCACTAGCAATAAAACAACCAGGCCATTTGATTTGAAAGATCTCAAGTAGGCCAAAGGGGGAAGAATGACTACTAAAGTCTGTACAAAATGCTTTCAAGAAAAACCAATTGATGAATTTCCATTAAGAAGTAGATTTACAGGTAGACGACACTCCCACTGCAAGGAATGTGTAGCAAAAATCTCAGGCCAGTGGTATGAGAATAATAGAGACCGTCAAAGAGAAAATGCAAAACGGCATAGGGTTGTTTACCGCCAGACAGCAAGGGAATATATCTGGGACTATTTACTAAATCACCCCTGCATCTCATGCGGCGAAAGAGACCCTTGTGTCCTTGAATTTCACCATGCACGAGGAAAAAAGGAGACCGATGTATCATCTCTGGTTGGCCGTGGCTCATCTTTGGAAGCTCTGAAAAGAGAGATTGAGAAGTGTGATGTACTCTGTGCCAACTGCCACAGGAAACTTACTGCGAAAGAGCGCAGTTGGTTTAAGAGGTAAAATCGGATTTACTCTTTGTTTCCCAGCTGGATCGCATTAAGAAGGAAAAGCGCTTATACTCTTTAAATCATAAGTAATTTAGATCTATGGAATCCTTAGAACCCGACGATAAATTGATCCGCTTGTTGCTGCCGCGCCTCGAGCGGATCTCCGTCGATTCGTACTGGGCGCACCGGGCAAGCGGCGTCAGGGGCGCGCTGGTGAAGATTTTGGACCAAATGGAAACAGGCGGCCTGGTCGATCCGGCCCTCGTGAGAACGAATATCCGGATCGGTTTTGAAATCCTGAAGGAAGCCGCTAAAGAATACTGATCGACAAAAACGGGAGCATCCATTCGATGCTCCCGTTTTCGCAGGATGCGACTATCTTTACTGTAATGAATCCTGACCGGAAAATAGATATACTAGGGAGGAAGCTGAATTTCAGTGATCATCTTCATGCCAAAGGAATTACTATTAGAACTGGACACTGAACGGTAGAGAATGTTACAACTTTGGTCATCTTTAGTGCCATTGCCGTCGACACGCCCTATATCTCAGGAAAGCTGGCAAACATCCAACCATGAACGATCTCTACACCACCGCACCCACGCAAATAGTCATGTACGCAACTCAGTATTGTCCCGATTGCGTACGAGCAAAGAAATTCTTCGAAGCGAACCACATTCCGTACCTGCAAGTAGGATTGGAAGGGAACGCTGAAGCTACCGAATTTGTTACGAAGGTCAACCACGGCTATCGAAGTGTTCCAACCATTATCTTTCCCGATGGCTCTGTCCTGGTGGAGCCAAATTGGGAGGAGCTTAAAGCCAAATTCGCGTACGCATGAACCAGACAGCCGATATCGTCATCTGCGGGGCCGGGATCACCGGCGTCGCTGCCGCGCATTTCCTCAGCAAGGCGGGGTTCACAAATATCCTGCTGGTGGATGAACGGCCTCCCCTCTCCTTCACAAGTGACCGCTCCACGGAGTGCTACCGCAACTGGTGGCCCGACCCGGAAATGCTCGCGTTGATGAATCGTTCCATCGATCTGATGGAAGCGTTCGCCCAGGAAAGCGGGAATGTCTTCCGGATGAATCGGCGCGGCTACTTGTATGTGACCGGCGACGAAAGCAAAGTGGCGGAACTGGAAGCCGCTTCAGGCGCGACCTCGAGCCTGGGCGCCGGTCCGACGCGCGTTCACTCGCCCGGATCTTCATCCTACCAACCCGCGCACCCCGAGGGGTTCCACGACTCGCCCGACGGCGCAGATCTGCTCATTGGCAATCAACTCATCCGCAACTATTTTCCATATCTAACCGAACGCGCGGTCGCAGCGCTGCACGTCCGGCGCGCGGGTTGGCTGAGCGCGCAGCAGCTGGGGATGTACCTCCTCGAAACGGC
>Ga0105098_10000988_pt1 | contig 10152 bp, 7 predicted proteins | sample PPLLak21cMay2015_FD_79137 | JGI IMG/M metagenome (GOLD analysis project Ga0105098, IMG submission 79137) | Freshwater sediment microbial communities from Prairie Pothole Lake near Jamestown, North Dakota, USA - PPLs Lake P7 Core (1) Depth... | ecosystem: Environmental > Aquatic > Freshwater >... | reverse complement strand
CGTTTCGCTCGGCCTCCGGCTGGTGATCCTCCTCTGCCTGATCTTCTCGCTCGCCGGGCTGGAGATCGTCCAGAGCGGGAACGACCTTGCGGTTGTATTTCTGGTGGATCTTTCCGATTCGATGCCGCAGGAAGCGGTCGCCGCGGAAGTGGACTATGTGCGCCTCGCACTGGAAGCGATGGGTCCCGAGGATCAATCTGCCGTTGTCGTCTTCGGCGCGGACGCGCTGGTGGAACGGTCCATGTCCCCGGTCAGGGAATTGAGCGCCATCACATCTGCTCCAATTACCAACCAGACCGATCTGGCGGAAGCGATCCAATTGGGCCTGGCTTTGTTCCCATCTGGTCATGCGAAGCGAATGGTCATTCTCTCCGACGGCGCGCAGACCAGCGCCGACGCGCTCGAAGCCGCGCGCTTCGCCGTCGCTGCGGACGTGCAGATCGTGGTCGTGCCCTTCGTCAACCAGGCCGGCCCGGAGGCGCTGATCACCGGCGTGGATCTGCCAACGCATTTGCGCCCGGGCGAGCAGTTCGACCTGAGTGTTTCCGTCCAGGCAAACGAACCGACACGCGCGGTGATCCAGGTGTTGGGCGGGGATCAGATCCTGTACGAACAGACTCACGACCTGCGGCGCGGCGCACAGACGTTCAACCTGCCGCTCGAGGCAGGCGAGCCTGGCTTCGTCAACTACCAGGTCCAGATCTCGCCCCGGCAGGATGGCTTCTACCAAAACAATCATCTCGACGCGTATTCACAAGTGGAGGGCCCACCACGCATCCTGGTCGTGGCTCCCCCTTCCGGGGAAGCGCTGCCAAGCGGCGAGATCCGGCCCGACGAAGCCGCGGCGTTGTTGAGCGCGTTGCAGGCCGCGGACTTCCAGGTGGAATTGATCCCGCCGACTCGTTTGCCATCCGACCTGCCAGCGCTGGCGCAATATGACTCTGTCGTACTTGTAGATGTCCCTGCACGTGCCCTGGGGAGCAACCAAATGGAGAACCTGCGGTCCTACGTGCATGATCTCGGCGGCGGATTGGTTGCGGTGGGCGGACCCACCAGTTACGGCGTGGGCGGATACTTCCGGACACCACTCGAGGCGGCCCTGCCGGTGGACATGGAGATCAAGGATGAACAGCGCCGCCCATCCCTGGGAATCGTTTTCATCATCGACCACTCCGGCAGCATGTCGTCCACGAGCGGCGGCGTGGAGAAGCTCGAACTGGCGAAGGAAGCCGCGGCGCGCTCGATCGAATTGCTTTTCCCGAGCGACCGCGTCGGCGTGATCGCGTTCGACGATGCCGCCTCCTGGGTCGTCCCGATGACCGATCTCGAGAACCCGGCCCAGGTCACCAGCGCCATTGGGGGTATCCGCACCGGCGGCGGCACGGATATTCTGGCGGGCCTGCAAGCCATGGCGAAGGTCCTGCCGGGCGACGAGGCCAAGGTCAAGCACGTGATCCTGCTCACGGACGGCGGAGCCGACCCGGCCGGCATCCCTGAACTCGTCCAGCGTCTCTATGAAGAGAATGGCATCACCCTGTCGACGGTGGGAGTGGGGAACGATGCCGCTCCGTTCCTGGAAGATCTGGCTGCGCTCGGCGCCGGACGTTATCACTTCACGAACGATGCCAGCAGCATCCCCAGCATCTTCACCGAGGAGACGACCCTGGCGACGCGCGCCTACATCGTGGAAGAGTCTTTCTTCCCGACGCTGGTCAATTCGTCGCCGATCCTGACAGGCATCGATGAAGTCCCGCAGCTACATGGATATGTTGCCTCCAGCGCAAAGGACCTGGCGCAGGTGATCCTCCGCTCCGACAAGGAAGACCCGATCCTGGCGACCTGGCAATACGGGCTCGGCCGTTCGGTCGCATTCACCTCCGATGCCACAGGGCACTGGGCGCGTGATTGGCTGGGATGGGAAGGTTTTCCAGCGTTCTGGGTGCAGGCCGTGCGCTACACCATCGGCAGCTCGATAAACAGCGCCCTGGAAATGACCGTTGAGTCAGATGGGGAAGGGGCGCAACTCACGCTGGATGCACGCGAGCCCACGGGCGAGTTCCTGAACGGCTATCAGGTGGAAGCCAATGTCGTCGCGCCGGATGGCTCGACGCAGTCTGTGACGCTGGACCAGACCGCGCCCGGCCGATATGAGGCAGCGTTCCATCCCGCCGAGCAGGGCGTGTACCTGATCCACTTTTCGGGGAAAGCCCGGGACGGGCAAACGAATGACTCATTTGCGGAGACCACCGGATGGACGCTCTCCTATTCACCGGAATATCAACGCATCGAATCGGACCCGGACCTGCTCCTGCGGCTGGCGACGATGAGCGGCGGAAAGGTCGCCTCCGCGGACCCGGCCGAGGCGTTCGCTCACGACCTGAAAGCGACGCGCGCCTCCCGTCCGATCTGGCCCGGGCTGCTACTGCTGGCCGCCCTCCTGCTTCCATTGGATGTGGCTTCCCGCAGGCTGATCCTGACCCGGCAGGATATGATCCGTTTGCGCGACTGGGCGCTGGAAAAACTGGAGATCAAAAGGGCGCCTGTGCCTCAGGAATCTGCCCCGCACATGCAGGCTCTCTTTCAGGCCAAGAATCGGGCGCACGAGGAGAGGCGCTCCCCTCAGCCAGGACCATCGATTGATAATGCCGTTCAGCCGCCGCCTGAAACCGATCGAACAGAGAAGCCGCCAGCGGAACCGAAGAGAGTTTCCCCGGAACGCACAAGCCAGCCTCCCGAAGCGGCTTCCTCGACAACCGCCTCCCTCCTGGCCCGTAAGAAGGATTCACGAAAAAAGCGCGAGTAGCATCCAGCCAGGTCCACAACGTAGTAGCGACTTCAGTCGCTTTTTGGCTGAAAATTAACGGCTGAAGCCGTTACTACAGTAAGCCAATTTAGGCTAACCTGAATAAAAGAAACATGGCTCCCCCGAATTTCATTTTTCCAGTCATTAGCCACGGATTTCACTGATTTACACGAAAGTAATCGACCCTGCGGTTAGGGTACGACTGCACTAAACGTGTTCGTTTTTTGTCCGCGAATTCACGCGAATTTTCGCTACTCCAAACCCAATTCTCGCAGATTGGCGTAGATTAGCGGATAGATTTTGTGCCCACAGGGCAAACTCTGGGAAATTTATTCAAAATCCGTGCTTGTCCGTGAAACACTTGCACCCGATTTCGAATTGCTTGGCAATTCGTAGCAAATCGTGCGTTCGGTGCGGTGCAGGTGTCCGTGGCTGATTTCTTAAGTTTGGGGGGTGAAATGATCAACGCGTAAGCTGCCATAACGCCCGGGAGATCGTCGGACTGCGAGATCCCGCCGCCCGCCTGAACAAAGCCGGGATGGAATTGAGCACAGATTGGACCCGGGGATGTTCGAGGGGCAGGCCGTAGTGATCGACCAGAAAAGCCAGGGCGAAATTGGCGATCAGATCGGCGGAGTAGAAAGGTATCCCCCTGGCGGCATCCGGAAGGATGCCCAGGAACATGGGGGCAAAACGGACCAGTGCAATTTCGTCCGCGCGGGTGCGGCCGGGCTGTTCCGCCGGGAAGAGCGGCCGCATGTATGCGAGGGGCAGTTCCAGAATACCATTCTTCATGAAATGGTCCATCAGGCTGGACGACTCCACTTCCTTGACGATGCCGAACGTAAAGTCATCGCCCAGGCGTTTTGCATCCGCGATCACTTGCTCGAGGCAGACATGCACCAGGTACAGGGAAAGTCTCTGCCCGCACACATCGACTGCACGATAGGCAGGCTTCACTACCATCGCATGTGCCAGTCCAACGCGACGCTCATGCACATATCGGAACGTACGGAGCGCGGCCGGCTGCCCATCCACCTCCACCAGCCAGTAATGGACAATGTGCCCGGGGCGCTGCTCCTCGCCCCACTCCGCCCGCCGCCGCATGCGCGGGACATAATGTGCGTACTGCGGCAAAAGCTCTGCGTACAGACTCAGCATCGCCTCGATACGAGCCGTATCGCCCGACCCGAGCAGGGACCAAACCCTGATATTTCCTTCACTTCGAATTAACTGTGATGCCATAATTACTCCGCGTCTTAAAAATCCTGGTTGTTCAATATCCCCCGACCGCCGCTCAAGGTAACCGGCACAAAGACGCGACCATTTTCCCCCGACCCCAATCGAAGCAGTTGTGAAAATCTTTCTTGCATATGTCCATCTCTGAGGTTGTCTTGAATGCAGCTTACAAAGTACAACGACGATTATATTTTGTGTTTTTGTACAAAGGGCTCCCCTTTCAATTGTGATTGGGAATTTGGTTTTCAATTGTGAAATGGGATTTCGTTTAAAGGAAATAGAGTTCCTTAGATCAATGCTGATTTGCATATATCCTCACAGAGCGAGTGGATCATGCAGGCAGCCATCAGGACATTCCAGCAATGCAAACCAGTGCGTTGTTCATGCCGATTACTTGTGAAAACATTGGGAGTGTCTAACATCAGAATGATCATGTCATTCCCCCGGAGGGGCACCGGAGCGGTGTGAACGACCGAAGGGAGTGACCCTGGCACCGCCCGCCAGGGCAGGTGAGAATCCCCGGTAAATTCAGCCGATTGGCTGAATTTACCGGGAGACACTTCGCTTCGCTCAGTGTGACATAATCTTTTACAACCTCGACATTAGTTACTCCCAAAACATTTCTACATCCGCTATTTCCAGGAAAGGTGGTAGACTAATGTGACCGACTAAGTGTACTTTTTCGGATTTTTTATTTCTGGAGAAGGAATGTATGGGGTCACGTAATCGTGAATAGGCTAATTATTCTGTTCGATGTTTATATAAATTTCAACTTGAATGCAGCGTATCGAGCTCTCAATTGCTGGCCGGGCTGGCGCCGTATTTCCTGTTGCGACTGAAAGGACTGAGATGAAGCTGATCACATTGACAGGCTTATTACTCATCGTTGTTCCGATTGCTTTCAATGCAACCTTCTTCCTCCTGCAAAGAGCGTTTGAATATCCGGACATCCTCCGCAAACCAACCGATTATGTCCTGCGGCGCTTCAAGGAAGGTGGTGCACCGTTGCGCCGGCTATGGTATGTCTTTGCGTTTTCGGCAGTACTGTTTACACCTGTCCCGGTGATGGTGGGACAGGTGTTCCAGCCAGACGCGCCGTGGTATCTCGTGGTTGGCACAACGATCGGCGTTCTGGCGGGTGCCGTTCAGTTTCTCGGATTAATACGCTGGCCTTTCCTTGTTTCCAGTCTGGCCGACATGTATACCCAGCCTGAGGCCACACAGGCCACTCGCGATAGCGTGGTCGTTGTCTTTCAGGCCTTTCATCGCTACGCCGGAGTGGCGATTGGCGAGCATCTTGGTTACATCTTTACCAGTACATGGACGATCCTGCTGTGTATCGCCATTGTTGGGACAGATCTGGTTCATCCGCTTTTTGGGTGGCTGGGAATTATTCCCGCCATCGGTGTATTGATGGGAGTGTTCGAGGAGACAGGCTTCAAAGCCGCAGGTGCGATCAACGCGATCAGTTACATCTTGTGGTCGGTCTGGCTGATGGCCTTCGGAATTGCTTTGTTGCTTTCCGCCTCGGTGGTCGAGTAAGCCCGAGTACTTTTCGAGGGCTGTATCGAGACCACCACGCTATAGAAATTCTTCCTGTCAACTGTTGGTCTCGACACCTGCACTCCCCGGCACTTGCGCCCGGGGCAAGTGTGAAGCTGAACGCTTCAGTTCAGGTGCAAGTGTACGGGCTGGGAAGATCGCATGGTCCTCTCAAAGTCGAAAACAGGTCCGCGAATTTACGCTAATCCTCGCGAATTGCTAATAGATTGGCGCTCATTCGCGCAGATTAGTGGACAAAAAGCGGGCTCGTCTGGACTTTGAGAAAGCCATGGGGAAGATCGCCAGCCCACTCGACCAACGGTGTGGGTATGCCCCGGTGGTCGAGACGCAAGCAGTCGAGACCACCATGCTATAGAAATTCATCTTATAACTGTTGGTCTCGATATGGGGTTGGATGACCCAACCCCTGCTCGACCAACCTAAAAGGAGAACTACTTATGAAAGCGATTGTGTATACAGAATACGGATCATCGGATGTTCTTCATCTCCGGGAGGTAGTCAAACCTACTCCAAAGGAGGATGAAGTACTGGTCAAAATTCACGCCTCATCTGCAAACGCTGCTGACTGGCACCTGATGAGGGCAGAGCCGTTCCTGGCACGCTTATCGAACGGACTTCTCAAACCCAAAAACCCCAGGCTCGGCGCGGACGTAGCCGGGCGCGTGGAAACGGTTGGAAGAAACGTAACGCAGTTCCAGGCGGGTGATGAGGTATTTGGGGAACTGCCCTTAAATGAGCTGGGCAGTTTTGCCGAGTATGTCTGTGCTCATGAAGAGGCATTGGCATTGAAACCAGCCAGACTGACGTTCGAGCAGGCAGCCGCCGTCCCTTTAGCGGCATTCACCGCCCTGCAGGGTCTACGCGATAAGGGACAGATCCGGCAGGGCCAAAAGGTTCTGATCAATGGCGCCTCCGGGGGTGTGGGCACATTTGCCGTGCAGATCGCCAAATCGTTCGGAACGGAAGTCACGGGTGTATGCAGTACGCGGAATTTGGAGATGGTGCGCTCGATCGGTGCAGACCATGTCATTGATTACACTCAGGAAGATTTCACCCAAAACGGTCAGCGTTATGACCTGATCTTCGATGCGGTGGGAAATCGCTCGGTTTCAGAGTATCAGCGTATATTAAGCCCCAATGGAATTTGTGCCGTTGCGGGGTTTACAAGCCTGTCGCGTTTGTTCCAGTTTATGTTCCTGGGAGGCAAGAAGGTCGGCCTGATGGAGACGGCGAAAGGCAATAAAAAAGACCTGCTTTTTCTCAAGGAACTTCTTGAAACCGGAAAAGTAGTCCCTGTGATCGATAGAGCGTACCCGTTAAGCGAGGTCCCTGAAGCGATCCGCTATCTTGAGAAAGGACACGCCCAGGGAAAAGTCGTCATCACTGTGGTGCAGAACAACGAAACCTAACCAGGCGTTGCCCCACCGGGTCGGAGATGATAGTAACAAGTGGTAGTTAAGGAGTCAGACGTTGAAAGAAAAGCTAAAGGATAATATGAACGGCAAGATCTGTCTCGTGACAGGCGGGACCAACGGCATTGGCAAAGCCACCGCGCAGGCGCTGGCCCGGATGGGCGCAACGGTCGTGATCGTCGGACGCAACGCGCCCAGGACCGCTCAGCTTGTCGAAGAGATCCGCCTCGCCAGCGGCAACCAAAACGTGGACTCACTGCTGGCGGACCTGTCGTCGCAGCAGGATGTTCGACGGTTGGCAGACGAGTTCAAGAGCAAATATTCGCACCTGCACGTCCTGCTCAACAATGTGGGCGCGGTCTTCATAAAGCGCCAGCTCAGCGTGGATGGGATCGAAATGACGTTTGCACTCAACCATCTGGCCCCTTTCCTGCTGACGAATTTGCTGCTGGATATCCTCAAAGCCAGCGCCCCGGCCCGGATCATTAATGTCTCATCCAATGCGCATGCCACCGGCAAAATCGAGTTTGAGGACCTGCAGGGCGAACGGGGCTATAGTTCCAGTGTGTATGAAAATTCAAAACTCGCCAATATCCTGTTTACGCTGGAATTGGCCCGCCGCCTGGAAGGGACCGGAGTCACCGCCAATGCGCTGCATCCGGGCTTTGTGGCAACGGGTTTCGCGAAGAACAACGGCAAGTTCATCGCCGCCCTCGTCAGCATCTTTGCGCCGCTCGTGGCGCGTTCACCGGCCAAAGGCGCGCGAACGCCGGTCTATCTTGCCTCTTCACCCAGCGTGGAAGGCATTACGGGGAAATATTTCTACGACTCGCGCGCGATCCCGGCAGCGCCACAAGCCAGCGATATGGCCGTCGCCAGGAAATTATGGGAGGTTAGGGAGGAAATGGTGCATCTGGCGGAGGGACTGCCGGCAAAAACATGAACTGTATGTCACCCTGAGGGAGCGTTCTCTGCTGGCGTAAGGTCTCCTGACCTGCGCCAGGATTTCAGACCTTCGGTCTCCCCTTTCGCCTCGGTCGGAGACCTTCGGCAAGCAAGTTTTTTTCGGATTGTCTTAAGGTGGTAACTTGGGTAATTTATTGTTAATCATGGAGACTTCACAATGAACGATCAAAATCAAATCGGAAAAGTGCGTGCGACCAAACGTCGAGGCAGAGGTTGTTTACTTTGGCTGGGCGCAAGTTTGGCTATAGTACTCGGTCTCATGCTTGTGGGATACATATATGAGCCTATGGCAGAAGCGGCTGATGCAAAAACGTATCCGCCTCCCGGTCAACTGGTGGATGTTGGCGGGTATCGCCTGCATATAAACTGCACCGGCAGCGGAAGTCCCACCGTGGTAATCGATGCCGGATTGGGTGATTGGTCAACATCGTGGGGAGGATATGTACAACCCGAAGTTGCGAAGACGACACGGGTCTGCACGTACGATCGGGCTGGTATGGGCTGGAGCGAAGCAGGTCCACTTCCACGCGATGCAGCGCAATTCGCAAAGGAACTTCATACCTTGCTGCAAAACGCCCATATCCCGGGACCTTATGTCATGGTAGGACATTCGCTGGGTGGACTCCCGGTGCGTGTATTTGCCCATGAGTATTCGTCAGAGGTCGCGGGGGTGATCTTGATCGAATCGATGAGTCCCAAACAATTCAAACAATCGCCAACAGAGGGACAGGCTCAGTCGGAATCGCGATCTCAGCCATTTTCCCTTCAAGCTGCATTGGCTCGTTTCGGAGTCATTCGCCTGCTTGTGAAGTTGCCTGGAATTGCTCCCAGTGTACCAGCCAATGAGGAAGCCTATTATCCGCTCTATATTCGCCCACAATCCTTCCAAGCTACTACTGACGAAGCTCAAGGGATGCCAGCCGCTGGAGTGCAGGCAGCTGCTGTGAAGAGCTTTGGTGATCTGCCATTGATCGTTCTGACCGCCAGGCTAAATAACAATCAAGACTGGCAGGAGCGGCAGACTGAATTGCTCCAGTTATCATCCAACAGCCAACACTTGTTTGCAGAGAACAGCGGTCACAATATTCAAGTCGAAGAGCCGGATGCCGCGGTCGCGGCGATCGTCCAGATGGTCCATCAGGTCCGTGAGACGGTAACGAGATAGGCTTTACGCTTCGCCAAATTACATTGATTGTATTTGCCCCTCCGCCCCTTCGGGGCACCTATCACTCGCTACGCTCGGGTGGGGCTGGCTTCTGCAATCACTTTACAATGTAAGCTGATCCATATTTCCCTATACTTGGATCGTAATCGAATATCCGGATGCAGAACCAGGCGGGAGACGCTACGCGTGAATTCCAGGCCCTGACAACTAAGAACGACCCCTTTCCCCGTCTACGCCAGGGATGATCCCTGTGTTGACGGTTCGTCGAGGCCGCAATAGGTCACGGTAAGAGGATAGTAAAAGGATGGTAATAGGTTGGTAAAAGGACGGCAAAAGGATGACCGTCTCTCCTATAGAAATGGGCTAGCGAACAGAAGTCGCTACACGCAGTCTGTGGGTTTTCAAAGCGATGGAAGGGAGTTTTCAATGGCAAAGGTTCATAACAACGTGCTGGTCCGGGGTCTGAAAGGTCTGCTCGGCGACCAGCTGGTGCTCAAGACCGACAAAGCCGGGCGGACCATCGTAAGCAATAAACCGGTGTTTGCCAGTGACCGAGTCTTCACCCCTGCCCAACGGACACAACAGGAGAGGTTCCGCCTCGCAAGAGCATACGCCCGCAGCGCCAAGGACCTGGAGATCTACAAGGCAAAGGCAGAAGGGACACCGCGCACCCCCTCGAACATCGCAATGATGGACTGGTTCCACCCGCCGGAGGTCAGAGAGATCGACCTGTCGGAATGGACAGGACAGGCCCGGCAGCCCATCCGCATCCGGGCAGTGGATGACGTGCAGGTGAAGCAAGTGAGCGTGGTTATCATGAATGAGCATGACGCCGTACTGGAACAAGGACCCGCAACAGTGGAAGACGATGGTTGGTGGACGTACCAGACAAGGACGACCGTGGCAGGAAAGTCGAAGGTGCTGGTCGCGGCGGAAGACTTGCCGGGGCATGTTACCCAGACGGTGAAAAGCCTGAACTAGCCCATCCCTGCCTCCCTCAACCG
>Ga0105098_10000986_pt1 | contig 10157 bp, 10 predicted proteins | sample PPLLak21cMay2015_FD_79137 | JGI IMG/M metagenome (GOLD analysis project Ga0105098, IMG submission 79137) | Freshwater sediment microbial communities from Prairie Pothole Lake near Jamestown, North Dakota, USA - PPLs Lake P7 Core (1) Depth... | ecosystem: Environmental > Aquatic > Freshwater >... | reverse complement strand
TACGTACAGCGGTGAGATAATAATTTGCCTTCCTGCACAAAATTGAACTCGCAACTTCTTCTTTGATATTGATGTACGGTCCATTCAACCGGCACGATTCTGTTGAAACAGCATGAACGGAGTTCGCACCCGAACCATGAAAATGCTGAAGGTACGACTGCCATCCGCACCGAGGCCTTTTGAGACGCCGGAAGTGGATTTTTCAGGTAATTGAAACGCCGCGGGGGCGTCCCTTCGGGGGCGGCGCAGTCATCACATTATCGGGACTGGCACTTCCCGATAGTACTGGTATCGTGCGATTTAATATGGAAATGTCCTTGGCATTTTCATCTTGCATGCTTGAGGCCCCCCGGCATCATATCCGTTTTCATGGGAAACCCTAAGATTTCAACAAATTGTGAATCGCCTGTTATCGGATTGGACAGTAATTGTTCACCCACCGCCCCCGTGCTTTCGCGATTGTGTTGCATTACCTCTCCGGAATTAACAGTTCAGGGAGTGATGTCACAGCGACGGGTGCGGAGGCAATACGTGCTGCAATCACAAAGAGAGTTAAGAAAAATATCGTGAGGATTTCCCATGAAGATAAAATTAAACAGATGTGAGTAATGGATTGTTTAAATATAACGTACAACCTGACATTTGATGAAATTCGACGGCATTTCGACTTCCATGATCACCTGATCCTCTGCCTGTCACATCGATATTGCTTGTTGTTGATATCCGGTAGTACGTTTACGGCATTATTTTTCCTGCACAGATTTATTAAAATACGGAATCACACAGGGTAATTATGAAAGTCTTCAGCAATCAAATCATACCGGGTATTATCGGACTCGGGATCATACTTGCAATGGTAGTCCTGGTCTGCGGGTGCATCCAGCAGTCAGCAACCCCGACTCCTGCCCCGACTACAGTTACTACCCCGCCATCATCGGTTGTGACAACCCCAACGATGGCAGAAGGAAAGAAAATGTTTACCTTCACGGAAGCGGATAATGGCGGGAGCGGGAATATAACACAGAACACGCGGTTTGCGATCGTACTTGCTGAAAATCCGACAACGGGATTCACGTGGAATGAAACCCTTTCGGCAGGTCTTGAACTCCAGTCATCGGACTACCACCAGAATGATGCACCCACGGGAATGGTGGGAGTTGGCGGGACCCGCACCTGGGTCATCGTGGCAAAGGATCTGGGCGACCAGAAATTCTCTGCAGTGTACCGCCGTTCATGGGAGAATGTTACCGGAAATGAAACCATGTATAGCGTGAACATCAGGGTAGTCGGGGCGTAAACAGCCGGTAAGATCACCTTTCATTACACGGCTCAGTAGAAATCCTGAAAATATTTTTCTTAGCGCTCTTTGGGGCTACGGCATGTAATGCCTCCGCCGTCGTTGCACCCCCCGGGAGTGATAACTCCGGAGAAGGTACAACACCATAGCAAAAGCGCAGATGCGGTTCGGGACAGGCACTATCCTCTGCCTTGCCTCATCTGGTGCAAGGTTAAACAAGATGCTCTCCGTAAACATCAACAATATAGATTTTAACCGTAAACCGTGAAGATGACCTTTAGAGGAGAGAACACCAAGACAGGACTACAACGGATCACCTTTATCTCAACTGAGGCATCCACAGCAATAGGGGAATGGCTAAAGTTCAGGGGCAATATATCGAGAAGTGTAATGCAAAGAGTAAGAAGCTGATCGAAAGAGGACGTGCCGTCATTAAGTCGGAGGATGACCCGAGGCTCTTTCCCTTTTCGGATGCAGCGGTAACCCAGTGTGGATGGATGCACTGGAGGCAAGTGGACAGCTTACCCGAGAGAATGTCACCGGAGAGAGTGATCCCGTTCAGCCACTTTTTTATGGTTTCTCGAAGAAATTATATTATGCAGAATGCCCGGTCTATCCTCACGTTCGCGCTCGGCCTGGTGATATTCCAGATCCTGACCTATATTCTGGCCGGGGTCATCGCCCAGCGTGTCCTTGGAGCCTGGGTATTCTACCCGCCGTCTCCCGATGCGCTTGTTTTCCTCCGGGATCCCTCGAGCCCCTACGTCCAGACCCTGCTCGTTCCTGCCCAAATCCTGCGGGGGCTCCTCTTCGCAGCGGTACTTCTTCCCTTCCGCGCCACGCTTCGGGAGATGGGAAGGGTGAAGGGGGGCTTGCTCATCGGGACACTCATCTTCGTCCTGGGCTACGTTGCAGCCTCGGGAGGAATGATCGAACACCTGGTCTATTACGTCCCCATACCGTTCTCCTTCTACACGATCACGTTCGTCGAGGTTCTCATCCAGACGATGCTTCTCGGGTATCTCGTTATGTGGTGGGAGGAGCGGACGAACCGTAACTATGACCGGTGATCCATCAGGCTCACGGAGATCTCTACGATGCATTCTTCAGCTGGGCTTCTGCCATATTTGATAATCGATAGCTTCACTGGATATGCTTATTTACACATTCTTATCCGTCGGATTGATATCGGTATCAGTCACGGCATGTAATCGTTAATTTCCTTTCATATTCGCGTTTTGTTGGCAGATCTAACATGCTTGCATATGTTTCTATGTTATTAAATGTCTTTTTGAACAGATCACACTCAGTACAAATCTAGCATGGTACGAAATCTGTTCCAGCTCGTTTATAGACGCGCTGCATTTTTGCTTTGTATTCTGAGTGGTCACTTTTCGGATTGTGGTATCCCGAATTCCTTACATTCTGTTACTGCTTGGTAAAACCCTATCAGATGCCTCAATTTTTTCTGATTTATGAGGGTGACCCCCTCTCTCCCCCAGTGGGGGAAGCAGCCCGAGGGGTGCGCCTCCCTTTGACCCTCGTGTAAAATTAAAGTGTTCAAACAACATTCTTGCCCAGCAAGACTCCGACAAGGCGGCCGAGCGACTCCCAAAAGGGTGGGCATGCTCATATTATTGCATATTCTTGTGAAATGATTTCGGGATAGGACGGATCACATTCCGGATGTTTAATATCCGGCTTGAAATATATATTCAACTTTCAATAAAATAAAAACAATCGGGCAAAAAAACGAAGAGATTTTAGCAACACTTTTTTTTAACATAATGATATTTTACGAACACTTGTTAGATGTTTTAAAAAAACAGGACTCGTCACGCCCCTCCCGCACGCCATTATCAAGGATCTCACATTATTCTGTAGTCCGCCACGATTCCCGGATAATGGAAACATCTCTTTTTACATCACTCCCCTCGATCTGTTTCACCTCTTTCCCGTATTCCGATCGTTATCCGGGCAGTGTTCCAATCCCGCATTCTGCACATCATGTTGCCTGCGAAACTTTGGACCAGTTTGGAACGGAAAACAACGATACCTATATTGGCATGAACAACACCCGTCCATGTAATCCGGGTGAGATCGCACCTGGGCAACAAAAAAAGGAGGTAGACATATGGGACGACGTTTTCACAGATCAATCTATGATGAACTCGATGAACTCAGAGCATCCATGGACTACCTGTTCCAGCTTGCCTTTGAACCAATGGACAATCCGCTGTTGCCTGAAGGAGAGACCCCTGACATCGTGTGCCTGTACTCCCACACCCTGAATGCGGAAGTAACGGACCAGGATAATGAAGTGATGGTAACGGTGGACATGGTACCGGGTTACGAAAATGCAAAAATATCCGCTGACCTGGTCGATCCTGATACCCTGAAGATCACCTGCGACCGGGAAGAAGAAGAAACAGGGGACAGGGAACTGAGATCTTTTTCCCTGCACCACATCATCCATCTCCCGTGTAATGTCACAGCAAAAGGGGCTAATGCTACGTATAAACACGGTATATTCGATATTCATCTCAGGAAAGCCCGCCCGGAAAAAAGGTAAACCCGGTCCGGCAACTTTTTTCTCCCATTGCTTGGGATTTACCGATATATAACTGGTATACCCCGTCAACCATAAGCGGTAAGAGAGTGGACGTTCCGGGAAAAAATCAGACCGGCCGTATCCCTGTGCACTCTTCGAACTAATGAGGCCATAGACGATGGGTAAAAGGCAGATTGCCCTTCGTTGCAACCGGGTTCATCTTTCCGATGCATGAATCGGTTGTGTGTACTCACACCGGATCGCGGAGCAGGGGGCAGGTCATGCAATGCCCGCCGCCACGCCCGCGGCTCAGCTCGGATCCCTCAAATTCCAGCACATCAATACCGGCCCTGCGGAAATTCCGGTTGGTAAACGTGTTCCGGTCTGTCGCGATGACGAGGCCGGGGCGGAGTGCAATAATATTATTGCCGTCATCCCACTGCTCGCGGGCCGCTTCGTAGGTATCGCCGCCGGTAGGAATGACTTCAAGGTTGCCGACCTCCAGGGCGTCAGCAACCGCAAGCAGGAAATTTTCCTCTTTACTGACCGTGAACATCGCCTTTCCGTCAGCGGGGCGGATGCTGTACGCCTGCATGCCGTTCACGACATCCGGATAGATGGTGACCTTGTCCACATCGAGCATCGTAAAGACCGTGTCAAGATGCATATGTGCCCGGTCCGGGCTCATCCGGGCAACAATGATCCGGTCAGCCGCCTTCCCGGTAAAAAGGCTGTACGCCAGCTGCTCGATCATCTGGCTCTGAGTCCGCTCACCCATACCGATAAGGACCGTCCTGTTCCCGATGGGCATGACATCGCCGCCTTCCAGCGAGGACCGGGTGTAGTCCGGACTGCTGACCGGGGTTTCATCCCCCTGCTGCGGGAACCAGTACCTGAACTCTGCGGCACGGAACATCGGGTGGTGGTGATAGATGGATGCGGCATTCAGCGCCTCCGGCTGCCGGGCAGGCCAGTACATCGGGTTGACAGAGACCCCGTTGTAGATCCAGCTTGAGGAATCGCGGGTGAAAAGCGTGTTGGGGAGTGGCGGGAGAATAAAGGCATCCGGGCCTGCTACAGCAGCAGTAAGCGAGGAGCGTGCCAGGCCTTCCAGATAAATACATTCAAGTTCCCCGACCGTGAGCCCCCCGATCAGGTGCCGGGCGAGATCGGCGGCTTCCATCTCCATCATGCAGGTCCGTACTGCGCCTGAAGCAGAGATCCCGACGGATACCCCCGCCGATACCCTGTCGATCACCTGCCGGCGTATCTCTTCGCCCCGGGACAGTGCTTCTGCAAGGAGTTCCTGCAGGTAAAAGACCTTCACGCCTTCATCATGGATGAGACGGATAAATGCATTGTGCTCCTCAAGCGCCCGGTCGACCCAGAGGACATCATCGAAGAGGAGGCTGGCATGGTTGGATGGTGTCAGCCGCCGGAGGCTGAGGTCCGGCTGGTGCACCATGACCTTCCGGAGTTTTCCCACTTCTGAATACACGCCAAATCCTGTCATGTTCCCTCACGCACCTGGCCTGACTATTGTCCCGGCATCACCTTCAACAATCGCCTCGATTTCGGCAAGTGCCCCGATGGCCGCACTATTCCCGGTCTTCTCCACAAAAGCACAGGCAGCCTCCACTTTCGGGCCCATGGAACCGGCCGGGAACGTGTGGCGTTTCAACTCCACGGGGGTTGTTTCACGAATCAGGCGGGCAGACGGTTTTCCCCAGTCAAGATATACACCGTTCACATCGGTTGCCATCACGAAGAGATCAGCCTTGATCTCCCGGGCAAGAAGCCCGCTGGCATAGTCCTTGTCGATGACTGCCTCAACCCCGGCCAGTTTTTGCCCATCACCCGGTTGGTACATCACGGGGATACCACCCCCGCCAGTACAGATAACGATTGCTCCCTGTTCGAGCAACCAGCAGATGGGCCGGATTTCAAAGATCTTCCGAGGCAGCGGTGAAGGTACGACCCGCCGGAAAAGTTCCCCGTCCCGGTGAAAAACCCAGCCTTTTTCCGCTCCGATCCGGTCCGCATCGCTCTGTGCATACTGGGGACCAACAAACTTGGAGGGGTGGGTAAAGGCCGGGTCGGCAGGGTCGACCTCAACCATGGTAAGGATAGTGGCAAACGGGACATCTCCGGGGAGCAGGTTCCGGAGTTCCTGCTCGATCATGTACCCGATCATACCCTCTGTCTGGGCATCAAGGACATCAAGCGGATAGGGCTCGACGCTCGTATATGCCGCAGCCTGCAAAGCGAGCAGCCCGACCTGTGGCCCGTTCCCGTGCGAGAGTACCAGTTCGTGCTTATGTGCCAGGGGCGCCAGGGCACGGGCTGCCGCACGTATATTGGTACGCTGACGGTCGGCAGTCATGGGCTCGCCCCGCATCAGGAGGGCATTTCCCCCGAGTGCGATTACTATCCTCATCTATTCTCCCTCATGTTCCGGAAGTATTTAATCGGATCTTCCGGGGACGTTTACGGTGAGGAAGGTGCAGAAAGGCGATCGAATCCTCATATTCCCATCTTTGCGGGCAGTTCCCGGGCCCAGGCTGCGATCGCCGTCCAGTCCCGGAAATCACCGACCGGGGATTTCACCTTTTCTGTTATCCATTTCTGGAACCACGAGAGTTTTGTCAGGTCCAGACGGCCGGCGAAGATGGTCATTGCGACAGGCGTCAGGGGTTCAAGGGTTTTTTGTAGTTTTTTCATCGCGTTATCCCGGTCGGCAGGATCTTTTCCCAACGGGGCCAGACCAACGGCAAACCCAGCGACCGGTACTTTTGTAAGGGCGATTTCGTATCTGCCGATGAACTTCCCCGCATCGGCCATGATACTTCCCATATAGAAGGGTGCACCGATAACGACCGAGTTATAACCTTCGAGAGACAACACTGACTTCATTTCGGTTACATCAACGATATGCCCTGCAACCTGCAGTTCTTTTCCAATCGCCTGTGCAATTTCTGCAGTCGATCCCTTCTTCGATGCATATGCGACAAGGATACGTGCCATGAATTTCAACCCGGACGGAGATTATGTAGTGGGGGATATTAAAAATGGCGGGGGCTTTTTCCTTCGGGCGGCAGCACCCTTTTATGCGATAACCTGCAATCCCCTACCTGTGTAAGAGATGAGGAAAACTTCTGATTTGGTAGATGAGATGCTTGCAGAAGCAAAAAATGCCTGGCTTGTCGCAATTGCTGTCGGGTTTGAAAAAGATACAAAATTTGTATTCAGTTCACACAGGCACCCGCTTGAAGAATTGGATCAGTTAGTGCAAAAGGGTGGATCTCCCATAGGATTGCTGCGATTTGATAAGGAGAATTCTACAATACAGGGGTCATATCGTCCATTCGGGGAATATGAGAACGAGGAATGGGTAAAAAATTATCTTGCCGGTCTTCTGGATAATACCGGGGATATCATTGATCTCAGCCGGCAAAAACATAGTTTCCCTACAGCTTCCTGATAAAAAAAGAATGAACCGGATCCAGGAATCCGGCTATTTTATTTATTTACCAGATGGACTTCGGTATCGGTTATGTCGTAGATTATATCCTTATGTTCCTGCTGCAGCTGCCGGAGATCTTTTAAGATATCCTGTACCTGGTACTCGTTGTCCCTTCGTGCAATCACATATGGGGTGTTCGGTCGGGGGTTTTCCGGGGTGATGGCAAGAATCTCACAGGTTGTGCGCTGGTGGCTTATCTCGAACCGGGAAATTTTGTCGAGATCGATGGATTGGGACACCCCTGTCTGGAACGTCCCCGGCTGCATGAATTTTACCAGAACGCTCATGCAAATCCCTGCCCGGCACGGTATTCAGCGTCCGCTGCCTTCATCCTAATAGTCACCCATTCCCGGAGGCATCCCGCCCGGAGGCATACCACCGGCAGGCCCGGCTGTCTTTGACGATGCGATAACATCGTCTATGCGCAGGATCATGACCGCAGCCTCAGCAGCGCTCATTATTGCCTGCGTCTTCACCCGCAGGGGTTCAACGATGCCTGCCTTGAGCATGTCAACCGGTTTTCCCTCATAGACATCAAGTCCGAAGGTCCTGTTGCCGGCTTCATGCGCAGCCCGGATCGCCACGATCATGTTGATAGGATCGAGCCCTGCATTCTCGGCAATGGAACGCGGGATGATCTCGAGTGCCGATGCAAATGCCTCGATCGCAAGCTGGATACGGCCCCCGACTGTTGATGCATACCGCCTCAGCTGGAGCGAGAGCTCGATCTCAGGAGCCCCGCCTCCCGCGACAATCTTTTTGTCCCTGATGACATCACTGACAACCATCAGCGCATCATGCATACCGCGTTCAAGCTCATCGATCACATGCTCCGAACCGCCCCGGATAATGATCGAGACCGCCTTGGGATTTTTGCAATCCGAGACATAGATCATCTCCTGGCCGGAGAGCTTCTTTTCCTCCACACGACCGGCAGCCCCGAGATCGCCGGGAGTGATGACATCGATGCTGTTGATAATCGTTGCTCCGGTGGCCCGTGCAAGATTTTCGATATCGCTCTTTTTTACCCGGCGTACGGCAAAAATGCCGGCTTTTGTGAGGTAGTGCTGGGCAGTGTCATCGATACCCTTCTGGCAGAACACGACCGTTGCACCGCTTGCCACGATCTTGTCTGCCATGGTATGGACCATCTGTTCATCCTCATCGAGAAATGCCTGCACCTGGTCGGGCCGCGAGATATTGATCTTCGCATTGACCTCCGTTTTTTTGTACTCGAGCGCCGCATTAAGAAGGAGGACTTTAGCGTTCTTCACAACTTTTGGCATTCCCGGATGTGCCCGTTCCTTGTCGATGACCATGCCTTCGATGATCTCGGTATCCTCCACTTTCCCGCCAACTTTTTTCTGTACATTCACATGCCCGATATCCACAGTACCGTCCGGATCCACAACCATTGTTACCGCCCGTACGACCATACCGCAGAGCAGGCCTTTGTACGCCTCAGCACCCTTGCCGCTGATCGCCGTTTCCGCAACTTTTGTCAGCATTTCAGTATCGGTCGGTTTGACGCTTATTGCAAAGGTGGAAAGGATTTCCAGTGCTTTTACCGCAGCCTGCTGGTATCCTTCGGCAATAACGGTCGGGTGAACATGCTGGTTGAGCAGACCTTCCGCGTTCTTTAAGAATTCTGCAGCAATAACGACAGCCGTGGTCGTTCCGTCGCCGACTTCCTCGTCCTGGGTCTTTGCTATCTCGACCATCATCTTTGCTGCAGGGTGCTCGATGTCCATCTCCCTGAGGATGGTGGCGCCATCATTGGTGATGACAATATCCCCCATGCCGTCGATAAGCATCTTGTCCATGCCTTTTGGCCCGAGTGTCGACCGGACTGCATTTGCCACCGCCTTTGCAGCGGCTATGTTGCTGTTCTGGGCTTCCTGCCCGCGGTTCCGTGTCGTTCCCTGCCTGAGAATTATAATAGGCTGTCCGCCAAGCTGTTGTGACATTTCATTCCTTGTTGTTATTTTCGTTATTCAAATTCCGGCAAAGCCGTTCATACTCCCTGTTCATACGCATCGCGGGTCCAGGGGTCCGGATACTCCGGATTCACGCGGCAGACTGTCTGTATCGTGCAATTATCGCCAAACCGTGATGGGCTACCATTGCTCCGTGGCATCATATCTCTATCTATGGTCCGGGATGTTTTTTGACCATCCGGGCAAAAATTGTGTAGGACATGCTTTCTTCGGCATGCCCTCCCTGACTCCGGAATAACGGGTAGGCTTGTTCATCGGAAAGCTGGTTTTTAAAAAAAACCTGGCTCTGCAGAAACGGGTATGAATGTTGAATGGCTCTTACCCACCCATGAAAAATTGTGAAAGTACGAATGGCATCCATAACAGGCTCTTGAGAGGCCAGAGTCGGAGTTAACAGGTAATTGAAGCGCCGCGGGGGCGTCCCTTCGGGGGCGGCGCAGATCATCGCAACAGGATTGGCACTTCCCGAAATTACTGCAAATTGTGGAATTTTATGGGAACCCTAAGGTCTCAACAAATGGTAAATTACCAATTTACGGAAAGGACAGTGCCTGTCCCCCCGAACCACACCTGCGCTGTGCGATGATGTTGTTATTACCTTCTCTGGAGTTATCGCTCCATGGGGGTGCCACAGCGGAGGGGCAGAGGCATTACATCCCGTAGCCCCCATAGAGCGTTAAGAAAAATATTTTGAGGATTTTCCATGAAAATAAATTAAACAGATGTGAGTAATGGAATGTTTATTCCTCATAATTAATTGCGATGAACCCCGCCGCCCCCGCGGCGGAT
>Ga0105098_10000984_pt1 | contig 10171 bp, 18 predicted proteins | sample PPLLak21cMay2015_FD_79137 | JGI IMG/M metagenome (GOLD analysis project Ga0105098, IMG submission 79137) | Freshwater sediment microbial communities from Prairie Pothole Lake near Jamestown, North Dakota, USA - PPLs Lake P7 Core (1) Depth... | ecosystem: Environmental > Aquatic > Freshwater >... | reverse complement strand
CGACCTAATGTTTGTCGGTAGTTCGTAAGGCTAACCAATGGATTTGATAATCCTACTTCGCGCAAGATGTTCTCTTGTTTCTCCATTACCATAGCAATCATTGCCATCTGTTCTTGCTTGTTGCCTGTGCCTAGACCGACATTAATCGAGATGTCAAAGCCATTTGCCCATTCTCTTGGGTCAATCGACACATACTTGCCTCTTAAACGCACTACACGAGCTTTATCTTGGTACTTGCATAGGAGATGTAGGACTTTTTGGAAAAGGTCTTTAACACCTGTTTCTGCAAAGATACGAGCAATTAATTCCATCTTGCCTGCTGCTGCACTTGTCATCGCTGCAACTGCGGTAGCGGTAGTATTTTGTAGAACATTAGGGTCTAAGCCCTGACTTACTTCCGATACACCAGAACGCTTTGCTTGCACTCCATCTAGGTATTCCAAGAGAGGGAATGATTGTGCTGCGGTTGGTGGAACAGTAAGGGGGGTTATAGCGTTAATGTTCTTAGTACGAACAATGCCATTAGCAGTAACTGTTAATAAGTCATCTAGGTTTACTTGTCCTTCTACAATCTGCATACGAGGACTATTCGTCATATACATATTGTCGAGAATCTGACGAGTAACTGTAGACTTGATAATTTGTAGATCCATTGCCCGATCTGCCAAACTTTGTCCAAAGAACTTGTGTGGCATTGGGATTGGGCAGATGCTTGCAAATGGTACAAAGTCTGCTTCTTCGTTGTCTAGGATCTCCTTGCCTGAATAGGTAATCTTACGCAGTTCGGCAATTCCATCGCCATCCATATCGCACTTAACATAACACTCGAATACTTCTACTTCTTGCATTGACTCATCGACCATGCTCTGATCGTCTGGTTGTTCGCCTTGGGTAAAGCGAGCAACTCGTTCTTGGTTGTAGGTGATGTCTCCAAAAGTAGGAAGGGTCTCAATTGTTTTTTTATTGAAACCCATTGCTACTAGGTCAGATCGGGTAATTAATCGTCTATGTGCTACAAATGGGCTGTCAGCAATGGTACGAGCTTTCTTCGAGATCAAGAACTCCTCTGGTGGCACATTCTCAATAATTACTTTGCCATCCTTTTCGGTCTTTTTGATCTTTACATCGTAAGCAAAAATAGGGATAACTACACCTGTCATTGGGTCTACAGATTCCGTTACCTGTCGGCTATCTTGGTTTACGACTTCGATACCAGGATCGGTTACCAACATGGTTAATTCTTCTTCGGTCAGGTCTTTGTAGGTCTCTTTGGTTACATCAATCTTCTCATCCCAATAAACCTTAACAATGCCATTCTTTTGTAGAAGTGCATCCTTGAACCAATTGTGGAATATTAGGACTCCGTCGTTGTCCTTGTTCATTACCCAGTTGACATACTCGGTAGCTTGTTTAGCTTTTTCCTCGTCTCCTTGGAACTTAGGCTCGAAACGAACCATCTCGTCTGACTGAGTAAACACTCGTAGGAGTTGTGGCAATGCACCATCGACTACTTCTGCTACCTCGCCTGTAACGATCTGACTGCGACCTTCTACCTCGTTCCCATATGGGTAACGATTGTAGTATTCAATCGCCTTGCGCCTATCGTCTGTGGTTTCTGTTTCTATGAAACCAATGGCATTGTCGATCTCGGCATCTAGTATGCCTTTTAGTTTGCCTTCATCCATTTATACGATCCATTTGGTGTTAATCTTAATCGGCTCACCCCAAGAATTGTTTTGTTCCATTCCTAGTGCAAGATAGCGCATAGAATCTGATCCATGACTTGCCCAGTCGTGCATTGGCTTGTCAAAAAAGACATTACGCTTTTCATCATAATCGCGCCTATAGTTCCTAAGACAGTCTAGCCCTTGCTTTACCTGTGGCATATTGAACCAACATCTCGGTAGGAGTCTACGGACTGCCTGAATACCATCATCTACAGAAAGTCTTGGCAGAACCCGAACATCTAGTCCAGCTTCTCTCAACACTTCCAATCTGCTCTTGCCTGTGCCTAGTTCTCTTACTTCTACATCGTGTGGTAGGAGTTGCTCTGCTTTCTCCCACTTGTTATCTTTTAGCCAGTTAACATACCAATCAAGTCCTTGACCATGATTCTCTACATAATCTAGCAGTCTTACTTCTTGTCCTGTTGCTTGTGCCACCCATATTGCTGTGCTATCACCCATGCCCAAATCCCAAGCCACATAAGTTCTACAGAGATCATCTCTCGTAATGTCGCAAAGTCTACCTTTTTCTTCGAGGTCGTTGATGAGTTTGCCATAGTAACTTCCCTCTACTGCTGCGTTAAAACTACACTCGAACTCTTGGTTGTACTTATCGTCTCCCATTTCTTTTCTGGCAGACAGTAACTCTTGTTCATCTAGTAGCTTTGTTTCGCTTGCCTTGAACTGTAATGCACTCCATCCTTCTTCTTTACCTGCTCTATCGAACAAGTCCTTGAAGTGGTTGTTTCCCTTTGGTGTGCCGATAAACAAGCACGACCCTTTTCTGTCTGCAAGAGCTGGTCTAATGATCTCATTCCAAATCTTAGGATTCTGATCGCCAATTTCGTCTAGCACTACAGAGTCGAAATATTGCCCGCGCAAGGAGTCTGGGTTATCCGAGCCATAAAGCTGGATTCTCCTTCCGTAAAAATCTACTCTTAATTCCGCAATATTGGCTGTTGCATCCAATGGTCTACAGAAGTTTGTAAGGTAATCCCAAGCTACTCTTTTAGCCTGGCTATATGTTGGCGCGATATACGCATACCTAGGATTAGGCTTGTCATTCTCCATCGCTGCTTTGATCAGCGCATTTAGAGCCTGTACTGTCTTACCCATACGCCTGTGTGCCACTACCACTACGAAACGATTGTTCTCCATCGCCTCATGGATCTGCAACTGAGGTTCTCTAGGCTTATAAGGGATAACGACTCGTTTTACCTCATCGTCTGCGTACTCTACTTCTCCCAAGCGACCACCATCTTAAAGATTCCACCTTCTGTATTGCTTAGTTCGGTAGTGTTAACAGGCTTACCATCTATCCTGTCCATGACTTCTTTGATTGCCCAAGGCTCTCCAGCTTCTGCTGACTTGACTAGCTTCTCGGTAATGTTCCTGAGTTTCTTTCGATCCTCTTGTACTAGGGCTACTCTTAGTGCATCGTAAAAGAGCTTTCCCTTCTTACCATTTTGGTTGCCTGTAGGTGCGCCCCCTTTATTAGTTGGCTCAACTTGTAGATTATTGTTTTCTGTAGAGTTTTCCATTCCATTCCCTATGGGTTGATGGTTGATGATGTTGCTATTCTACAACAGATTAGTCTAGTAGTCCTTCTACTTTTTGACTATTCTTTTCTAGTATTTTTACATCTTTGGGGTCAAATACTACAAAATTGCTTGTGCCACCTTTGCCACGACTACCAGCATCTTCGTAGCGTATGCCTTTGATGCCTAAAGCATTTAACGCTTCACTAGCATCTTTGTCTGTTTTATAACCTCTTTGTCCTTTGCCAGCCCAATTTAAATTTACCCAATTTTTATAGGCATTAGCACCTGACATCCCATGTTCAACATTGTAGTCAAAAGATTTTAATAAATCGGCATCTTTAATTTGACTACGAATAGCTTTTAATACATTTTCTTGTTCTTTTAAAGGTTTATCCCAATCCAACATATTAGGGATGTATTCATCAGGTATATCTACTTTGTATAGATTGCCTACAGGCTGTAATTGATTGGTTTTAAGAATATCAATAGCATCTTGCAATTGCTTATTATTTTCAACTTGTTGCGGATTTTTTAAGAAACTATTGTTTTTTAAAGTTTTTTCTAATTGTGCAATAGCGTTATCACCATGCACATTCAATGTATCTTGGGCAATTCTTTGGGCATCCCAAGGTGTATTGTCGGGCGTTCCAGCCATAACCTTACCTACATAACTTCTATCTGTTGCATATTGTTTAGCAACTTCAGGTGCTTCAGCAAAATACATACCATGCCCATAAGCCTGTGCGCCTTCGCCAGTTCCTACTTTGCTTATGTCAAACTGTCCTCGGATGTTATGAGGTGTGCCATGATAGGCTGTAGCACCCATAAGCCCTGGCACTTGTTCCATTAGCCTTGCAAGAGCTTGCCGGTCTCCTACATTGATACCGCCTTGATCCATTACTAGAGCTTTATCTAGGTCAGACATCTGCGTTTGTAGATTTTGTTGCGCTGACTGTGCCACATTTCTTGCATAATCCATTACTTGTGGATTGGTCATTGCTGTCATCTGTGGAGGTGTATAGCCTTGTAATGCTCCTGCTAGTGTTCCTGTTGGCTGTCTGCCACCAAGAAGTCCTGCCATTGATGGTCTTTGCGGAACTAACAAGCCACCTAATCGGGCTTGTGCCAGATCTAGTAGGCTTGCCATATTTATCCTTTATTTATTACCACTTAACTTTGTCAGCCCAAAACGCTGCACTCATTTTTCCCTTGGCTATGTTCTTGGCGTGTCTTGCCTTAAATGACTTTCTTCTTGCCTTGTCAGCTTGCGACTCACCTTCTCTTGGTGGGCTACCTGTCATTCCTTGCTGACCAAATCGTATTGTCTTTACCTTATCGCCTTCTTTTGCTACGACTACATGGCTTTTAGTAGGGTGATTTGGAGTTCTTTTAGGTTTATTAAATCCTGCTACACCGATTCTTTCTAATACTCCAGCAGCCTCTCGGATTTTCACTTCTTGACTCGCATAGACTTACCGGCTTCCGACATAGCGATTGCAATCGCCTGGCGAGGGTTCTTAACGACCTTACCGCCCTTGCCAGAATGTAGCTTTCCTTCTTTGTACTCGCCCATTACTTTACCGATTTTCTTCTGTGCCTTGTTCATAGAGATCCTCTAGGTTATATTTGCACCATAACAAGGGTGCTTCTTCTCCGTCTGCCATGCCTCTTGCAATATGCTGTTGTATAGAAACGACAGTAGCACCTAATGTACTAAGTCCATCTACCATATCAGGGTAAACCCTATGCTTAAATCGTTCTGCGTTTGCCTTGCTTGCCTCGGACTCTCCGTTGGCATCGTAGCCGTTAGAATCGTGGTCTAGGGCGATAAAAGTACCATCCTTGTACCCTAGGGGTATCCCGACTGATTCGAGCCTCTTAGCGAGGTCTGTGTCCTCGTAACCCCATCCCCAATAAGTATTGGAATATCCGTTACAGGCTTCAAAATGCCACTTACGCATGACTGCAACTGCTGCTAATCCGTAGCGTTGGGCGATTACTGCTCTGTCTGTGCCATGCCCTACTGGTCGTTTATCCAGCCCATACCAAACTATTCTGCTTGGTAGGCTAGGTTCGCTATAGTCTGCCCACATTGGTAGGTAGTCTACATCGTTAAAACACACATAATCGATCATGCCTGCACAAGCTGCGTAAGCATGATTGAGTATTGCGCCTTTGTTAAAAGGTAGATCATCGTCTTGTTCTGCTAAAACAAACAAGGGTTCTATGTCGGTATTTCTACGAAAGAATGAGACTGTATGAGGGAGCATCTTGGTTAGATGCGCCTCTCTGTCTCTATATGGGATTATTATCCCTAATCTCAAGATTTCTTTTTGTAAGGTTTAGCGGTCTTAGCAGCTTGTTTAAAGTCTGCTGCGGAAGGTGCTGCTTTGCTACCAGGCTTATTCATTTTCTCGCCTGATCCTGCCTTGATCCGTTTTCTTTTTGCTGCGATATTGCTGTAGAGACCCTGTTTCATTCTTCCTCCTCGTATTCTTCTTCCTCACCGACAGCTTCCCAAGCCTGACAGCCATTCTCATCGGCACATACAAAGTCGAATATAGCACAATGACCCATGCCTTTACCAACTCCGCACTTAGTCATTTCTTCGCCTGTTTCGTAGTATTCGCAGGCTTTACATTTACCTTCGCCATCCTTGCGCGCACCATAGTTGGCGGTCAAGATAGCCTTTTTCTTGTTGCCTTTATTAATATCGGCATCCATTGTAGAGAGTGGGCAAGACTCGGTATCGGACTCTAATAGACCGCCCTCGGACTTCTCAGCCATCTTAGGCTCTTTGCCTAACAGACCGATCATTATCGACATACCTTTTTCTTTCATATCGCACCCAAAAAAAAGCCCTATTTCTAGGGCTATGAAGAAGAATCACTAAATTCTGGGTGCAATGACCCAAGCAAATTATAAAACATTTTTAGGCTTTCTACAATGAAAACAAATAAATCGTTCATTAATCCCATTGTTGTAGATTTCGAAAATCCCATTCTCGGTTGTCTTTCTCTCCTGACACCTTGAGCATATCCGCATAGTCCTTAGATTTGGTTTTCTTGTCGAGTTGGTCTTGGAGTCGCTTTTTAGCATTGTGTAGGTCTGTTTCGAATCGCTTTGTAGATATTCTAAGGTGATGGGCTAGTTGATTCTGACTAGCGTATGGGTGGCTTATATAGCGAGCCTTTAGCATCTTTCTGAGTTCTAAGGGTAAACCCTTAACTGCTTGTTCGATTAGCTCTCCATCTTGGTTGTCGGGTTCGTAGTGTGGTTCTTCGGGTGCGTAAAGGTTGCCGAGTTCGGGAATGTAGTTCTTTTCAAATGATCGACAAGTAGAGTCTGGCTGTGGAATAACTGATCCAGAGACATACCAAGCCCAGTTTTTTAAGCGTTCATCTAATGTCATTCACATTCCTGTGTTTAATTAACTATATAATTGTAACTATTTTCTTAATGGTATCAACTATATATGAAAAATCAGTACGGACATTACTTGACCGACCAAGAGTTTGCCGACAAATGGAAACAGTTTCCTAGTCCAATGCTGATGGCAAACGAGATTAAGATGAGTCCTAGAGGCATACAGAATAGAAGAAGGTCTGTAGAAATTAGGTTAGGGATTAAGTTAGAAACTGAAATAAACACTAGAGACGATTACAATAAAAAACAAAAAGAAGAACGCATTGCCAGACTAAAAGAAAAAAACAAAAACAGAATAAAAAAAGAACAAATCTCAGTTAGAAGGGGAACAGCACTTGATAAAGGTCGTATTATTGTTTTTAGCGATGCCCATTTTTATCCTGATGACACTACTACAGCTTATAAGGCTTTGCTTAAATTTATTGAGTATTTTAAGCCAACGATTATTGTTAATAATGGCGATTCCTTTGATGGTGGTTCTATTAGTCGGTTTCCTCGTATCGGTTGGGATAAAAAACCTACTGTCCAAGAAGAACTCGAAGCCAATAAACTCTACTTAGGCGAGATAGAAAAGATACGACCAGCAGGGTGTAGGCTTATTTGGTGTCTTGGTAATCACGATGCGCGATTTGAGACTATGCTTGCTGCACAGGCTAGTCAGTTTGAAGGTGTACAGGGATTCCAATTAAAAGACCACTTTCCCTTATGGGAAGGATGCTGGTCGTTTTGGGTTAATGACGATACTGTAATTAAACACAGGTTTAAGGGTGGTCGATACGCAGGCTATAACAACGCTACAGCAGCCCAAACAAACATCATCACAGGGCATACCCATGTATTAGCTTGTCAGCCCATTTCAGGCTATGCTAAAACGATTTGGGGGGTGCAGACAGGCACATTAGCAGAACCCAATAATATGCAGTTTGCAGACTATACAGAGGATTCTCCTAAAGACTGGCGGTCTGGCTTTGTTATGCTGTCTTGGGAACGAGGCAAGATGCTTATGCCGGAGATGATCCAAGTTTGTGGTGAAGATGAGGTAGAGTTCAGAGGCGAAATCTTGAAGGTATGAAACTGACCTCCACCATCCTAAAGAATATCTACAATATGCTTGTGGTGTGTGAGCCTTTTGATAAGTGGGATATGCCTCTTGCAGAGCAGATAAAGTTTATTGTGGATTACGATCCAGACACCATGGGAACTTACTTGTACGATGATGGTGCAGACAAGTATGAACACATAATCACAATATCAGCAGCTAGAAATGGCTTTATAGAAACCTGTATCCGTACAATGGCACATGAAGCCATCCACGCTAGTAGGTGGAATACTTCTACTTGTGCCTGGACAAAGCACGATAAGACTTTTAGATACAGAGCTAAGTTAGTAGCAGAGTCTTTAGGGTTTGATCCCTTAGAGCTTTGAATTAACTACAACAAGTCCTCGTTCAAAAAGTTCACCAATGGTTGCTCGGTGCGCCTGTTCCCACATCTCAATCCTTGCGACTTTTGTAAGTGTGCTAGATGTATCGGCTTCCGCATGGCAGCGAAAACAGAGGCTTGCAATGCGAAAATCGGATGACTTAAGTCCACGACCTTTGCCATCTCTAAGCTGGTTGGAATGTGCAGCCACGACAGTTCCATCTTCTATCCCACAATGTTGACATGGTAATAGTCTAGCAATTTCTAGGAGTTTTTTGTTTCTATACATTTTCTTAGGTATTCGTTTTCTTCTCTTGTTTTCTTTAGCAACTGAGATAAATGGTGTGCTGTCTTTAGCATCTCGTTATACCTATTTAAGTATAAATTGTAATTTGTAGAGTCCACTATTTTGTACCAATCTTTATTGAAATGTAAACAATAAGAAACACAATCAATGCCCAGATGTAGACAAAGTCGCTATCGAGCATGATTATCTACAGATCGGTTAGTAGCCTCTAGACTGCGCCATATCTCGACTTTGAGTTGTGCAGCAGTCAGCATCCATTTAATCTTCTCCTCGCACTCCACAGCCTCTTTTAAGCCCTCTAGTAGCCCTATATACTCTGGGTCAGCATAGGCATCTACCTCGGCTGCTGCGACAGACTTAGCCGATGACTTAGACATAAGAATACTGCGTTTAGACTTTAGGAAGTTTTCTAAGTAGATTCTGTTTGCCTTGGCTTTAGCAAAATCTCCCGAATACTTCATTATGTACTCTACTGCTTTTGTTGGATCTATATCCATGTTCCCCACTCCCCTTTATTCCCTTTAGACCATTGTTCCCCATATAGAACTAATAGGTCTTTATCTATCGTATGGTCTGATAAATACTTTCTCCACTTTGTCAGACCCCAATCTGCTCTCCACTTACAGAGTTGCCGTACTGCCGATCTTAGCCGAAAGTCTGGCTCTAAATTGGGCAAAAGTTTCTCCTGCATATGGGTTTAATCCTAGTTCTCTGCCCTTGGCTAAAGTAAGTTCATCGCTTGCATACCAAGGTAAAGGTGGTCTCTTGTTTTCTTTCTGCTCGATAACAAGCTCATCCTCGAACCTGTGATTGTTCAGCCAGGTACTTGCATGGGCTATGTAATCCCAATCAGTTCCTTTTGCTGTCCAGTATTTTCGATGCTCTGCTATTGCCTCTAGTGCTTTTTGTTGGTTGTCTAGACTTAGCTTTTCCCACGATCTTTTTGCTGTTAGCTTTCCGACCTTCTTTGGGTATTGCGACCAAAAGTTCTCGAATGTCATTTTCCCTTTTCCTTTCGTTTATTACTGCTTCCATTACTGCTGTAAAACCTGCTTGCATTAAAAACTTATGACCGGCTTTATCCATCGTGAGTTCGCACTCTGCCGATCCATCTGGTAGTTCTTTAATTATCTTGACTTGTATCTTCATCCATCCACACCTTTATGTTTTTGTTAAAGTCTGCTTTCATAAGAACTGGCTTATTTAAGCAATCTAACATACGAAATAAATTCTGCTTTACTTCTTCTAAGTCCTCACCCATCACACCGACACCTCTAGCTGTGTATAGATAAGGCTCATGGTTCTTATCGTAAAAGACCTCGCACACCTCAACCCAAGGATTTCCATCGTTCTCGTCTGAAAAGTCTACCACTCTATGATTCCAATGCATTATTTACTCGCCAAGATGTAAAGACCAACATTACTAAACGCATATCCTGTATATACAACTGCCATAGGCACATTCCCTTTTAGGGCTTGTTCGCACCCAATATAGGCATAGATCAAGCCTGTAACAATAATAAGCCAAGCACTCATTTCTCTTGTGCCTTTCTTAGTATTTCTCTAGCAAAATCAAACACAGAACTTGGTGCGGGTTCAATTCCATGTATTTCAAAAAACACTTTTTCTATTTCCTCATCTGTTAGTGTCTTTAACTGTGGCGAGCAAGTATGAATAGAATCCCCTGTAACCCTTTTGCCACAATCCAAGCAAGCAGTCCACGCTACTGGTTCATTGTTCATTTATTGGCTT
>Ga0105098_10000981_pt1 | contig 10196 bp, 8 predicted proteins | sample PPLLak21cMay2015_FD_79137 | JGI IMG/M metagenome (GOLD analysis project Ga0105098, IMG submission 79137) | Freshwater sediment microbial communities from Prairie Pothole Lake near Jamestown, North Dakota, USA - PPLs Lake P7 Core (1) Depth... | ecosystem: Environmental > Aquatic > Freshwater >... | reverse complement strand
GAAAAATAAGTCTGGAGGATCGCAGGCGGTTTGCAGCAAAAGCCTTTGCTGTTTCCAGCCATTACGACACGGCCATTTTTAAATATTTAAATAAAGAAGAAGTACTGCTCAGAGAGAGCTACAACAGTTCCCTGCCACTCAGATATGGTGAAAATCCGCATCAGAAAGGATATTTTTTCGGAGACCTCGACGCCTTATTTGATAAATTACACGGCAAAGAATTGTCGTACAACAACTTACTTGACGTGGATGCCGCAGTTCAACTGATGGGTGAATTCAAATCTGAAGGGCCGGCATTTGCCATTCTTAAACACAATAATGCCTGTGGACTGGCTCAGAGAGCAACTGTGCTTGAGGCGTATAGAGATGCCCTGGCCGCAGATCCCGTATCTGCTTTCGGCGGTATACTCATCACCAATACCCGAATAGATCTGTCCACAGCAGAGGAGATAAATAATTTGTTCTATGAGGTGGTCATTGCACCATCTTACGAGGAAGCTGCCGTGAATTTGCTAAAACAAAAGAAGAACAGAATTATCCTCGTGCAAAAAGAGCTCAGTTTGCCGGACAAACAATTCAGAACTGCTCTGAATGGGGTATTGATGCAGGAAAAGGACAAGATCACAGATTCTGAAAAGCAGCTTAAGTTGGTCACTCAAATAAAGGCGACAGACAGAGAAACCGAAGACCTGCTTTTTGCTTCAAAAATTTGCAAACACACCAAATCGAATACCATAGTACTTGCCAAAAACAAACAGCTCTGTGCCAGCGGTACAGGTCAAACCTCAAGAGTGGATGCACTGAATCAGGCCATTGTTAAGGCGAAAGCCTTTAATTTCGATCTGAAAGGAGCTGTTATGGCCAGTGATGCTTTTTTCCCTTTTCCGGATTGTGTGGAAATTGCTGGAAAAGCCGGGATTACAGCCGTGATTCAACCCGGAGGATCCATCAATGACCAGTTGAGCATAGCGTATTGTGATGACCATAAAATGTCCATGTTTGTAACAGGTACCAGGCATTTTAAACATTGATCAGATCAACCAAACCCCCGATAAATAAAAAATTGTCCGCCTCAGCTTTTAAGATAAGTTTATGAGGTAATTTTATTACATTTGTTTGCTAGCTATATTAACATCTAAAAATTAAAGAGTATATGGGTTTTTTTGATTTCATGACCGAAGACATTGCGATTGATCTGGGTACTGCAAATACATTAATCATTCACAGAGGGAAAGTTGTCGTTGATAGTCCGTCGATCGTAGCCGTAGACCGGGTTTCCGGAAAAATTATAGCCATCGGTCACGAAGCCAGTCTGATGCAGGGAAAGACCCATGAAAACATCAAGACGATCAGACCTTTGCGGGATGGGGTTATCGCAGATTTCGAAGCCTCCGAGCAGATGATCCGCGAATTCATACGCAATATTCCAACCATAAAGAACCGTTTTTTCAGGCCCTCACTGAGGCTGGTGATCTGTATTCCTTCAGGAATTACCGAAGTTGAAAAAAGGGCCGTCCGTGATTCTGCCGAGCAGATGAACGCCAAAGAAATATACCTGATCTATGAACCCATGGCCGCAGCCATTGGTATTGGTATCGATATCATGCAGCCTAAAGGGAACATGATCATCGATATAGGCGGTGGTACAACCGAAATTGCCGTTATTGCCCTTAGCGGGATAGTTTGTGATATTTCCGTTAAGGTAGCCGGCGACGTATTTACCAATGATATCGCCATGTATATGCGTGCGCAGCACAATCTTTTTGTGGGTGAAAGCACAGCAGAAAAAATAAAAATCGAGATCGGCGCTGCAACGGAAGACCTCGAGTCGCCGCCGGATGATATTTTAATCCAGGGCAGGGACTTGTTGAGCGGAAAACCGAAACAGACAAAAGTAAGCTACAGGGAGATCGCCAAAGCGCTTGAAAAGTCAATTCTGCGCATAGAAGATGCCGTGATGGAAACGCTTTCACAAACACCTCCTGAACTGGCCTCAGATATTTATAATACAGGAATCTATCTGGCTGGTGGCGGCTCCATGCTCCGCGGGCTGGACAAACGTCTTTCACGCAAGACCGATCTGCCCGTATATGTGGCCGAAGATCCGTTGAGAGCTGTGGTCAGAGGCACGGGAATCGCTTTAAAGGACCTTGAAAAGTACAAGAGCGTATTGATGAAGTAGAAAAGACCTATGCAAAATGCAACAATTAATTTCCTTCTTTTATAGAAACAAAAACTTTCTATTTTTCTTTTTATTAGAAGGTATTGCCCTATTTTTTACTTTTCAGAGCCATACGTACCACAAGAGTAAATTCGTTAATTCTGCGAATGCTATAACCGGTACTATTTACCAAAAGGTCAGTAATTTCAAGGACTACCTCCTGCTCAAAGAAGAGAACAACAGGCTGGCAGAGGAGAATGTGTATTTGAAAAATCTGCTCGAAAAGAACGGAGGCCTGTCGGGCCAGGGTAATGAATTAAAAATGGACAGTATTTTTGTTTCTGACAGCCTGGTGAAGCAAAAATATTTCTTTTATTCTGCCAAGGTTATTAACAATGAATACAACAAAAGCAACAATTATCTGACGGTCAACATTGGTTCAAATTCAGGTATCGGTCCGGATATGGCTGTTATAAACCAGAAGGGAATCATTGGCATAACTAAAATTGTTTCAGGCAATTATGCCACAGTGCTCTCTGTTTTAAATGTCAGTGCCAATATCAATGTAAAGCTCAAAAACAGCGATCACTTTGGAACACTGAGCTGGGATACAAAAGATTACAGAAAGGTTCAACTTCTCGATCTGCCCATACAGGCCAATATCAAAATTGGTGACACCATAGTTACCGGCGGAAAATCGCTTATATTTCCGGAAGGAATCCCTGTTGGGACCATTCTTGATTTTGAGCGGGTGAACAGTATTTATACCCGCGTTGATCTGAGTCTTTTCAACGACATGAGTTCTGTGGGTTATGTAGAAATTATCCGGAATTTTGACAAGGAAGAAATTCTGCGTCTGGAAGAACAATCAGCCAATGAGTAGAGAGATCATAAATACCATATTGCTTTTTATTGGCCTTATCCTGTTACAGGTAATCATCCTGAACAACATAAATTTCCTGGGCTATATAAATCCCATGTTATATGTGCTGTTCGTCTTTTTTTATCCTATAAAAAAACTTGATTTTACCTTTTTATTTTTGAGCTTTCTGCTGGGCCTCTGCATTGATTTCTTTTTAAATTCGGGAGGTGTTAATGCCGCCGCAACACTTTTTATGGCATACATCAGAATGCCGGTTATTAAAGGGGTACTTAGAAGGTCTGAACTGGACTATTCTTCCCTCATATTCCGGAAACTGAAGTTCTCCAAGTCGGTCAGTATTTTGTCCATTTTGATCCTTATCCACCATTTTATTGTTTTTCAGCTGGAATATTTCAGGCTGGACAGTTTTTTTACCATAATTTTGAAAACAATTTTGACCGGTATATTTACGTTAGTTCTCGTGTTATTAAGTATAGTATTTTTTACAAAGAAAAAATAAGGTGTCACGAATCAGTCTTATCTACATATTGATCCTTTTTGTTGGTGGCGTATTCATCAGCAGGCTTTTTTATTTACAGGTCTACGATGACCGGCACAGACAGTCACCGCTAAATAACAGTGCTGTAGCTGTAAAATACATTTATCCTAACCGCGGTTTTATCTATGACCGCAATGGTGTTTTAATCGTTGCAAACCAGTCATCCTATGATATTATGGTCATACCAAGGGATGTGAAACCACTGGATACCCTGGAGTTCTGCAATCTCTTAAAGATAACTCCGGAAGCATTTAAGAAATCACTTAAGAAAGCCACTGATTACTCCCCCAGAATTCCATCGGATTTTCTCGCGCAGGTTTCTAAAGACGATTATGCCTATCTTCAGGAGAAAATGTACAAATACAAAGGCTTTTATATACAGAAAAAATTTATCCGGGAATACGCCTTAAAAACTGCACCCAATGTACTCGGGTACCTCAGCGAGGTAAATGAAACCATCCTCAAAAGAAATCCCTATTACAATCTCGGAGAATTAATCGGTTATATGGGTGTTGAAAAGGAATATGAAGAAATTCTAAGAGGCACCAAAGGCGTACAATACGTGCAAAAGAACCGGTTCAACAAAGAAATAGGATCTTATAAAGGTGGCGCTTATGATACGGTGCCGGTGCCGGGTAAGGACCTGATTCTCAGTCTGGATATAAACCTTCAGATGTATGTCGATTCACTGATGGCCAACAAAAGAGGCGGCATCGTGGCCATAGAACCGGCCACAGGAGAGATTCTCACTTTGGCCTCCTATCCCACCTATGATCCTAATTTATTGGTTGGACGTCAGAGATCATTGAATTCGTTCATGCTGTTCAATGATTCCATAAAAAAACCGATGCTGGACAGGGGCCTGCAGGCACAATATCCGCCGGGCTCCACCTTCAAGATCATCAATGCCCTGATCGGACTGCAGGAAGAGGTGATCACAACTGAAACCGGCTTTTACTGTTACCATGGTTACCGTTACGGAAGCAGTGGTTTTATGGCCTGTCACTGCGGACTGAGTGGACCCATAAAAATGGATGTAGGTGTGTATAAATCCTGCAACGCTTATTTTTCCAATATTTATAAAAGAACAATTGACAAGTATCCCACTCCAAAAGAAGGTATGGATGTTTGGAGCAAACATGTAAAAAGTTTCGGGCTCGGAGACTTCCTGGGTTATGACCTGCCGTCCGGCCAAAAAGGTTTGATTCCCGACGGCGATTTTTACAGCCATTATTATCCCAATGGCGGGTGGAGGGCAGTTACGACCATTTCAAATGCCATAGGCCAGGGCGAAGTACTTACCACCCCGATCCAACTGGCCAATATGACAGCTGCCTTTGCGAACAGAGGTTTTTATTATACACCTCACATCATGAAAAAAACAGGCGATTCAACTGCCATTAACCCAAAATTTACTACAAAACATCAAACTACCATTGAACCAAGACATTTTGAACCTTTGATTTCAGGCATGTTCGATGTTTTTGAAAAAGGAACTGCCCGCGGATCAAGGGTAGAGGGTATAGAAATATGTGGTAAAACCGGAACAGCCGAGAATTTCGTCCGGGTTGACGGAAAAAGGGTACAGCTGACAGACCATTCCATTTTTATTGCTTTCGCTCCAAAGGACAATCCGAAAATTGCAATTGCCGTATTTATTGAAAACGGTTACTGGGGAGCCCGTTGGGCAGGCCCGATAGCGAGTCTGATGATCGAAAAATACCTGACAGGTGAGGTCAAACGCAAAGATCTTGAAAAGAGGATGATGGAGGGCAGTTTGGAGAATGAATACAAAAAACAACTTGAAATAGGTAGTTACGTTGCGGAAAAGAGATAATATTTTTAATGGTGTTGATTGGATTCTCATAGGGTTTTACCTGGTCTTTGTTGTTCTGGGTTGGCTCACTGTTTATGCGGCTACCTTTACGGAAGGCCAGCACTTTATACTGAACCTGGATACCAGTTATGGCAGACAAATGGTGTTTATTGGTATGAGTATCCTGATCATCCTGGTCGTTTTATCCATTGACCGGAGCTTTTATGAAACTTACGCCGGTGTTTTTTACCTCGTATCCATGCTGTCTCTACTGGGCCTTTTTGTATTTGGAAAAAATATAAACGGGGCAACTTCCTGGTACGGGCTGGGAGGCTTTAGCCTGCAGCCATCCGAGTTTGCAAAATTTGCGACCAGCCTGGCTCTGGCCAATTTTCTCAGTGAACGAGGACGGGATCTGAAAAATTTTTCAGAACAATTAAAAGCTTTTGCCCTGATCCTGTTTCCGGCTGTACTGATCGTACTGCAACCCGACGCAGGATCGGCCCTGGTTTATTTTGCGCTGGTCTTTGTTTTGTATCTTTTTGGTTTACCCCTCTTCTACATGATCATCGGATTTATGGCTGTTATCCTCTTTTTAATCACACTTTATTTCGGGTTTACAGTTTCCCTTCTGATTTCGTATTCGCTCATCTCAATCTTTTTTATTGTATTGTACTATTTCAACAGATTGTACATCAGACATAACTGGATAACGATCATTGCCATTTATTTGTTTTCAGGACTTTTTATGTTCAGTGTCAGCCATGTCTACAACAAGGTCTTCGAACAGCATCACAGGGATCGTTTTGACATTTTATTCGGTAAAATATCCGATTCAAAAGGCATCGGGTACAATACGGATCAGTCGATAATCACTGTTTCTACAGGCGGCCTTAAAGGTAAAGGCTATTTGCAGGGAGACAGAACACATGGCGATTTTGTTCCGGAACAGGAAACTGACTATATCTTCAGTTCCTTCGCCGAAGAATGGGGTTTCATTGGTACCTCGATTCTGGTAATCCTGTTTGTATTGTTTTTAATGAGACTGATCTTTATTGCAGAAAGACAGCGGGCTACCTTCAGTAAAGTGTATGCCTATGCTGTGCTATTGATATTTTTCTTCCATTTTACAATAAATATTGGAATGGTTATAGGACTGCTCCCTACTATTGGTATTCCCCTGCCATTTTTCAGCTACGGAGGCTCTTCGCTCTGGGGTTTTACGGTACTGCTCTTTATCCTGATCCGACTGGATGCCAGCAGGATCTATGAATGGTAAGAACTGGCGCCAACAAAAAAAGACAGCCCACGGACTGTCTTTATGAAATGTCTTTTATAAAAAATTTAGGCTAAAGCCGAAATATGCTTGGTTAAGGAAGACTTTAAATTAGAAGCCTTATTATCGTGGATAATATTCTTCTTAGCCAATTTATCGATCATAGAAATAACCTTGACCAACTGCTCCTCCGCATCTTTTTTCACGGTAAGCTCACGTAAACTTTTAATCGCATTACGTGTTGTTTTGTGTTGGTACCTGTTTCTAACCCTTTTATCCTCATTGCTTCGGATCCTCTTTAATGCTGACTTGTGATTTGCCATTTTTTTTGTTTTTAATTCACTTAAAAATTAAATGATTGTAGCCCGTAGGGGAATCGAACCCCTCTTACCAGGATGAAAACCTGGCGTCCTAACCGATAGACGAACGGGCCATCGATAGCTTTAGCTTTCAAAAGCGAGTGCAAAAATAAAACTATTTTTTAACTCTGCAAGGACTTTGTAAAAAAAATTAGTACGCTTTTGCAAATAAGACCCTTTTCTTCGAAGGCTTTCCTGAAAATACACAGTTACCGGCCTCTTCTGTGCTGTCATTTGGTATACAGCGTATGGTTGCCTTTGTCAGATTCTTGATCGCCTCCTCTGTTTCCGGAGTGCCATCCCAGTGCGCAGAAACAAATCCGCCCTTACCCTCAAGTACTTCGATGAATGCCTCCATGGTTTCCACCCTGGTGATGTGATCGTTTCTGAAATCAAGTGCTTTTTTATATAAATTTTCTTGAATTTCATTCAGCAATCCGGTAACTGTTTCTGCTATTCCTTCCTGAGAAACGACCTGCTTTGAAAGGGTATCCCGGCGCGCTATTTCAAGTGTGCCGTTTTCTATATCACGAGGACCGATCGCTATGCGCAGCGGAACTCCTTTTAATTCGTACTCTGCAAACTTCCAACCCGGCTTATAGGCATCACGGTCATCATACTTTACTGAAACTCCTTTAGCTCTTATGGCAACGCTAATCTCCCTAACCTTATCGGAAATGGTGTCCAGCTCCGCCTCAGATTTGTAAATTGGAATGATTACCAACTGAATTGGCGCTAATCTTGGTGGCAAAACCAAACCCTGATCATCGCTGTGGGTCATAACTAAACCGCCAATAAGTCGTGTGGAGGCACCCCAGGAAGTAGCCCATACATATTCCAAATTCCCTTCCTTGCTTGTAAATTTCACGTCGAAGGCTTTTGCAAAATTCTGACCGAGAAAATGGGAAGTTCCTGCCTGTAAAGCTTTTCCATCCTGCATAAGGGCTTCAATTGTATAGGTTTCTAATGCTCCGGCAAACCGTTCACTTTCAGTTTTTGTTCCCCTGATAACGGGCATGGCCATATATTTTTCGGCAAATTCAGCATAAACACCCTGCATTTTTCTGGCCTCTTCAATCGCTTCCTGCTGCTTGGCATGCGCTGTATGGCCTTCCTGCCATAAGAATTCAGCGGTACGCAGGAACAATCGGGTACGCATCTCCCAACGGACGACATTGGCCCACTGGTTGATCAGTATGGGCAAGTCCCGATAGGATTCAATCCACCTTCGATAAGAATCCCAAATAATTGTTTCAGAAGTTGGCCTTATGACCAGCTCTTCTTCCAGTTTTGCATCCTCATCGACAACGATGCCCCGCCCGTCTTCAGAATTCTTTAATCTGTAATGGGTAACAACAGCGCACTCCTTTGCAAAACCCTCAATATGGCTGGCTTCTTTGCTGAAATATGATTTTGGTATGAGCAGAGGAAAATAGGCATTTTCGTGACCTGTTTCCTTGAACATCCTGTCGAGTTCAGCCTGCATTTTTTCCCAGATCGCATAACCATAAGGCTTTATGACCATCATTCCCCTCACGCCTGAGTTCTCTGCGAGATTTGCCTTGATCACAACCTCATTGTACCACTTGGAATAATCCTCTTTTCTCGATGTTATTTTTTTACTCATATCCTATTTTTCAATTTTGGCATAAATATTGCATCACCCTATTTAAAGAGCTACAAAACTAACCAATTTGTAACTTTTGACAACAAAAATTATGCTTTATGAAAAAAATAATACTTAACAAATCAGCAGTGCCCGTATTCCTTTTCGGGATCCTCGCTTTAACAGGTCTGGTATCATGTACAAGTACCCAGGGGATGTACAGCGAAAATGACGGAATCTATGAATCAACTGCACCACCAGTCCGGACGAAATCAGAACAGGTAGTCATTATCAACGACGGTTCCGGTCAGAAATACCAAAAATATTTTGAAACCGAAGCAAATAATATCTATACCGGTGAAGATGAAATTTTTACAAATATCGATACGTATTCCAGCTACAATGATACCCTACAGGGAAATATAATAATAAATAATTATTACAATGAAGGAGCGGCTCCCTGGGGTTATACCGATGAATATGCTATAGTAAATATTAATATGGGCTACGGCGGTTATTGGGGTTATCCTTATTACGGATTTTATAATATGGGCTACGGCGGTTACTGGGGTTATGGTGGCTATGGTGGCTATGGTGGCTATGGTGGCTATGGTGGCTATTGGGGCTATGACCGCTATTGGTTTTTTGGCGGTTACTGGGGTGGTTATTATCCGCCTTACGCCGGTTTTGATCCGCTTTATCCTCCCTATTATGGAAATTATACCCATGGTAAGCGAAGCAATTATTTGGTGAGCCGCAGTTCAGATGTATCCATTACAGATTCAGATTCAGGAGGCAGTGGCCGTGTTATCAATGACAATACCAAAATAGCCGCAATGAACAGAACCGGTGAAGGCCTTACTTCAACCAACCGAAAAGTCATATCGGATTTCAGTCAGCGAACCAGGTATGTTCAAGCTTCTCAAACAGCCAACCGCGAAAGCCTGATCGCTAATGCCATGAGTACAAACAAGAAAGTTATGGCCAATTTTAATGACAGGGCTAAATATGTAAGAAGTTCTATCCCTAAAAACAGCAATAATTCAGGACAGACAAGAAGTGATTATAGCAGGCTGAATGACAGCAATTCCAACAATGCTCCGAATAATAACAATTCGGGACAGAGATCTTCTTCCAAAAGTTCAGGAAATTCGGAGTCACCCAGTTCAAATAACCGCCAGAGCGCATCCGATTCTGCACCCGCTTACAATTCAAGTTCTGGAGGATCATCTGGTGGCGGTTCTTATAGCAGACCCAGTTCAGGCGGTTCAAATAATGATAAATCTAATAACTCAGCAAATTCAAGTCGGCCTTCAAGAGACTGATTTATTAAATTCTAATAAAAATTTATATGAAAAAAATTACCAAATCATTTGATGTTAACGCAGTATTGGTAGTAAATATACATGAATTAGAATATAAAAATTATGCTTTATGAAAAAAATAATACTTATCAAATCAGCAGTGCCCGTATTCCTTTTCGGGATCCTCGCTTTAACAGGTCTGGTATCATGTACAAGTACCCAGGGGATGTACAGCGAAAATGACGGAATCTAT
>Ga0105098_10000980_pt1 | contig 10224 bp, 4 predicted proteins | sample PPLLak21cMay2015_FD_79137 | JGI IMG/M metagenome (GOLD analysis project Ga0105098, IMG submission 79137) | Freshwater sediment microbial communities from Prairie Pothole Lake near Jamestown, North Dakota, USA - PPLs Lake P7 Core (1) Depth... | ecosystem: Environmental > Aquatic > Freshwater >... | reverse complement strand
ATTTAATAACAAATTTCATTGTTTCGTCGTTTAAATCTTCGTCTGGATATTACATTTTATGAATAAAAAAAAGAATATATATCAAATATTTGTTCATTATAGAACGACTTGACCTTTATCAATTGACAATACGCGACGGCATGAAACAATAATATTTGCCATCAATTGAGGTGTACCGGCATTTAGAGTATAGTCCTGATAAACCTAGAACAATTCAGATTGCTTTACAAACCGTTTTACTGGAATGAATTAAACGAATGAGAAAGTGTTAAAATCCTCGTAACTTACGCCATAAGATTTACCAAATATCTGTTCACTATAACTGGCAACCGTCTAAAGTCTTTATAACGATCTCTGTCCAGGGGCCATAGCCTTAGGATAAACGTCCTGGGTAATTTAAATTTAGGTGTTATTTATTTCTAACGGGTAACAGTATTCGGCACTTAAACTTGGATTTACTGATTATAATACATTATGCGAAGCCCTGACACCATCTGCGATCATTCCAGTACGAACAAGCGATAAAGAGCCATTATCAGAATATCCACTTACAGCACCGTAATTTGCTCCGTTTGTTAAACTAAATGTGATCATAATACCATCCACATAACAACTTGCTGGAAGACTAAATTGGCTAGTATAAGAAGTGGGCTAAATTGCTGTTTTTACATAGTGGAATGTTCTAAATCCAACCTCACCAGAAATTGGTCGTGGAACTTTTCCAAAATTCTTAATTACAGTTCCAACGTAAATATTGTCTAACGAATATGTAGTCAATGTACCCAAAGCCAAAGCAGTATTAGATGTTTTGTTATGTGGAGTATAAGATGTACAAAATTAACTCGGTAGCAATCTCATGTTTATTTCCAACCCATATTACAACATTAACGCACAATCTGAATCACTAAGGCTCTCGAGTTCTGGTACTAATTCAGCAAACTTTACAGCATAATATTGAGAAGGAACGCCTGGAGACGCTGTCGAGATCAACGTACACGCCCCGCTCGCAATTGTAAAATGACGCAAAGTATTCTGTCGTCTGCGTTACGCTTCAATATCTGCTGTCATTAGGTTAGGGTCGAAACTATTCGGCATTCCTAACCAAGGATTAGTAGTAGTTGCGGTTGTGTCATTTGACATCGGAACATATAGTTCTTCTTTATAATCAACCCCAGAAGTGTTTTGACCAACCATATTGTTAAGTTTTCGTAGAATTCTACGTACCATTTAATCTTTCATATCCCCAATCTAAAAATTCATTTGCGCCCCTGAACAATTTACAGATTAAACCTAAAATAGACTAGCGACTGTTGAATTATTAACACTCAATGCTGTTTAGGTATTTGTAGGTTATGTGAGCAATAATCTGAAATTTAATGTACTATTTTTAATATCTGTGATCGAATCGCCATCCGCTTTAAACACGAGACGAATGGTTTCACTTTCATTTGCGGTTGTTTTTGCCCCTTACAATTAACTCGTACCATATACTATGTTTGTTTCGGGTATCATTGATTGATATCTTTCCATGATAGATTTTTCCATGTTTTATTAAGAAAAAAAAACAAAATATTATAATTCATTCCATTTTACGAACGTTTAATTTAGGTTTCAAGGTTTGTGCGTAGATATTGTGAATATCGACCTATAACTTGTCGCCTTTCGATTAACGTTTTACATCGCGTTTTTTACTTGGTTCAACATCTGGGTTATTTTGTATATCTTTTGCTACTTTTTCATCTTTTTAGAGTACTTTTTAAATAATTGGAATTACTACATTTGAAGCGATTTTATCAATTTTATCAATATTTTGGATGATACTTTGACCAGATGGAAAACCGCCACCGCCTCCATTACCTGGATATTCAGGACGTCTTGGTTGATCTGGGTTAATATATTCTCGGTTTGCTATTTCCACACTATTTTCTGAAGGGTTATCGTCTGGTTCTAATTCGTCGTCATTATTCAGAATACTATCTATCAATTCGTGGTGAGGGTTTTTTGATTCTTCGTCCGCTCTTTTTATTTCTTCACGGATTCTCATATTTCGCTCACGCTACGCTAAAACTGAATCTATATTTTATTAACGTCGTGGATCGTCGGGGGTAAAGCCATCTGGTTATAAACTAACGGTTTTGCCCTTTTAATTAGCCATAATACTAGATTAACTAGTCACAACGGAACTGCCTATAACCTATTCTACAGCCCAGGGTAAAATCGCGTCTTTTGCTACTTCTTCAAATGCGAACATATTTAGTGTTATTTTATGAGAAAAAAAATATATTTTCATCTTGCTTTGATGATGTAATTTACACATATATTTGTAGGCCGTATTTCAGTTCCCGTGGATGTTGCGCCTGTATTGCCAGATAATGTATGTGTATGATTTATTGAAGTATTTCCTGTAACTAATATGCCGTCAATTTTATCTTAATACGGATCGCCTGAACTTAAAACGTGAAATAACCCATTCCCAATATCTGAACCGAATGAATCTAGTGGCCCGCCTTACGGTTGACCCGCTGTTTATATTTTAACAAAATCTGCTGGATGTGAATGATTTACATCTGTATATCCAATACTCAAACTTCCTGCTGTATGTGTATGTGTTCCAAAACTTTCTTGTTGAACATCTCCCAGTGTGCGGATAGCTGATTTTCCCCTAATAAACGCATCTCTCAAATCAGGCACAAACCCACCTATTAATTGATATAATTGAGGATAATTTGTAGGAGAAATAGATTAACCGTTACAAAGCAAAAAATCGTATGGAATGACCTCAGAATAGAACATTAAAATTGTGGCGATCGGTACCCCTTAATTTGAAGAAAACCCGAGAATATTTTATATTTCTTAATTACTCATTTATAACACGAAAAATTCATTCGATCGTAAATTTAAAAGCAAATGTTGAAACCGTGATTGGAGTATCGCCTTTAAATAAATTTAGTTAAATATCTTATAATGCCCGTTTTGTATCCCCGTAATCAATACAGTTATCTTCTTCTGTTTGACGCCCGTAAGACTAAGGTTAATTAGTCAAATCTGTTAAAAGTGAAAACGCGTATTAGTTACTATCTGTTTCAAAATTTTACTAAAATTATGGGCTTCGGATATTCAAAACAGTCATCGGATTCACATTTAAATCTACAGGTCCACCAGTGAGAGAATTTGTAGGAATATTGTTGAAATCTCCATAATTAGGAGTTTGACCAGGTACCACAAATTATAACACTGGGTTAGTTGTCAATAATGTGGGAAGTATGCCCATCTAAGTATATAATTTAGTATTTTCTGGACTATTTAAAACGAGTTAAACATAAGGATATGTGGCTCTATTGGGGTTTGTAAATGTTATTGTATTAGTTGTGCTGTTATAGGTCAATTATAGTATTTATACACCAGTTTGTGGGATAACTATTAAAGGACTCAAATATTGGCATAATGAAGTTGGACTATACACATTATCCGGAATTGTTATTGTAAGACCTGAACCGTAAGAAGCAACTTATATAGAACCATAATTGAACTTATTGTTGCCTAATGCTGATGAAATGTTAAAAGTACTATTTGGTGCTGGATTTATATACGACGCGGATTCTAATTTTATTTTTGAATAATTGACCTAAAACGGTAACCTAAAATTAATCTAACCTGTACCACTTAAAACTGAATTTTTATCAGTTATCGTAAACTAACCTTTTGACTATTTACTTATCATATTTGTGGTAAAAAAAATAGTTTCTTTCATTCAACTAGATAAAACTTGAAAGCGTAACTAAAATTAGTTGGAAAACTCAATAAACGGCCGTCTTAATTTTACAGGAAAATCTACATATCGTATATGGTTTTATTTTAATCGTGTAATAGTACAATTTCGTTATCATATATGCTCTTTTTTTAATAAATCTAAGTAAACGAATAATCACGATCTATGGGTATAAAAAATGAAGCATTATTGGCGTTTGCGATATAATTTTATTAAATCTACGGAATTGACATTTACAACATTTACAAAATTTATACGTTTGCCGGGTCTAATCCTGTGAAAGTGCCACTTATATTTGTCCCATTAAAAACCGTTTGTGTAAGTCTTAAACCAAGCATCGCGAAAATTTTATTCTAATAAATCTCGGTATTTTTAACAAATCTAAATGTATTGCTACCGTGTATTACAAATTAACAAAATCCATTTACAAGTGACCCCACAAGAAAATTATTTATACCTGTAGCAGTTTCCATCAAAAGTTCGATTGTCGCCAATAAATCAACAATATTATAAAAAGCGTTGGGTATAACGATAGTGTATTGTGTCGCCCCGTTAAAGAACGTGATTTTGTTATTTCCTAGACTATCGCTCACATTATGAAATGTCTGAGTAAAAGCACAGGAATCAAGTATAATTCTATTATATTTCAATTAAAATGGCGATGTAAAACGGATGGAATTATTGTCCACAACCGAGTTTTATGGATTTATTATGAATGCGCCTTGTGATAATTTATTTGATGTAGTCATATTTTATGTATAATATAAAAGACTGATGAAAAAAGTACCTAAAAACGTTATTATTGACGATAAGTAGGAAAAGTAATCTGAAGAATAAAAGTTACAAATAGAGTATGAAAACGCTGAAAAACTAGTACAAAAGCGGTTAAAAGAAATTCAGCATAAAAACGATAATTTAAATTTATCAAAGCGGGAGTCTATTTTCAAATATCCGTTCTCAGTTCTGATTTTGGGTAATTCAAGGGGAGGGAAAACGTATAGTATGATGGAATAAATAAAAAATCCAGCCTATCGCATCCTAGATACATTAGAGGGATCAAATATTTACATTTTAAGCCCGACCGCGTACTTGGATCAAACAATGAAGAAATTGATCAATTTTTTAGTGGAAACGAAAGAATTTTAAATGGAAAACGTCTTTGATGATATTTCGCTTGGAATGTAATCAATCAACGACCGAATTAAATAATAAAAAATATAGTTGTAATAAGATAAGTTAATCCCACATATCGTTGTAATTATGGACGACCTGATTTCTGAGTATAAAAATGCTACGTTTTTGAAATTTGTTGAAAAATTAGCAACCTAGGGTAGACATATGAACATTTCATTTTATTTGCTCAGTTAATCACATAAAGCGATCAGTAACGTGGTTCGCAGAAACGTGACGCATTGTTAAATTTGCTCTATGAATTTGGCCGATGAACTATAAAGCGTTTCAGATGAATACCGCGGTCCGATGACTAAAAAAGAGATGTTTTTACTTTTAAATAAGGTCGTGAACACAGATGGCTATAACTACTTACTGGTTTGTTAATAGAGACCTATAACTGAGCGATATTTGATAAATGCTTAGGATATCGTACTTCTATGATTTCATCGCCGGATGTAGAAGATGATTCAGACGTTAAAATGGGTTATTTTATATTTTTTTTGAGATTCATTTATCTTATTTATAAATGTAAGAATCTGAACAAAATAGCACGATCGCTATAATTTTATAAACGTTGACCCTTGTAAGTGGCATTATTATAACTATAATCACACTTTTACACAGAAATAGATTAGAAGTTATCCACGCTGTAAATACGTCTTAAACCGAGAAATTAGTTGAAATCCACGAATCTGTAAAAATAGGTACTAGTTAGCCTTAAAGTCCCGTTAAATTTACCCTATAGACACTTGAGAAATGACGTATATTTATTATTTTAATTATTTTATAATGCGTATAAATATGAATAAATACCAAAACGGCAAAATATATAAACTGATAAGGCACAACGATTAAAAACCTTACTACGGCTCTACCACTTAAGAGTTACACGCACGTTTATAATAGCACAAATATCAGCATTTTGTATCGACTTAAAATATCAATGACGCTGAATGTTTTGAAATCTTTTTAATAGAAAATTTCCCATGTAATTCTAGAAAAGAACTGGAAAGATAAGAACGTTTTTATATTGAAACGCAGGAATGTAGTAATATAAACAAACCGGCACCCACTTTAGAATAGCGTAAAGAACGTTAAATTTAATACTATAAAGAAAATTGCGAAAAACTTCAAGCATATTAGAAAAAAAGGTATATTGAAACAGATTATTATAACCAAAATAGAGATAAATTCAATAATAAAATAACTTGCCCGAAATGTTAAAAACTTGTATAAAAAACATATTTATCGCGACATTTATAACGTCCTGTTTGTATAGAAAAAACCATAGACAATTGATAGTTTATTTATATTTTTTTTGATATTTTTTAACGCATATAAATGGAAAGTGAAATATAACGTAAACCATCTATATTTGTTTGTCGTAACTGTAAAGAAACCGAGATCAAAGTATAGCGTGTACCAAAATCTGAAAAAAGTGATACAAATATAGTAAAATTAGAACCATCTAAAATTGATTCAAAATATAGTATAAAAATTGGAAACCAGTTGATATAATTTGGAGCAAAGGGATACAGTGATTATACTATAAACAAATCAGATGAAAAACGCGACTTATATATAAACAGACATAAAAAACGGGAACTCAAATATTGGGATATAAAAAACCCCGAAAATTACAAATCTGCTAGTTTTTGGAGTCGTTTTCTATTATGGGAGAAACCTAATATATTTGACGCAATTTCTAATATTTAAAACGAAACGGGAATGGTTATAAAATTCACACCAAATACAATAAAAAAACATCAAAGCAAATTAGCAAAAATGATAGAAACTGATGGCGATTCTGAATGATATCACTCTAATTCTAATCCTGTTTTGTCACTTATTGTATGTACTTGTGACAATGTTTTTTCTATTTTTTTTATATAATTTTCCAGTGCTAGTATTTTTCGGTTTTAGATTTTACAAGTATTTATCAAATCTATGATCCTTTGTTTAGAATAGCAAATATCCTCTAATTTTTGTTCATCCATTTTACAGCATAAAAAATAAACCAAATCAATTTAAATTTGATTTAACTACCCAGGCGATTTTTGAAATATTATTATAAGCGTACTTGGCGTGAAGTAAAGAGTCATATTCATCAAACGTTAATTTAGGCATATTTGGATATAGTATTTACGCTAATTGACGCCCCGAATGTTTATTTTAATTGTATTTGTTGCTATCGGGATTATCAGTTTTTATATCTTTTATTTCAGGGTGTTTTAACTTTAATTTGCTATGTTGAACCGTATATTATACATTTTCGGGTAATGCTTAAACAAACGCTAACTGTATGCGATCGGCACTGAAATTTCCCAATTATAATTCAATCACAACAAATTCTATTTTGTACTTTTAAAACAACATTTTTATCACCTTTTAGACGTTATTACTTAAATATCCATCTACTTACGCTTATGTTAATTTTTCAGAAAATGGTCGCATTTCTTGTTAAAATGAATCAACAAAACCTCCATTATCTAAACGGATTATAGCGAATCCACACTTTTTAAAAGCTGGGTCTATAGATAAAATACAGGGCCCATTGTATGGAATTTCCTCAATTTATGCCGGTTTTTGAATATTTTAAACAGTCGCACTTTTATGTAAATTTTTGATCAAATTACGTTTTTTGGGCTATACTGGTTCGGGAAGTTCCGGTTATTTGACTTCTTCTACAAATATTTTCTTTGTTCTTGGTTTACGCTGTTTTTTTATTGATTCGTCGTTCATTTATTGCGTTAAAAAAATAACAAAAAAATATCGTTGGATTTATCATATCACTCATTTGTGGTATTTCGTTACCTTTTTAATAGGTTTTTCAACTTTTACGCCATACGTAGATTCTGATATTTACGCCAGGATCGTTTCGGCTGATATTGATTAAAGACTATATGTATTTACGGTCACCTTTTTACTATCAATGGTGGATCGTTTTGAGTCTTAAATGTTTATTTGTATGTCAATATGTTTTAAGATTTCATTTAATTTATGATGAACGCCGTTTTTTCCAAATCCGAATCCAATATTCTTAAGAGTAGTATCTGTTACAACCGATTTGAGAGCAGTTTCAAGTGTTTCTTATTTAAGATCAGTCATTAAATCTCTAACCTTGATCGCTTACTTTACGATGTATATTTATTCGTGGAATTTGAGAATAGAATCTTTTTGAACGGTGCCGGCGATTTGGGCTGTAATATTTTATTTCGATTCTAATTAACACGCGACTATGAGTTATTCCATTTAGTCTATTTGTAAATCCTTATATTCTGGGCGAACATCTAAGCACTTTTTGACAATATTCTTGATTTTATTGCCTTCTTTGATTCTTGGTTATTCATCAAATAATCGTTCAATGCGAACAAAATCTAGTTTATTAATACAATCAATAGATACTTGATCGTGTGTCGGGAAGAATGACTTAAATATACGCACTTTGTTGAATTTTGCTTATAACAATTCGTCTGTATCTAAACATAATTATGCGTTGTTTTTAATCAATTTCGGAATTCTAACCAAGTCTTCAACTGTAATTTACGCTGTTACAATGTCTTCTAATTATTTTTATCGTATCGCACTTTTTACAACCTATGCTTTACCAGAATTTTAATTTTCAACAATTTCTAACTTATATCCCATATTTTTAAGATTTCGGATAATAATCTAAGTTTTGTGATTTCCACTCTAATTTGTTGAAGCGGTGATCCAATTTGCTAATTAATTTGTTTCTGATAGATCGCTATGCCCGTATATTTGTGTTTAGTTATCTGTAATCTAAAATGGGGTTTCTGGTTTATAACCGTTCTAGTTTTCAATAAAGACATGACCCGATTTATCAAAGAAATTACGAACCCTATGTAAACCTTACGTAAACCCTAAAGCACTGGCCGTCTCTTTTTAGAAAATACCAACAAACGTATCAAAATGTTGTAATTCAAAACTGATACCCGCTGTCAAAGTGCCAGTGTAAATCAAAACGTCACAATCTTTCCAGGCGTTATTTACGTCTACAAAATCCTATTATTTAATCAATGCTTGAGAAACCCCGTTGATTTTCTTTGCGTCCTCACCATCGTAATATTTGATCACTTTATCGCTTGGTATTTTAGATTAGATTGACATCGCTAATTTTTATCCAGTACAGAATATAACTATTTTCTTGTTTTCGGACATCATTTCAGCAATATGACGTTCTAATTTGTTTATGTCTTTCTATTGGGTTGAAACAAAATCATGAACGTAGATCGTGTGATCAGTTTTGGGTTAGAATTTATTTACGACCAATTTATAGTTATCTGTACGTATTATTTAAATGAGTGCCTGAATTGTGCTCTATTCTAATTCAGCGTCCATACATAGAATCTTAGTTGACGTCTGTAATAATTCAATAAACTTATACAAAATGTAGGGGCTTGTATCGCGTTAAATTGACAGCAATTGCTCAATCGTGGATTCAATTTCATCTAATATTAAAAGACTTGGTTTTACGGATGTATTTAATCTAGCTAGAGAATCAACTTGTAAAATCACTTTTGGATAGTCAATTAGGTTGATTTCACCTTGGATTGTTTCGTAATTTACAAACCCGTTTTTAGAAGCATTATCCCTAGCAAATGTGCGTCTAAAACTCAATGCTAAAATAGTAGGGAATTCGGGGTTATTTTGCGTCAATAGAATTTATTGTTTCGTTTTACTAGATCCCATAGCAGATTTTACAAATGTTGTTTACGCACTCAAGTCATATTTTACTGATTTATTATTCTAGAATTTTACACATGATCTATCCAATTTACTAAATGCCGTGTCGTATTCAGTTTTTATACATTTCTTCAAGTTTTCCAATCGTTTTTACTATTAACCAATTTCTGTTTTTGCCTCAAATAGATGTTTTATTGGGGTTTTCTTGGCATCACCTTCTAACTTTGAATTTGACCAGCACGTTAAATTAAACCCATCTTTTCGTACATATGCGATCAAATTTACGCTAGTGTGGTTTCTATGACAAACTGGACAATCGTATGGTTTTTATTGAGGTTCAATCGTAATACTGCCTTTGTTTTATTGATGGAAATTCACAGGGAATGGAATATACGATTTGATAGTTTCTAAATATTCGTCGCTTAACTCAATATTTGTATATCCTAGCGATTTGTGTTGCTAATTGATGAAACCTATACCATTCGATAACTAATGCTAAACATTTTCAATATCCGTTATAAACATTTATTCAACGGTACCCTATACAACTTTATGATAGACCTATACCAATTTTT
>Ga0105098_10000977_pt1 | contig 10232 bp, 6 predicted proteins | sample PPLLak21cMay2015_FD_79137 | JGI IMG/M metagenome (GOLD analysis project Ga0105098, IMG submission 79137) | Freshwater sediment microbial communities from Prairie Pothole Lake near Jamestown, North Dakota, USA - PPLs Lake P7 Core (1) Depth... | ecosystem: Environmental > Aquatic > Freshwater >... | reverse complement strand
GCCCCGAAATTATTTTTTGTCAGTGATTTTTATGTTACGTACCAGTGTAAATCATCGATCGCCCACAAAACCCGCTTCACGCCTGAGGAAAAATTGGCGCGGGATATCTTTACTCGCCATCTCCTTGTCCGTCGGGTTGGTTATCTGGGAGACCATCACACACCTGTTCAATATACCGCCTTTTATACTACCCGCTCCAGAAATGGTTTGGAATAGCTTCTGGTTGGTGGCCGGGAATGGGACTTTGCTCCGCCATACTTTATATACGCTGCTGGAAGTCCTTGCCGGCCTTACTCTCGGCGTAACGCTGGCTTCGGTCACCGGATATTTCCTGGCCAAGTTTCCCACCGTAGAAAAACTGCTCTCACCGTATGTCGTCGCCAGCCAGGCGATTCCGATTGTAGCTATCGCGCCACTTTTAATCATCTGGTTTGGTCCCGGATTGGTCTCCAAAATCTTGATCTGCGCTTTGATCGTATTCTTCCCGGTGCTGATCAACACCATCGTTGGGCTGCAATCTGTGCCCGAAGATTTACACGATCTGATGCGCTCCTTACAGGCAACCAAACGCCAGACATTTTGGTTGTTAGAGGTTCCCGCCTCATTGCCGATCTTCTTAGGCGGCTTGCGGGTAGGAGCCACCCTGGCCGTCATTGGGGCAGTTGTCGGAGAATTCGTAGGCGCTGATCGCGGTCTTGGCTTCCTGGTCAATCGTGCCCGGGCGGAGTACGATACTGCGTTGGTTTTTGTCGCCATTTTTACCCTTGTCGTTCTGGCTCTGAGCATGTATGGCATCGTGACGTTATTAGAGCGGCGCTTATTGGCCTGGAGACAACGACCAGAACATGAAATTCTCATCGGTTCATAAAACAATCCGAAAACCGGAAATAATTACTACAGGAAAAATAAATTATGAAAAAAGCCACTCTTCTATTGACACTAATTACCTTGTTGCTCTCCGCATGCAGCAGTGCTGGGACCCAGCAGGCAGGAGAAGAACCACAAAATATCCAAACAATCCGGCTACCAATGGGGTTCCGGGAGAATATCCAATTTGCTCCATTTTATGTCGCCGAAGAGAAAGGCTACTTCGAGGAAGTTGGCCTGAACATAGATTTTGACTACAGTGCAGAAAATGACAACATGGCTCTAGTCGGCGCCGGAGAACGGGAATTTGCGGTTGTCTCCGGCGAGCAGGTGCTGCTAGCCCGCAAGCAAGGATTGCCCGTGGTTTATGTCCTGGCCTGGTGGCAAGATTACCCCGTGGCTGTGACCGCCCTGACAGCCAGTGAGATCAACTCCCCTGCCGATTTAAAGGGAAAACGCATCGGCCTGCCGGGATTGTTCGGAGCCAGCTATATCGGCCTGCGTGCCTTGCTGGCTGCCGGAGGGTTGAAAGAGGAAGATGTGATCCTCGACTCGATTGGTTACAACCAGGTTGAGGCCCTGGCTGCCGGCCAGGAAGATGCTGTCGTTGTCTATGCGAACAACGAGCCGATCCAGCTTGCCGCCAATGGATACCCGGTCACTACAATCCGTGTGGCCGATTATGTCGAGCTTGCTTCGAATGGCTTGATCACGAACGAGAAAACCATCGCTGAAAATCCCGATCTCGTGCGGCGGATGACACAGGCAATCATCAAAGGTATCGCCGATACAATAGAAAATCCTGAAGAAGCCTACCAGATATCCGAAAAATACGTAGATGGCCTTTCCGATCTGGATAAAACCATACAGATGGATATCTTAAATGCCTCGATCGATCTTTGGCGTGCCGAGGTGCTGGGTCTATCACGACCAGAAGCCTGGGAGAACATGCACCGGGTATTAGTCGATATGGGATCAATCCCCGCAGAGCTGGATGTGATGCAGGCATATACGAATCAATTTGTCAGTCCATGAACCAGGCTGGCGAGGAATAGTAGTGGATAATTTTAGCTCTTCCGCCGATCACGCTCCGGTGGAGCCGATCCTGCAAATCAAGCAAGTCTCCGCAGTATTCACATACGGCTTGGAAGGACTGCAGGCGTTACACCAGGTTTCGTTTGACGTCTGTCCACAAGAGTTCGTCTGCATTCTAGGCCCTTCTGGGAGTGGCAAGAGTACCCTGCTGCGAATCCTGGCGGGATTGTTACCTGCTTCCGAAGGTGAAGTCCGCTATTGCGGCCAACTGGTTGCGGGCCCCCAGCCCGACATTGGATTCGTGTTTCAAAAATCCAACCTGATGCCCTGGCGCACTGTCGTTGACAATATCACCATCCCACTAGAGTTGCACCGGTTTGGGCGCGCTGAAGCATTAAAGCAAGCCATGGAAATGGTAGAATTAGTCGGCTTAGCTGGCTTTGAATCGACCTTGCCGCGTGATTTATCTGGCGGGATGGCCCAGCGTGTGGCCATTGCCAGGGCTCTGGTATACGACCCGCAAGTTTTGCTCTTAGACGAGCCGTTCGGCTCTCTAGATGCGCTCACTCGAGAAAAAATGGGTTCCGAACTATTACGGATCTGGCAACGAAGGCGAAAAACGGTCATTATGGTAACCCATTCTATTTCCGAAGCTTTGTTCCTGGCGGATCGGGTTCTGGTGCTGAGCCGGCGGCCAGGTCAGCTCCGGCTCGATTTGCCCGTCACTTTGCCGCGGCCTCGCCTGGAAGGGATGCGCTACACATCAGAGTTTGGCGAACTGGCTCGGCAGCTTCGTGCTGCAATCGAAGACGCCGCAGATACTATTTGATGGAGAATTCAGATCATGTGGAGACGTACAGTTTTAATCCTTGCAATTATTTTCGTCCTGATGGTATTCCCATCCCTTGTTACCGGCCAGGGACAACCGGAGCTGGCATCGCTGGAGGTTGATCTTTGGCCTGAATACGACCGTCCCACCGTGTTGGTAATTTACCGCATCGGGTTGCCCTCGACCCTAGCACTGCCCATTGGACTCAATATGAGGATCCCGGCGGCTGCCGGAGCACCCAACGCCATCGCCGCGAAGCAGCCGGACGGTAGTCTAATCACAGTACCTTACGAATCGACAACCGAAGGCGAGTGGACAACGCTCACGTTTACCGCCACCACCCCTGAGACCCAGCTCGAATACTATGATCCCCGACTGAACAAAGATGGCAGCCAGCGCGACTTTAGTTTCATCTGGCCGGGAGATTACACAATTGGCAACCTTGCCATACAGGTACAACAGCCATTTGATGCCACGGAGATGAATATCTCTCCAGATATGGGTCCAGGCGAGCGGGGCGCAGATGGATTGACCTACTACACCGGTGAATATGGCGCACTAAATGCGGAGCAGACCTTCAATACTTCAGTAAGCTATATCAAGGACAGCGATACGCTCACCTCCACCAACTTGTCCGTTGACCCCATCAGCCCTGTCGACGATAGTACGCAAGGGCGATCGCGCTTGATGTCCAGCCTGCCATATGTACTCGGAGGCCTGGGAATCTTGCTGCTCTTCGGTGGTGGATTTTGGTACTGGCAATCCAGCCGTAATAAGGCCGAACAAGTCCGCCGGCCGCGGCACAAATCCGCCGGCCAACGACAACCGGCTCCCAACCAGGTTACTGCCTCCGGCCAGGAAAATATCTACTGCCATCAATGTGGCAAGCGCGCCGGACCGGGCGATAAATTCTGCCGGGCCTGTGGGACCCAATTAAGATCCGGGTAGTTCGCTACCGGGAATGCCTTAGTTCGATAGATATAGAGATAAAAAACACACCCCAGGCGCATACCCGGGGTGTGTTTTATTTGAGACAAGACAGACCAGGCTATTGTGCTGGCACTACCTCAGGACGGGTCATGCCAGTCACGTCGCTGCCCAAATCTTGAAGGCTGTCGTAAAGAACCTGGATGACATACGGGGCGTTATGTGCAAACGCACCCGGATCTTTATTGACAAACTGGTAGTTGTAAGCAGCCCGCAGCAGCCGTGGAGTCCACTGGGTATAACCAGCTTCTTCACCATTCACTTCGCCGTTTCCATCTGTGTCCTCGAAGAAATATGGGTAGGCTGTGGGGCTGTAGGCCAGGGCTGGCAGGCCCAGGCTTTCCGTATAAGCCCCTATGGCTTCGAAGAGCTGCGTGGTCATAGTCTCAATCTCGCCGGCGATGCCTTCCGCTGCATCTCCATCGCCATCGTAATCAACGGTGCTGTTGCGGTATTTCTCGACTTCGGTGCCGCCATGACAGGAAGAGCATGTTTGTACATTCACTGTCAGCGCATGTTGATCGTGGCAGTCTGAGCATGTTTGCAGGCCCTGTACATGCATAAAGCGCCCGCTGTATTCCTGGCCTGCATATTGGTACATGCCTTGTGCTTCGCTGCCGAACAGGGATGCACCGGCGGCAAAGTAATGTGGGTTGCGGAAGCGCAGGGATGGGTTGCCCTCTGCGTCTAGCGGGACTTCGTCCGGACTTGCCTGGCCAATTGCCTGATCGACACTGACAGTTGACTCAAGGCCCTGGTGACAGAGCATGCAGATGTTAGATCCGACATTCTCCTCGGAACCATCCGCATTGAAACTCAACACAGCGCCGCTCGGAAATTTTACCTTGGCGACCGGGTAAAGGGCAGGCCAGTTAGCTTCATCATGACAGGTGGAGCACATCAAGCCATTGGCCGGGTGGGCTTGAACATTTACGCCAGAAACCCCATCGGCCTGTGTTGCGGCTTCTGCCAGGAATTGTGGCAGCCCTTCTGCACTGTGGCATTTGGCACAACGACCTGCAACCATGCCATCTTCATCCCAGTGGCGGAAAGCCGGCTCAGAGCCAGAAAAATGACCGGCATCGTCTCGATTAGCGGTTGCCAGGTCGACCTTTGTCGGCATAGCCGAGGCATTGAGATCCTCGATGGAGTCATACATCAGCTGGATGATGTATTTTCCACCATGGGCGTATGCTCCCGGGTCTTTGACCGACAACTGGTAGTTATAGGCTGCCTTCAACAAGCGGGCTGTCCAGGTGCTGTACTGATTTTGGAAAGTCGCTTCATCCTCCGAAATCTGTCCGTCGGCATTCGCATCCGAGAAGAAGTAGGGGTACGCCTCCGGACTGTAACCAATTGGCGTGCCGGCAACTTCGGTGGCATAGGACTGAATCGCTGCTAAGAGCATTGCCTGTAAACCGGCCAACTCTTCACGGATCGGTTCTTTTACATCGCCATCACCGTCGTAATCTACTGTCGATGCGATTTCGCGGATCTTCTGGATATCTTCCACGCTTGCTACGCCTTCATGACATACGGAACACTGCTCGACCTTGAGCTCCAATGAGTGCTGATCGTGGCAACCAACACATGTATCGTAGCCTGCAACATGGCTCGTCTTCACATCATAGGATTTCCCATCATACTGGTAACCACCCAGTGCTTCACCGCCGTAAAGGCTAGCGCCTGCTGGATAGTAATGGACATTAATGAAACCCATCGAGGCTGGAGGATCGCCTACTGGCGAGGCCAGGGTGTCAACATCTTCAGCAACACCGAATTTTTCGATTGCTTGATCGACCTGGATCTTCGATGCGTTGCCCTGGTGGCAGACCATGCAGCGAGCTTCAGCTCCTAGATCGGAAATAACGACGCCCGAGGGGAAAGTCACCTCAGTCAATGCACTGGCGGCATCACTGTGACAGGCATCGCAAGTGATCGTTTCACCAACAGGAACTGCGACTGCTTCAGCCCCGGAGACAGCATTGGTGTAACCAGTGGTACTATGACATCTGGCGCATTCAGCGGGGATTTCTTGCGGGTCCTCTTCGTTCCAGTGGGTAAATGCCTCAGCCGCAGCCATATTATGCGGTGAATTCGCCCACTCTTCTTCGAATGGCACAGATCCGCTCGCCGCTGGCGTATCGCAGGATTCGCAAATGGGGCAGGGTGCCGCCGGCACACAAGCCGCCCGCGTGGCTTCTACGATCTCGCCAATCGTATCTACTGATTCATCTCGTTCTGGTTTATTACCAGAACAAGCGGCCAGAGCCAGGGCCAGAAAAACCAATACCACCACAATCAGCATGGTTCGATATTTCATGAGGCAATCTCCTCTACAAAACCTAACAGTTGTCATCCAAATCCGCTAATATACCCGTTAGAAGTTTTGGGAGATTATAACCAATCATGAGTTTTGGATTAGTGACATTATTCCCGACTATTTTGTGACAAATAATACGCAAAACGCCGGCGAGGTACTTTGCCGGCGTTAAGGGAGGCGTGTCTTATCGAATCGAGTTATTGTTCTGGGGCCCCGGCTTGTATCCACGAGGTCACCAATTGAAGCTCTTCGGGAGAAAGCTGACCGAAGTGCGCCTGGGTTCCATTTTGAATTTGTACGAGCAGGCTGTTCTGCGGATCATTCGGGGTGATCACAGCTCCGCTCGAGCTCCCGGCCATCAAGGCGGCATACGTGGTCACATTCAAATCCTTCTGCCCATTCTCGGCATGGCACATGGAACACTTAGCAGATAGCATCGGTCCAATCGTGTCATTATAAGTTAGCGGCCGGGGGCCGGTAGGTGTCGGTGTGGGCTCGGGAGGCAACTGTGACTCAATGACGGCCCTGAGCGAAGGGGCATCGAAGCCGGCGTAGGTCCATACACTGCCATGGCAGGCGCTGTTAGAGCAGAATGAGGTGTTACTGGTGCCGCCTGGGTCTTCCATGGTATGGCAGCTTTTACAGGACTCACCATAAACCAGGTGGTGCATACCAATCCAGTTAGCATCCAGGTGAGTCTGCGGTTCGATACCCCGATTTATTTCTAGTTCGGCGACAAAGTCCTCCTCGCCTGCTACTACAGGGATGCTGTGGCACAGGTTGCACTCCAGACGGATAGCTTTATCCTCGGCGTCCAGATGAGCGCCATCATGGCAGCGAAAACAGCCAGGGTAATCCTTGTGGCCAATATTATTGGGATGTGTGGTCCAGTTGGAATTCTGCTCTGGATATACTGTTGAAGAGTAAGATTCCTGCAAAACCTTTATCGCCTGGTCAATCTTATCTTTATTTTCGGTATAGAATTCGGGGTAATACGCTTGGTAGTAGCCTTCTATCCCGGCAATATTATTCAAGCCCTTCTCAGTTGAGTCAAATATCTGCGAATACACTGCAACCGCCTGCCGGCGGATGTCCGGTATATCGCTTGAGATTTGGCCAGTGGTGATCATCTTATCGATTGTATCTTCCGGAGCAGCCACAAGGTGCGTAATGCGGTTGTGACAGGTAATGCAGTCCATTTCCTTCAAATCTTCCTGCTTAAGGGATGCCGGATCCAAATCACTTTCAACATCCAGAAATTCCTTAACGGTTCCGTCTTCAGCCTGATATCTCACATACGGAATTTCCTGTTCTTCGGGATCATTGGCATAATAATAAATCGGGTTTTCGATGTGCCAGTGAATTCCCTTTCCCAGGCCCTGGCGAGAACTGCCGCCACCGGTCTTCACGCTGAGGTAAATATCCTGAGGCGTGTTGGCCTGGTCGTTGCTGTAACGTCGGATTTGCCGCAGACTATCGTCAGAAAATTTTTCTGGAAAGTGACATAATTCGCAGGTTTCACGCGACGGACGCATTTCGTGCGCTCGAATAGGAAACTCATACGACTTGAACGCAAGCCTAAATACATGCTTGAGATCACCGGCTTTGCGTGTAATCCGGGTTGTAATGAATCCTTTTCCAATATGGCAGTCCACACAGGCGACACGGGCATGCGGTGAGACGAGATACGTGGAATACTCCGGCGGCATCGTGTGACAACTCGTGCCGCAGAATGCCGGAGAGTTAGTATATTCCCACCCATAAGCTGCCGCGGTAAGCAATATAAGAGTGAACGCGCCCAGAACTGCATACGGTAAAACACGCAACCAGGTAGGCGTCCCTTCCGGAGGCAAGAAAAATGACTTAATTCTTTTAAGAATTTTTTTCACCAGGCGCTTCTCCTTGTGAATATTCAGATTATAGATTAATGAAAGATTACATAAAATTATAATACATGAATCTAATCACAAATCTCCATAATTAGTCGAGACCCAAAATCATTCGAAATTTGCCATATTGCTTTCTCATTGTCTATTTTACGGCCTCTCAGGTTCTCTTAACCTGTCCATGACACAATTCCAATACCTCTTCCCGGTGTGGGAAGTACAACGTGATTATTAATCACCAACCTGGAGGTATGTTATATTATGGAACAAGCCGCTACAGTAAAATCCGCTGGAAAAATGAAATTTATCGTCGGCGGATTGCTGATTTTCGCAGCAATTGTTTATTTGATTATGTCCTCGGCCCAAGCCAATGCTCAATACTTCATGACGATTGATGAGGTAGGGGCGAATGGGAGTGACCTTCAGGGTAGAGATTTGAGAGTATCCGGTGCAGTCGTCGGGGATTCCATTCAATATGATCCTCAGTCCCTGACCCTGACTTTCACAGTAGCCCACATTCCTGGTGATAACAAGGAAATCGAGCAAGCCGGTGGACTGGCAGAAGTGCTGCACCTGGCAGTGTCCGATCCGAGCCGCTCGAAGATGGAAGTCGTCTACAACGGTCCCAAACCGGACCTGTTGCGCAATGAAGCCCAGGCTATAATGACCGGGTCGATCGGGCAGGATGGAAAGTTCTATGCTGATGAGCTCCTGCTAAAATGTCCAACGCGTTACGAAGAGGCAGTGCCTGAGCAATCATCCGGCACGTAAGCCTTTCACAATCTCACCGGATTGGAAGCAACGGGACGCCGCCCTGAGCTCGCAATCCGAAGCTATCGTTGATCGCCGGAGAAGAAGATAACACATGGTAGCTAATTTTGGATTTGGCGTTTTACTGGTATCTTTTCTGATCTCAATTTATGGCATCGTAGCCGCAGTCTATGGAGCAAGGAAAAACGACCAGGCCTGGGTTGAAAGCGCCCGCCTGGCGATGCTGCTCACATTCCCCCTGATTACCATATCCTCGTTATGCCTGATTTACCTGCTGGTTAAAGGCGATTACTCCCTCGAGTACGTCGCCTCGGTAACCAGTAACAGCATGCCGATCTATCTTCGCATCACGGCATGGTGGGGCGGGCAGGCTGGTTCGCTGCTCTTCTGGTCCTGGTTGCTGTCCGCGTTTGCATCCGCAGTGACCATCCGCAAATGGCATCGCGATCGGGAATTTCTGCCCTGGGTGATTGTGGTCTGCCTGGTGACTCTGGGATTCTTCTTGATGCTGGTGCTGGCATGGGAAAACCCGTTCAACCGCATCTGGCAGTTGCCCTCGGGTGAATTCGCACTGAGCATGATCCAGCCGGCAAGTTCCACCGTAGTAGCTCAAGCCGATGGACGGGGACTAAACCCATTGCTGCGTCACCCGGGGATGATCATCCATCCCCCAATGCTGTACCTTGGCTTCGTCGCCTTCGTCATTCCGTATGCATTCGCCATCGCCGCCCTGGTAACTGGGCGATCGGATGACCGCTGGATCCGTCTCACCCGGCGTTGGACGCTGGTTGCCTGGCTGTTCCTTTCCCTCGGATTGCTGTTGGGAGGGCGATGGGCATATGATGTTCTCGGCTGGGGTGGATACTGGGGTTGGGACCCGGTTGAGATTGCCGCCTTTATGCCCTGGCTGACCGGCACTGCCTTCCTGCACTCGGTAATGATCCAGGAAAAGCGCGGCATGCTCAAGCACTGGAATATGACCCTGGTAATTCTGACCTACTCCTTGGTGATATTCGGCACTTTCCTTACCCGTTCAGGAGTGCTCTCATCCGTGCACGCCTTTGCGCAAAGCGCCATCGGCCCTGCATTCTTCGGCTTCATCGGCGTAACATTTATTGTCTCCTTGTCGCTGCTATTCAAGCGTTGGGATGACTTGAAATCGGAGAACCAGATGAGCAACTGGCTTTCAAGAGAAGGTCTGTTTCTGCTGAATAACCTATTATTTATGGGTATCCTGGTGGTCTGCTTCTCCGGCGTAATCTACCCGATCGTGTCAGAGCTGGTCACCGGGCAAAAGGTGACCGTCGGTCCTCCATTTTACGAGCGAGCTACGGGCCCATTATTTGCTGGATTGTTGCTATTGATGGGGATTGCCCCACTGGCCGCATGGCGCCACTCTACTTTCAAAACCTTGGGAAGAGCAGCCTACACACCTTTCCTGGTTTCACTGGTTGTACCAATCATCGCATTTGCAGGCGGCGTCCGCAGCTGGCCGGCACTACTAGGATTTTGGCTGTGTGCCTTTGTCGCTTTT
>Ga0105098_10000975_pt1 | contig 10251 bp, 17 predicted proteins | sample PPLLak21cMay2015_FD_79137 | JGI IMG/M metagenome (GOLD analysis project Ga0105098, IMG submission 79137) | Freshwater sediment microbial communities from Prairie Pothole Lake near Jamestown, North Dakota, USA - PPLs Lake P7 Core (1) Depth... | ecosystem: Environmental > Aquatic > Freshwater >... | reverse complement strand
AGGTATCGAGGACGTAGGTTGACACTCGATCGGTCGGTCTAGCGGTCGTCGCCAAGGACCACAGCTTCCCGCTCCTGGCGGTGAATTACAAGGATCGCCGGTGCGTCGATCTCAGTGGTCGACTTTGAACACCGGGAAAAGCGCCGCCTTCCCAGCGAAATCGGCCTCAGTCGGATTCTCCGGGACGTCCATGTAGGGCCGGGCGTAGCTCTCCCTCTGGTAATAGGCAGCTGCAGCCGAGGCAGCGGTCGGGCCGGTGATCTCCTCGAGGCGGACCTGGCGCTCCTTGGATCCGTGTCGAAGGGTCACTGATGAGTTGGCCCGGACGTTGCGCACCCAGGACACCTCGCCATACGGCGAGACGACGTACTCGACGCCATCGAGTTCCAGGGGGCTGACCGGGACTTCGCGCCTCTCTCCGCTCTTTCGTCCGGTGGTGGTCATCAGCTGGGTCTTCCCCATACCCCGGCGGGCGGCCCACGACATCAGCCGATTCACGTTCCGGGTGACTTCGTATTTCTTCGCCATCACCGGGAACCTACGCGTCATCGTCTCCGAGTGACCCACTCGAGAAAGTCGTTCAGGGGTTTGGCGTTGACCACCCGGTCGGTCGTCACCCATCCTCTTTGGGCGTAGGTGACCCCATAACCCATCCGAACCAGATCACTGGTGTGATGCGAGTCGGTGTCGATGACGAAGTCCACACCACGGGACATCGCCTGGCGCACCACCTCGGCGGTGGCATCGAGGCGATCGAGCGCTCCGTTGATCTCGAGGGCCACCCCGGTCACCTCGAGGGCCTCCAACACCACGTCGATGTCCAGCTCGACGCCCGGGCGGCGACCCACGTAGCGGCCGCTGAGATGACCGATGGCGTTGACCGCCGGATCGTGGAGAGCACCGAGGATCCGGGCCGTCTGACGATCCTGCGAAAGGTCGAAATGTGAGTGAATCGAGGCAACGCAATAGTCGAATTCGAGGCGAAACGCGGGGTCGTAATCGAGATCCCCATCCGGGCCAATGTTGAGTTCGCAGCCAAAGAGAAGGCGAATGTCCGGGTACTGGGCCTGAAGCTCACGGATGCGATCGCGATGCTCGAGCATCACCTCCCGGGGCGACCCATTGATCGCCAGGTCCTCGCCATGATCGGTGAACGCCACGTACTCGTAGCCGCGGGCGATCGCCGCCTCGATCATCTCCTCGAGTGTGGAGCGGCCATCACCCGATCGATCGGAGTGATAGTGAAGGTCACCTCTGATCCGTGAAAGGTCGATGAGTTCGGGCAACGTGCCGTCTGCCGCGGCTTCTACCTCACCGGTCCCCTCCCGCATCGGTGGGGGTACCGGCTCCATCTCCAGAGCCTTGTAGATGTCATCCTCGGTCTCGGCAGCAATCAGCTTCCCCTCCTCGAAGAGGCCGTACTCGCTGAGCAGCCACCCCCGGTCGATGGCTCGCTGACGCAGAGCGATGTTGTGAGACTTGGAACCCGTGAAATAGAGAAGAGCAGAGCCAAGCTGACCCGGCTCTACGGTGCGGACATCGACCTGCATTCCTTCCCGGGTCAGAAACGAGGTCTTTGTCCCGCCGGATCCGATCACCTCGGCAGCCTCGGGCAGGCCGACGACGAAGTCGGAAACGGCTGTGGGGTCGGTGGTGGCCACAACGATGTCGATATCCCCGACGGTGTCCGAGAATCGGCGGATCGAGCCACACGGAACGGCTGCATCGACGCCTTCGACGGCGGTGATCCGCGCGGCGAGTGACCGGGCCAGTGGCAGCGCCTCGACCAACGGTGTCCGCCGATCTTTTCCATGGAGGCCCAGGCGATCGATCGCTTTGCCGATCTTCTCCTCGGAGGTCTTGCCCAGACCGGGGAGGTCACGCAGCTGCTCGGCGGCGATGGCGTTGCGAAGGCCTTCGATGTCCTCAACGCCGAGCTCCGCCCGGATCACCTTCAGCGTCTTGGGGCCGAGACCGGGGATCTTGGTGAGCTCGACGAACGCCGGAGGGTATTTCTCCCGGAGGGCCACCAGTTTGGCCACCGAGCCGGTGGACATGAACTCGAGGATCTTGTCTGCCGTGGAGCCACCCACTCCCTTGATCTCGGTGAGCTCCTTCTTGCCGAGACCGGTCAGCTCGCCCTGATATCCCTCGATTCCATGAAGCGCGTTCTCATAGGCCCTGACCCGGAAGGCCTGAGGGCTGCCCTCGTCCAGCGCCGTCAGCTTGGCCAGCTCGGCCAGCATCCTCAGGATTTCGAGACGTGTGGCCACGCGCCGCAGCCTAGATCCCGCCCTCAGTCGTCGACGATGACAGCAATAGACCCGTCTGTCAGATCGAGGATGGTGGTCGGAGAGACCTCGAGTTGAAGCCCTCGCCGCCCTCCTGACACAGCAATCGTGTCGTGCTCCAGCGCCGAGGAATCGAGGACCAGCCGATGCCGCTTCCGCTGCCCGAAGGGGCTGATCCCACCGGTCACGTAGCCGGTCTCTCGCTCGGCCACCGTGGGTGGAGCCAGTGAGCCATGCTTGCCGCCAATGGCAACGGCCAATCTCTTCGTGGAGAGACGCCGATCGACCGGTATCACAGCAATCACCGGCTCATCGTCCACCACAGCAACCAGAGTCTTGAACACTCTCGCCGAGACCATCCCGATCGCCGTTGCCACCGCCTCCCCGTAGCCCTCGCCCACTTTCACGGAGACGTCGTACCGATGCACCCGGTAGGCGGCGTCGGCTTGGTGGAGGGCGACGGTCGCCCTGGTGGCCCCGCCTGTCATCGTCACCAACGCTCGACGAGATGTTCGCGTCCTGGCGGCGGCTCATAGGGCTCGGGCCAGAAGTCGGTGACCGAGGTGATCAGCCCATCTGAAAAGGCGAAGAAGGCCATACCGTCGGCGGGCTCGGCGTCTGCGACCTGCCAACCGAACCATGCGACGCCGTGTTCGTTGTCGGCGATGGCGACCTTGAGTCGGAGATGCCATTCACCGGGATACTCCTGATTGAACCGGAGGTAGCGGTCACGCCCCCTGATCCGCTCCCTCGACTGGGGGATCTCGTATACGACTTCCGGATGAAGGAGGGCGGCCCAGCGCTCCCAGTCACGGGCTTCGAGGGTCTCGATGAAGAGATTGACCATTTGCACGTTGGTGGACATGCCAGGACGAACCTAACGAAATAGACGATTCATCGGCCCAGCCAGGCCCGCGGTTCGAACTCCGCCCGAGCAGTCTTGCCCACGAGGACCTCGCCGAACAGCGGCACATTCGCCCTCATTGCCACGGTGACCGCGACCACGCGCGATCGAAGCGTGGGGTCGACGGGGCACCAGCAGCTCACCATCCGCGTCCCGTTACGGGACGCCAGTTCGGCCGCGAGATCGTCGGGAGCCTTCGCACCAGCCGGTGGATAGGTGGCGACTGCGGCGGCGAGGGCGGCTGCCTCGGCCGCGGTGGCCGCCCTCTCGCGTGCGTCGAACAGGACGCCCAGCGCCGTCGTGCCTATCCCGATGGTGGCGATCAGGGCGCAAAGCCCGATCATCAGGATCGTCCCGGCGCCCCTCTCGCCCTTCATCTCTCGATTCGCATCGTCGCCCTCGCCGACAGGTTCACCCCGACGCTTCTGGGGAATGGTTGGCCGAGCACGTGCCGCATCGAGATGGTGACGGTGGCCACCGCGCCGACCCTGGAGGGTCTCTCCACCGACACCCTGGCGACCTCACGCATCTCTGGGCTCAAGGCCGCCAGCACCGCCTCGACCGCTCGGCCAGGGTCGGGTGTCGTCGCAGCCACACGAGCCCCCTCCCGCACCGCACCCTGCAGCTCGATCCGCGCCCTGGCCACGCCGATCAGCTGGATCGATGCCACCAGGACGAGAATCGCGATAGGGAGGATGAGGAACAACTCGACAGTCACCGAGCCGCGGTCTCCTCTCAGAATCTTCCCGCCACCCAGTCGATCACTTTTCCGAACAGGCTCCCCAACAGTCCGCCCCCGCTCCCCGACTGCAGCCATTTCAGGGCGATCACGGCCAGGGCGGTGGCGGCGAGGATCACCAAGAAGTACTCGACCGTTCCCTGCCCACGCTCGTCGCGGGTAGCAAGCCAAGCCAGCATCCGTGCCATTTCCTCTCCTTATCGTCCGGTTTCCGACCGGTGCGGGGAGAAGTGCGGATCTCATGTCAGCGGCCCGGAAAGGTCCTCGAAGAGACGGAGCAATGAAGGCGCATAGAGAAGGAGGACGAGACCTGGCAGGAGCAACAGGGTGATCGGAAGCAGCAGTCGCACCGGTAGAGAGCGGGATCGGGCCACACGACTCGCCTTGTCGGTGGCGATATCAGCTTCGATCATCGACCGAATCGTGTCGCCCAGGGCGGCGCCCGACTTCTGGGCACGGGCCAATTGGGACAGGACTCCCTTCATCTCGCCGGTCATGAGCAAGGCGGCCTGACTCAGACCGGAGATGGTGGCTACCCGGGCCGCCAGCGCCATCTCGGCTCGAGCGGGAAACGCGGCTCCGACTGTTTGGAGCGCCCCAAGTACCGAGCGGCCTGATCGCAGCTCGATGAGGAGGACGATCAAGACCGGTCGGAGGAGCTTTGGTCTTTTCCTGAGCCGATGCCGGAGGGCGAAACCGGCAGACACGCAAATACCAAGGACAGCGCCAGGCAAGCGGCCACCGCCAGCCCGATGGAACCCGACACAACAGCTGTCATCGCGCTCTCCGCACGATGAGCACCGACAGGGTGACGCCAGAGACCACGAGTGCCATGCCCACCACGGCGGCGGCCCTCTGAGCCGGATGGCGCAGGAGGCTTTCGAGGCCGCCCTGCGTGAGGGCCCAGCCAAATCCGAGGATGGGAGCCACGAGCAACACTGCGCCCGTCGCTCTCGCTGGTGCCGATGCGACGGAAACCTCATGGGCGACCTCCACCTGGGCCAAGGCGAGGGCACCGATCTCGTCGAACAGGGCCGCCGGCGAGACGCCGAGCCCGTCGACCCGAGCCAGCAGTGTCCCGAGCTCGGGACCGATCTCGCTGAACTCCTCCTGCGCGGCCCGGGCTACCCGATCCATGGGTGCGCCCATCTGACAGCAACGGGCAAGCTCAACCGCTTCCACCGAAACGGCGGCCGTCTCCAACGAGGCACGAAGCGAGGCGCCGGCACGGAGTTCGCCCGACACCGCCTCGCAGAACCGACTCGCGCGCATGGAAAGGCCAGGACGCGCCCGCCACCAATGGATAGCCAAGATAAGGGCCATCGGGAGCGGAGCCACGACGGTCAGCGAGAGAAGCGCTAGACGCCGCCAGTCGACCCCGGCTCCGACGGCGAGGGCGATGAGTGACCAGGTCACAGACTGCCCTCGATGCCGTCATACCCGACGCACGCGATCTCGGTGATGACACGGCTGCCATCGTCCCGCTCCATCTGCACAACGAGGTCGATCGCGGCGTGGAGCTGGCGTCGGACCGCGAGCTCGGAGGTGTCTCCTGCGGACAGAGCGAGCGTCTCGAGCCTCCACAGCGCCTCCTCCGGGCTGTTGGCGTGCAGAGTCGACATCGAGCCACGATGACCGGTGTTGAGCGCCGAAATGAGGTCGAGGGCTTCAGGGCCTCTCACCTCTCCGACGATGATGCGGTCCGGGCGGAGTCGGAGTGCAGATCGCAGCAGGTGGCGGATCGTGATCTCGCCGATCCCCTCCGGGTTTGGTGGGTGGGCCTCGAGACGCACCCGATGGCCCGGGATGCGGAGCTCGGCGGCATCTTCGATCGTCACCACTCTCTCGTCGGCTGGGATCATGCCCGCGAGAAGATCGAGGAGCGTGGTCTTGCCTGCGCCGGTTCCTCCGGACACGATCACGGTACGTCGATCACCCACGGCCTTCGAGAGCAGCTCGATCTGCACCGGCGTCGCCGTTCCCACCGTCACTAGCTCTCCGAGCGAACTCACCGCCTGGGTAAATCGCCGGATGGCGATGATGGGGCCGTCGACGGCGGCCGGCGGGACCACGACGTGGATCCGGCTCCCGTCGATTAGACGCCCGTCCACCATTGGCGAGGACCTGTCGACTCTCAGCCCCAGCGGGGCAATGACCCGCTCAACTGCTGCGTAAAGGTCGGCTTCTCCGGCGAACCGTCCTTCCACCCGGGTCAACACACCACCCCGGTCCACCCAAATGTCATCGGGCCCGTTGACCAGAATGTCGGTGACCTTCGGGTCCGCCAGCAGCGGCTCCAGGGGCCCGAGCCCCAAGACCCGATCGGCGATGCTCCCAGCCAGCCGAACTGCGTGGTGGGGAGAAGCGACAGAGAGGAGACGCTCCGCCTCGGCGGTCACCTCGGAACGGCGTAGCGGAACCACTCCGATTGCAATGTCGCTGATGACCTTGTCGATCAAGCCCACGGCATCTCCCAAACCCGTTCCCAGGCACGCACCCAACGGGCCTTGGCCGCCGACTTACCCGATAGGAGGCGCCGCGCCAGAGATCCGCTGAGACGGGGGAGCACCGGTCCGGGGCCGCTCGGTCTCGTTCCTGCTGTCGTCGGCTGCCATACGGCCGGGCTCTCCTCGACCGATCTGAGAAGACCCGGAAAGAGAGGCCGGACCGGGACAGTTGGACCGGACCATCCACCGCTTGCGCACCGAATCACTACCGCGGGCCACCCCTGGGCGAGAGTGTCGATGAGGGGCAACGCATCGACTGGCTCGATCGGACCGGACGACAACAGGGCCACCCCAGACCGGCCCGGGGCGAGCTCGGACAAAGAAGGGCCCTCCGCGGCGAGATCCGAGAGGGTCCGTCCACTTTGAAGCGCCAGATCGCGGCACATGTCGATGACAAGTGCGCTCCCTGCCACCTGAGCCAGGCCCAGGGCCGACAGCAACGACAGCAACGGATCCGGCGAAGCCACCGCGAGTATGCCGAGCCGGCCCGGAGATCTCCCCATCCCCACCATGACCTCGAACGTATATCGCGCCGGGGCGCCCTACAAGATGGTTGGCTTCCAGTCGAAGCCCGCCGAGGTCACCGCCCCAATCAGGTCCGCGGCGGAATACGTTCCCTCGCCGAGGGCGTCGAGAACAGTGATATCGAGGACGAACCCGGTCACTGCCCACAGGGAATCACGGTCGAGATCGGCGATCAGCCTCCCCGCGTCGACTTGTTTGACCGCCTCGTACACAGGTGAGACCAGCAGGCCCGGAACGGGTAGCTCATCAGGAAGCCCGAGACGGTCCATCGGCTCGCCGTTGTGATCCACCACGACCACCGGGTGAGGCGCCGCCAACTGGCGAATGGTCTGGAGGTCGATCACGGGCGAAAAGTACCCTCGAGCCGTGATCGATCGAGTGATGATCGTTGTCGCCGCCGGAAGCAGTGTCCGATTCGGAGAGGACAAGATGCTGACGATGGTGGCGGGCAGTCCGTTGGCAGCCCACACCGTGGCTGCCGTCATCGACCATGTCGATCGCTGCATCCTCGTCTGCCGGACCGACCAAATGCCGGTCCTGGCCACCCTGGTCCCGAGCGCCGACCTGGTCGCTGGAGGCCCGAGCCGCACCGCCTCCGAACGGGCCGGGCTGGATGCCATCGGCGAACCCGCCCGACTCGTCGGCATCCACGACGGCGCGCGTCCGATGGTCACGGCCGATTTGATCGAGACGCTCTTCGAGACTGCCGGCCGGGTCGGCGGGGCCGTCCCGGTCGTGCCGGCGTCGGGCCCGATCGTGGGGCAATCTGACCTCGCGCTGGTTGAAAGCGCGGTTGTTGCCCAAACACCCCAGGTGTTCCGGGGCGAGCCACTCCTGGCTGCCTACGCCGCAGCCGCAGTCATCGGATACGAAGCCCAGGACACCGCAGCGATCGTCCGCCGATTCGCTGACGTCGACATCGAGGGAATCCCCGGAGAGCCAGGCAATCTGAAAGTGACGGTTCCCGGTGACTTGGAGCTCGTCAGGCCGGGCCTAGAGACTTTTCGTATCGAACCTCAGTGACGTCAGCGCCCCCAATGTTCTCGATGCGGATCGGTTTGCCCAGCGCCCAACCTTGGCGTTCGTAGAAGGCTCGGGCCCGGGTGTTTCCGTCGAGAACCCAGAGCAAGGCTTGCCAGTAGCCGTCGTCGAACAAGGCCTTCTCTCCAGCCGCGAGAAGGTCGCGCCCCACCCCCTTGCCCCATCGCTCAGGGTCGAGGTAGATGGCATAAACCTCGCCCCAGTCCTCTTCGGTGGAGGGGCCGACCGCACAAAAGCCGTCGACCACGCCATCGTCCTCGACCACCAGGACGCGCCCCCTGGTTTGCCGAAGGATTCGGTTCCAGGTCTCGGTACGGCCTTCGACATCCAACGAGTCGAGGAATCCCTGATCGATGAGGCCCGGGTATGCCTGCCGCCAACTGGCGACGTTGACCCGCGCCACACCAGCGGCGTCGGACGGCAGGGCATCACGGATCACCTGTTCGTCGGCCCGCTCAGGGAACGTGGGACGGCTCCTCTTCGGGTGGGGCCGATTCGGGCTGATCTGCTTGCGCTTCTTCCGGCTCGTCTGACCCTTCATCCCGGTCACGCCCACCGAGGACCCAGAAGGCCAGAGCCGAGAGCGATGCTGCCCCGAGGGCTACGCCAAGCCATAGCCACTGCTGCGTGCCGGCGCTCAACTCCTCGCTCTCGGTGGTGGTGGTCGTGCCCGAGGTCGAGCTCAAGTCGACCCCGAGATCGGTGAGAGAGACCTGGTCCGACTCGGCACCCGGGTCGCCGATCGCTTCGAACATCACGATGTAGTTGGCCGGCTTGACCTCGGTGGTCACCTCGTAAGCCCCATCGTCACGCTCGAGCATCGGCAGAGTGATCGGGTCCTCTTCTGGCAGGGCTAGATGGACGACAACCGAATCGGCCGAAGTCTCCAACTCGACTCGAACTTCGATGATCATGGACTCGTCGGACATTGAGACGACCGAGGCGGAGGCCACTCCGAAGCCGGAACCCACTTCAACCGCGAACAGGAGGACGGCGGCCATTCTGATCATGAGTTGCGATGGTACCTACCACCTTGCGGCCCCAGCCTCCGCGTAATCAGCCCCACTGCCCCCGGTCCTCCAGCAACTCCTTGAGCACATCGGGTCGGTCGGTGATGATCCCGTCGACTCCGAGGTCGAGCAGATCGGCCATCTCCGATCGGTTGTTGACGGTCCAGACGTGCACCTGAAGACCGTGGGCATGCGCCGATTCGATCAATTTTCGATCGATGACACGAAGCCCTCTGGAATGACGGGGAAGCTGAAGGGCCGATGCCTCGCCCACGACTCCCCTCCCGACCCTCGATGCCACGAGCCAGGACCTGGCCAGGGTTGCACCCGTGGACGTGGCGACCCGGCCGGCCGACGCCTCCCGGAACTCCTGGAGCCGCCGATCGGAGAACGAGCCAACGATGAGCCGATCGTGCAGCCCGAGGCGCTCGATCAAATCGTGCAGTGGCTTCACTAGGTCTTCGGTCTTCAGATCGACGACGAAGGAGACCTCCGGGTAGGCGAGCACGGCCTCCTCGAGCGTGGGCACGCGGATCCCCCGGTCCCGGAAGGTTCGACCCTCGACTCCCACGTGCCGATAGCCGGCGTCAAGAGACGAAAGCTCGTCGAAACTGAGCTCTTGCACCGGACCTGATCCGTCGGTGGTGCGGTCCACCGTGGGGTCATGGAGACAGACCAGGACACCGTCACCTGTGACCCTCAAATCCGTCTCCAGGTGGCGATAGCCGAGCCCGACAGCGCCGGCGAACGCCTCCATCGTGTTCTCTGGCCAGAGGAGGCGGCTGCCCCTATGGGCGATGGCAACCGGTGGGCGCCACAAGTCGAGGCTCATGCCGAGCAAAGTAATGGGCCCCGTCTGACGACGGGGCCCATTGAATCCCGGTTGAGGGCGCTTACTCGGCGACTCGGTCCTTCAGCCCCTTCGAAGCGGAGAAGTGGGCATACCTCTTCGCTGCGATCGTGATGGTCTCCCCGGTGGCCGGGTTCCTGCCCTGACGGGCAGAGCGATGCTTGGTGGCGAAATTGCCGAACCCGGTGATGTTCACTTTGCGGCCCGCATCGAGCTCCTGGGCGATGATTCCCTCGCCCGACTTCGTGGAGAATAGGTGGTCGATGATCTCCGAGGCCTTGCCTTTGGAGATATCCGCCCTGTCGGCGAGTTTGTCCGCCATCTCGGATTTGTTCACGGCCCCTCCTTGTGGGTCGACGTTCGGCACCGTGTATCTGGTGACGT
>Ga0105098_10000972_pt1 | contig 10272 bp, 9 predicted proteins | sample PPLLak21cMay2015_FD_79137 | JGI IMG/M metagenome (GOLD analysis project Ga0105098, IMG submission 79137) | Freshwater sediment microbial communities from Prairie Pothole Lake near Jamestown, North Dakota, USA - PPLs Lake P7 Core (1) Depth... | ecosystem: Environmental > Aquatic > Freshwater >... | reverse complement strand
GCGCGCCGCTGCCGGTTGCACCTTGCGGGCCAAGACTGCCGGGGACACCCTGCGATCCGGGCGATCCCTGCGGTCCCTGCGTTCCGGCACCGGTCGCGCCCTGCGGTCCTTGCGGGCCACCAGCCGGTCCGGCTACGCCAGCGACCCCTTGCGGCCCCTGTACGCCCGGACCGCCTGCAACGCCCTGTGGACCCTGCGGCCCGCCAGCCGGTCCCTGCGCCCCCACAGAGCCTTGCGGTCCCTGCGGGCCTCCGGCTGGGCCTTGCGGTCCGGCACCGCCGACGAACTGCACCCACTGCGCGGACGTGCCGTCGAAGTAGTAGACGTACGAGGTGCCGTCGTCGCTATCCCACCACGCGTCACCATGCTCCGGGTTGACCGGCGGCGTCTGGCTGATGGTGAACTTGCCGATGACGCCTTGGTAGCCCTGCGTTCCCTGTGGGCCTTGCGGGCCGATCAAGCCCTGCGGACCCTGCGAGCCGGTGATGCCCTGCGCGCCTTGCACGCCCTGCACGCCCTGCGGGCCTTGCACCCCGGTGACGCCGATCTGGCCTTGGCTACCCTGCAAGCCCTGCGCACCTACAGAGCCTTGCGGTCCCTGCGCACCTTGGTAACCCTGCGCGCCTTGCCAGCCCTGATACCCCATCGGCCCTTGCGAGCCTTGGAAACCTTGGTCGCCCTGAAAGCCACGCGGCCCCGGCGCACCCTGCACGCCTTGGACGCCCTGATACCCCTGATGCCCTTGGAAGCCCTGCGGCCCACGGGCCGCTTCGATGATGACTACGGCAGCGGGAGCAGACGGCGGGGTGACCACCACCAGTGCCGGTATCGGCAGGGTGGTGACCAGCACAGAGCCGGACGGGGCGAGCGGCGGCTCGACCAGTACGACGTCTGGCGGTTCCTCGATGAGGACGACATCAGACATCGTCGGCAGTGACGGCGAGACGAGCGGTGACGGTGCCCTCGACCAGCCGGTCCTCGGTCTGGTCGGGGTTGTAGCACTTCAAGTCCCAGTAGCCGTTCTTGATCACCTTGTCGGTCAACTCGTCCGGGATGGTCGCCTCGATGTTGCCGTTGGCGTCCCCGGTGATGCCGCCGTCGATATCCTCGGAGGTGATGGTGCAGACGATGTCAGCATCAGTGCGCTGCTTCAGGCGAAGCTGGATGCGGAACTTGCAACCGGTGAAGTCGCGCGGCTCATCGATCTGGTAGTTGCCGTCGGAATCGAGGATCGGCTCGCTGTTGGCATCCACCAGCAGCGTGCCGAACTGGAAGCGTGGGAAACGAAACGTCGCCCCCTGCTCGATGACCACGTTGTAGATGGCCGCACTCATAGGGCTGCCCCTCGGTTCATCAGATTCTCCGCATCCGTACAGAGAGGTTGGCGCGGCTGTGGCCCTTGTTGGCGCGCAGCATCGCTCGATTGATCCCGGCAGTGAACAGACCTTGGTTGAAGCCCGCCATCTGTGGGTTGGTGAACGGCTTGCCGGGAGTGATCTGGAGCTTGGCCTTGGCCCCGGCGGCGATCACCTCGATGTAGTCCTCGTACAACTCGTCATCGATGTTGACGACGTCACGCTTGGGCTTGATCGCCATGCGCAAGGTCAGCCCCCTATCGACAGTCTCGCTCGGCACCGGGTACAGAGAGATGGTGCGCTCTCCTCTGTGGACGAACGCCACCGGCCCGCCAACGCGAGCGTGGTACAGATGCGCGTCGTCCATGTCGTCTGGAAGGGCAGGCCAGATCGGCGACGTGCGATACCACGCCTTCATCACCTTGTGGACGACGTAGCCGGTTGGCGCATCGAGGTCGTAGACACCCTTGTCGGCGACCACGTTGATCGCGTCGTGGTCCCTCTGTAGAACGAGTGATCGCTCACACAGGTCGATCATCGCCGAGACAAGCGCAGTTGCCGCTTGCTGCTCGGACACGCCGGGAAGATCGGGCAACACGTACGGCAACAGATCGTCCATGACCTTGGGCATCACGCACCTTCCATCTGGATCGCTGCCGCGTTGGGCAGCGCACCCTTGCTGTGCAGGTCGGGCGCGAACGAGATGTCGCGACGGCCCTTGATGCCCAGCACGGTCATAAACGATTGCAGGTACGCCGCCGCAAGCTGCGCGTTCTGGATGAACTGGGCGTCCTTGCTGTAGGCGCGGAACAGAACGTAGTTCAGCAAGGGGTCGATGTAGATGTCGGGAATCGACAGCAGGCTGGCCGAAGCGGTGACGTCGGCAGGCATCTTGGAGTAGATGACCTCGACCACCGATTCGCCCATCTTCGGGTCCGGCCTGATGGCCGGTGGCGACACGTAGAACACGGTCGGGTCGCGGTTATCGAACACGTAGCTGCGGATCACCACCGCAGGCTTCTGGGTGTGCCAGTTCGGGTCAGCAGTATCCAGAACCTCGCGATCCACCAAGCGGATCGCACGTCCGTTGGTGCTGGTGATGGTGGGGATGTTGCGCACCACGTCGAGCAGACGCAGCCCGCCTTCGGGAATCGTCTGCTTGGTGCCAGCGGCCAGCTTGATCTGTGCGTTCTCTACGCACGCGTCCGGTCGCACCAGCACGATGACGCGCTGGCCGTCGGTGATCCACTGGAACATCTCGGCATCTTTCCAACGCACGCCGTCCACTGGAAGCCCCGTAACCGGGTCTTGCAGGACAAGTCGAGCGCGGTCGATGACCTCGCTTGCCAACATGATCGGCTCCTCTGTAGTCGCAGCAAAACCCCCGGGGAACAGACAGGACTCCCCCGGGGTGGGTCACGCTACAGACCGATCACTTCTTCTTCGGCTTCTCCGCGTCGTCGTCGGCTTGGGACTGGAAGCCCTGCGTACGCGCCGCACGATGCTCGGAAGCGACATCCTTCACGCCACCGGTCTGCTCGGGATTCTCGGTCCGCTGACGCTCAACGCGCGCTTCACGATCCTCGTTACGCTCCTCGACCTTGGTCTTGGTGCCCGGACGGGTGTGACGCCCATCGCCGCGCGGATCGGCGAGATCGCTGCCGCCACCGCTGGCGCTCGGCACGCCTTCGCCACCGAACGTGTCGCGGTTCTCGTCGTACCGCTTGGCGTCCTCTTCCTTCATCGGCATGGCGTTCTCGGTGCGCTCTTCGGACTCGGGGATCGCCTCGCCCATGAACGCGCGCGTACGCACGCGACCGGAGTCGGAGTCGTCCTGAATCTCGTCGTAACGCTGCTGGTACTCGCGGGTCGCCTTCGCCATCGCATCACGGCTGGCCTGCTTGGCTTGGTCACGACGGCGCAGCGTCTCGTAATGCTCGTCACGCTCGCGACGACGCCGCTCTGCTGCACTTTCGCCTTCTGCCATCATCAGTCCCGGAGGTGCCGGTGGCTTGATCTGCACGATGCCAAGCGCCGTCGGCGCGGTCAGGCCGTAGCCAAACACGTTCAGCCCACGCACGATGTTGCCGAACGTGGTGGTGGAACGCAACGTCTCGACGTTGGTGATCTGCGACGCGAAGCTGATGCCGTCGCGAGCGCCGAACAGCGCAGCGGTAGGGCCAGCACCGTTCGGCTTGTAGTTGTTGGACAGGTACACGGTGAAACGATCCACCATGCCGATCTTGCCGTTGCGCAGCGGGGAGGTCGGATCGCCGGTCAGGTACACCGCCTTCAGGTCCGACGTCTTCAGCATGAAGCCCATCCACGACGGCAGCACGATCCAGCGTCCGTTGTCGGGGATGTTCTGCTCGTCCAGCACCAGTCCTGCGCGCAGGATCACGTCGAGCGGATTGCAAGCCACCTGTGAGAAGTTACCGGCGACAGCGGTTTGCACCGGGGTCAACGGGGCAGCGCCAGTGCCAAGATTGACGCTGCTGCTGATCTTGCCAGCAGTGGCACCCTGATTCTTGAGATCGACCACTGAAGCCCACGGGATGTCGGTGCGCGTCGGCGGATTATCTTCATCGACGTAGGCGTAGCTGCTGGTCGGAGCCAGATTCAGCACTTCGTAGTCGATCTTCTGCTTCATCTGCTCGGCGGCGTCGTTGGTGAACATATCCATCAACTGAAGATCGGACTGCACCGCGTTGACGTCGTCCAAGATGACGCTGAAGTACTTGCCCTTGTCGATCAGCAACTCACTGGTGTCGCTGGCCGGAATCTGGTTGGACAGTGCCGCGTTCTTGACGTAGTCGAGAACGGCGATGTCGGGTGCGCGACGGATGATGACCTTGTCGCCGTGGCCCTTGATCTCGCCTGCCCAGTCGTTGTTGGTGATCTCGGAAAGCACGGTCGAACGATAGAACTTGACCTGTAGCTTGCCGCTCCAGATTTCCGGGATGAATTTGGTGACGCTATCCGACGCATAGTCGGGTGGTGTGCTTGGAAAAACGGGCATGACGCTTCCTCTGGGTTAACGCACGCGCCCTTCTGCGGTGGCGGCGTTGATCTCAGCCTCTATGACTATCGCTCTCGCGTCATCGATACGCCCAGCGCGCCAGTCGGAGTAAAAGGCGGCGATCTGCCCACGGGTGATGCTCTGCTTACCCGGGGGAGTCACCGTCCTTGACGACGAATCCGGCACGACGTGCGGTTCCAACGCGTTCTGCGAGCTAGTCGCCTTGTTCTGATTGGCCTGCTTCCATCCCGTAAAGAACCGCGCTACCCGTTGTGCATCGCGAGCGTCCTTCGCTCGGTCCAGCAATACTTGACGAGGCGCTCCTGAAAACTCGTCCACGCCATCCAGCCACGACAGGAAATCGTTGTTGACGTTGATCTGCGCCCAGTCGGGCACGATGTTGGTCAACAGGTCGATGAAGTTCTGCCACTGCACTTCAGTGGCGGTCTTCTTCAGATCGGTAAGCTCGTTGCGAAACTCTGACATCTCGCGCTGCGTCGGGCCTTGGGCCTGCGACATCACTTCCTTCGCCGCACGTCGTGCCATGTCCACTAACGGCTCACCGAACTCCTGAATCTCCTCCGGCTTGATGAACGTCTCTGCTGGTACCTTGCTCTGTACGTCTTCGATCTGCTTGGTGAGCTTGCCGACCTGCTCGGTCAACGAACCCACCGTGTCCTTCAGGGTGCGGTTATCCGCCGCCAGCCGAGGAACTTCAGCGTTGTACTTGCCGGTGAGAACCTTGTAGCGCGCCTCCCATGAGTCTTCCGGCGGTGTATCCGGCTTGGCCGGTTCCGCTGGAGCTTCGGGCGCTGCAACTTGGATCGGTGGTGGCGGCTCCGCAGGTTGCGGCGGTGCCTCCCCCGGCTTTCCATACGTCTGCGCGTGCAACTCGTTCGCACGCTGCTCTGCCCTCTCGACGGCGTTCGGAAGTCTTTCGGTTTGAAGCTGTGCCATGTCGTCTGCAAGCCTTTAGAAACGTCCGTTGCGAGCGATCCCTCGTCTTCGCTTCAGACTACCCAGAGGTGTTTGCCTTCACTCTGTACGTTTGCGATGCATCACTGCCATCGCGCCTTCACTGGTATCCAGAATCGATTGCAGCGTCTGGACGGAGCCTTGCAGCCAACGGACCTGAATCTGGTCCTTGGCGATCAGCAAGGTCTTCGCGTCTTCCGCTGCGCTCGTCTTCATCCACTCCTTGACCACTTGCCAGTCTTGGTTGCCGTGCAAACCTGCGAGTGCCGACAACACCCTTTGGCTGGCGCGTTCCATCAGCCCTTCTTGTTGCGCGCTTCTTCCGCTTCACGGCGGCGCTTCTCTGCCGCGCGCTGCCGATCCGCGAACGATCCGGTTGGTGGCGGTATCGGTGAGGGCGGCGCGCTCTTGGACGGAGCCGCTGCTCCACGATTGCGTTCGCGCAGCGCCGCCTTGGCCTCGCTCAACCCACGCGCATCCTCGGCGGCAGCACGACGCCGCTCGGCGGCACGCTGGCGGTCGGCGAAAGTCGGCGCGGCAGGCTCGGCTGGTGCGTAATCCGGCAGGCGCTCCCCGGACTCGGCACGCACCCGCATCCGGTGCGCGTCGTAGCCTTCGAACGCGCCGCGCTCGGACGGGATCGCGACGCCACTCGCTCCCGGCTTCGACCCTGCCGGGATGGGTGTGTCGGAGTTGGCGATCTCGTTGGCGGCTTTCTTGGCCGCTGCCTTGAACGCCGCCGCCGTCCCGGCCTTGGCTCCGGCCTTGTCTCCCGGCTCCTTGTAGTCACCGACGATGTTCTTCGAAGCAGGCGCGTCCTCGCCGAAGTCCGGGTAGTCCTTGGCCGATACCGGCGCTGGCCTGCGCGAAGCAGCGGCCATGTCCGCCAAGTCCTGATCGGCCTGCCCGGGTGACGCCAGCGGAGCCACCACCGCAGCTTCGTATCCCGGCTCCTCGTTGCGCGGATCGGCCAGCGTGGCGTTGCGGTTGCGCAGCTTTTCCTGCTCTTCCTGCACCCAGCCCGACGAGCTTTCGCCCTCGATTCCACCGTTGGCGAACTTCTTGACCTTGCCGCCGTTGGCGAACGGCTTCGGCTTGGGCGGCGCAGCCTTGGCGACCGGCTTGGGTGCCGGTTTCGGTGCGGGCTTGGCCTTGATCGAAACTACAGAGCCGCCGTCGGCGAAGCCGTTCGTCCACAGATTGCGGTTACCCCCGGCCTCCTTGGACGGACCGGACTTCTTGTAGTCGATGTGGGTCGTCGCCGCCGGACCCTTGATCACGATCCCGGAGGCGATGCCGCCGTCCGCGTACTTGTGGCCCTTCTTGCAGTCGCGGTTCATGGCTACGCCTTCTTGGCCTTCTTGGTTTCCTTGATCATCGCCGGGAAGGGACGAAAGCTGTGCGGCGCTTTGACCACCGTGGCCGACTTGCCCTTCGGTCCGAAGTCCTTGTGAACCACGCCGACGCTCGCACCCGACGGCGGGTGACCCTTCTGGGTGAAGGCACCGACCTTGTGACCGCCTTTGCCAACGTCCTTGGATACGGCCTTGATCTTGGTGGGCATGTTGCTCTCCTTACTGAACAGGAACGGCTGCGGGAGCCGCCTGCGGCGGCGCGGGTAGCTGCGGTTGTTGCGGTTGCGGTCCGGGCACAGTGGCCGGTCCGCCCATCTGCGGCGGCGGCATCTGGCCCGGAGGCCCGGGTGGTTGCCCGGGCGGCGGCATCCCCGGCTGTGGCGGTCCGCTGGCCTGCATCGGGTCCGGCTTCGGCTCCGGCACCAGCTTGTCGGTGTCCATCTGTAGGGTGCGGGCGATGTCCTTGAGCAGGTAGCGGCGTCCGTCGATGCCCATGATCTGGATGTCGATGGGGTTCGCGGTCTGCGCCAAGAACTCGCGCTTGTTGTTGGCCTGCTGCTCTCTGGAGATGAGGCCCATCGCGCCACGGGTGTTGACCCGGAAGTCGCCCTTCAGGAACGGGTCCGGGTCGAAGATCATGTTGTGGATGTACAGACGGCTGACCACGCCGTCGATTGCCATGTCGATGTTGGCGATGGCCTGCTTGATGCCCTTCGAAGCGTTGTCCATCAGCATCGACAGGCCGGATGCGGTGCGCCCAGCCCCGCCTACAGAGGACGAGCCGTAGACGTAGTTGGGGATGCCGGTGATCTCGTCGGCCTGCTTGGAAAACTGCATGTAGATGCCCATCAACTCAGCCGAGTTGGAGGTCGGCTGGTAGAAGTTGACGCCGCGCTGCCCACCGCCGGTCTTGTCGCTGGTGACCTGCCAAATCTTCCACGGGAAGATGCTGGTCACGTCCTCGCCCTCTGGAAGCCGGTCCACCACCACCTCGATCTGTGGACCCGACGCTATCGCCATGTTGTTCGCCAAGGCCCGGGCGGCGGCGTTGCAGACCGCTTGGATGTCGCGCATCAGTTCCGGCAGCGCCCCGCCCCAGAACGCACCGGGAATCTTCTGCCAGCACGACGTGCTGTACGGTCTGGCTCCCAGCGGGTGGGGGTTGATCACCGCCTTGAGAACGTGCGGGCCGATCCACCACGCGTTGATCTCGTATGGCTTCTGGGACTCCAGATCACCCTTGTGGCCCCACTCCTTGAGCATCTTCCCGGGCACCGTGCCCCAGAACTCCAGCACGTCCAGTTCTTCGCTCTGGAAGGTCAGGTTCTTGCCTTCCATGCTGTCGCGCTGCGAGTCGCCCGACAGCCAATTGTTGTAGCCCTTCGGGTAGGTTTCCAGCGCGGCGGTGATCGCCTTGTTGTTGTAACCGGGCACACCGATCATGTTGTACAGAGCGGTGGATAAGAGCCGGTGGCGCTCGATGATGTAGCCGTCGTTGGGACCGGAACTCCCCGGGCTTGGGTAGAGGTCGTACGGGCTGACCCGGGAAAAGCTCTGGACGAGGTCGTTGACCTGCACCGGCTGGTGGTTCGGACCCCACGTCATCCTCGGCTTGCGCTTGACCACCGGACCCTTGACGATGGCAGTCGGGTAGGTCACGAAGTCGTTGATGAAGTCGGCGAACGCTTCCTCGTAGCCGCCTTCCCTCAACTGGTCGCGCATCTTGCCTTCCATGCGCGACGCCGTCTTGTCGGCTCCTTCCCGCAGCATGTACAGAGCGCGGTCGTGGATTTCGGTGAGCCGCTTCTGCACGTCCTGCGGCAGCAGCGTGCCACCCTCCTGCACGGCGGCGATGGCCTCCATGCGGACCTGATCGATGATCGCCTGCTTCATCTCCGGCGGAAGCTCCGGGTTCTGGGCAGGGTCGAGGTCGAACACATCGGTTCCGGCGCTCGACAGCACGTCCTTGATCCACGACTCCGCAGCACGACACTTGACGTCGGTCAGCATCATGTAGATGTCCGACCCGCCGGTCTTGCGGATGTCGGACATCTTGGAGGGGTCGTACTCGCCACGTCTTTGTCGCTGGCAGGCCAGCAGCCGCTCCTGCACGCCGGAGTTCTTCTCGTTCTTGGCCCGCTCCCAGCACAGATTGAGGTGCTTGGAGAGTTCGCTGTGGAACAGCGAGTCCGGCGCGATGTGGCCGGTGTTCTTGGCGTTGACGGTGATCTCGGTATCTGGAACCGGACGATCCAGATAGACGATTGCTGCCGACTTGGTGGGCGACTGGTTGAGCATCAGGTCCACCCGCTCGCGCTTTTCATGGTCACCGGCTTGTGGCGGACCGGGTTCATCGCCGCCCTGATCCGCATACAGAGATACTGAAGACCGTCATGGGGGTGGCTGTACTCGTCTTTAAGAGGGCGATCCTTGTAGCGTTCGCCCGCCGCGCGGATGCGCTCGTAGCGGTACTTGCCGTTGAAGCCCTTCCTCAGTACAGAGCAGGACGGGTCGAGCAGGAACCCGGGCTTGCCCCCGTTCAACTGGGTCAGGAAGTAGGCGACCGCTTCCCGTCTCTGGATGAAGTCGTTGGTCGGTGCCGTCTCGGTGTACAGACCGGCTTCCAACAGTTCCTGCACGCAGGTCTTCTCATCGATCTGTGAGCGCACGTTCCCGGCGGGGTCGCAGGCCGACTCCATCTTGGTGTTCGGGAAGGCGTTGACCAAGGCAGGCTTGACGATCACCCGGGCGAACTGGCGGATGCCCATGTCGTCGGACACGTACTCGCGCAGAATCTGTAGCTGGCCCTTGGGGGTGATCTGGCCGACGATGCAGGCCGGGGTCAGGCCGAAGTCCCAGCCCAGAAACAGTCTGGAGCCGTTGATGTACTTGAGCGGCTCGCGGGAAACGTGGGTGTTGTCGTCCCACTCCGGGTACACCGGCTTGCCGTCGGCGGTCGTCCCGTACTGGCCCAGCAGGAAGACGTTGATCCAGTCCTGATTCTTGCCGGGAATCTGGTTGATCCAGTACTGGTAGCCGTTGGATATGTTCTGTACGTTCTCGGCGGACGGGTTGGGCGAGTAGTCCTCGACCACCGCCTCGTTGTCCAGACGCAACAGTTGTTGACTGTCCCTCGGCTTCTTGAGCAGCGCCCCGGGTTGCCTGAAGAAGAACCAGCCTTCCGGGGTCTTCTCCTCCGCGAAGTGGTAGTACCAGTGGTCGTCGTCGGGCGGGTTGGTGTCCAAGATCACCCCGGTGTCCACCGGCCCGCCCCAACTCTTCGGCGGGTATCTGCCCACCCGCTGGGTGAGCATGTCGAACACTTCCTTGGGCACTTCGGAACACTCGTTGATCCACGCCCCGGTAAGTTCCAGCGAGCGCAGCTTGCCGGTGTCCTCGGGGGAATCCAGTGCTATGAACAGCACCTCAAGGTCGAGCGCGGTGCCGTCGCCGATGTCGGAGATACTGATCCGCGAACTGATCGGGGAGTCCCACTTCATCGGGGCGATGTTGTCCGGGAACCACATCTGCCACGTCTTGATGGTGGTGGTCTTCAGTTCCGGGAAGG
>Ga0105098_10000971_pt1 | contig 10273 bp, 9 predicted proteins | sample PPLLak21cMay2015_FD_79137 | JGI IMG/M metagenome (GOLD analysis project Ga0105098, IMG submission 79137) | Freshwater sediment microbial communities from Prairie Pothole Lake near Jamestown, North Dakota, USA - PPLs Lake P7 Core (1) Depth... | ecosystem: Environmental > Aquatic > Freshwater >... | reverse complement strand
GGGTGAAACCGCTATCGACTGCCACCTCTGTGCCCGGACCGACGGCCTCGACTATCTCGGCCAGAGCTTCGATCGTGCTGAGACCCTGGTCGACCATGCGCCCGCCGTGATTCGAGACGTAGACGGCGGCCACGCCGCAACCGACCGCCTCCAGGGCGTCTTCGGCGGCCATGACTCCTTTCACGATGACTGGCAGAGCGGTGTGGGCGGAGAGCCAGTCGAGGTCGGGCCAGGTGAATGTCGCCCGATAGGCGTAGTCGAATCCATGCAGGTTCAGGTTGTCTGTCCCCTCCGCCGGCACTGCCCACCCGAAGCCGCTCTCGATGCTCCGGTCACGCCGTCCGATCACAGGCGAATCCACGGTCACACATATCCCGGCGTACCCGGCCTGTTCCGCTCTGTCGGCGATTTCGCTCATCCAGGGTCGATCACCCATGGGATAGATCTGGAAGAAGTGGCGGCCGGGCGCAGTGGACGCCACCTCCTCCCACGGGGACGAGGTGAGCATCGCGCAGAATGCCGACGTCCCGCGCCGGGTTGCCGCCTCTGCCGCAGCCAATGCATCTCCAGGGTCGTACAGCCCCAGGGCGGCCACCGGGGCGAGCATCACCGGGAGGGTGAGTGGCACTCCGACGAACGACGAAGTGGTGTCGACACTGCTCACCTCCCGCAGCACGCGCGGGACCAGGGCGAGGCGGTTCAGGGCGAGGGAGTTGCGTGTCATGGTCACGCCCTGACCGGCACCGGCGGCCCCCCATTCGTACGGCCCCGGCTCGATCGACGCACGAGCGCGAGCGATGATCTGGTCGATGGTCACCAGGTCGTCGAAATTGGTGGAGCCGGTCACCCGGGCATCCCCCAAGTTCTCAATAGACCACTTCCACCAGTCGCCGCTCCCGGGCCGATCGTTCGATGGCCTCGCAGACCTGGGCACTGCGGAGACCGTCCACACCGGATGCGTTCGGCTCCTCCCCGCTCAGGACCGCATTGGTGAAGGCGGCGAGAGAGAGCCGGTGGGCCTCGGGCGCCGGGTAACGGGTGGTGGTTTCGCCTGCATCGGTGAGGATCGCCAGCTCTCCGTCACTACGTGACCGGGTGAAGGACCTGCCGACCACACGGCCTTGGGTCCCATAGATCACGATGTCGTTGAGAGGGTCGCGCAACTTCTCGTTGGCGTTGTACTGGACCATGACGCCATTCTCGAACCGCAGCTGTATCAACGCCAGCATCTCGACCTCACCCGACCCGGGCGCCTGATCGAACATGGCCATGACCTCCACTGGATCTGACTGCAACAGGACCCTCAGGAAGTCGAGCCCGTGCACACCCACGTTGTGTACCGAGCCCAGGCCGGCCATGACCGGGTCGGCTCGCCAGTTGTCGTACTGGCGCGGCCCCGAAGCGACCTGGAGCTGGACAACCCGGACGTCGCCAATCGTCCCCCCGGCGATGAGACGGCTCACATCTCGAACCCAGGGGAGATGGCGGTTGTGGAAGTTGATCCCGAGCGAGACACCCGCCGACTCACACGCGTCGAAGGCTCGCTTCGCATCGGCGACGTTGGTGCCAAGGGGCTTGTCACACAAGACGTGCTTTCCGGCACGGGCGGCAGCCACCACCTGGTCGGCGTGGAACAGGTTTGGAGTGGCGATGAAGACCGCATCGACTTCGTGGTTGGCCAGCATCTCGTCATAGTCGGTGTAGGCGAGACGAGCTCCGAACTCCCGTGCGAAGTCATTGGCCCGATCCCGGTCCCGACTCACCGCAGCCACGAGATCACATGCCGGCTCGACCAGCATCGCCGGCGCCATGGTGGACCGGACGATGTTCCCGATGCCGATGATGCCCCAGCCGAGCCTGTTTCCCCCCCGGGAGGGGGGAGTACCGGTGGAGCCGGGGAGGGGGGAACTCACACGCCCAACACCCGCGTCGGGTTCCCGCTGAGGATTGCCTCCTTCTCTCCTGCACTCAGGTCGGGGAGGCCGTTTACCCAGTTGACCGCGTCGTGTTGGACCATGGGGGCTGGATAGTCGGTGCCCAGAACGATCCGGTCGATGCCGACTGCGTCGATCAGGAAGCGCAGGGCGGGCCCGCTGTATGTGCATGAGTCGTAGAGGAACCGCCCGAGGTAGTCGCTGGGTGGCATCGCCTGGGCGAATCCGTCGGACTGTCCAAACGGGGGGATGAACCTTTCACCCGAATCGGGCTCCATCGCCCCGGCCACCTTGTCCATCCGGGCCACTCCGAAGGAGGTGAATCCGCCCCCGTGTGCCAGGTACGGCTTGAGCTCGGGACAGCGGTCGAGGATCCCGCCGAAGACCAGGGTGGCGAAGACGAGCGCCCGCTCGGTGAGGTTGCCCACCGCATTGCCCAGCTTGTACCGACTGATGCGGTGGCTGACCACCGTGTCCCCGCCCTGATGAAAGAAGACGATCGCTCCCAGCTCCTCGGCTGCGGTGAAGAAGGGGAGGAAGTCCGGCTCGTCATATGTCCGGCCCGCTACGTGATCGCTGATGATCACGCCTTTCAGGCCGAGGTGCGTCATGGCCCGCTCCATCTCGGCGATGGCGCTCGGCGGGTCTTGCATGGGCAACGTGGCCAAGCCGGAGAACCGCGCCGGGTGAGCTGCCACCATCTCGGCGATCTCGTCGTTGCACTCCAGGGCGATCCGCCTGGTCACTTCCAAGTCGTTCCCGTACTGGTAGAAGCCGACGGTGGGGGTGACGAGTTGCATCTCGACACCGAGGAAATCCATCTCGGCGAGACGCTGGTCCAGCATCTTGTCGAAGCCACCCAGACCCAGCTCGCCGGCCACCGCGTCGAGGCCGTGCCACTCGCCACGCTCCCTGATCGCCTTCTTGTACCTCTCCGGGGTGACGTGGGCGTGCATGTCGATCACGGGCATTCGCGATCGATATTACATTATGCATTCTACCGAACTGACTGGGAGATCCCATGCCCGAGTTGATGAAGCACCGTCTCCAACGAGGGGAACGATTGGTGGTCTTCGCCGTCGGGCGGATGTTCCATCACAACCTCGTCCACTACCTGGGGATGGCCGGCGGTTTCGACGGCTTCTGGATCGACGTCGAGCACGGCGGCCTCACCACCCGGGACATCGAGATCGCGGCTACCGCCGGGATGGCGCACGACCTCGATTGCTTCGTCCGGGTTCCCCCGACTGATTACGCCACGGTTACCCGTTGCTTCGAGAGTGGCGCCACCGGGGTCATGGCTGCCCAGATCAAGAGTGCCGAAGAAGCCGAAGAGTTCGTCCGCTGGGCCAAGTTCGCCCCGCGGGGCCGACGGGGCCTGAACCCGCTCGGCTTCGACGGGAGATACGGCACGATTCCCCTGGCCGAGTTCGCCGCGCATGCCAACCGGGACACATTCGTCGCCATTCAGATCGAGACCGCCCAGGCGGTAGAGGAGGCCGACGGCATTGCCGCCGTCGACGGGGTGGACCTCCTCTTCGTGGGACCGTCGGACCTGAGTCAGGCGGTGGGCGTGATCGGCGACTTCATGGGTGAGGCGTCGATCGCCGCAGTGGACCGTGTTGCCGCCGCCTGCAAGGCGCACGGCAAGCAATGGGGGGCAGTGACACCGAACCCTGAGTACGCCCGCATGCTCATCGACAAGGGTTGCACCTTGATCTCGCCGGTCAACGACGTAAAGCTGGTGACCACAGGCCTGGCCGCGATGAAGGACAGCTACTCCATGCTGTGGTGAGCGTCTCTAGCCGGGGTGGCCCCAAATCAGGACTTGGCGTCGAGCTCGAAAGCCTCGAGTGGCAGGCTGATGTGACTGTGCTGGATCTCGATGGCCCGATCGGCCTCGCCGGCCTGAAACGCATCGAGGAGTGCGAAGTGATCCGCGATGGCTTTTCGCCGGATCTCGGGATGGAGTTGTTGTGCCTGGGCGACGAACACTCCACCCGCCTCTTCCAGCGAGAGCAGGACACCGCTCAAACGCCGGCTCCTGGTCGCCTTGTGGAAAATGGAGTGAAACTGGATGTTGGTCTGAACCCAGGAACCAAGGTCTTCTTCCTCGGCGAGCTGGGTCGCCACCTTCTGGGCCTCTCTCAACTCTTCCTCTGTGATCTGCGCCAAGGCCCGGTGGATGGCGAGCCCTTCCAGCGACCGACGCATCTCGACTATCTCCACCATCTCGTCCCAGTCGGGCATGCGGACGGTGCCGATCCGATGACTGTCGAGGGTGATCAGGCCCTCGCTGGCCAGATCCCTCATCGCTTCCCGTACCGGGGTGGTGCTGACATCTAGCTGTGCCGCGATGTCGGTCTGGACCAGGTGCGACCCGCCGGGCAGGTCACCGCGCAGGATCGCAGTCCGCAGGGCATCCCGGACCAGGTCCACAGCGGTGACCCGTCGAGAACGCGAGATATCAAGGCGGAGCCGGTCCTCCACGTCCTGTACTATACCGAATATAGAGCGTAAGATCCTGATGCTTCCGGAGACCAGGAGGAACCATCTCCAGATACGCCAAAGGACCATTCGCCGTCGACTGGGAAGACCGGTACGACTTCGCCGAGCTTCGACGGCAGCGTGTCACCAAGGCCCATGAAGCTCTCGCCGGCTCGGATGCCGACGCAATCCTGGTCTGGAAAGACGAGAACGTCCGCTATCTCACTTCGCTGCGGGCCCAGCTGATAGCAGGCAAGACCACATCCTTGAATGGCGCACTACTCACTGCCGACGACGATCCGGTCCTGTTGGGATCGGGTGGTGAGATCGACAAGGCGAGATTCGGAATGAGCTGGATCGGGGAGGCACATGCCGTCCCAATCATGGAGCAGAGGGAGCTGGTCGATGGGTTCGTCAGGGACATCCTGATCCCGCTCCTCCAGGCCAGGGGTCTGACAACGGGTCGACTTGCCGTCGATCAGGCCAACATCTCATTTATCGACTCGATGCGGGCGCATCTCCCCGACCTGGAGCTCGTGGATGGCGACACCGTCATGCAGCAGGCGCGATGGATCAAGACCGACCTCGAGGTGGCAGTCATCGAAGAGGCATGCGCCATCGGCGACTCGGTGACTCAGCGCGCCCTGGACGAGACGCGGGCCGGCCGTCGCGAGCTCGATGTGGCGGCCGACGCCATGCAGACGCTGTTCCAGCTCGGTGGGGAGATGGCACATGTGATCACCCCGTTCGTCGCCACCGGCGAGCACATGTCGCCTCCGCATCGTCTCGCCACCGACAAGATCATCCGCAACCAGGATCTTTGCTTCATCGACATCGGCGCCATGTGGAACGGGTACTTCGCCGACATCGGGAGGACCACGATCGTGGGAAGACCGTCACGGGAGCAGCAGGACATCTACACCGCCGTCTACGAAGGGTTGATGGCCGGGCTCGCAGTGATGCGGCCGGGTAACACCAATCAAGACTGCGCCGACGCCATCATCAGCAAGATCGCCGAGCACGGCCTCGCCGATCATCTGTTCAGTCTCTTCATCGGGCACGGGATCGGGATGGGTGCCAACGAGCCGCCGTATATCGGAGAGACGCTGCCCGGCGCCACCACCTACGCGTTCGAGCCCAACATGGTCTTTGCGGTCGAACCACTGGTGTGGGTGCCCAACGTGCGCGGGGGTGGGGGAGTCCGTCTCGAGGACATGGTTCTCATCACCGAGGATGAACCTCACCTCCTCTCCCGCGTGGAGTACGAGGAGCGTCTTCTCGTCTAACCGGCCAGCGCCGTCATCACCTTCTCGACGATCGTCCTCGCCACTCGATCCACCGATTCGCGGGTGTTGCCGGCGACGTGTGGCGTGAGGAGCAGGTTCGGGACAGTGGCGAAAACCGCGGCCGGCTCCGGGCCCAGTGGTTCTGAGGCGAAAACATCGAGAGCGGCGCCTCCGAGCTTTCCGTCCCGCAGAGCATCCGCCAGAGCGGTCTCGTCGACGATGCCGCCCCGGGACGTGTTGATCAGGACAGCTGTCGGCTTCATGCGCCCCAAGGCGGGTGCGTCGATGAGGTTGCGAGTGTCGTCGCTCAACGGAACATGGACACTTACCACATCGGAGTTGGCGAGCAGACTCTCGAAGTCGGCACGACGAACCCGCCCCCACGCCGCGTCGTCGGCGGGCACGAAGGGATCGTGGGCGATGATCTCCATTCCCAATCCGGCGGCACGGGTCGCCACTTTTCGCGCGATGGAGCCGTAGCCCACGAGTCCCATCGTCTTTCCCATGAGCTCGTGTCCGAATGCATGCCCTTGACGCGGCCACTCCCCGGCGACCATCGACGGTGTCATCCCATAGACGCCTCTTACTACGACCAGCATCGCCCCTATTACATATTCGGCGACCGAGACCGAGTTCTCACCTGTCGCGGATATGACCTGCACCCCTGCCTGCGCACAACCGTTCATGTCGATGTTGTCCAGACCCACGCCGAGTCTCCCGACCACCCGAAGGTCATGCCCTGAGGCGAGCAACTCGTGGTCGACTCGGGTTCGGTTACGGGTGAACAAGGCTTCGACCCCGGACATCTGATCGAGCAACCGGCTCCGATCGGTGCAAAGGTCCGGGTCATACTCGACGTCGTGAAGCGTCCGGAGCAGTTCCAGGTACTCATCAGGGAGGTACTCCGACACCATGACCTTGCTCATCCGCTATTTACCGGATCCGGACACCAGCCCGGCCACCACATATTTCTCCACCCGGGTGTAGACCAGGATGAAGGGGAGCACGGTCAACAACGTGAAAGCAGCCTCGGCGGGGAAGTTGGCTAGACCTTCGATGCCTTGCATCAAGTAGAGCTCGTAGGGCAGGGTGCGTTTCCCGGGTGTGCTGGTGAGGACGAGGACCAGGGTGAACTCGTTCCAGGCCTCCCGGAAGGCGAGCACCCCGATGGTGATCATGGCTGGCGCGGCGAGGGGGACCACGATGTAGCGGAGACGGGTCCACAGTGTGGCCCCGTCCACATTGGCCGCCTCCTCGATGTCGCGGGGGATCTGCTGGAAGAAACCCACCATGAGCCACACGGCGAGGGGGAGCAGCATGCCCGTGTAGACGATGATCAGCGTGGTCCGCTTGTCGAGTTGCCCGGTCGCCACCGCCAACCGGTAGATGGGCACCATGATCCCCAGGCTGGGCACCAGGCGGGGGAGGAGTGTGAAGAGGAGGAGGAGGTGGCGGCCCCTGAACCGGAACCGGGCGAAGGCGTAGGCGGCGGGCACTCCGATCGCCAGAGTGAGAAGTGTGGTGCCGACCCCCACCACCACGCTGTTGACGAAGGACGAGGTGAAGCTTTCACTGGAGAGCACTTCGCGGTAGGCGTCGAGGGTGGGATCTCTCGGGATCAGGCCCGGCTCGGAGAAGACGTCCCCCTTCTCCTTGAACGACACCGACGTGGTGACAACGAAAGGGGCCACGGTCCACAAGACGAGCGCGATCAGGGGGATGGCGAGGAGGAACTGCCGGAGTCCCCGGCGGAACCGGCCCCCTGCCGGACGCTTCTGCTCCCGTGGCAGGCCCGTCACCGCCCCTGCGGCAGCTGCGGTCTCCGCGGCCAGCGGCGGGCCGCCGGGTCCCGGCATCGCGGTCATTGCTCGTACTCATAACGTCGGGCCACGCCCACATACGCCAGGGTGAGCACGGCGTTGAGGATGAGGATGAAGGTGGCGATGGCCAGGGCTTGGTTGAATTCGAGGGCGCGGAACGCCACCGTGTACATCTCCATGGCGAGAGTCTGGGTGGCCAGGAGTGGCCCACCGCCTGTCATCGCCAGGACCACTCCGAGCCCGGTCAGGGTGGAGTAGCTCAACCAAACGGTGCTGATCACCAGTTGTGGTGTCAACAGCGGAATGGTCAGAGATCGTGCCCGGGTCCATCCCGTTGCCCCATCCACCAACGCGGCATCGAGATAGGACTTGTCGATGGTCATGAGACCACCGAGCAGGACGAGGATGGTCAGGGGGAGATCGGTCCAAACCTGAGTAAAGATGACGACGAACATCGCCAGTCCCGGGTCGCTCAACCATCCCAGGCCGTCCAGACCGAACCACTCGATCACCTGGTTGACCGCCCCGAACTGGCTGTTGAACAAGAGTCGGAACATGACGGCGGCGGCGACATTCGAGATGATGTAGGGCGCCACGGTCACCGCCCGAAGGAAACGGAGCTTCCCGACCACCCGGAACAGGGCGAAGGAGAAGACCAGACCGAGGACCGTCCCCAGGATGAGGGAGCCGAACACGAACACCGCAGTTCGATTCAGCGCGTGCCAGAACTCGGGCCCGGAGAACATGGCCGCGTAGTTCTCGAAGCCGACGAATTCGACCGGAGCACCGAGGCTGGGAGCCCTGAAGAAACTCTGCCAGGTCCCGTAGATGACGGGGAAGCCGAGGATGGCCGCCACCAGCAGGATGGCCGGCAGGCTGAAGATGTAGGGCGTGGCCTTGCTGTGCCCGATCAGGGCGTTGCCGTCACGGCCTCCATTGCCGCCCGTGTCGGGGCGTCGGAGCAAGCGTCGCGCTCGGGTGATCGTGGTCGCGGTCATTCAGACGCCTCTTCGAGACACCAATCTGAGCATGGCACACCCACGTTCACGGGGTCGTGAACGTGGGTGTGCCTGCCACGACACGGTGGCCGGGTCAGGGCGCTGTTTCGTCCAGTTGTGGCTGGTATTCGGCCGCAAGCTCCTCGGCGGTCTTCTCTGTCCCAACGACGATCTCGCCGAACATCTGCTCGAGGACGGCTTCGACCTCCCCGGCGTTCTCGCCGACGGGGGTCGGGGTGCTGTTCAGATAGGCCTCCTTGACCTCTTCGGTGAAGAAGGGCCAGAACTCCTGGAGCCGTGGATCCTCGATCGCCTCGGTCTGGCGCATCGGCACGGACCCATTGCCGGCCGCCGCGACCAGGTTCTCGGTGTCGGCGATGTAGCGGAGGATCAATGCCGCCGCTTCCGGGTTCTCCGACCCGGCCAGAACCGCCCAGGTACGGGCCGCGTTGAGGGCGACGCCGCCTTCCGACACCGGGACCGGGGTCAGGTTCCAGACGTCCGGGTACGTGAAGTCACCCACGTCGTTGAAGTCGCCGGCGGTCGTAAAACCATCGAGGATCAACCCGGCATCCTCGGAGATGAACGCGCCTCGGGCCTCGTCCTCACCCCAAGCGATGGCCTCGGGGGGCAGCAACTCTTCCGCCGCGGCCTGGAGGAACCAGTTGATCGTGTAGATGCCACCTTCCGATGTGAGATCGGGTATCGGTCCTTCGAACGGTGCGCCGGAGGCGGCGAGCACCGTCTTGAGTGTCGTGACCCCATCACCGGCTCGGGCTTGAACAGTGAGCGGGATGCCATCGGGCCGGGCTTCCTTCATCGCTCGCATCCCGTCGAGAACCGCGTCGAGCGAGTCGAATGGCACGGTCACCCCCGCCTCCTCGAACCACTCGGAGTTGTAGTAGAGGATGTCGAAGTTGGCCGTGACCGACATGCCGGTCTTGGTCCCGTCTTCGAGGGCCGTCTCGTCCCAGACCAGCGGGGTCAGCAGTCCGTAGGTGTCGGGTTCCTCTTCTTCCCATTGGGCGGCGATATCGTCGTGAGACTCGATCAGCCCGGCGTCGTAGAACGTCTCGATGAGGAACGCGTCCTCGGCGCCGAGGATGTCGGGTAGCGGCTGGCCGGCGTCACGCATCCGGAGCATCTGCTGGAGCATGTCGTCGTTGGCCTGGATGTCGAAGGTGACGTTGACGCCCGTCTCCTCGGTGAAGCTGGCGAATTGATCGGGCGGGATGTAGTAGTCACGCGAGGCCCAGACCAGGAGGTCGCCGTCTCCGGCGGGCTCCTCGCCCCCAGCGGCGGTGGTGTCAGTGCCACCCCCGGCTGTGGTGTCGGTGCCTACGCCTGCCGTGGTGCTGGTGTCACCGCCTTCGCTGGCACATGCGGCCAACACGAGCCCGAGGACCAGTAGAAGGGCGAGCATGCGTTGACGTCCCGGTTTGAAGGTCATTGAATCATCTCCTCAGTGTGAAAGTCTTGGTCCCCGAACCAAGCAGCAGGCACAGGGGTTCCGTCCTGCACAATGCAAAATACTTACTATTGAGTGACGGGTCAACAGACCCTGTCCCGGCCGGAGCAGGTTCGTATCGGCCCACCGTTAATCTGTCGAGGCAACCCGCGTGAGCGCGAACGTAAAACGTAGGACGTAGAACGTAGAACGCTTTCTGGGGGGTGGTGTAACCGGTAGCACAGCAGGTTTTGGTCCTGCAAGAGCGGGTTCGAGTCCTGCCCCCCCAGCGTCAACACGT
>Ga0105098_10000970_pt1 | contig 10276 bp, 10 predicted proteins | sample PPLLak21cMay2015_FD_79137 | JGI IMG/M metagenome (GOLD analysis project Ga0105098, IMG submission 79137) | Freshwater sediment microbial communities from Prairie Pothole Lake near Jamestown, North Dakota, USA - PPLs Lake P7 Core (1) Depth... | ecosystem: Environmental > Aquatic > Freshwater >... | reverse complement strand
TTTAGTGAGTGTTAATTGGTAGAAAACGTTCTGCCAGCAGTTCAATAACCTCTCTCTTTGGGGACTGCTGGCAGAACAGAAAATAGCAACTTTAGGGAGGTAATATGCCACTGATCACAGATGCAACTGGCAATGATCTGACGTACCGAATCATCGGCGCGGCGATGGCTGTCCACAATGAGATTGGGCATGGTTTTAAGGAGGAAGTTTATGAGAAAGCCCTGGAAGCCAGGCTCAATTCTGCTGGAATTAAGGTCGAAAATCAATACCAGGTCTGCGTGGAATACGAGGGCGTTCAAGTGGCAGTCTTTTACCTGGATCTATTTGCAGAACAACAGGTGGTCATTGAAGTCAAGGCGTTCAGCCATCAACTCACCAACGATGAATTAGCACAGGTCATTAACTATTTGAAAGCAACCGGCGCACCTGTTGGGTTATTGTTCAATTTCGGTCGTAGAAAACTGGAGTATCGACGTGTCTTCCCGGGGAAGGATATGAAACCCATCCAACGACTTGGGCGCGACAATGTGGTTAAGCCATAACTGCGATAACAGGATTCGTGTATTCGCGGTACATTCGTGGATGGCTGTTGTGGGAAAATCCGTCCACCCCGACACGATCACTCGGGGTCTTCGACGAATGGGACACGAATTCACGAATGGGAGCACATAATTCGTGTATTCGCGGTATATTCGTGGATGGTTGCAGGAAGTGTTATGCCTGCGGGTATAGCGAGTGCTAGATTGGTAAAAATTGTTCCGCCCGCAGATTATCTGCGGGCGGAACCATAAGAGGTGTAGATTTAGACGCAATTTGCGTTGAGCCATCTGTGGGTTAAGTGGAAAAGCTAAATAGTACTTTGTTTTCTCTGGAGCCAGTCATGAAAATACTGCTAGATACAAATATAATAATCCATCGTGAAGCAGGTAATATAGTTAATGATGATATTGGAATACTATTTCACTGGCTTGATAAACTTCGCTATACAAAGTGTGTCCACCCTCTAACTATTGACGAAATACAACAGCACCAAGATAAAAAACTTGTATACTCCATGGAAGTGAAGCTGAAATCATATAATGTGTTACGCACTGAAGCCCCAATTGATTCCCGTATTCAAGCACTCATTGATTCTCAAGATAAGGACAAAAACTCGGTAAATGATTCAAGAATGTTGAATGAATTGGTATGTGGTCGAGTTGACCTTTTCATTACTGAAGATCGAGGAATCCATTTCAAGGCAGATTTACTCTCTGTTTCTAATAAGGTATTCACGATTGCTTCTTTCCTAGAAAAAGTAGGGATAGAAAACCCTGACTTTGTTGAATATAAAATCCCAACGGTTAAGAGAGAATTCTTTGGCAATATCAACATTAATGACCCCTTTTTCAGTCAACTTAAGGAAGACTATATAGGTTTTACTGAATGGTTCAACAAAAAATCAGAAGAAAAAACTTATATTTGTATGTCGAATGATAAGCTTATTGGCTTTCTGTATCTCAAAGAAGAGAAAGAAGGAGAGGATTATTCAAATATATCTCCACCGTTCCGTAAAGCAAAAAGACTTAAAATCGGGACTTTAATGACGATTCCTACACCCTTCAAGCTTGGTGAACGGTTTATGAAGATTGTCTTTGATAATGCTCTTCAGCTTGCAGTAGATGAAATCTATATAACTGTTTTTCCAAAGCGTATGGGACAACTGTTACTTATTGGACTTCTCAAGGATTGGGGGTTTAAAAAACATGGCATTAAAGAAACCTCCTCTGGAACAGAGGAAGTCTATGTTCGTGATTTCAGTCCAGCGGTCGACAAAGCGAATCCGAATTTATCTTTTCCTTACATGTCTTTGCGCAATCGTCTGTTTATAGTCTCAATATGGCCTGAATACCATACCGAATTATTCCCCGATTCTATTTTGCGAACCGAGTCGCCACTTAGCTTTATTGAAAATCAACCACATCGAAATTCGATACGAAAGGTCTTCATAAGTCGTTCAATCGAAAGAGGATTAGCGACAGGTGATATTGTGGTTTTTTACCGAACGGGAGGTTACTATGAGGGTGTAGCCACTACTCTTGGGATCGTGGAGAATATAGTTACAAATATCAAAGATGGACAGGAATTCATCAGTCAATGCCGGAAAAGGAGTGTCTTTTCGGATGATGAGTTACTTAACTGGTGGGATTACAATCCGCGCTCGCGACCATTTGTTGTGAATTTCTTATACTCTTATTCTTTTCCAAAAAGGCCTAATCTGAAGCGATTGATTGAACTAGGTGTTATTCAAAGTGTTAAGGATGTTCCAAGAGGATTTTCAAGGATTACGAAAGACCAATTCCATCTTATTTTAAAGGAGGCAAAAGCGAAAGAAAATCTTTTCGTCGATTAAGTACTGAAGAAAATCCCTATCGAGCAATGAGCATCGCAATAATTAAAGGCTGTTTATTTGCTGAATACTTGTGTATCGAAAATTTTGGGGAGGATAAAAACCTTTTACTTCCCTTCGCAGATCTGATAAATGAATTGGTTTTGGCAAAAGCCAAACATCTTTTATGAAAATTGCCACGCCTTTCTCTACACCTTGGAAATAAGAAAAAAATTCACTGCGGCTTATACCTGCGGAGTCTTTTACATTCTTCCATAATGTCAATAAGGGTTTTTCCATTATCAAAGCAACTGAGAAAGCTCCTACTAGCGATTTTACAGGTGAAGAAACATAAATAAAAATCAAATCACCTTCCTGAATAACCTTAGGTTTAACTCTTCGAAGCTCAACAGTCTTCGTTCCCTCGAAAATCTTATTAGCATAATGAGGGCGTATTGACATTAAAACAGCGTTATTAGCCATTTTTTTGTCCTTTCACACCAAGATTGTAAATTTCAAGAAAACGTTCGTTAGTAATAGCAAGGGGACTCGTGGCATTATTGAACCTCCTACCATCACGTTCCCACATTGTCTGCAACTGTGCTAATGGAATCGGATAACTAAAAACCTCGGTTTTAGAAAACTTAAAAGCCATTATATCTCTATTTAAATCGCCCTTTGCAACCTCACATACATCTTTCCATGTGTAGACTCCTAGCTTCTTGTATTTGGAAAAAAGTTGCTTTGGTTTTCCAATCTCTACATCGTCTAGGTATGAACATGCCTTTATGTACATAGTGCCTTGATACCGCCTGTCGCCAGAGCTAACATACCAGAGTAATCGGCCAGGAGCGTACAAGATTCTTTGGGCACCTGATCGATAATATACGTTCTCAGCGTTAAGGATCAAGGATGGCTCGCCCCCAAATAAATCCTGTTGAGCAATATCTGTATCAAAAAGGTGCATTGCCCAGCCAGGCCTGATAGGTACAATAAAAGATGGAATTTCTAGTTCTTTGATTTTTACGGGCCAAAGTCTTCTTTCGATTTCTAATAAAGCTGCTTGCCTTGGCTCAGAACATAGCACTAATACAATATCATCCAATGGCTCTCTCATATAAATGGGCCAGGCAGCATCTGTTAACTGTACAATCGTATCGCTTATGCTCAAAGTCGCTTGTAACGCGATCTTTACCCAACAGTTCTGGACTTGAAAGAAACCGCTTTCTTGTAAAGCAATAATAATTTTTGGAGATAAGTATTTATCATCGATCTTGATCGCGTTTCGATTTTCTGCTGCGGCAGTCAAGATGAGATTGTTTACTAAATATTTCGCGACAAACTGACAGATGGAGCTTTGTTTAACTCGAAATATTGGAACAACAATCTGATGATCCAGTTGCCTAGAATAAGATATCAATCCCTGTTTCTCTCCATGAGCATCCGTTACCACAAATGTTTCGACAGTTGATGCATTGCTTAGGACTAATTGTAGGCGCTTGTTGAATGTGCCTTTTGTCTCGCCTTGACTAGACAGGAATTGGTCTACTAGCGCATCACTCTGATGACTATGTACTTTTTCAATATGGATTTGTGAACCAGCCAGGCGAGAAGGAGAGTAATCTTCACCTCTCATTAATTCGTCTTGCATCAAAATCAAATCAGACGGTTTCAGTATTTGAATATCAAACTTTTCGAAAGCGTCCTCAGCTCTACTAAGTATTGGACCGTCTCTTGTTACAAAAAACAGGATTCCAGCAGAAATAGCGTAAGCTAATTGTTTTAGATCTGACTCATCACTTATTTCTAATGGTTCGGGAAATAATGATCGTAATTCCTCTTGTGCTTTTTGAAATTTTTTTTCGGCAGCGTTTGAATCAACCATATTAAAGCTACTTGCAAACTTTCTGGCCAACTCTCTTTTGGTTTTGTCTTTATTTCTGCTAATCTCATTGAGCATTTCAGGGGTTATATATAAATCAACATCTAGCCATGGTTCCAGCAAAGGTAATGATTCCTCATTCTCTGGATTATCTGGATCCTGAAGTTGATAAAAAACATTGGCATCAATAACTACTTTAGCCTTTGCATTTTCATTTTGGAGCGAAGCATATGTAAAGAGCGAAGGATGAGCATACTCATACATCCATACCGTCAAACGCGTTTCTTTTTTGCCACGCCCACTCATTTCCCCTACAGCAACGAAGTTCAGTTTTGGCCACAATTTGTTAGCATCGTAGTCGACTCGACAACGGACACGAACCCTAAGATAAGCATCTTGAGTAATCCTTTTTAACTCATCAAACAGTAATCTCGTAATTCCTTGTCTTCTGTATGAGGAGTGAATACACAAATGAACTATCGAAACAAGCATTTTTCGACGAGAAGTACTGTAAAGCAAGTATCCGATCAGTTTTCCAGAGACTTCATCAACTGCAACAATTATTTGTTTCTTACTAGCACTTTCTTTATATGCTTCCTTTGGAAATAATCCTAAGGTCCCCTTGTTCGCATCGCCGAGGGCAATAACATCAGCAAGATGTTTTGAGCTTATATCTATTGGAAAAGCTTTGATTGAGTGCTGCTCTATCTGCATCTTATTTCCCGAAAATTGTGGTGTGAAAATTATATGACAGAATGCATATGGCTGTCAGTTAGCACCATGGCAAATTTCAATTTTGTAAATCATCCTTCCCAAACGGGATTCTATGTGCTAAATCACTCTCTGTTAAGTACTGCTAGATGGGTATATGGAAATCTTTGGCTTCGGCTCAAATTTTTGTAAATAATGCTTGAATTTACGGGTCAATTGACTCAATTCTTGGCAAAATCTACAACAATTATTACCGAGATCAATTATCAATACCGAAATTAACTATAAATTTTTCATATTGGCACGTGCTTTTAGTGAAAGCATAAGACGTTGATATCCATTTTCTCTAAAAAGATCTACCCACTGCCATTTTTGCAGGCGCCCAGGAATTGAACACTCTTCCAGTCTAACAGGAATAATAAAGATGAATCCTTCTGGTTGCTCTTCGGCAATATCTAAGGCAAATCTTATTTCCCTTTGAACATAACCTACTTTATTGATTGATGCTTTAGATAAGCAAACAAGTACAACATCACTTTGTCGTACAGCTTTTGGTATCTCTTGTTGCCATTCCTGTCCAGGTAGTAACTTTTCCTCATCTAGCCATGGATCAACCCCGTCATTTCTTAACCGATGAAAAAGATTTCTAACGGTTGGTTTATCACTAGAAGAATGACAAAGAAACACTTTTAACGACGATGATTCCATCTTTTTCCCAACTCCAGGGTGATTTTCGAAAACAAGATTTTGGCTGTCTGTAGGTTGTTGTACCATGGTTGAACTGTCTTTTTTCTTTTTTGCCAGATAGGCTCTTTTCCAAAAGCCACGAGCCATGTCGAGCTGCGCTTCAATCTCAGATTGTAGTGCATAGAGAATCAGAGTTTTCTCGCTGAATTTTCCTCCATATTTAGTTATGTATTTGTACGCCCCTTCTTCTCCCAGACTATAAAGGTTGGCTTCCTTAATGCGTTTTGTCCAATAAAGAATAATTTTTGCAGAGACTTTTGGCGGATTAGCAAGTATTGTATTTCGATAGTGTTCTATTTCTCGTGAAAGGTCCATTGTCTCTTAAGCCTAATGTTTATTTGTTTTCACTATTTGATTTGTAACCGTTTTGCCTTGCGATAGCTTCAAGAAGATCACTTCGTACCTTAGTCAAGGATGATTGTAAAACATTGGGGATTGAGCCAATATCTGCATTGGATATAGGACTGACCATATCTCTCACACCGTCAAGATCACTTTGAAGTTGACTTAGCCTTGAGTATATCTCGTGGAGTCTTTCAGAGTGCAAACCATATTGGCTTTGCTGTAGCCTTACAGAATCTAAAGGTGGTCTAACCTTGCTATTAATGTATTTTTGGATTAATTCAATTTGTGAAGCGGAGCGATTTAGAATGTGAGAGATTTCGAGAACTTGGGTGGAGTGAATATTTTTCAGGAATAAATCAACAAGAAGCAGAATATACGGTATCAACAGACTGTAGCTAATTAAGACTATATTATCGCTTACAAGCTCAGCTTGCATTTCTAAACAAACTTCAAAGACGGAGGTAGGAACAGCCACTATACAAAAACCAAGTGTGCTACCTGCGTCTAGATATTTTTCTGCGGATTTTACGTAGCTTCTTACCTCTTGGCGAATTTGAATTTTAAGTGAGTTTCGCTGTGATTGATCGGTTGTTTTTTCAAGTTTTTCTACCAGCTCTGTTGCTGTAAATTGGCTATCGATTGGAATCCACCGCTTATCTGGTGTACGAAGTGCAAATTCAACTTTGGCACCATTTGGAAAAGGTACATCACGAGCATACCAGCCGTGCGGAAGATCAAATAATTTTTCAGCTACAATTTGTTCTCCTAGTGCTCCTTTTGCTTGGATGCCTGAAAGCTTGCGTTCGTGTTTTATTGTTAAGTCCACCACTGATTGTAATCGCTGCTCTAGCCTAGCAATGCCTTCAGCCAACTTTTCAATATCTGACTTTTCCACCTGCTGAGATTTATCGCTTGATCTTCCAGGTTCTGTTCCACCATGCCATTGTTTATACTCGTCTCTAGATTTGTCAACAGAGTGCGCAGCAACAAGGAGCAAAAAAATAAGCAAAAGTATAACTATTGAATCGGTGAGAGCCAAGATTAATACCAGCTTGTGGTCCATATTGCCTCCTGCTTTGGTTATCATAAGGACCAATTTTATAACTTACGATTATAGCAGGAGTTTACAACGCCTAATATGTAATCAATAAGTCCTGCTGTTGAGAGCAGTAGATAGGGTGTCGTGGCTCTGCAACGCAATTGTTACTTTCCCCTGCCTCGAATTCCCTACAATACCAGGTAATGACGGGCAACCCTATCAACAGTACCCCCAACACACAATCGAATTGTCAACCAAACGGAGGTGGAAATGACATCCAAACTTGTGGCAGTGAATCAATTGCGTCCCCGCATCGTCAGCCAGGAGACCATGGACCTTTCGGCTCGGTCCGCCCCTCCGCTGTGCTACGGGGTGCTTCGCGAAAACCTTCGCCGAGCCTGGATTCGCGGATTTTTTTGGTCTTGCGTACGTCCTACTTGATATAGTTTTCAGGTGAGTTCAACGCCTTATCAAGTGCGATTTGTATGTCCTTGAAAGCTTTCGAACCAATTCTATTGGTCTGAGATAGCTGCGACGGCTGTAGAAGGAACAAGTCACCGATCGTACCAATGCCTGCCCGTGTGAGTGCATGAATGATCTTTGGGTGTAATTCAAGCTTTTCAACACTGACCTGGTCAAGTTTGATCAGGAATTCTGATTTGTTTTGCGCTTGAGGAGTATTTTCTCCATCATTCACATCGTTTTGATTTGCTGGTGCAAGATATAGATCTGGCTGCGCTACCAGTTGGGTTAGTTCACCGGCGATTTTTTCCCCTACACGTCGAAGACGAAGAAGGTTCCCCTGGTTTACAACATCCTGTAATTCTCCGAAAGTTTGTATATGATTTCGGTGAAGAATACGGATCAGTTTTCCTGGTAACCTAAACTGCTCGATTGGCGTTTGCTGGAGAGTTGGCATTCTTACCCCAACGTACTGAATTCAGGTTTGAGAATTTGAATGAAAGGATACCAGAAAACACGGGTGACTATATAACCGGAATGAGGCTGCAACGCAATTGTTACTTTCCCCTGCCTCGAAATCCCTACAGTACCAGGTAACGGCGGGCAACCCTATCGACAGTACCCCCTAATTAATTACAACTGCGGGTTTCGGCTTGATCTCAGACCTTCGCCCTGGCATTGCTTGGCAGTGGTCTCTGACCCTGCCAGGCTTCTAGACCGAAGGTCTGCATAGCACTCACGTCGAGACCTTCGGTCTGCCATCCGGCTCGGTCTCAGACCTTCGCCGAGCAAGGAGCAAGCGAATCTATGCGTGACTATTTTTGAGGGGGAATTCCTACCAGGGCAGTAGGTTTTACCCCGTTGTCCGGCGGGTATACTTCCCTTATAGTGAATTGGACCGTATAAGAGCCTGGGAATTCCGGCACATGAACGGGCACGTCGCATCCGGGGAATTCCAGAAAGAGATTTGAATGTCTGTAATCGTTTCTACAAAAATCGGTTTTCCGGAACATTATTACCCGCAAAAGGCGCTGCTCACCGCCGCGCAGGAAGCGTGGAAGCCGAAGCGTGCTTCCATCGTGAAACCCCTGGAGCAGTTCTACACCAACGTAAAAGTGGGAGGTCGCTACCTCTCCTGGCCCCTGGAACGATACGCGCAGCCGGCCACGTTCCAGGAACGGAATGACGCCTATATCGAAACGGCGCTGGATCTGGGCGAGCAAATGATCTGCGCCCTGCTGGACCAGGTCCAGATCAGCCCACAGGAGATCGACCAGTTGACGATCATCTCCACCACAGGCATTGCCGTACCGGCCCTGGACGCGCGGCTGATGAACCGGATCCCCTTTTCCCGGGGCATGAAGCGCCTGCCGCTGTTCGGGCTGGGCTGTCTGGGCGGTGCGGCAGGCATCGCTCGGACCGCGGACTACCTGCAGGGGCACCCGCAGGACGCCGTGATCCTGTTCGCCGTCGAGTTGTGCAGCCTGACCATCCAACGCGATGACTTGTCGCTGGCGAACCTGGTCGCCAGTGGGCTGTTCGGCGACGGCGCCGCGGCGGTGCTCATGGTCGGGAATGACCACCCTCTGGCGCAGCGAGCGACGCCCATGCCCCGGGTGGTCGCTTCGCAGTCGCAATTTTTCACGAATACGGAGCACATCATGGGCTGGGACGTGACGAACAGCGGCTTTAAAGTAGTGCTCAGCGCGGATATTGCCGAGTTGGCGCGGTCCGAGGTGCGGCCCAGCCTGGAAGCCTTTCTGAGCAGGCACGATCTGACCATCGCCGATATTGACCACTGGCTCGTGCACCCGGGCGGACCCAGGGTCATTCAGGCGCTGGCAGATGGCTTGCGCCTGCCCGACGAAGCCCTGTCCCTGAGCTGGGAGTGCCTGGCGGAAGCGGGGAATATCTCGTCCGCCTCGGTGCTGCTCATTCTGGATAAGGCGATGAAACGCTCCCCCTTCGGGAAACCGGGCGAATATGGAGTGCTGATGGCGATGGGGCCGGCGTTCAGCGCCGAGCTGGTGCTGCTGCAGTGGTAACGCGCCTGCTGTTTGTGGGCTTCGTCGCTGCCCTGGGTCTGCAACGCCTGTTCGAGCTGCGCCTGAGCCGGCGCAATGAACAGCGGATGCGTCGGCGCGGCGGAAGCGAGCACGCCCCTGGAACCTACCGCTGGATCGTCACGTTGCATGCCGCCTGGTTCGCCGCGATGCTCTTGGAAGTTTTCACCGGCAGGCGCGAGTTCCGCCCCCGCTTGGCAGTGTTCGCCCTCGGTCTATTTACAGCCGGTCAGGCGCTGCGTGTTGCCGCTCTCCGCACGCTGGGCTGGCGCTGGTCGACGCGGATCATGACCGTGCCCGGACCCGCAGGGGCACGGGTGCAGCGCGGCATCTACCGGTATATTCGCCATCCAAATTACCTCGGTGTTCAACTGGAAATCCTGGCCGCGCCGCTGGTGCACTCCGCCTACCTCACCTCCCTCGTGTTCGGGGTCGCCAATGCCCTGCTGTTGCGCGACCGCATCTGCCGCGAGGAGCAGGCGTTGGACTCCTATGACGGCAGCTTGGCGGTGGTCTCCGACCCTGCCGAGCTAGCAGACCGAAGATACCGTCATGAATGTCAAGGGTGAAGGAGGGCAGCAGATTGGTAATGGGGATCGAAAGGGACACCGGATTTGAGGACGCCTAAGCACAAGGAAAGTAGTTTTCGCATGGCAGCT
>Ga0105098_10000968_pt1 | contig 10276 bp, 8 predicted proteins | sample PPLLak21cMay2015_FD_79137 | JGI IMG/M metagenome (GOLD analysis project Ga0105098, IMG submission 79137) | Freshwater sediment microbial communities from Prairie Pothole Lake near Jamestown, North Dakota, USA - PPLs Lake P7 Core (1) Depth... | ecosystem: Environmental > Aquatic > Freshwater >... | reverse complement strand
GCAACTTCTATTCCACTTCTATTATAATTGATTCTTGCAAATCTGAATAAAAGGCTTTAGTTAGAGTATACTATAGTTCAATATATTAGGTGTATATCCTTCTGTCAAAAATCTTTTTTATATCCCTTGATATGGGAAAAATTGAGGATTGAACTACCCAGAGATCCCAACTTTAAAAACTCTGAAGTTGTCGTTCTGCTATTATTGTAGCCATTTTCTAAATTTAAATACGACCCTACAAATCTGAAGATAATGTCTGAAATTAAAATAGCGTGCTTTTCCCTACCAGGAAATCCTCATTATATTGCAATTTCATTGCCAATTAATTCTGGGAAATCAGGATAAAAGACCTTGGCTAGAATATCCCAAATACCTTCATACTTTGCCTTGAGCGATCATAATAGTTACAGTTCCAGTAATTCCTTCAACTTTTCTTATATGTTCAGAAACAAGTTCTTTGAGTTCTTCTTCACTATCTAGTTCAACTTTTGCAATTATATCGTACATTCCTTGTACCCTATATACATCAACAACCTCGGGCATATTTCTAAGCTTCATCATTACATCATCCCCAAATGAAAATTCAATATTTACTAGTAAAAATGCAGAAGTCACTTGCGGGAATATCATAATACCTACATATATATCAAGACTTTCCGGTCTATAATTATACAGCATAAAAGGAAGTGAGCATTCATGTATGTTGGTCGCTTGACCATGACTAGAAAAAGGGAGTTAGATTAGTCTTGATTATTTCCTGACATAAGTTTCCTTATATTTCTGTTGATAAGTTCTACATCAAAATTTTGATTGCCCGTAGGAGAATTACCGCAACTCTACGGATATATGATAGATAAGATATCTCTTTTCTTCTTAGGGACTTTGTCTTATCCTCAACTATTTAATATTTAGATAGCTCGTGTACTTTATGATACTATAGATTCGATAATTAGAACTTCGATTATGTGGGATATCAGATGGTTATGAATTCTGTCTTAGTCTCTGCGTGATTAGTAACACAACGGGTGCTACTCTAAACACGGCTTGACCAGCTATGAAAACAACACCCATTCCAATCATTGTAATAGTCTTATAATTGAACGGCAATTCTTATTCTTTCAATTAATTCACGTATACTACCATACAACAAACTATTTGACTGAGCATTTGGTAATACTAAAATAGTCAGAGAGAATCAAAGCTTCTAATTTTCTCTTCTAACAAATTGTGGTTAAGTCCATACTTTGGTAGTCTCTCTAGGATCAAATTGAATTACGATGCCCCTATTTGGGTCATTCAAGATTTTCTAGTACAGATATTATGTAAAAAACGGGAGCCATCTCGCTTCCAAAAGATAGTTCAGCCGTACTAATTCTCTATCTTTGAGTGTTACGTCTAATAAATTCTCTTAGAGCAACTGCATCTTCTCTATAAGCCTTGATTGTTTCTTTTCTCCCATCTGGACATGCTACAGTCACGATTACTATATTTACTTCTGCATCGGAGGCCAGAACTGGTGGCTGTATATTTTCTATTTTACAGTCTGCATCAAGCAGCTTCTTGAGACTAGAAATCACGCCAATTTCGGATGCCATTCTTATTTTTTAGCTTAGCTATTATGTTATACTTTCGATATCAGAAATATGAGGAAAGATTGGTCTATTCTAAGAAGATGAAACTAAAATCACATGATGAGAGGGATTTGTCCTACTATTAGGTAACAATAGCCAAGAGAGAAACTCAATAAATCTACTTATGTGTGGATGACGTAAGGTAGGATGAATAAAGACGATATACTGGTTTATTTATCTATGTAGAAGTACTGTTAGCTCCGCTATCTATTACTGTTATATGGTATGTATTTGGATAATCCCATCCAGAAGGTCCAGCGAATGTATGGTTACCACTGGTGTCGTTGATATTTTGCAACCCTCCCTTGAAGTAAATTGTATGATTACCAATAGGTAGAGGTTTCAAAAAGACCCAGTTACCGTCGGATACTGCTTGAGTGCTTTGGGCAGGTAATCCTAGAATATTGTTTTTGGGTATTGTAAAATTGAATAATGGAGATTGGATACGATACTTTTCCAGATCAGTAAGGGATATTCCATTCATGCTAGCTTCTAAATATATTACTGAATCTTGCATTTGCTTAGCACATTGACGTAAATCTTCTTCTGTCTTGAGACTGGGAAATTCGGCAAAAGAGCATTCAGAGTTTAAGATAGTAAAAAGAATAGCCTTTCCTGCAGGAACCGTGCAATATCTATCTACTGAATGCCCATACGCGCCCGTCAGAAACCAAACAGGACCATATTGACCCTCAGCACAATATTTTCCAGTGTCATCATATGCCGGATTAGTATCTTTTGGTATAGAGTAAGCCCATTGCCACCATCTGGCTGTCCAATCTCCATAGGTCAGCCCGTAGGGTTTAGAGTCTGGTTGAAATACGTCTATTGCAATATTATTGGAATTGCCATCGTTAGCCAATTGAGCTTCCGACAATAATGGAAGAATCGGTGTGGGCAGAATCGCAATCAACACTATAGTAGTTGCAATGCTACCACAAACCACAGATTGTTGTAATGGACTCATTTGAGGGGCATATGATGGTGCTCCATATATTTCATAACAATGCTCTTCCACGGGTTTTCTTACTCTTCTTTTTTCTCTTTCACAGTCCAGAAATCCTATAAGGAGTAGATAACCCTCGTCACCAAGGTGATCGATATCGATTATATTCAAGCCTTTAGCCGCATACAGCATAACAATAATAGATATACCCGATGGTGTGAATGAGTTTTATGAATCCCAATGTCAACCGAGCATTAATATTTCAAGGCGGAGGTTCACTTGGCGCATATGAAGCAGGTGCTTACAAAGCTATCAATGAGGATCTTTCAGCATATTTTAGAACAGAGGGCAGGGAAAACGAGCCAATATTTCATATTGTATCTGGAACGTCAATAGGAGCGATAAACGCTGCTTTATTGGTAAGCTATGTAAAGGAAAATAAAACATGGCAAGGGTCCGGTGAAAGGCTTATCGAGTTTTGGGATTATCTTTCTACACAATCAACCGTTGAAAACATACCTTATTTTACGTATTATTGGGATTCTTGGCGTAGATTAGATAGACGAATTGCTTCAGGAGAATCTGCCAGAAGATATTTTAGCACTAAGGAATTTATTTTGAAGGGAGTTCCTAACGTATTTGTGCCAAAGACGCCTTTGTTAGACAATAGATTTCTTGATCCATCAAATACGTGGTACCTCTATGACAACAGACCATTAAAAGAAAGCTTGGAAAAGTTTGCAAAGTTTCCTATTTCTACAAACTTTGAGAATGATGAACCAAGACTCTTGCTAGTTGCAGTGGATGTACAGGAGCTTACACCTGTGGTTTTCGATAGCTACGAAAAGGAGGATGGAACAAGGAAGTCAGAATACGGTAGATACGGTAGACTGAAATTTGGTCGCTCTGGGAAAGATCCCGGGAATACTGAGGGATTTGAACACGTTATAAGATACGACGATGGCATTACAGCAGACTTCGTCTTAGCAAGCTGTTCTGTTCCTGTAAATTATGACTATACTAAACTAAATGTAGAAACCCACGCCTTGGTCGGGGGAGGGCAAGGCGACAGTGCAGATACTGGAGACAATAATAAGCCTTCAACTTCGGTCGGCAATAACAGTTTACGCAGTTTCTGGGACGGAGGGCTATTAGCTAATACGCCACTAAGACAAACTATACTTGCTCACAGAGACTATTGGCATAGAGTGAGGAAATTAGAAGAGAATATACCTAGACTGAGATACGGTATAATAAATCTTCATCCAGCTAAACAAGATTATCTTCCTTCTGACTATGACGGTGTTGTTGACAGAAAGAATGACATCATATTTCATGACAGAACACAATTTGATGAAAATGTTGCAGTTCTTATGTCTGATTTCATAGGGTTAGCCAAGTCTCTAATTAAATTAGCCGAAGAGAATGGGGTGAGCAAAGAAGCTGTACGAAAGATTTTGAAGGAAGAAACCAAGGCTGTATATCTCGCCACTGGCAAGCATTTGAGTTATGAGAGTTTACTAAAGGCTAACGTAGATGTTGATTTTGTTGTTCGTTTAGAGCGAAAGAATGACAGTCATACTATTTCAAATAAGACATTTGACTTTTCAAAAACTACAATCCAACAGTTAATCCAAGATGGATACCAAGAGACTAAGGAACAGATGAAAGGAGTACTTGCCAGGATAAGAAGAGAATTGTCTGGAACATCTACTTCTGTATCTCCAACATAAACTAAAAGTCTTGCAGCGGATACATGCCAATCTACATCAACAAGCTGGGTGACATGCTTCCACTGTAGATAATCCCATGCCCCTATTCGTATTCCTGAAGATGCCATAAAAATAAACAAACCTGCATGGGTTTCGGACAAACCTAATTACTCCGCTGGTTGCTAGTACAACCTTTAAGAATATGCTTTTCTACAAAATGGTTGTAAAAGATGAGAATAAATAAAATAATTTTAACAGTTCTGACTGCTACAATACTCTCATACTCGATAACCTATGGAGGGATAGATGCATTCGCTACCCCAGCTACGTTTGGTCCTGCCCCTGGTGCGGGCTCTCCTGACGTAAACACAGTCGTAGGGGACAATGATACATTTAGACAGTTTATGACATGCATGTTAGATACCGATGGGGATGAAAACATTTCAGAAGAGGAGATAACCACGGTGTTAGAAGCTGGCTCAGAAGATCCAGTTATTGTTGAAGAAGGTGAAATAAAAGACTGCTTCGAGCCACTGTATGTTACCGGCACAGGTACTGCATCTCCGTCTTCAAGTGCTAATGTTGATAGTACAGATGTGGCAGAAGACGAAGATAGTTCAACAGAAGAAGATGAAGAAAGTGGCGAAACCGATGCCGTCGGTGCCGATGGAGAGTAATAAATAAAGATTCCGTGATGGGATATAGCAAATAGGAGCATCTATCAGCTCCTCTTGATGTTTATGCTGATATTGATCCCACGACAACATTTTCAAAAAACCTGGTTGTTGTTTCTTGTTTTGCTTTTTTTTCATGTTTCCTCTTCTTGTTTTTCCTCTAGCTGATCTTTTTCTTTACCATGATAATTCGAATGTATTTAATCGATAGATATCAAAGTAATTTTTTTTAAGAATAAGTAACGCGCCGTTGAAATGGCAGCTGCTATCATTGCAAATAAACTGCAGAAAAAACGTGATTATTACGCTTAGGAAAGAAGACTACAAAGGAAATTGATAGAATCAAGATTGACACGGGCTCGGAGGGATTTGAACCCTCGACCTGACGCTTAGGAGGCGTCCGCGCTATCCATTCTACGCCATGTATTTATCATTAATAAATCCAGTCTGCGCTACGAGCCCACTACAATTTGCTATAAAGAAGCAATTCGTTGTTTATAGCTTGGGTATAGAGAAATATAATTGTCTCTTATATGACATTTCAGGCTTCCTAAACTGTCATCGACCTAAACATATTATTCTTGTTTTAATATTAAAAAGGGATGGGATTGACCAACAAATGTCCAATACGATTTGTCAAACCCCAAGAAGAATAGAAGATGAAAGCTAAATAATCTGTAAGTTAAGCAAATTATTGGAGGCTATAAGCAGTATTAAATGAAAAGGAATATGTCTTTTGCAATACTGGTTGGAGTATCAGTTCTCATAGGGATCCTTATCATCATCTTCTCAAGTACAAACCTTAACTCTCTATTCGCTTTTATTAAGAGGAATCCCTCGTTAGTATTTCCTAATGATCATTTGAAAGTACATACGATAGTCGATACGCTCTCTTCACCTACAGGTATGGCATTTATCGACAATAATAGCATGCTAGTTCTGGAGAGATCTGGAAACGTTCGTCTTGTCTCAGATGGAATTCTACACGACAAACCCGTCCTGAAAGTATCTGTCAATACTGAAGGAGAACGTGGACTACTAGGGATAGCAACAACGTTTGATATGCAGCTTGAAAATTACGATGAATTGGGCATGAATAGTGAAACAGCGTCTAAATACAGCAACCAAAAATCTGACTTTGTGTTTCTTTATTTTACTGAGGCCCAAGGTAATGAACCTCTAAGAAATAGAATTTATAGATATGAATGGAACGGACATGATCTTATTAACCCATCATTAATACTAGATCTTCCAGCGTCGCCGGGGCCGTATCACGCTGGTGGGAAACTAGTAATAGGTCCAGATAACAGTCTCTATGCGGTTATAGGGGATCTGAATTCTGTAGCAGGTCCGCTTCAAAATCTTAGAAAGGCTGGAAACCAATACAACGATACTTCTGTAATTTTGAGAGTCCCACTGGATAATGCGTCAGACAATGAGGTTTTTTCCACCGGCATTAGTAGCAAGAATAGTCAATATCATCTAGCATATGGCATCAGAAACAGCTTCGGATTAGCTTTTGATCCTCTGACCGATAACCTATGGGATACAGAAAATGGCGAAGATAAATATGATGAAATAAACCTTGTTAGACCTGGGTTTAATAGTGGTTGGTATAAAATTACGGGCCCAATATCGAGGACTAATTTGAGCGAGAACGAATTGGTTCGGTTTAATGGTTCAAGTTATTCAGATCCAGAATTCAGTTGGTATATGCCCATAGGCGTTACAGATATAGAATTTCTTAACTCTGATAAACTTGGCGATAAATATGAGAATAATATTTTTGTTGGAGATATTAACAATGGCAAGATGTATTTTTTCGAACTTGATGAAAATAGAACGGGATTCAAAATCAGTGATGGTCACAACTCTGATGGAGGTATAGGAGACCTGGTAGCTGACAATGATGACGAAGCCTCAAAAGTGACTTTTGGTACTGGTTTTGACAGAATAACTGACATCGAAACGGGCCCTGATGGCTTGTTATATATTCTCTCGTATGATGGGGGAAGAGTTTATAGGGTCACGCTATAATAGCTAACCCTTCACGGCTAAATGGTGATTTCTATTATCTCATATACTATTGGTTCGAAGTTATCAAGAATTTTGAAGTAGAAAAATCTAGAAGAATATATATTTCTTATAAGATCTCTCATCCAATGGCATAATATTTATATTATGAGATATGGAAATTACATTGATTGCCGTGATGGATTGAAAAAATGACAAATAAGCTATGTTGTCGAGTGTGTGGTGCACCCCTGAACCCTCTATCGGAATGTCCAGTTTGCCTAGAATCCACTTCTTGGATTTGTACTAAATGTGAGACGATGGTGGATGTAACGCATACCCACGACTGCTTTGAAATTGTGTCACCTCCCTCAAGACCCGCCGAGCACTGAAAACTATTGGAATACAAATAATACTAAGCAATATTGCCTCACATGATGGAAAGTAAGATTCAACTATTGATGCTAAGCGTACCAAAACGGAAAGTGTGGGATTTCGATCCTCATTTCATTTTTTTTATTTCAATTACCTTGTTCTGGCTGGAAAGGTAAATTGTTCTGATGTGGTTTGTGTTGTATTTAAATTTCTTGAGTAATTCAAGCTTGCACCATTACGAATAATTTTGAATCAGAATTTTGACTAATAAGTAAATCTCTTTTGAGGAGAATCATTAAAGCTTTGTTGATTGAACTGTTGCTTTCTGTCTAAGCAAATCGCAAATTCATACACTTCATGGAGCAGGTTTGGAAGAGAGGCCGAATTTGTTGTCGCTCTGTTTTTAAGATTAAGAGGCTGGAATATAGAATTGTCCAAAGGAAGCCGTGGTCCAGCGGACATTATTGCCACCTATAAAAATCACACAAAATGGTTAATTCAAGTAAAATCAAGTACGAGTCTAGCACACTTGAAGGGATACGACGTAAAGCGTCTCAGGAAAGAATCTCAGATTAATGGTGGGCTAGCAGTCATTGCTATCTTGCAACCCACAGAAACCTTACTCTCATTGTCTACAATAGGTCAATTAGGTAATCATCAATCAAATGTAGATATTGAATGGGATGAAAACTGTGAGAGAGACCTAATTTATCTTGGTAATTATGTTTTAGTGTTTTATTCACTTAATGATTGGAAAAGGATAATGCCAAATTCTGAAGAGCATATTGGTTATCATGAATGTAGAGGCTAAAAAGTGTCAGTTATTAAAAAATGAGTTGAAAAAGAAACATATAGTACAGGTACACATGAAATTTTTTTATATCCCTAGCAATCATTAATCCTTTTGAAGAAGATGCATTCGGCTACACTCGAAGGAAAAGACGAGCTCAGAACAAGGAGGATTTTTCTCGTAATATTTTATTGCTGTGCATTTATCATGGCGGCAATTACTTCCTATGCTTTGTATGTAAGCGTAGGAGAATATTTTAAGACAGGAAGAGTAGTCATCGGCGAAGTCCTTGTGAACACTGAATTCCCAGCTAAAGGACTCTCAAAGCTTGTTACTTATCTTATGATTGTATCAGTAATCGGTTGGTATTGCGTTACTAGACTGGGTGGTGACAGGGTGAAAGATATTCCTAAACCAATTAAGTCTATTCTGCAGTTAATTGTCCTAGCTATTGCAGTAATAGCACTGTATGAATTTATTTATAATTTCGTTATTTGGAGTTCACTCATAACAGCTGATGCTATGAAGGGAATAATAAGACTTGACGACATAAATCTGCCGTACCCGAATCCAAAAACCCCATGGAATCTTGTATTTGCAACCAAGATGTCATTGGCAGCATTTCTAATCGCTGCTCATGGGTTTTACATTATGTCAAAGCCTAGTAGGAGATATATAAGCTAGGTAAAGGATATAAGATACCTTGATGTCAGAGGTAAATAGTACCACGTTACTGCATTAGGTAACACTGATAATAGTATTCGAATCCAAACTATGAGAAATTACTTTGAACCGGCGAACTTTTCAATAATATTACACATACACTTAGTGGCTTTATTCAGCAGATCAATTCTTGCGAATTCATTTGGTGAATGAGTTTTTGCATACACAAAAGTGCTACCTACAGAAACACAAGGACAGTTGAGGATATCAATAAATGAATTCATAGGCCCAGTACCAGCCGATGACACGCTAGTAATAGCTGAGCCAAAAATTTCTTCAGCAGATTTTTGAACCACATTTACAAAAGGATCTGTGGGCGACACCCTTGCGGCAGCCTCTCCGTGAATAAATTTAACAATGATGTCCTTTTCTCCAAAACCATTTATCCTCAAATGTTTTATAATGCGTTCGAACTGTTTTTCAGGGACCATATTGGGGACGAGTCTAAAGTCTAATTTGGCAATAGCCTCGGCGGGAAGCACAGTTTTTGCCCCTACGCCCGTATAGCCAGATAAAATACCAGCGATGTTGCATGTAGGATGCCCTACCAAAGCTTTACGAATTTCCACCCCTGTATTATTATTTACAAATTTTTCAATACTGTATTCTTTTCTAAAGGATTCCTCATCAAATGGCTCCTTTTCTATAAGCGAAATTTCCTGAGATGTTAACTCTCTTACTTCATTATACCAATCCTTCACCAAAATCCTTCCGCTTTCATCTCGTAAGCTATTCAGGGCTCTAACGAGAACCCAAGCTGGATTTTCAATCAGAACTGCCAGACTGGAATGAGCGTCTCTTATCGGTCCTTTTGCAAACAGCTCAATATACAAAAGTCCCTTCATCCCAAGACTAATTACTGGTCTATTTTTTTCATCTATATATCCAAATTCCCAAATAATGCCGTCACATGCAAATTTGTCATTATACTGTTTAAGGTATTGCAAAATGTGTTCACTTCCTATCTCTTCTTCTCCTTCTACAATAAATTTCACATTACATGGAACGTCGCCAGTCTTTCTTAGAAAGTATTCCACTGCTTTTATTCGTGTAATCAGTTCACCTTTATCGTCTGAAGCACCTCGTCCAAAAACATAGTTTCCTTCGATAATTCCGCTAAATGGATCCATACTCCATAATTCGATGGGATCCTCAGGTTGAACGTCGTAGTGGTTGTAGAACAGAATAGTTTTTCCATCAGGATTTGATTTAGATTTAACCTCACCATATACTACGGGATGGGCTTTGATATCTCCACTATAATGTTCATTTCTGTCATTAAGATACAATATTTCAGCACCGATGCCAGAATTATTCATAATGCTTGCGACCAAGGATGCACACTGTGTAATCCCTTGTTTTCTTGCAGAAACACTAGGCTGTCTAATGAGCCTCTGAAGGTCTGAGATAAG
>Ga0105098_10000967_pt1 | contig 10281 bp, 6 predicted proteins | sample PPLLak21cMay2015_FD_79137 | JGI IMG/M metagenome (GOLD analysis project Ga0105098, IMG submission 79137) | Freshwater sediment microbial communities from Prairie Pothole Lake near Jamestown, North Dakota, USA - PPLs Lake P7 Core (1) Depth... | ecosystem: Environmental > Aquatic > Freshwater >... | reverse complement strand
TCTCTTCAGTGCCCTTATATCGCATAGCGATGTAATTAAAGAACAATTCAGAAGACATCCCAGTAATCATGTCTGGTCCTGATGAGCCTGACATTGGAATTACTTTAACCCCCATGCGTAATTCCTTGGCTCCTGTTAAATAGAAATTTCTCCATGGGCCAGATTCGGCCTGGTAGCCCATTTGCTCATAGGCATCGGCGAGCAGGTTTCTGGCTTTTTGGTTTTTTGGATCGGCGAATACAAGGTGCTTCAGTACCTCACCAACCCAACGGTATTCTCCTTTGTCAAACGATTTTTGAGCCAGGGATATGACATTATCGGCACCACCCATAAATTCCACATATTTTGCACCTGCTTCACTTGGGGGCAATGGATTCAGATTTGACGGATTGCCATCGAACCATCCAAAGTATAACTGATACTGCGCCTTGGCATCATGGCTTACAGTTCCATAATAGCCCCGGTTGTAAAATTCTTTGTCCAGTGTTTCGGGAAGTTTGAGCATTTCAGCAATTTCAATGGGCGTATAACCCACGTTGGCCAACCTTAAAGTCTGGTCATGAATAAAGCGGTAAAGGTCACGCTGCTTTTCCCAATAATTTATTATGGTTTCATTGCCCCAGGTAGGCCAATGGTGCGATCCAAATGAAACTTCAACATCTTTGCCAAACATGTAAATACACCTGTCAATATATTGGCTCCACTTTTGTCCGTTACGTACCTGCGCACCCCTAAGCGTATACAGATTATGAAGTGTATGGGAAATATTTTCAGCCTGACAAAATGCCTTTAAATCCGGAAAATAAAACATCATTTCAGCCGGTGCTTCAGATTCTGGTGTAAAAATTAAATCAATTTTTACGCCATCTATAATGCGGGTTTCCCCGTTTTCATTGGTAATATAATCTGTAGGTTCCAAAATACCTGTTTCACCCTTTGCGGTGGTTGTGCCCAAACCGGAACCCAGACTGCCATTAACACTTTTGGGCAAAAGGCTGCCATACATATATGCGGCCCTACGACTCATTGTGTTACCACCCATCACGTTTTCACTGATAGAATGTTCAAAAAATCCTGCCGGTGCAAGAACCTTCACTTTACCGGATTTCAAGTCTTCCTCTGATACAAATGCCCGCATCCCTCCAAAATGATCTATATGGCTATGGGTCAATAGTATAGCCTTTACAGGGAAGTCTCCTATTTTTTCTTTTACCAACGCCATGGCAGCTTTAGCCGTAGCAGGAACAGTAAGCGGGTCAATAATCAACCACCCCGTTTTTCCTTTGATTAAAGTCATATTGGCTAAGTCAAAACCACGGATTTGGTAAATATTTTCAGTTACCTTAAATAGTCCATTGATGCTATTCAACCTGCTTTGCCGCCACAAACTGGGATTGGCAGTGTTGGGCTGATTTCCGGTCAAAAAATCGAACTCTTTCATGCTGTAACTCAAACTGCCATCATCCTGTAAAATTTCACCCGAAGGAATCGTTCCCATAAACCCTTTTCTGGCATTCTGAAAATCGGTGGTGTCAGCAAATTTGAGGTATTCCAATAATGCATCATTATGTGCAATGGTAAAAGAAGAGGGCTCTTTAATCAGATTGCTTATTTCGTTTTCCGCTTTAATTTCAGGTTTTTCTTCACATGAATTGAGTAACAAGCTACCTGCAAATAATAGTATGAACAAATTTTTCATAATTTTTGATTTAAAATTTATAACTAAAAAGTATTTTTAAAATATCTCCATTTATCCCATCATCAGTTGTGGCAACAATTCCTCCGTAGGTTATATACCCTCCAAATTTAGGATTTATGTCAGCCCCAAGTGTAGCGCCAATTGCCAGAGAATTGATTTTATTTCCCTGTGATATTCCATCAACATTTGCCTGTGCTCCGTATCTATATTGGTAGTCGAAAGAGCCCCAAAATATTTTTGTAAGCTTTTGTGTTACATGACCCTCCAAATTAAACAATGCATCTTGCTTTAGCTCATCTCCATTTGAGATGTCATTATTACTTGTGAAGACAGAAAGACTGGGCAATACTTCAATGGAGGTAACCTTTGTAGTTCCCCAATTAAAAAATTTCATCATCGGAAAACCCAATTTAAATTCCCAGCGATTGGTACCGATATTGATACTTTTTTCCGAATCATATTCGCCCGTCGGAGCCCTGATCCCTATAATTACATCTACAATTTTATCATATCTGGTTTTTATATAACCCTCGCCATTTACGGCAGGAGCCCCATACAAATTAATCAAGCCAATCAAGTAGGTATCTGTCAGCCCTTCGCTTTCACCCTCAAAAATATTTTTTATACCACCCTGCGTATTTCCGTAACTAACCATCCCTACGGCTGCAGCCGTTCTGCCCGCAATTTCGAAAACATGGGTGTACATCAAGCCGTATATATTGGTATCGAAATCGGCCTTTGCTACAAAAAGTGTATTATCAAAACTACTATTTGAATTGACGTGGGAATATATTGGCGCAACTATATTTGTGCCCTTAGGTGCGGGCCAATAAGCTCTCGGCCCATCACCCTGCCCATAAGACCTGGTTGAAAACATCAATAGACAAGCCAATAGAATGCCGCAATAGTAATTTTTTACGGCAAAATAATAACTAATAATATGTTCGAAAGTCATAAATTTTATCACAATTATTGCAGCGGTTTCTTGATGCTTTCCATGATATTACTCATATCAAAACTTTTTGAACCTTGTACAGGTGGGTAGTCCATAAGTGTTTTTATGTGAGCATTTATTTTTTCGCCCATGGGTGCCAAAAGCCAGCTTGTTTTTACAATATTAAATAACAGTTACATACAATTATTCCGAATTAATAAAAACTTAGTATTGAAGTATGTTTCAGGATTAATTATCTTTACATTTTACATTATATGGCTTTTTCGTTAGTTGAACTTTTCAATATTTTTGGCGGTTTCCTTGGACTGATTCTCTTAATGATAATCTGGAATAAATCAAGTGGAAAACCCATTGTCAAGTTTAGCCTGAGCATGTTTTTACTGATAAGCTCTGCTATCGTTATTATCGGAACCATTACATTTTCAGGAAACTTAGTCTATTTTCCCCACTTATTTCGATTAGACAGTCCTTTACATTACCTTTTTGGACCGATTTGCTTTTTTTATATGTTGGCATCATTTAAACCTGATTTCAAATTCAGGTATATTCAATTGTTTCACCTGTTACCCTTTTTTATAAACCTGGTGGAATTTATACCATTTTATTTCAGCAGCACTTCTGAAAAAATTGAACATTACAACACTTTAATTGCAACCGGTACCCTGATAATGCCATTACATTCGGTATTGAAGACAATTGTTGTACTTGTATACCTGATTTTACAGTTTTATGTTTTTTATAAATACAAACCGAAAAATATATTGGAAGATAAATCTAAATTTCCACTGGTTTCGTGGTTTACCATATTCCTTTTCGGGCAAACCATTTTATTAGTTGGGTTAATAATAAATAATGTTGCCGGGTTTAAATTATTTTCAGATTCTTATCGGTATACCATTATAATTGATGCTTTATATCTTTATTCTGTAACTATTGCCCTATTGTTTTTCCCCTCATTACTTTATGGAAATCATGCTGCAGAAAACAATTCTGAAAAATCTCTAAAAGAAAAATATGAGCATTCAAAACTCTCTGGCACGGATAAAAATAGAATTCTTAATGATCTAACCAAATTTTTGGAAAGTGAAAATAAACCATTTCTGAATCCTAAGCTTTCGCTTATGGAAGTAGCCAAATTATTAAATGTTACCCAACAACAATTGTCGCAGGTAGTTAATGAGAAAGTAAATATGAATTTTTCAAATTACATAAATACTTATCGAATTGAAATGGCAAAAGAAATACTGTTAAAAAGCGATTTTAAAAATTTTACCATTGATTCAGTAGCAGACATGGCCGGGTTTCAGTCGAAATCACCTTTCTATCGTACCTTTAAAAAGCAAGTCGGAATGACTCCCAAAGAATTCCTTTTAAAACAAAAGCCAGAAATATAAAACCATTATCTTATTTATTTTGTAAAGATCGAACAGTGCGTTTTGGAACCAATCACTTTAAGATAATCACCGCTCAGGCGAACAAATATGCAATATATGCTGTTAAGACTATTGGGGTTAGGCCAGGCTTTACCAGCTTCACAGAATCTCATCGGATAGTAACATGCACCTTTTTTTTCTCAGGTTGTAAGTAGGTTTTTTTGTTGTCGGCAGTGTGTCATACCACCAGCACAATTTCGCCAATGGGTTATTTAATATACTTTGAAGTTTTGCCTTCCTTAAGAAGATTTTGACGAATATTTCGGAGAATTTAATCATTCTTGGAGTTTAATTCAGTATTGATTATTTGAGATAGACTATTTATATCTTGAAGGAGTGCAATTCGGGAATCAAGAACGAAACTCACTAATGACAACTTCATAGCAAGTAAGTTTCGAATTTTTCTGTTTTCCAATAATTTGGCATAGCTAATTTCTAATTCATTAAATTCCGTGGACATGGATAAATGAGCACTCACAATACGTTCAAAATTCAAATTATGGACAGCAATTTCATCAATCCTTAACTGATGAACAGAAATAAGGTCTTTTATGATATTCGATAGATCATTGATATTTTCTTCTAAGAGTGTAAATCGATCTCTAATTAATTTGCTTGAAATGAGGGATAACTTTCCGGAAGATTTGATATCACTATAGCTATTAATAATTGGATTACTTGGGTTAGTATCCCAAAAAAGTTCAAAAGCAACGGAATCTGCACTTGATCCGGTATATTTTTTAAAAAAGGACTCTTTGTCTTTTAGAACATCATGAATGATATTATAAGTTAAACTATCGTTTTTTATATCTATTTCTGATTGTATCTTGGCTGCATTTAAATCTTCGAGCAAGTTTTTTAAAATAACGGTCTCTTCTTGTTTGGTTTTTCGGTTCCCATTCCAGTTATTGATATTTAACGCAATCAAAATACCAATCACCACGAGAAATATTTCACCTATGGCGTATTTCATGTAATTAGCAGTTTTTCCTTCTTGCAGGAGTTTTTTACGGATGTTGCGAAAGAGTTTTAGCATAGTAATTCAATTTTATTTGTCCCGTTAGGGACTTTATACTGGTAGCCTGTTTGTATAAAAAATGATTTTTGTGCCTTTAGGTACAACATCTCTTATTGAACAGATTTAAAAATATAGTTTTCATTAAATTCAATATTGAATTCTTTCAATAATTCTAAGTATTCTTCTTGAAATGTTTTTGATTTATGATGAAGCTCTTGGTTTTTGATGTAATGTATTACATTGGGCAATTCCGATTTGGAATAAGAAAAAGCACCAAACCCTGATTGCCACGAAAATTTACCATTCACAAATCCTTTATGGTTTATCCATTTTGATGAATCTTGTTTGACTTGTTTCATCAAATTTGAAAGCGATTGCGTAGGTCGCAACCCAACCAAGATATGGATGTGGTCTGCCATGCCATTTATCTGCAAAACTTTGTGGTCGTGATTTTGGATGATGCCTGTTATGTATTTGTGCAATTCGTCTTTCCATTCATTTTTGATGAGGCTTTGTCTGTTTTGTACCGCAAAAATGGTTTGAATATGTATTTGTGTATAGGTGTTTGCCATATTATGGTATCATATCTCGTACCTAAAGGCACGAGGATTTAATTGGTTTTTATTTGATGCTACCCATATTTGGTCCCTAACGGGACAATTCAATCTCTTTTCCATCCTGATCTTGCATGTTATCTTTTACACCCTGAATATTTTATAGTTTTTTCTAAAAAAAGTAATCATAGGCAATAAATTTTGTTTGTCCCGTCAGGGACTTTATATTGGTACCTATTAAATTTACAATGTTTTATGTGCCTTTAGGTACATGATATAATTCGCTCTATTTCCACAAAACCAAAGAAAACTGACAGGAAAAGCATCAAAAATTCTTTGATATACTAACGCCATTTTCTATTTAATGTACTTCTAGGCATAATTTGATTCTTAGCCCTAAATAGCATATCAGAAACCTTTTTTTGCACCGTATTTTTATTTTCTTCCATAGGTTTTTGGATTTAACGGTCGCCCGGATGATAAATCTTCTCGGCATTTTTGAGTACATCCTCCCGATAAAATAAAACATCTTTAAACTGACCTTCCCGGTACATCTGAGCCTGATCAAAAAAATGTTTTGAGTTTTCGTCGCCGCTCTGTCCGCCGGCAAGCAGGGATTTAGCCTTTACTTTTTTGCCAAACTCAACAGCGCATACAAAGCTGTTTCCATGTTCGCCGTATCTCTTTTTGGTATTGGGAAAAGGGCGGCTGATATAGGCAGGCAGCATGCCCCAGGTTGAGGAAGCAAAACCTATGGGTATGCTCGGTTTACTGTCGTCGAAAGTATAATTGATGTCTGATGAGATCCGTTGAAAGCGGTTTATCTCACCCCAGGGTATTTGCCAGTCGCCAAAGTTTTTTTTCAAATCTCGTGTTGTTTCATAGAGAGGTATAAGCAGCGCTTCCCCGGAAGAGTGGCCGGCAAAATATTGGGTCAGGGCAACAAAATCAGTATTTTTCCCGGCATCAGCACCGGTTTTTCTAATGGCTGGCAGCAACCTTTGCCCCCATTCCACTGCCAGGGTAGTAGCCACAGAGGCTTCGCCTGATCTATAGTCCCATTGTTTCAATACAGCCACCGGTTCCCTGAGCAGTGTGTATAGCGAATCATTTTTTTGTACCTGTTCAAAGGCCTTTACCAGTGCCGGAACCAGTACCTCAAAGGCCGCAAGCCTTTTATCATAACCGGCCTTGATCACCTTATCCAGGGTATAGTCCTTTTCTCCACCGAGTACCCTGACAGCATTGATCCCCCTGAAATTTTCTCCGTCAGGAGCCATATAAACGGGATAATTCTCTTTTTTCGGACTGTAATCACCCGCAACGGTAAAGGGGGTCGAGTTGCAATTCTGCAACCAGCCATTGGGCGGGTTGATGCTGAATACAGATTCGCTTACCTCGTGATAACCTTTCCATTCAGTTTTTGAGGTGCTGCCGTCTACGGCTTTTGTCCAGTCATAGGAGGGATCTCTCTCCGGAATGCGGTTGCCGTGCCAGTAAGCAATATTTCCTGCAGCATCGGCATAAACCGTGTTATTGGAGATATTTCCTTTCAGATCAAGGGTCCTTTTAAACTCTTCCAGCCCGGTTGCTTTGGTTCTCTGCCAGCATTGAATAAGGCCGTTCATAAGGCGGTTGTCAGCCTTTAAACTCAGCCATTGTCCGTTTCTTTTTGCCATAATCGGGCCGTGATCAGTGAAAAAGGTATTGAAGTGGGTTGTGTCTTTAATTCCTTTATTTTCAGAATGAATCGCGATTTCTTTAGTTAATAGGGCTTGCTCTTTTCCATCGTATTGATAGTACCACTGACCCTCCTTTTGGACTACCTTTTCAATGTAGGTGTCGGCAGCATCCACCTGGCTGCTGGTGTGCATCCAGCCGCAGTATTCATTAAAACCCTGGTAAATAAAGAACTGTCCCCAGGTAACGGCGCCGTAGGCATTCAAACCTTCTTCACTCACCATATGTACTTCGGGTCTGAAGTAGAAAGTGACATGCGGATTGATATACAAAATAGCATTTCCCGATTCAGTTATCATTGGAGAAAAAGCAAATCCGTTGGAACCGGTAGTAATTTCTTCTTTATCTGTTACTTTTTCATTGCTGTTTGTTGAAGATACAGAGGGTGCAGTTGAATAGAAATTTTTTAGCTCTTCTGCGGTCAGATCGGCCGTGCTTATAGCCCCGATACTTCCGTCTGTCCACAGCAAAGGGAACCAGGGTTCAAAGCGGTTTAACAGAGCCGGTTTTTTTTCAGGATGTGTGTAGAGATAATAATTGATGCCATCAGCAAAGGCCATGCACAGTTTTTTTAGCCATTCCGGAGCATTATCATAATCTTTTTGCGCCTCTCCGGCATCAATGATCATGCGTATCAGCAGGTCCTCATAGATATTCTGGGGCCCTGTTACTTCGGCCATCCTGCCCAGTTTTTCAATATAGTTCATTTCAACCCGCTTAAAATCATCCTCACACTGGGCATAGAGCAAACCAAAAACTGCATCGGCATCTGTTTTGCCATAAATATGCGGGATGCCCCAGGTATCCCTGATCACGGTAACTTGTTTGGCTTGTGTTTCATAACGCGCGATCTCTTCTTTGGTAAAGGACTGCGCAAGAATTTGTAGAGGGATAAAAAAAAGAAAGAGTAAACGGATCATAGGATTTTCATTTTTGGTTGTTTCCATTTTTTTTCAATTCAGCAAGAACATAAACATTCTATTTTATTTACGGTTTACCGATGCTATTCCTGAATCTTACTTTTTTTAGATCGGTTCTCATTATATAAATGGATGCCTGCATAGATCAGTGAAAGTAGACCTATGGAGATCAGTGTGGTTTTGATCTCGCCGGCAGTCAGGCTGGAAAGAAAAAACAGGATGATGATTACCGAAAGAACCGGAACAGTATATCCGCCCGGAATTCTGAAGGACCCTGCTTTTTTAGCTTCAATACCCTTTCTTCTTAATTTTATGACGGCAAGTGCCACGCCTAAATAAATAATCAGTATTGCTGCACTGGAAATCACTGCTAGCTGCTTAAAGCCGCCAAAAGAGGCAAAAAGAAATGCACTTGTGGCGTACACAAGGATGGCCACATGGGGTGTTGCAAATTTTTTGTGTATTGATGACAGCAGGTCAACCGGTATTACGCCATCTTTTGAGGCACTGAAGATTACTCGGGGGTTACTGAGTACACCGCCGCTCACACTTCCAAACATCGATACGGCTGCACCTATACTGATCAATGTCAGCCCGACAGGACCAAAGATCCGCTTTGCCACTTCTCCCAAAGGATTATCCTTGTAATTGGCAAGTTCGTTTCCCAGAATACCCTGCGAAACAGTTTGAATCAGAATATAAAGAATTAGAATGAACAATACACTCAAAAATATGGCCCGGGGAATCGTTTTCTGAGGCTGCATTACTTCTCCGCTAATGGATAGCCCTATTTCGGCACCCTGAAATGCAAAGAAAAGAACCAGGGAAACTTCTCCCAGCTTTTTCAAGCTCGGGATAGATTCAAAGTAAAGATTTGTGATATCAATATCTTTAAACCCAATGAAAATGATAAACAGTAAAGGTATCGTTTTCATAATAGAGAAAATCGTTACAAAACGAACCCCCTGTTCAGCACCACGGATGTTTACGAATGCCAGTCCCGCAAAGATGATTAGAAAAAATGAGACCTGGATAAATTCACCCCGGAATACAGGAAAAAAAGTACCTATAATATTTGCCAGGGCATTGGCGATGGCAGCATCTGCGGTTACGGCGGCGATTAAATATAAATTGGCTGTTATAAATCCGGCATATTTTCCGAAAGTAGTTTCAATATAAGCATAGGTTCCTCCGCTATTTGTGATGATACTGCCCACCTCGGCAAAGCAAAGCATGATCAGAATTACGAGCACACCACAAATCAAATAGGCCAAAATACTGGCTGAGCCAAGGCCTGCTGCTACTACCGCGGGGATAACGAATATTCCTGCTCCAACAACACTATTGATTATATTCGCGGACAAGCCGGTAAGGCTTATCGTTCTTTTTAGGTCTTCTTTTGGCTCCTTCATGTTTAACTGCTAATGGGAATATAATTTATCAGGTAAAAAACTATTTCTGATTGATTGCCTTTTGATATCCTGCTTCACCCCCAACAACAGGCAGGTGTAGAAAGGTGCTATTCAGATCTACGGTCAGTTCAGTTCCCGGATCCGGCCAAAGTGTAAATTCCCGGTCACTGGAAAAAATCATCAATCCTATTTGCTGCCCTTTTGGTATTACCTGATCGTCGGGCTGGAGGTCGAAGCTCAGGGTATAAAATTTACCGGGAACCAGGGGTTTACTGTGTCTCAATGATTCATGATTCTGGGGGTCAGCCCATGACCTGGTAATGATATCGTCTGTGATTTTAGCCTTAGGATCCGTATTCCAGGGAAGAGCTACCAGCCAGACCGAGAGATTGGCTGCCGGCTTGCTGCTTGCCAGGCGGATCGTTATTTTGGCAAGTCCCGAAATATGCAGGTCTTCTTTTAGCAAAGGTGTCAGATAAAGCAACCTGTTGGGTGAAGTTTCTGCCTGCGCAAGACTGGCACCTGAGAAATTGAAATTGTCTGTCAGCGT
>Ga0105098_10000966_pt1 | contig 10284 bp, 10 predicted proteins | sample PPLLak21cMay2015_FD_79137 | JGI IMG/M metagenome (GOLD analysis project Ga0105098, IMG submission 79137) | Freshwater sediment microbial communities from Prairie Pothole Lake near Jamestown, North Dakota, USA - PPLs Lake P7 Core (1) Depth... | ecosystem: Environmental > Aquatic > Freshwater >... | reverse complement strand
GTCTCGGCGCCGATCTTCGTCGCCCGGAAGGTGAAGCTCCCGCTCCGGTTGATCGTGGCCCCGAAGACCTCGCTTGCGGGCTCCTTCGTGACGGGCATGCTCTCGCCAGTGAGCATGGATTCATCGACGGCGGAGGTCCCTGTCAGGACGACGCCGTCCGTGGGGATCTTCTCTCCGGGCCGCACGAGGATCTCGTCGCCCTTCATGACCTCTTCGACGGGGATGTCCACGGGCTCGCCGTCGCGGATCACCCGCGCCGTTTTGGGCTTGAGCCCCATGAGGCGCTTGATCGCCTGGGAGGTCTTTCCCTTCGTTCGCGCCTCCAGCAGCCGTCCCAGAATGATGAAGCTGACGATGAACGCCGCCCCGTCAAAGTAAACGTGAAGATGGACCCCCGCATGGGTGAAGACGGCCGGGAAGAACGTGGCCAGCGCCGAATAGAGGTAGGCCGAGAGCGCCCCGATGGACACGAGGGTGTTCATGTCCGAGGTTTTCTGTTTCAGCGCCTTCAGGGCGCCCGTGTGGAAGCGGCTTCCCACCCAGAAGACGACAGGGGTCGTCAGGACAAAGAGGATGACCAGCATCGTCGGGCGGGGGATGAAATCGAGGAAAGGAAACCACTCCTGCATGGTCCCCATGAAGATGATCACGCTGAGCATGATGCCGACGATGAACTTGACCGTAAGCTCCCGCGTCTCCCTCTCGCGGGCCTTTTCGATTGGGTCCTCCCGAGCGGCATCGACAACGCCGAGATACTCGTACCCGGCCTCCGTGACGGCCTTGCGCAAGGCGCCCGCGCCCGCCCAGTCGGCGCCGTGGGTCACCGTCCCGCGGCCCGTGGCCAGGTTCACCGCCGTCTCCTCGACGCCGGGGACATCCTTCAGGGCCGTCTCGACCCGCCGCACGCAGGCCGCGCAGGTCATCCCGCCGATGGAGACGGTCGTTTTCTGAAGAGCGGCCGGCCCCGTCTTCTCCCGGGAGACGACTTCGTAGCCCAGGTCGCGAACCTTTTCGGCCATCGCTTCGGGACCCACCGAAGCGGGATCATACTCCACGACGGCCTTTTCCGTGGCGAAGTTGACGGAGGCGTTCTTCACGCCCTCGATGGATTTCAGGCCATCCTCGACGCGACGCACGCAGGCGGCGCAGGACATGCCCGAGATGCCGAGAGTGATCTTCTCAGGCAACTTCGTACCCCGCTTTTTTGATGCGCTCCCTGATGATGACCCTGTCGACGGGCTTTGCCTCATCGAAGGTCGCCTCGCCCTTCGCGAGGTCCACCTTCACGTTGCTGACCCCGTCAATGCCGCCGAGGGCTTTCGTGACGGCCATGACGCAGTGATTGCAGGACATTCCCTTGATCTGGATGGTGGTCATTTCACGCTCCTTCTATTGAATCTCCTTTTTTTATTATAAGCACGGCATGCGTGGATGCCAAACAGAAAACATTTGCTCTTCCAGACGCTTATGCTAAAAAAGGACAATTCCATCATCAAGGATGCAGCCGACATGAAATACCTGGCGAAGCTCGAGTTCATCGTGATCAGGGCCTTGGTCGTCATGATGGCCCTTGTGGTCCTGTTCGCCTCCCTTGACCTGGCCTGGATCATCATCCAGGACCTCATCACGCCTCCGTACCTGCTTTTCGACGTCAACCGCCTGCTGGAGATCTTCGGGATGTTCCTGCTGGTGCTCATCGGCATCGAACTGCTGGAGTCGATTCGGATGTACCTGGACCACAAGCTCGTTCATGTCGAGGTCGTCATGACGGTAGCGATGATCGCTGTCGCGCGCAAGGTCATCATCCTCGATGTGAAGGATCTCGACGGCCTGAAGCTCATCGGGATCGGATTGATCATCGTTGCCCTGGCCGGCGGTTACGTCTATATCAAGCGCTGCTACCGGGACGGGAGCATCTGTGTGCCGGAGAGGCGCAACGAGTAAAACCGCTTTGAAATTGCGGGAATTTCAGTTATAGTGCGGCCTGTTTTCCGCCATAGACAACAACAAGAGGAGGCTGAGGGGATATGATCTACAACGAAGAATTCGAAACACTGCCCCGTGAGGCACTGGAGGCGTTGCAGGTCAAGAGGCTCCAGCAGGTGGTCCAGCGCGTCTACCACACCGTGGGGTTCTACAAGCGGGCCTTCGACAACGCCGGCGTCAAGCCCGACGACATCAAATCCCTCGACGACCTGAAACGGCTTCCCTTCACGACGAAGCAGGATCTGCGGGACAACTACCCCTACGGTCTCTTCGCCGTTCCCATGTCGAGTGTTGTCCGGGTCCACGCCTCCTCCGGCACCACGGGCCGCTCAACCGTCGTGGGATACACGAAGCGCGACATCGACACCTGGTCCGAGCTCATGGCCCGCTGCTTCGTCATGGCGGGGCTCACGAAGAACGACATCATCCACAACGCTTACGGCTATGGCCTGTTCACTGGCGGCCTCGGGGCCCACTACGGGGCGGAGAAGCTCGGGGCAAGCGTCATCCCCATGTCGGGCGGCAACACGAAGCGCCAGATCATGATCCTGCAGGATTTCGGCCCCACCGCCATCTGCGCCACCCCCTCCTATACCCTCTACCTTGCCGAGCAGGGCGAGGAGATGGGCGTGGACATGCGCTCCCTGAAGCTGCGCGTGGGCGTCCTGGGCGCAGAGCCCTGGAGCGAGAAGATGCGCCAGCAAATCGAGGACAAGCTCAACATCACGGCCCTCGACATCTATGGGCTCTCCGAGGTCATGGGGCCCGGTGTCTCCATGGAGTGCATCGAGGCGAAGCAGGGGCTCCACATCTTCGAGGACCACTTCATCGCCGAGATCATCAACCCCGAGACGGGTGAGACGGTGCCCGAGGGAGAGATCGGCGAGCTCGTCTTCACGACGGTCACCAAGGAGGCCTTCCCGCTCATCCGCTATCGGACGCGCGACGTGTCCCGACTCGTGAAGGCACCCTGCAAGTGCGGCCGCACCCACGTCCGCATGGACCGCATCACGGGCCGAAGCGACGACATGATCATCATCCGCGGCGTGAACGTATACCCCTCCCAGATCGAGGGCGTGCTGCTCAATATCCCGGGCCTCGAGCCCCACTACATGCTCATCGTGGACCGCGAAGGAACCCTGGATACCCTCGAGGTGCAGGTCGAGGTGGGTGAGAAGCTCTTCGCCGAGACGGGCGAGGTGAAGGTCCTCCAGGAGCTCAGCCGGCGCATCACGAAGGACATCAAGGACTACCTGGGCGTCTCGGCCAAGGTGAAGCTCGTAGAGCCCAAGACCGTCCAGCGCTTCGAAGGCAAGGCAAAGCGCGTCATCGACAAGCGAACCATCTGAGACCGATCAAAGGGGGTGCAGCCATGAAGAAGGTCGAGCAGATTTCCATATTTCTCGAGAACAAGCCGGGCGGACTGGAGTTCGTCACGCGGGTCCTGAAGGATGCCGGCATCAACATCCGCGCCCTCTCTCTTGCCGACACCACCGATTTCGGGGTGCTTCGCCTGATTGTCAACGAGGTGGAGAAGGCCAAGCAGGTCCTGAAGGAAAACGGTTTTACTGTCGGCCGCACCAGCGTGGTCGCCGTGCTGGTTCCCGACCGGCCGGGCGGGTTGCACAGCATCCTCGAGTCGCTCTCGAAGGAGAAGATCAACGTGGAGTATATGTACGCCTTCGTGGAGCGAAGCGGCGAGCACGCCATCATCATCTTCCGCTTCGACGCGACGGACCGCGCCATCGACATCCTGACGAAGAGCGGGTTTACGGTGTTGCCGGGGGACAAGGTGTACAGCCTCTGAGAGGCAAGGTACGCCTCGCTCCTCGGGCTGTCGGGCGCCTTGCATCTGCACCTTTTTGACCAGCATGCAGTTCGCGAAGCAATGCGCGAGACAAGGATCACGACAGACATCCCCCTTTTGCGCTCTCGTCGAAGAGGGGCTTGAGGGGGATTTGATTTGGGGGGGGACATGAGCGAAAAGGTTTTCGAAGCCCTGCGCGAACGGGTGAAGAGCGAGCCCTATGCGAAGATGCTGGGGCTCGAACTCGTGAAGGTCGAGAGCGGCTACGCGCTGATCCGGATGGCCTTCTCGGAGAGACACCACAACATCCACGGCCGCTGCCACGGCGGGGCCATCTTCTCGCTCATCGACGAGGCCTTCCAGATCGCCTCGAATTCCAGCGGAAAAATCGAGATCGCACTCAACGTGAACGTCTCGTACATGAAGGCCCCCCGCGAAGGCGAAGTCCTCACGGCCGAGGCCAGGCTCGTAGACAGCTCCCGGCGGATCAGTCATTTCATCATCGAGGTCCGAAACGAATCGGGTGATCTCATGGCCGCCTGCCAGGCCACGGCCTATCGCCGGGACGACCCTTTGCCTTTCCTCTAGGCCTTTCCCCCGTTGAGGTTTCCTCTCCTGTGGTGATCCGTTTTCCTTTTGTTCCGTTGCCGCCGTCCGCCCGATCTGGCGAGGGCCTTTCCGTCTGGAAATATCCATCCTGTCACTTTGATTGACAATGGAACCCCGATTCTCTAAACTCCAGATATAAAATACGATTTTCTGCTTTGTGTCTGGGGAACAGACGGTAGAAATTAAAATTTGCTGATATGCCCGTGAAACTGCTGTGGATCGATCAGAGGGCAGCAAAATGTCCGAGCAGGCCCAGATCCATAAAGTGTTTGATGATGTGCAGGCTCATCTGCGCATCGCCGAATTGATCCAGAGATTTTCAACGAATAAACGCGATATCCATCGGACCGCCCTGGAGGGACTGGATCTGAAGGAGTGCCGGCAAATCCTGGATCTTGGATGTGCCTTCGGATCCTTTACGGACAAGCTCAAGGGCAGGGTGCCCCTTGAGGCTGTCGCCACAGGGGTGGACGTCATCGGGAGTTACGAGCCGCTGTTTCTCGCGGCCTGTCGGCGGGCGGGCATTCATGGACGATTCTTCTCGACGGGAACGTCCATTCTCGAATCGTTTGCCGCCCGGTCCTTTGATCTGATCCTGTGTTCCTATGCGCTGTATTTCTTTCCCGAAGTAATCCCGGAAATTTCCCGTCTGCTGCGCAAAAAGGGTACCTTCGTCGCAATTACCCATCACCGGCAAAATGCAAATGAGATGATCGAACTCATTAAGCGGATACTCGATACCATGGGACTGTTCCATGAAAGGGACCTGCCGCTTGAAAACATTACCGGCCGGTTTTCATCGGAGAATGGCGAAGCATTGCTGCAGCCCTGGTTCGGGAGGATCAACGTGATCGATTTTCCCAACAGGCTGGTATTCTCGAAGCAGGATATCGAATACTTTCTGGAGTATTACCGCTTCAAGAGCCCTCTGTATTTCACGGATACGGGGCTGGATATGGAGGCTATCGTTCCCGTGGTCTCGGAACAGATCAGGCGCGCCACCTCCGAGCGACAGGGCATCACGATATCCAAGGATGACTGCATTTTCATCTGCGCATTGCCCAAGAGCAGACAGGAAAAACGCAGACAGGAAAAACCATGAAGAAAGGGAAGCGGCAGTTTTGTCACTCCTGCGGCGGGCCCATCTCCGTTAAAACAGAAGATGGCATCAACCGGGATTTCTGTCCCGCGTGTAACCTCATTTTCTACGAAAATCCCCTGCCTGTTGTCTCGGCGATTGTCGCCGTGGACCGTCAGATTCTGCTCGTGAAGCGGGGGAAGTCCCCCTACAAAGGATCCTGGTGCCTGCCCACAGGATTTGCCGAAATCGGGGAAAGCATCGAAGAGGCTGCCCTGCGGGAATTGGCGGAGGAAACGGGCGTCAAAGGCCGGATCCTTGCTCTTGCGGATGTCCAGTCGTACAAAAGCCGCTTTTATGGGGACCTCATTTTCATCAGCTACGAGGTGGAGCAGGCCGGGGGTACGCTGCAACCCGGAAGCGACACGGTTGCGGCCCGGTATTTCCCGGTCGATCGGCTTCCACGGCTGGCATTTCCATCGAACCGGGATGCCATGCGGTCCTATATAAAAAACAAGTCCGAATACTGGTCCATCGTCGATTCCTTCAGCATCACTCTTGGCAAGGCCCCGTCGGTGAATATCAAGAAAAATCTCCTGTCGGACAAACTGGTAGACGTCATCGAAAGAAATGCGAAATCGATCGCTCAGCGCTGGTTGAAGGATGTGTTGACCAACCCTTCCACGGCAGGTTACCGGCAATTGGATCCGTCACGTCTGTTCGAGGAGACACTCGGCATCCTTTCCCAGTTCGGAAAATGGATGGGCGGCTTCTACAAGGACTCTGACATCCGTGACTATTACACGGCCTTCGGGCAGGAGAGCCGGCGAAACGGGGTGGCCCTGAGCCATGTGCTCAGCGCCCTGAGCCTGATCAAAAAGCATCTCTGGGAATTCGCCCTTTCCCGGGGTATGTGGAAAAGTACCCTCGATATCTACATGGCACTGGAGCTCGATCGACGGATTGTGATCTTCTTCGACAAAGCCGTGTTCTATACGACTCAAGGCCATGAAGCCGGGGGAAATGGAATGCGGTGAGGTCAAGATTTCCCCGGCATGAAAACATGCGCTGCATGAAGCTGCGTGCGGGTTGAGCCCCTCAAGCCGGCGAAGGCGCGCTAACGCGTGAGCGCCGATCACAGGGTCTGGCGGAAATTGAAATCCAGGGGCGCAGAAACAATCACTTGAGTCCCTTTGCGGAGTGCAGCGCGACCTTGTCGGCGACAAACGAGACTTTCACATGCTTTTCGGCAGTCCCCCAGGTACAGCTTTTTACGCCCACCGCCGAATCGCAGGTGGGATTGGACCCGAGGATTTTCTCCACCTCCTGATAACTCATGCCCACTTTGATCTTGTCGTAATTTTCCTGCGTAAGATTGCTGCAGGAAACGGCAAGGAAACACAGGGACAGGAGCAGCGAACCCCACGAGATGTACTTTGACCTTGACATCATACCCTCCTTTCTTGCGAGAGTGAACGAAGGTTAAAAGTCATTGATCGAATCAATCAGGCTCCTGAGCCTGCCGAAGTCCCTGCGGTTGAAGTCGATCACGAGCCGCGGCAGATGAATGTCATCGGCATCGTCCACTTCGTCGTCCAGGGCGCCGGACGCCTCGATGATTCCCCCGGGAAGCAGAATGTCCCGGAACCGGTCGGTCAGCTTGCGGATGTCATCGGGGCTAAGCGCTGACGTGAGCCGGATCACGAGCTGTCCTCGTACATACCTCAGGCTGTGATAGCGGCGATAGAAATGCCGGATCTTCTCCACCGCGGCATCTACGGAACAGACCCGCTCAAAGAGAGCAAAGTCCGACGGGCAGACATAGTTGCGGGCCAGGAGTTCTTCCTCGAGGAACCGGATCATGTGGGGCCAGTAGGGACGGTCCGGATCGTCCACGAGCACAAGCGGCATGGGATTGCGCTTGCCCGTCTGCACCAGTGTGATCGTCTCCATTGCCTCGTCGAGTGTGCCGAAGCCGCCCGGGAAAAGCGCTATGGCGTCCGACTCCTTCAGAAAGGCAACCTTGCGGTTGAAAAAATACTTGTAGTTGATGAACCGCGGGTTTCCCTCGCTCACGGGATTCGCCTTCTCCTCGAAGGGCAGGCGGATGTTCACGCCGAAGGAATGCTCGGGGCCGGCTCCCTCGTTGACGGCCTGCATGATGCCTCCTCCCCCGCCCGTGATGACCATATAGCCGCTCTCGGCAAGCTTCTTCCCGAAGAGCTGTGCCATCTCGTACACCGGATCGCCCGGCAGGGTGCGCGCCGAGCCGAAGACCGTGACCTTGCGGATATTCCGGTAGGGGCCGAAGACCTTGGTGGTGAACCGCATCTCCTTCAGCGTGGAGTTCATGAGCTTGAGGTCCGCGATCTCGTCGGCCTCCTGCCCGGCCTTGAGTGAGGTGATGATCATTTCGCGGACGAATTCGGGATTCCGGATGTCCTCGGCGGCCTCCATCAATTGATCGATGATCTCGTCGATGGGGCCGTTATTTTTTGTGAAATTGATTTTCATGGCTTCTCTGCAGTCGCGGGGAACCGTGCTGACAAGGTCCTCCGAATGGATGTGCGTTTTCAGTTTATTGAGCGATCAGACTTTCTCTGCCGCAGCCTCCAGGGTCTCGTCCAGGATCGAGAGGACCGTCTCGGCCTCGCCGGGCGTCACGTTGAGGGCCGGGCAGAGACGGATGACCTTTGCCTGGATCAGGTTGAGGATGAGGCCCCGCTTCAGGGCCTCGCCGAAGATCCGCTCGGCCGTTGCCGCATCGGCCATCTCCATGGCGAGCAGCAGCCCCCGCCCGCGCACATCGAGGATCCTTTCCGGAAACCGTTCTTTCCAGAGAAGCATCTGCTCGTAGATGAGAGAGCCGACGCTCTTCACGTTCTGCTCGATGTCGTTGTCCACCAGGTGCCGGATCACGGCATGGGCCACGGCGCAGCCCAGGGGGTTTCCGCAATAGGTGCCGCCGTGGTCGCCCTTCTCGAGTTTTGCCGACACATTCTCGGAGAGGGCGAAGGCGCCGAAGGGGAAGCCCCCGGCGATTCCCTTGGCCAGGGTCATGAAATCGGGCCGGACGCCGAGTTCCGTGACGGCAAACATCGGGCCCGTCCGGCAGAAGCCCGTCTGGACCTCGTCGACGATCAGGCAGGTGCCCGCCTTGCGGCAAAGCTTCTCCACGTCCCGCAGGTAGCTTTCGGGCGGCAGATTGACGCCCCCTTCGCCCTGGATGGGCTCGAGGATGACGGCGGCCGTGTTCCCGCCCAGCGCCTCGGCAATGGCCCCGGTGTCGCCGTAGGGTACGAAGATGTAGTTGGGCATGAGCGGGTTGAAGCGCTCGCGGTGCTTCGCCTGGCCCGTGGCCGAGGCCGTGCTGATCGTCCGACCGTGAAAGCTCTGCTCCGTCGAGACGACGTCCATCCGGCCCGTGACCTTCCGGGCCAGCTTGATCACGGCATCGTTTGCCTCGGCGCCGCTGCTGGAAAAAAAGACCCGCGTCAGGTTCGACGGAAGGATCTCCGTGAGCAGGGCGATGAGCTGCGCGCGGGCAGGCGAGTAGGTGAGTCCCGAGTTCGGGTTCTGGATTATCTTCCGGCCCTGCTCGGTCAGGGCCCCCGTGATGGCAGGGTGCGCGTGCCCCAGGCAGGTGACGCCCCACCCGGCGGTGAAGTCGATGTAGCGCCTGCCCGACTCGTCCCAGACGTAGATGCCCTCGCCGCGTTCGATGGAAAGGGGGAGCTTGGTGAAAAAAGGCGGCATGTGCCGGTCTTCTGTGGCGATGGTGTCGACGGTTTTTTTCATGGTCCGGCCTCGTACCTCCTGATGAGTCTGTCCGGTCTTGACGCGAAACGTCCAGGACCGCTGAATCGTTTCTTTCTGCATGGGCCACTAGCCGCGCGTCACTTCTTCGCCGGCGCCAAGCGCCCCTGCCTCCTCGAAATGGAACCCCTTGTCCTGAAAAAGCGAAAGACAGACATCGACGACATCCGGGTCGTAGAGCGTTCCCCTGTTCTTTCGGATCTCGTCCAGGGCCTTTTCGCTTCCGAGGGTCGGCCGGTAGGGGCGATGGGAGCCGATCGACTCCACCACGTCGGCCAGGCCGATGATGCGCGCCTCGATCCGGATATCGCCGTCCTTGAGACCCCGGGGGTAGCCGGAGCCGTCCATTCTTTCGTGGTGCTGCAGCACGATTTCCGCGATCGGCCAGGGGAAGTCGATGCTCTTTAAAATATCGTAGCCCACCTGGGGGTGCGTGCGGATGATCCCCCGCTCGATGTCGCTGATGCGCCCCGGCTTGCTGAGAATCTCGGCGGGCACGTAGATTTTCCCCAGGTCGTGGATCGAGGCGGCCACGTAGATCGCCTCGACCGTGTCGGCCGGGAGGCCCATCTGCGTTGCGATGGCGGCAGCGAGCCTTGCCACCTGGTGCTGATGACCCGCCGTGTAGGGGTCCCGCGTCTCCACGATCACATCGATGGCACGGATCACGCCGCTCATCACCTTCCGGAGTCTCTCGACGTTTTCTCTCAGCTCATCCTCGGCCTTCTTGAGCGGTGAGATGTCGGTCATGGTTTCAATGGCGCCGATCATCTCCCCCCTGGCGTCCCGGATGGCGGCCGAGGTGAAGTGGAGCCAGCGCGGCTCCTTGCCCGGGAAGCTGAACGGGGCCGTTGCCTCGTAGGCTTCCTCCAGGAGCTCCGAGCGTCTGTAGTGCTCCCCGTACCATTTCCGGATCTCGGCCGTCAGGTCCGCTGCCCCGTCGACCTGCAGATCCGCGACGGTGGGGCGTTTTTCGCCGTAGAAAACC
>Ga0105098_10000965_pt1 | contig 10286 bp, 4 predicted proteins | sample PPLLak21cMay2015_FD_79137 | JGI IMG/M metagenome (GOLD analysis project Ga0105098, IMG submission 79137) | Freshwater sediment microbial communities from Prairie Pothole Lake near Jamestown, North Dakota, USA - PPLs Lake P7 Core (1) Depth... | ecosystem: Environmental > Aquatic > Freshwater >... | reverse complement strand
CCGTCGAAACATAGCGTGGGTGCAATGGATCCAGACTGCGTGTGTCATACCAGTTTAAAAAGTGACCCCGGAAGCGCTCCAGCTTTTCGAGGTATCAAAGGAGGAAATCAGGCGCGTCGAAAGGGTCAACACCTCCAGATAGCCCAGATCGTAAGCCCCCAGAGCGGAAAGCAGCGCCATGCCGATGTTGGTCGGCGAAGTGCGGTGAGCTACGATCCCCAGAGGCGCCTCCTGAAAATGGTCGGGAGGCAGCCACTGATCCTCAGGCCCGATAAACTGTTCAAAGAAAAGCCAGGTGCGGCGGGCCAGCCGGTGCAGTTCCCGTGTCTGAACGCTGTCCAGACTTTCTGCACGCCGCGTCAGAGGTCGGCTGACCCATATGGCTATTCCAGGCGACAGTAACCAGGCGGCCAGCAGTGGGGCAGCCCAGGGAAGCGCAGCCGGGCGGAACCAGACAATCAGGATGGCAAAGATGACCACCAGGACGAAAGACAATAACATCTGCTGCCAGGTTGCACGCGCCCCCCTGAGTGATTGGCGGCGCGCAACCTGGTCACTGGAAGTCCAGCGTAGCAGGTCGCGGCGGGTGATACCCAGCCGCACCAGTGTCCTCACAATCGCGTCTGTAGCTGTCTGTGCATCGTAAGGCAGGAAAGCCAGTGCCAACAGCCAACGGAAAAAGCTGTTTTTTAAACCAGCTTCGCTCTGCCGCGCCGGTTGGCCATTTAAACGCCGGCGCAAAGCCCCGAACAAACCGGTCAATATCGGAACAGCCAGGACGAGCATCCCACTAATCGTCCAAACCCCGGGAGAGAGCGGCCGCATCAGCCAACCAGCCAGGAACCACAGCAGCAGACTGCCGGCCACCAGGCTGCGCCGCAGGTTATCTCCAATCTTCCAACGGCTGATCGCCGATAGACGAGGCGAGAACAGCCACGGCAAGAGCTGCCAATCGCCACGGATCCAGCGATGCAGCCGCTTGGCGTGCACGAGATAGTTTGGCGGCAGGTCTTCGATCAGAACGGTGCTGGTCACCAGAGCTGTCCGCCCATGAATGCCCTCTAATAGATCGTGGCTGAGCAAGGCATTTTCGGGGATGCAGCCTTCCAGGCTGCGCTCGAAGCTGTCGACTTCGTATGCTCCCTTGCCAACATAACTGCCTTCTCCAAAGAGGTCCTGGTAAACATCCGAAACAGCCCGGCTGTAAAGGTCAAGACCGGTATCCCCGGAGAAGATCCGGGTGAAGTAAGATGCGCTACTGCTGAGCGGATTGATGTCGGTGCGCGGCTGGAGAATGGTATATCCCGAAATGACTTCTTCGCCGCATTCACCCGCCTTCACCGGTTTGAGACGGGCGCGGTTGAGGGGATGGGCCAGGACCGCGATCAATTCCCGGGCGGCGTCGCGCGGCAGGATCGTATCCGCATCCAGGGTAATGACATAGCGTATGCGCTGTAGAAACGCTAGGTTCCCCTCACGGAATGGAAATGAGGACCCGGCATCAATCGTGCTACCGCTCAAAGAGACGTCTTGCGCAGCCAGGATCAAGCGATTTAGCTCATGCAGCTTGCCGCGCTTGCGCTCCCAACCCATCCAAACTCCTTCCGAAGGATTCCAACGACGCTCCCTGTGCAAGAGGGCGAAGCGCTCAGGTGCCTCCCGCCGGTATTTTTCATTCAGGCTACGCACGCCCTGGCGAGCCCGTTCCACCAGATCCGCGTCGCCAGGCTGATGTTCCTCCGGGGCGTCCGTGAAATCGGTCGCCAGAGCAAAGAAAAGCCCCGGATCCGGGTTACGCAGATAATGTTGTTCTAACTGCCTCACCAGCGAATCGACTTCATCCACTCCGGAAAGTAAGGCTGGGATGACGACCAAGGTTGCGCATTCCTCTGGCATACCCTGACTGAAATCCATGCGCGGCAAGGCCTCAGGCATGACAAATTGGTTCACCAGCCAGTTGACCAGGCCTACAGCGATGGTCAGCGCTAGAACCAGGGCGAGAATGAATACCAACAGAAGAACAGCCGCTGAGGCGCCGGTTATGGCAGCAAAGATCAGCGGGATAATCAGCAGCCCCAACGAGAAGCAGGTAATTGCCCCCAGGTAAAGTTGAGTAGGGTGAGCACGGGTAAAGCGCAGCATCCGCTGCCCGCCTTGCGGGATGTAGCCGACAACCCCTTCCAGCGCCGAGCGACCCTGGCCTAGTAGAAAGTAGCCGATATGTGCGCCGGGCTGCGAGCGGAACCCATCCCAACCGTCCGGCTGGTGTTTCAGGCCTGTATGACCACCACCCGGCAAAGCTTGCGTAGACGGCGAGCTAACCTGGCTGGCTACTGCCTGTGCCAGGCTTACCGCACTGCGAGCGACCGCCAGCTCATCGCCCGGCCCAGAACCGGCTATTTTTTCCACAGCCTTCCGGTAACGGTCTCGTGTCTCGAAATCCATCCCGGCATAAAGCCTGGCTGGATCTTGGCGCAGGGTCAAATCGACCAGGCTTAGTGATTCGAAGAAACTATTCCAATCATAAACAGCCAGTATCCGCAGGCTGCGGATACTGTATTCGACGATAAGCTGGTCGTCGAGCTGCCCAGGGGATATCAAGACGGGAGCAATCGCTGCGATTTCCTGGCCAGCGAGTTCTGTGATTCGGGCAATCGCCGCCAAAAGGCATTCCAGAATCCCCAGGCGCAGCATGATCGGCAGCGCCCACAGCTCGCCCATGGTGAGTGGGAGCACTGCCTGGTAAGCCGCTACAAAGCGCTGGACACGCCCCAGGTCGAGCAGAGCATTCTCAGCATTAATAAGTTGAGTGGCAAGGTCATAGACGCGCGGCTGCCCGGTATCCAAGCGGAGTAGCTGGCGCTCATAGTGCGGCGGCAGATCTTGCTGCACTTCGCGGAGTGCCTGTGCCGCTATGTAATAATTATCCAGCAACCATTCAGCGGCCGGCGAAAGCTGCCCAGCTTTCGAGGTCTGAGCTTGCAAACGGCTGGCAGTTTCTTTTAGTATTGAGGTAAAACTGGGGATACGCCCCGACAGGAGCATTGCCAAGCCGGGCGAGCTGGAACGGACGTTAGTAAGTTCCCTGGTATGCCGGCGGTGATCTTCGGCCAGCCGACGACCTTGAGCTTCCAGGTCGCTGGCTTGATTTTCCGGCTGGGTCTCGGGCTGCGGCCCTGCCGGCATGATGGGAGCCAGGTCCAGCACTGTCTAGTGGCCTTCGGTTTCCCGGGCGGCGATCTCCGCTCGGGTTAGCTCGATCCGGTTGGCGGGTAAATCCTGCAGGATCAACAGTGGAGTGCTGCCATAAACGATAAAGCCGAGTCCCACGCTGCCAAAGGGCCAGCGTGTATCGCCAGAATAACCGTGTGCGCTTAAAATCGTCAAATCTACTTCGTTCACTTCAGCGATCTGGTGCAAGGAGCGGCTAATACTGGGACTAATCTCCAGTTTCGTCTGGATAATCACGTCAATTCGGGTTTTCAGTTCTTCCAGATATTTGACTGCTTCGGCTCGATTTCGCTCCGTCAATTGGTTGACCAATAGCAAGTCTTCTTGCGAAGCGGACGTCCGGCGAGGCAGTTCTGGCTGCCGAACAATGTGGGCAGCCAGGATCTCGCTATTGTGGGCGCGTGCCAGAGATTCGGCTAATGTCAGTGGCATCTCTGCACGCTGAGAGCCATCTAAAGGAAGGAAGATCTTGTGATAACGCAGGTTTATCAGATCTGCTGTCACCGGTTGGTAGGCTCGGATGATCATGAGAGAGCGGTGGGCACGCAAGATGACCTGCTGCACAACACTGCTGACATTCCAGGGACTTATCCCACTCTGCCCGTGGCTGCTCATCATAATTAAGTCTGCATTCCAAGAGTGGGCAACTTCAATAATCCGTTCAGCCGGTCTGCCATCATAAACCTGTGTAGACACCCGCAAGCCAGCATTTTGTAAGCGTTCAGCGATCAGCGAAAGGTAGCTCTCTGCCTCGGCTTTTCGGATCTGCCAATCTACCGGGTCAATCATGCGCATTCGGGCGGTAACGCCAAAGGGCTCCAAAACGCGCAGCAGCTGCACTTCCGGCTCGCTGATCCTGGCAATCGCGACCAGATGCGGTAAGACGCATTCCGCCATTTTTGAACTATCTAACGGGAGGAGAATCCGTGTAAACATTGCCTTTCCTTCAACAGACACAAACTTTACGAAGAAAAGGGCTCATTTATCCGGCGTTTGGCTGTAAAGACGAATTTATAGTCCGGTTTTAGAGAGTAGAGGTAAGAAGTGATATTTCCCTTTTCCGGGTAATTAATTATACCCCACCCTGTTGGCTCCTTACCGCAACCAACAGGGTAGTGTCTTCGATTTTCTTCTCGAACCTCCCTCGCTCCGTTTCGATCGAGCCGGGCCCACCCGCAGGCCGATTCCGTATGAAACTGGTTGACCTGGCTCTCGGCTCCTTGGATGAAGATTACCTAACAACCGAGCAACTGCTCCTGCGGCCGGAACAGCGTGGCCAAACGAGTGTACGATAAGTATTGATTTCTACTTATTGGCGATGCAGAAGTCGAGGATAGTGATGCGGGATAACGAGCGCCACATCGGGCTGTAAACTTGAACCACACTTTCTAATTATCTTTGAAGGCCTCGTGAATCAATAAATACTGTTAGAATTTATATACAATTAGGGGCTCTAATCGATGGAGGTTCCGCATGCAGATCACAAAGGCTGAAGTCACACCCGTTGAGCTGAAATTGCGGCAACCTGTCCGAATGGCTGGGCTGCCGGCAATCAACCATATCACGGCCATATTTGTACGCATTGAGACCCGCCAGGGACAAAATGCCTGGGGCTGCACGATTGCCAATCCAGATCTGACTGGCGAGAAGCCGGAGGATGTCATCCGGGCTTGTCGAGAGTGTGCGATTCTTGTCCCTGACTTGCATCCTATGAACATCGAATATTCTTTGGATGAACTGGCTGCACGAGTAAAAACCACACCATCAGCTATGTGCGCCTTCGACCTGGCATATCATGACTTGTTGAGCCTGGCAGCTGGAATGCCACTATACCGCATCCTGGGAGGATACCGCAACCGTATCCAAACTTCAGTAACTATCCCGATCGCGCCGGTCAATGAGAATGTAAAGACAGCCTGCGAACGCGCCAATCAAGGATTTCGAATGTTAAAGATAAAAGGGGGGCTAAATCCCGAAGAAGATGTCCTACGTGTCCAAGCGATCCACAGGGCACTGCCCAATCATATCCTTCGTCTGGACGCTGACGGTGGATATTCTGTCCAACAGGCGTTGGATGTCGCCCGTGCTCTGGAGAACGCGCTCGAGATGCTGGAACAGCCCACGCCCGCTGATGATCTGGACGGACTGCGCCGGGTGAAAGAGATCAGCCCTATACCCATCCTGGCCGATCAGAGCCTGAAAGGACCTGCGTCAGCGCTCAAGCTTGTAGCAAACCGAATAGTCGATGGGTTGAGCATCAAATTGGTGACCAGTGGGGGATTACGCAATGCCCGCCAGATAGACGCTATCGCCCGCGCCGCCAAAATGACCACCATGATCAGTTGCTTTATCGAGCCTGCACTTCTCATTAGCGCAGGCCTCAGTCTGGCATTGAGCAGCCCCAACGTGGCATACGGCGACCTTGACGGTTATCTGGACTTGATCCATGACCCATCAAAAGCCGGCTTTAAACTGGAGGATGGCTGGCTTGTGGCCACTGATGTGCCCGGTTTGGGATACACAGTAGAGCTTGGATTGTGTTAATAGACAAGGGTATCAAGATGAGAATATATAATATGCCGAGAAGGTGAATTGACCTGCCAGCACTTCCTTCACTTGCTCGCTACTGCCTCGCGACTGGTTTGTACCCTGGCTTTCTAATTCCCGCTCATAGCAAAACCACAAGAATGCGGTTCGGAACAGCCCCTCGGTGGGCCGCAGAATCAAAAAGACGGTATTTACCAAACCGTCTTTTTGTTAGTCAATAGAGCTAGATATACATCAACTAAGAGAAACACACTTCTAAATGATGTAGCGCACCATCCCTTTTGAAAATATGCTGGCTATTTTCAACATCCAGGACATATCCTGGGATAGTTTGCTGGCCGCCATCACAGAAGGATATCTTGATACAATCCTCGCTCGATTTCTGTAGAATGACCGGCACCTGGCAAATGGTGTATCCCAGGGAGCCTGGCGGCAGGTCGAAGGTCTGAGGCTGCCCTGTGACATCTACCCAGGAGAAAGTCAAGGGGTTTGGAAGCAACTCATCCGCTTCCAACAGACACAAGTCGAAAACCAATCTTCCATCCTGGACGATCAGGCCGAGCTCAGCTTGGCGGCTTAAAATTTCCTCTTTCACAGCCCCGGTCATTCCAGGTTGTTTGGCACCCTGGCATTTTGGGGTATGCGAGTAGGGATCGGTAGGGAAAGCTCCAAAGACAGCGGGCGATTTCTGAAAGCCCAATCCCTTACGGATGTCCTTGTACGAAGCCATCAAAGCCTGTCCGGCTGGCTCATGGCGATATCGCAGGGCCGTTTCCTGAGCCGCTAGCAGGAGCTTGGATACCATGTGCCAATAGATGCTGCCCAGCCCTTCGTATGCGAAGAAGGTACCGGACCGTCCTGTAAACTCATTGTGGTGGAAAGTCTCCTCGAACAAATCGCGGATATCATCAGCTTCGTGCTGGACCAGGGCAAAAAATATCGGATTGTGTCCAAGAATCTCGAGTGCCCGATTGACATCGCGCAAGTTGCGGATTGTGCCACTGAAGTGATATACGCCATGCAAGTCCCGGGTAACCAGATTGCAATCTTGGGCTTCCACCAGGGCGGGGAAGAGTCGAATATACCGGACCTGTTCCGGCGACAGGTTGTTCTTTTCCAGGAAACCGGGCAGCTCACGATCCGGGTATAGGATGTAGCTATGCTGATCTGCTTGGTAAAGCGAGCTGTGTCGAAGGCTTTCCAGGAGCTCCAGCGACTCATCACCAGATAACATCCCGGATGACAGGATGGCGACCTGTCCTTCAAGCATTTCGTAAAGATGGGTGACAGTAGCGCGTTGGTTATCCAGGTGCAGGATGTTGTACGCATGGTACAGGTGATCGCTGCGCTGATTGGCTCGCAAGGAATGCTCGATATAGCGCTGGGCAAGGTCGAGAAAGGTTAGGATCTCTCCAGGGAGAAGTTGGGTCAACTCACCGGAAAACCCATGCTGATAGAAATGCCATCGATAGGTGCTGCCAGCCTGTCCCAGTTCGTCCTGCACGGCACGGCGCTGCTTGTCACTGAAAGAACCCTCAAGGAGATGTCGATACTGTTGCAATATTGCGCACACCTCGACGAAAAAGCCTCCCACTTCTTGGCTCACAGGAAAGTTATCCGCATCGCTTCCAGAGAACAGCTCGCGACAGAAGGCAATCATCCGTCGCATGTAACCCAGGGTAACCACTGAGAGCCCCTTGCCGACCAGGGCATTGTTGGCGTCGTTCCATTCCGGCCGCTGGGTGTTCATCCAGATGCCACCTTCCGGCACGAAGTTGGCCAGCTTGGCGAGCAGCAGAGTGAGCAGCTTCTCGGCCAGGGAGACCTGGAGCACCTGCCCATCAGGGCGAGTAACCAGTTTACCATCCGCGCCGCGTTCCTGCTGCCTGGTTTCGATTTGTCGTTCCAGCTCCCAGTCGAAATCAATTGTGCTATATGGATCCTTCAATAGCTCCGCATAGGGCTTGATCCGGTAAGGGACATGTGCGTAGCTGAACAGCGGCCTGTTCAAGGATTCTTGCAGCCTGTTGGGGTGCACCTGGTGGCTGACCTCCATCAGCTTTTGCAGGTAAATGACCTGGTGATCACTCCAGTAGCCGATGTTGGACCAGGGATTGCTCGGCTCGGGCACTTCCCAGTCGAGACCCTGGTAAGTGATCCGGTAGGGATTATAGCCATCCACCGTGGTGGCATTCAGGAAGGTGCTGATCATATTTTCGACGAACTCAGGATAGGAATAGGCCAGCGCTTCCCAGTTCTGGAAGATATCCCGCCAATTCCCTTCGTAGTCGAGCTTCAAGGAGCCATCCGGTTTTTTTAGGTTTATAGCGAAGCGATTCCAGGGTCTGCTGGGGTCGCCGTGCCGGCGGCTGAAGGTGAGGGGCATATAGGCAAAGCATAATCTCAAAAGATCTACCGCACCGTCAGATTCTGCTCGGGCCTGAAGTTCAGAAATTTGCAGCCGATCCGGTAATGTGGCGAAGAAATCGGCATGTGCCTGCACTACGGTTCGGTCATGAACGAACACGTATTCTACAAATTCCGATTTTCGGATCCAATACTGATCGGCGGAAGTACCGCCGCGCATTACATTGAACATTACATTGGCATAATGGTGGGCAGTGGCTGGAAAATCGTTGGAGAGCTGCATTCCATCGGCGCCGGCGATGATCCTTTCCAGTACTACATAACCTTTAGCAATGTCCTCCTCCAGTTCCTGGTTTAAGGAACTGCGGTCTGCCTTTAGCGCCTCGATCTTATGGATCACCGCAGCATTATCCTGGCTGACATCAGCCAGCAGGTGCCAGGAGCATTCCGCTCCGGGCGCTAGCTTAATGGTGGCATGCACAAAGTAAGCACCGCGCCTGCCACGGACATCCGTCTCTGTAGTCACACCCATTCCTCGGCGGAAAGGGTCCAGCTGGACAGATGAGAGCAGGATATCGGGATTTTCAAAGCCAAGCTGTGCCACCGTAGTGGCCAGAAGCGACTCGCTGGGCTCGGCCAGGTCGGTCAGGGTCGAGCTCAGTGTAAAGATGGCCAATCCGGTTTCCACATCCAGCTCACTGCGTTTGTAGGCGTCCAGCAGAGTGCTGAAAGTATTCTGGGTCACCATAACCACATTGGCAGGCAAAATATTTTGTATGCCATCCAGGAGTTCCACCTGGCAGGCTGTATCTCCTGTGTTGATCAGCCAGGTAGTTTTGACAAAGCCGTATTTTTCACTCACCCGCCAGGCATACCGACAGATGATGCCCAGATCGAGATTGTGTTCCTCAAACACCACCGCCGTGCTGCCGATATTTTTGTAGATGCTACATTCCAGGTGATAGCTGTCCCGGTTGCGCTCAGAAAATGGCTCCCACAGGCTGATCTTTTGAGCGCGATTTACCAGCAAAATCGTCTTACTCCCAGTATTTTCATAATTCTCTGTGATCTTATCGACAGTGTAGTAGGGGAATAAAGATTGTTCTGCACTGATACGCCCGGCAGAAATCCCTCCCGTTGAAGCGATAAACAGCCAATGATCGGAGCTGCTCACGATGCTCATAAAAAATGGTTCCATCGCATCATAATGCCGGATCTGGTAATACTGCTCGCCAAGCAGATTGACATACTGGCCGGTTACTTGATTGGCTGCTTTCTTTTGCCGCGTATCTCCAATGCAAATAGTGGATTGATGCCCATTCATTAGGTTGATTTCCTCATCATGAAAGAACTGGTAACAGAGCTGATGTTTTAGGGTGATTGTTGATAGACCCGCACGTAATCCACCAAAAGTTGCGCCGGGAAGACTGTATCCAGGCCGACCGGACCGGGCAACTGTCCGCCCACTGCCAGGTTCAGCAAGATGAAGAACGGGTGATCAAAAACCCATTTGCGATCGCCGACATCGTCGCGCGTGACGGTGTGGTATTTAACTCCATCGTAAAACCAGTCGATCTGATCAGGGCCCCACTCGATAGCATAGGTGTGGAAATCGTCGGCAATATTGTAAGTCTGCCGGTTCCATTGGCTGATGCCCAGGGCGCCTGAATAGCCGGGGCCGTGCGCCGTCCCCATGATCAGGTCGGGCTCCCTACCGATATATTCCATAATATCGATTTCGCCGCAATCCGGCCAGTTGCCGCCGTTAAAATCGTTGCCAAGCATCCAGAATGCCGGCCATAAGCCAGCCCCGGACGGCACCTTCAGGCGGGCTTCTATCCGTCCATACTGGAATTCCTTCAGCCCCTGGGTTTTCAGCCGGGCGGAAGTGTAGTACGAATCCTCGAATTTTTCCTGCCGCGCCTCAATCACCAGCATGCCGTTTTCCAGACGGGCATTTTCCGGGCGAGAGGTATAATTTTGAGCTTCGCCATTGCCCCACCCCCAGCCGCCCAGGTCGTAGGTCCAGCTGGCAGGATCGATTTTGTCTCCCTCAAATTCGTCATGCCAGGCGAGGGTCCAACCGGCTGGCGCGGCGATCGGGGTGGGAGTTGCCTGGGCAGAGGTTGAGCTACAGGCTG
>Ga0105098_10000964_pt1 | contig 10287 bp, 18 predicted proteins | sample PPLLak21cMay2015_FD_79137 | JGI IMG/M metagenome (GOLD analysis project Ga0105098, IMG submission 79137) | Freshwater sediment microbial communities from Prairie Pothole Lake near Jamestown, North Dakota, USA - PPLs Lake P7 Core (1) Depth... | ecosystem: Environmental > Aquatic > Freshwater >... | reverse complement strand
TGACGAGGCAACGCGGCCTGTGGCCGCCGAGCGCGGCGTGACCCGACTTCTCGACCCCCGGAAGCGCGGCTCGGTAGACGCAAGTCCCGGGCCGCGTTTCGTTTGTTGCGTTCGTTTGCCGCTCGTTAGCCGATCTGTATGCGTTTCGGCAACCAAGAGCCACCTCGTACGCGAAACTCGACGCCCGTCATCGATTTGCGGATACGGGATGGGCACGTACGCGCCGTCGACATGGCCGGATAAGCGGTACGAATCCGCCACACTTGTGAACAAGTGTCGGTCGTTCTATCCAAGGGTCGACGTTTCATCACGGCGTGAAAGCGGAAGTTTAGGTTCCACTTTCTGCACCTTGCGTGGACAGCGCACGGGCTTAGCCGTGCCTGCCCGATGGCGGAATGCGTTTGCTACACCAAGGGTTGCGCCGCACCGAGCCGTGCCTCGCGGCCTTTCTGTCGATGCCCCTGTGAGTGGTTGGCCTCCGACAGCCGCAGACTCACCCCTCCGCGCCCGGATCATATGCGCGGCGGTAGCCCAATCGCCAAAGCATCCGGGCGAGCTCGGCGCTGGCCGACGCGACCTCTGCCTCGGGCTTGTCTGGCCAGATCGCGTGCATCGCCTCGTGGACCCAAGTGTCCAGCGCGTCCTCCTCGTCCTGCCATGTGGCGACCCGGATCACTCGCTTGACCGTGCCGTCGCGGCCACGCGTGATCTCGCATTGGCCGCAATCCCCCAGGTTGCCGCTCTCGCGCAGCGTGAACCAATGCTTCCCCAGCCTCACCCTCATTGGGCGTCGAGGATGTCCCATGCGAGCCTCGGCTGGCCGTGCTGCGTCCCGCTGCCCTTGGCGTTTTCGGCGACCTCGAACTGCACGTGGAGCCTGATCCACTTGGCCCGCAGGGGCGTAGGCCCGGTCGAGCCCATCTTCTCCACCGCCCAGCCCCCGTGCCCGTTCCCCCAATCGTCCTTGTACGTGCCGCAGCGGACGAAGTCACAGTGGCGCTGCCGGATCTCGTAGACCCCGTTCCTGGTCTCCAGGTACTCGCGGGCGATCCCGACCACGTTCGACTGGTGGTTGTGCCCGACCGCGATCACGTCGCAGCCCTCGACGAAGCTGAACATCCGGCGGGAGTCGAGCACGCCCATCGACATCGGCGCCCCGCCGCCCGAGCCGTGGTAGTAGCGCATCGTCCAGGCAAGGCAGGCGTTGTTGTTGAACCGCACGCGGAACTTCATGTACCCGCCGTACCCGCCCGCGCCCATCTGCGAGCGCTTGTTGAGCATCTTCACGGCGCGCACGAGGTGCGTCGTCGGGCAGGACTCGTGATGGGCAAGCCACGCTGACTCGTGATTGCCCTGGCCCACGAAGGCCCAGTTCTGCGCGTAGGGCGCGTAGAACTCAGCAGCCTCCTCGATGACCCGGTCAAAGTAGGCGGCGGCGAGCTGCCCGCTCCTGAGCTGGCCCTTCGACTGCCGGCGGTCGGCCTTGCCCTGCATCAGGTCGAGGCAATCGCCCAGGTCCATGATGATCGCATTGCGCTTCAGCGCCTCGTCGAGGTGCTTCTTCTCGAGGTCGCGGCGGCACTTGGCGTTGTCGTGGTGGGCGTCGGAGCGGATCAGGAACCACTGCTCCCAGCCGCGCGGCTTGCCCGCCGTCACGTCCACGACGTGGACGTTCTTCCCGTGGTGCGTGACCGTGAAAGAAGGCTCCCTCGTCTTGCCCACGCGTGCCTTGTACCAAACGCATTGCAGGAATCCGCAAAGATCTTTCCGGATTCCCCCTTGACAGGGCGATATACGCTTGGGCATACTGCCGCCCGCCGTCGTGGTGCGGTGCCAGGATGGCCTGACCTTACGAGGAGAATCGCATGGAAGCGAAGAACACCCAGCCCTCCGCGAGGGCAACCGACCCCGGTACCAGCCACGCTGCCGCCGCCTCGATGCGCGAGGAGAGCAAGGGCTTGCGCGCTGAGCTCTTGGCCGTCTACCAAGGCCGACCCACCGGGCTGACGATGGACGAGGCGGCCGAGCTTGCGGGCATCCCGACCTGGGCGGCATCGAAGCGCATCTCGGAGCTGCGCGCCGCCGGCATGATCGTTGACACCGGGCTGACGCGCCCGGGCAGGAGCGGGAGGCTGCAGGCCGTCTGCCGCTGCCCCGCCCCGTCCCCCATCCCCGACAGCCTGTTCAATGCGCCCAAGGCGCAGGCGAGGTACTGGTGATCCACGTACGCGAAACCATCGTCCGCATGACCGTTGACCTCGTGCCCCCGGGCGCGCAGTCGTGGGTCGGCGAGCACGCCGTCGAGGTCGCCGTGCGCTGCCGCTGGCAATGGCAGCAGGCGCGGCTGGCGCTCCTTGACTGGGAGCCGTTCCTGCTGCGCCAGGACGGCGTGGACGTCGTGCCGGGTGCGGTCCCCGACGGGATGCCCGCGCAGCAGATCGTGAACGCCGTCTACTCTCGCGCCATGCGCGAGCTGCTTGAGGCCGAACCCCCGGAGATTGAGCGGCCATGCGCTACCTGAGCGTCTGCAGCGGCATCGAGGCCGCGAGCGTTGCGTGGCACCATCTCGGCTGGAAGCCTGTCGGCTTCAGCGAGATCGAGCCGTTCCCTGCTGCGGTGCTCGCGCACCGCTTCCCGCACGTCCCCAACTACGGGGACATGACCAAGTTTGAGGAGTGGCCCATTGAGCCAGGAACAGTTGACCTTCTGGTCGGAGGAACGCCATGCCAGTCCTATTCAGTCGCGGGGCTTCGGCAAGGACTCGCAGATCCGCGAGGGAGTCTCATGCTCACCTACCTTGCGATTGCTGCTCGGCTCAAGCCTCGATGGGTTGTCTGGGAGAACGTACCCGGGGTCTTGTCATCGAACGGAGGACGGGATTTTGGCACCTTCCTCGGGGCGCTGGGCGAACTCGGGTATGGGATCGCCTACCGAGTTCTGGACGCTCAATACGTGCGAGTGGGGGGATGGCCCCGAGCCGTCCCGCAGCGCCGGCGACGTGTCTTCGTTGTCGGATGTCTTGGAGACGGGGCCGCTGCCGGCGAGGTTCTCGCTCTCCGCGAAGGCCTGCAGCGGCATCTTGAGGCGCAGTCAAAGAAGGGCAAAAGTTCTACCACCGATGCTGAAGGCGGCGCTCGAGGCGGTTGCTGGTGGGACGGAAGCGACTGCGCCGGGACGCTGACGAAGCAGAACGCCAACGGCGCGCAGCGGATGCCCGACAAGGACAACTTCGGGGCGGTCTTGCAGCCCACCGCCGGGACGCTCGGCAACCGTGGCCTGCGGTCGCACACGGAGATAGATGGTCATGGGGCGTACATCCCGGTCGCACAGCCCGTCCCTTTTACCAAGGCCAAGCGGGCGCAGTCCGTGACCGATGACGAAACTTGGGTGCAGGGCCAGGTCAACCCGACGCTCTCGCTGTTTGACCAAGGCGACACGCGGGCGACCACGGTGGCGGTGGCCCACGCCTTCTACAGCACGGACGGGACCCACGGAGTCAACCAACATCCCGAGGTGTCCCCCGCCGTGAAGGTGGGAAGCGGGCTCGGCATTCCTTCGCCGCCAGCGGTGGCCCATTCACTCCGCGCCGATGGCTTCGACGCAAGCGAGGACGGCACCGGGCGCGGGACTCCGCTTGTGCCCCAGGCCATGACCGTGCGCCGATTGTCGGCGCGTGAGTGCGAGAGACTTCAGGCATTTCCCGACGACTGGACGCTGATCCCGTGGCGCGGCAAGCCCGCCGAGCAATGCCCGGACGGCCCCCGATACAAGGCGCTCGGTAACAGCATGGCCTGCAACTGCATGGCCTGGATCGGGGAGAAGATCGCAAAGTGGGAGGCCGACCATGCGTGACCTGGGAACCCTCGCCATCAGCCTGCGCGTCGGGGAGAGCGCGGGCATCCACGCCCCGGACGGAACCCTCCTCGCCGTCGTCACCCCCAACGACCAGATGAGCGGCAACATCAAGCTCATCTTCAAGGCACCAAAGGACGTCCGCATCGTGCGGAGCAAGGAGAACCCGTGGACGAAGCGCTGACCCTGCTCGTGGCCCGCCTGCGCGCGCGCCTGCGTACCCTGCAGCTCGAGGGGCTCGCCCTTCGGCACGCGGCCGAGGGGATGCTCCCCGGCGCAGACCGAGAGACCCTGCTGCGATTCCTGACCGCCCTCGACGAGGAGATCCCATGAGCGACCCCCTGATGCTGACCGCCATTCGCGTGCGCGCTTCCATGCGCGACTGCCGCAACCACGCCGCGCGCCTGCTCTCAGAGAAGACCGAGGACAAGGCGCTCGTCGGGGTGCTCCTCGAGGCCGCCAGCGCGATGGAGTGGGCGCTCGCCGCGATCCCCAGCGCCGGCGCCGCCGAGGTCGCGCGCGAGCTCTACAAAGGCGAAGGGTGAGACCATGCCGCGGAGGAAGGCGAGCGAGGAAGAGGTGGACGTCGTGGAGCGCGTCCAGATGCTCGACAGGCCCGACCCCCTGCACCGCGAGCTCGTCGAGCACGTCGTGTACCTGCGCGAGCAGATGGCCCACATGACCCGCGACCTCAACCGCTGCCGCCAGGAGCGACTCCTTGCACTCAATCACAAGCTCCGCACCGATTGAGTTCACGGTCCCCGGGGACGCCGCCCCGCAGGGCAGCAAGCGCGCCGTGCGGCTCCGCAACGGGCGCACCGTGCTGCTCGAGTCGTCCAAGCGCCTCAAGCCCTGGCGCGCGCTGGTCAGCCTCGCCGCCGCCGAGGCATGGCAGGGGCCGCCGTGCGCGGGCGCGGTCGCCATCGGCCTCGCGTTCGTCTTCGTGCGCCCCAAGAGCCACCTGACCACGAAGGGCGCGCTGCGCGCCGGGGCGCCCTCCCACCCGGGCAAGCCCGACATCGACAAGCTCTGCCGAGGCGTCTTGGACGGCCTGACGGGCATCGTCTACGGGGATGACGCCCAGGTCGTGGCCCTCGTGGCGACCAAGGAATACGGGGAAACGGCCCACACCCGGATCAAGGCGACCCCCTTGACGGCGTGATGCGCGGGCGTATACTGCGCCCAGCCCCGCTGGTTGCGGGGTACGGGCGCGGCGACCCGCGCAGCACGAGAGGAGAACCACATGACGGCATTGGCACGCTTGGACGACGAGAAGCGCGAGCTGCTCGCGCGCACGCTCTGCAACGGGGCGACCCGCGACGAGCTCGACCTGTTCTTCAACATCTGCGAGCGCACCGGGCTCGACCCGTTCGCGCGGCAGATCTACGCGGTCAAGCGCTGGGACGGCCGCGCCCGCCGGGAGGTCATGCAGACGCAGCTCTCCATCGACGGGTTCCGCCTGATCGCGCAGCGCAGCGGCGAGTACGCAGGGCAGACGGCAGTCGCCTACTGCGGCACGGACGGCCGCTGGACCGACGTCTGGCTGCACGACGAGCCGCCGGCGGCTGCCCGCGTGGGCGTGTACCGAAAGGGATTCGTCGAGGCCGTCACGGCCATCGCCCTGTTCCGCGAGTACGCGCAGCGCAACAAGGAGGGCGGCTTGACGGCGATGTGGTCGCGGATGCCCAGCGTGATGATCGCCAAGTGCGCCGAGGCGCTCGCGCTCCGCAAGGCATTCCCCGCCGAGTTGTCGGGGCTGTACACCGCCGAGGAGATGGCGCAGGCCGACAACCCGCCGGCCGCCGCGCCCATCGCCGCATTGCCCGCCCCGGAGGCCGTGGAAGCCACCACGATCCCCCAGGACGCGCCCGTGGCCGCTGACGCCCCGAAGCCCGTCCGCAAGCGCAAGGCCGCACCGGAGGCATCTGCGCCCGCCCCGGCCCCCGCGCCAAAGCCCGCCGAGCAGGGTGAGCCGTCCGATGTATACCCCGACGAGTACGAGGGCAACTTCGCCGTCGTGCGGGTCGTGCGCCGCAAGGATCGGCCCATCGCCATCGCGGTTGCAGGGGAGCACGGCGACGCCTGGCTCGCCACCACGGTCGCGGAATACGGGCAGCTCGCGGACAAGTCGGCCGAGATGCGGCTTGACATCGCCCGCGTCGGCAACGTGCTCACGATCATGCGCGTCCTGTCCACGGTCGAGCGCAAGCCAGCGCCCGCCCCGGTCATCGATGACCTGTCCATGCCCTTCTAATCCATACCAGGAGAATCACGTAATGGCTTACTTCCTCGTTGTTGGCCGTCCGAATGACGGCTCAAACGGACTGGGTTCGGTCACCGCGTTCAACATGGAGCGCGTGCAGGGGCTGTTCCTGCAAGTCGGCGAAAGTGCCATATCTGTCACCGTGAACGACGTGATGGAACCGGAAGAACTCCCGGAGTACTTGCTGGTTGAGCGGTACCTCACCTGCCACGAAAGCACCGTGCTCATTGAAATGCGGTCACTGGCCGCCCGCATGGTAGTGCAAGCCAATGAGCGAAACAAGAAGGAGGCCGACCGATGAGCCTGTACGCCATCCAAAACGAGATCAGCGACATCATCGACGCCCTGCTCGAGGGCGGGCAGACGGAGGCCGACGCGAACGCGGCGCTCGAGGAGCACCTCGCCGGCCTTGACGCGGCGCTCGAGGACAAGGCCGAGGGCTACGCCAGCGTCATCCAGGAGCTCGCGCTCCGCGCCAAGGCACGCAAGGACGAGGCCGCACGCATCCGCGCCCTGGCCGAGGCCGACGAGGCCGTGGCCGACCGCCTCAAGAAGCGGCTCAAGGAGGCGATGGAATCGACGGGCAAGACCAAGATCGACGGCCTGAAGTTCAAGCTGTCGGTGGCCGCCAACGGCGGGAAGCAGCCGCTCGTCATTGAGGCCCCGGTCGATGACCTGCCCGCCGAGTTCAAGGTCGTGCGCCACGAGCCGAACAAGGACGCGATCCGCGCCGCGCTTGAGGCAGGGCAGGCCGTCCCCGGCTGCACCCTCCTCCCGCGCGGCACCAGCCTGCGGATCAAGTAGCGTCAGGACTCTCCTCGCCCCCGGTCGGCTCCGCAGGACGCGGATCGGCCGGGGGCTTTGCGTTGAAGGGCACCAAACGGTTCAGGGCGTCACGGCGGCGCTGGCACCCCCCGCACGGCTTGATGCCCACCGCCTTGGTCCCGCGCTCGATCAAGTCCCCAAGGCCGCGCAGGGGGGCAGGCTTGCCCCCAGACGCGTCCGGGGCCGCCGGGGGCTCCGTGGGCCGTCCCTGCGGGGGAAGCGCCCTAAGGGCCGTCCCGCGCCCGTAGACGGGCGGCTCGCGCAGGTTCCCTTCCCGGCTCGTGCGGCTCGGGCAGGAGGCGCACCCGGCCACGTCGAGGCCTTGGCGGCAATGGGCGCCCTTCCCCGCCACGTACCACAAGCGGCAGTCCACGATGGGGAGCTCAATCCGCCCGAGCTTGACCGTGCCGAGGCTCATAGCACCTGGATGGGGGTGGCGAGGGTCTCGCAGTAGCGGTCGGCCTGCTGGAAGACGTCAATGCACTCCCCGGCGTAGAAGGGGTCTTCGCAGCCGAGCACCTCGTAGACGAAGGGGTACGAACGGCAGTTGATCTGGGAGATCGACGGCAGGCCGCCGAGGCCGCCGCCGCACAAGGACTGCCAGCCCTCGAGCACGGTCACGCCCTCGACCACCACGTCAAGCAGCGGGTAGCCCATCACGGCATCGCACTTCGGGACGGTCAGGGTCGGGTTGCCTGCCGTGCAGATGGTCGTGTCGCAGTACTCCTGCTCGACCTGGCGCATCTCGTAGCGGGCGCCGCAGGCGTATTCCGCAGGCGACAGGCAGTGCAGGGCGTAGCCCTCATCGTCGTCGCCCGTGGCGCTGATGGCGAGGTTGATGACGTCCGTGGATAAGCCCACGCAGTTGCCCGCCACGGAGTAGGTCGAGATCAGGGTCTGCGAGGCGCAGACGTAGTGCTTCTTCGACCGCCCCCGGAAGATGGCCTTGAACTTGGTCGCGCTGATGATCTCGCATCGGTCGAAGACGAGCTCGTCGCCCTCGGCGCGGAACGCCGGCCGCGTCCCCGGCGGGTCTTCGGGGCACTCGTCGCAGGTCTGCCGCACGCCGAACCAGAAGCAGTCCCCCCACTCCTCGTCGGCCTCGGCCGACAGGAAGGGCGTGTTCACGGCCAAGGCGTTGATCGCGTCGGCGATGTGCTTGGCGTTGCCGCTGAAGACGAAGACGCTCGGGTCGCCGAACAGCCCGCCCGGGCAGAGCGAGATGCGGATGCCCGTGTCGGGAGCGCCCCAGACCGTCCCCGCGTTCCACGGCGTCACAATGCTCCCGCCCGAGAACAGCGCCTCAAGCTCCGCGAGCGCGTCCGGGTCGTCGGGGTCCACGGCCGTCGCGCAGAAGTCGTAGGTCACGGTCAGGACGTCCTGCTCAAACCACGTGAAGTCGTCGTTCTCGTCGAGGCAGGGGTTGACCGCGTAGCAGGTCCGCACGCTCCACGTGGCCGCCGGGTCGTCGCACGTGATGGGCGGGTCGCTCGGAGGGTTGCAGTTGTCGATCCCGCAGCAGGGGTCGCACGGAAAGCACTCGGCGCAGTCGAGCGTGACCGTCTGCGAGTAGGTGCGCTGGCCCGTGCAGGAGCTGATGGGATCGGTGGGGATGCAGTAGCCGATCTCCTGGCTCGCCTTCACGGTCGACTGGTAATGGTCGATGGGCGGGCAGTTGTCGCAACGCTGGTCCCAGTTGGCCCCAAAGGTCGCGTAGCAGTAGGTCAGGTTCGACCGCACCGTCACGGGCTTGGACGGCACCGTGCCCCATTGGTCGGCGAGGTCGTAGGGCTCGAAGACGTAGGCGAAGCAGGCGTTCCCCACGAGCGGATCCTCGTAGGCCGCCTCCGTCAGGCAGTTGTCGGGCGGGTCGATGATGACCGGGTCGCAGCAGCCTTCCTTGGCCGGGTTGACGGTGCGCGTCCCTGCGTACGTGCCCTGGTTCCAGACGCCGCCCCCCGTGGGGCAGACGCCGCCCGGGTTGGCGATGACCGCCGTCATCACGTACGTGCAGCACCCCAGCGTCATCTTGATGCAAAGCCCGGGCGTGAGGACAATGGGGACCACCAGCCCCTGCGCGACCGCGTAGGACGGGCACCACTTCACGTCCACGCTGTCGGCGCAGTCGAGCGGGCAGCACGGGTCTGGGCAGACCGAGAAGACGTAATACTCAGCCGGGTAGATCGGCGGCTCGGTCGGGCAGCAGCACTGGTATGCCGGGATCGCGCTCACGCCACGATCACGAGGCAGAGCAGGAAGACGAGCCTCAGCACTTGATCCAGCCCTTCTTGCAGGCGACGAACGTGAGCGCCGCGCCGGCGACGAAGCAGAGGACCGACCACCAGAGGGTTCCGAGGGCGTCAGCGAGAATCGGGCTCATGTGCTTTCCTTGTCTTTGCGGCGTTCCTTGGCGCGGCGGAAGGCCGCGTCGAACTCCGGGTCTTGCCGCAGCGCGGCGATGAACTCCCGGTCGCCTTCCGGCCGGGATGGGTCGAGCATACTGACGGCGAGGTCGGCCCTGCTTTGGGTCTTGCGAGGTATCCAGCCCAAAGCGGCCCGAATACCGCTTCCCAGACCTGTCTGCCACAGGACAACCACGAGGCAGACCGCGCAAATGGCCCCAGCGACCCAGATGAGCATGGAAACCCACGGGGGGGTTCGGTCGACCGTCCCGGGGAGGTCTTCGTGGATGTGCGCCGCGAGCTCGTCGATCTTCCTGGCATGGGTCACCGTCACCTTGTCTCCCGTGGCCGTGCCGTGCTCCACGAGGAGCGTGGCCTCGGCCCGGATGTCGTTGGCGCTGGCGGCGATGCGCGCCGTGGGGCTGCAGCCCGCCAGGATGCCCCAGGAGGCGACCGCGACGAGCAGGCGGGTCACCGCCGCTCCAGCCGCGCCGTGCGCTCCTCGAGGCCGCGTACCCGCTCCCCGAGAATCCTGATCTGGGCGTTCCCCTCCGTGGCTGCGTCCCTGATCTGCCCGAGCTCCTTTGCCATCACGTCGAGGCTGCGGGACTGTTGCTCGTCCCGCTCGGTGCGTTGCCCTGCGTAGATCAGGGCGCCGACGAGGGCGATGAGGGCGACCCCGAACTGCGCCACTTTGAGCCACCGCTCCATGCTCATAGCCTGATGCTCCGTCATGGGTCAATACTCCGAGATGATCACCACCAGCCCGGTGCCGCCTGCGCCGCCGGCGCCCGTAGCCACCGTTGCAGCTCCAGAGCCGCCGCCGCCGCTGCCATAGATGCCAGCGCCGCCAGCAAGGCTCGTCCCCGCGAGCGACGGGCTGCCGCCGCCGCCCGAACCGTAGATGCCCACCGCGGTTCCCGCTCCCGCCGTGGCGCCGCTGCC
>Ga0105098_10000961_pt1 | contig 10300 bp, 4 predicted proteins | sample PPLLak21cMay2015_FD_79137 | JGI IMG/M metagenome (GOLD analysis project Ga0105098, IMG submission 79137) | Freshwater sediment microbial communities from Prairie Pothole Lake near Jamestown, North Dakota, USA - PPLs Lake P7 Core (1) Depth... | ecosystem: Environmental > Aquatic > Freshwater >... | reverse complement strand
TCCCAGACCCCGATTCCCGATGACATAGGTCTCGATATGCCCATTCTGTGTTCACGCTCCTTGTGCCCCATTATAACAGAAGGAATCACGGTGAAAGTGCATCCATGAGGCACGGCAACTGTGCGCCCCTACGTGGTCATGGCAGGTGGATCAAGTCCACCTCGGGCGGACGGATCCAACGCAATCTCCATCTTCTAATCCAAGGTGGATCTACGGCGGCGGGTTTCGCTTCGCTCTACCCGCGCTAAGATGGTTTCCAAGCGGGTTCGAAACCCGCCTCTACTCAAGTCGCCCAACGGGGCGTGCAGAGGGGCGCAGCCCCTCTGCGTTTCTTTTCATCCCCCAAGACTGGGGGACAAAGGGGGTTGAAACGAGGTCGTAGCGACACTCAATGCTCCGCGGCCACGACGAAGCGTGGCACTCCGAAGGCCGTTCTGGAGTCCCGCTTCCGCGGGAATGACAGAAGATATGCTAACATACTCTTCTGCAGACACCGCGAATGTGATCACTCTGGAGGGGAGGCATCACCATGACGCCAAATGAAGAGTCGAAGCAGCATTCGGGAAAGCCGCGCATCCTAGTGGTGGGAGGAGTAGCGGGGGGAGCGTCCTGCGCCGCGCGCGCCCGCCGCCTCTCGGAAGACGCCGAGATCATGATCTTCGAGCGCGGGCCCTACGTCTCCTTCGCCAACTGCGGACTGCCGTACTTTGTGGGCGACGTTATCACCGATGAGAGGAGCCTGCTGGTCGCCACGCCGGAATTGTTCAAGAGACGTTTCAACATCGAGGTCCGCCTTCAGAGCGAAGTGCGCGCCATTGACCGGGCCAAACAGGAAATCGAGGTCAAGAACACGACGACGGGCGAGACCTACCGCGAGAGGTACGACGCGCTCGTGCTGGCCCCCGGATCGGCCCCCATCCGCCCCCCGCTGCCCGGCATCGACCTCCCCGGCATTTTCACACTGCGGACGATCCCGGACAGCCGCCAGATGAAGCAGTGGATCACGGAGCGGAAAGTGGAAAGGGCCGTGATTGTGGGCGGCGGGTTCATCGGCCTGGAAACCACCGAGAACCTGGTGAGGCGGGGCATCTCGGTCACCATTGTCGAGATGCTCCCGCAGGTGATGCCGCCCATCGACCCGGAGATGGCCGTCCCCGTCCAGGATCACCTGGCCGCGAATGGCGTTTCCCTGCATCTGTCCGATGGAGTGGCCAAGTTCGAACAGAACCCGGATGGGCACACCATCTCGGTCATCACCAAATCCGGCGCCGCCTTCAGTTGCGAGATGGTGCTGCTGGCCATAGGCGTCCGCCCCGAGACCACGCTGGCCAAGGAGGCCGGACTGGAACTCGGGCAATTGGGCGGCATCCGCACCAACGACCACATGCGCACCAGCGACGAGCACATCTGGGCTGTGGGCGATGCCGTCGAGGTGCGCGATTTCGTGACCGGCGACTGGAGCCTCATTCCGCTGGCAGGGCCCGCCAATCGGCAAGGGCGGATTGCCGCCGACGTCATCCTCGGCCGCGACGCCCGGTTCCGCGGCGTTCAAGGCACTGCCGTCTGCCGGGTATTCGACATCACTGTCGCCGCCACCGGCGCCAGCGAGAAGACCCTGCAGCGCCGGGGGATCGGCGGCCAGCCGGCGCAGTACGAGAAGATATACCTCCACCCCGGCCACCACGCCAACTACTATCCCGGCGCCAAGCCCATCACCATGAAGCTGATCTTTTCAACGAAGGACGGCCGGATACTCGGTGCTCAGGCTGTCGGCGAAGAGGGCGTCGAGAAGCGGATAGACGCCATCGCCATGGCTTTGCAGAGGAACTCCACGGTGTTCGACCTGGAGGAGGCAGAGCTGTGCTACGCTCCGCAGTTCGGCACTGCCAAAGACCCGGTCAATGTGGCGGGCATGATCGCCGCCAACTCCATGCGGGGCGATTCACCGGTGGCTCACTGGAAGGACGCCGTTGGATCAAAGGCCTTCATTCTGGACGTCCGGGAGCCCGGCGAGTTCAAGATGGGGCACCTGGAGGGAGCGGTCAACATCCCGCTCAACTCGCTTCGCGTCAGAATGCACGAACTGCCGCGCGACCGCGAAATCCTGACTTACTGCGCCGTGGGACAGAGGTCATACTACGCCGCCCGGGCACTGCGCCTGCACGGCTTCAACGCCCGGAACATCTCCGGAGGCTTCAGAAGCTACGGCGCGCAGAGGCAGGTCGAAGGACGGTAACCCCGTATCCATTGGTGAACCAGGTCACTGGCTTGAGCCCCGTGACCTCTTCACTCCAAGACGCCAAACGACAACTCCGAATGCAGAGACCACCACGACCCCCCTTGCCGACGAGCTCGTAACATCGGCTGTGGCCGAGCACCATCTTGTTGGCTAATACCACTCCAGAAGTACAACGTGTCAAGCACAATGCCGTGTTCGGTTACCAGGGATCGCATCCAGAGCCCAGCGCCTGCATGGCTTCAACGCCCGGAACATCTCCGGAGGCTTCAGGAGCTGCGGGGACCGTTGAAGAGCACGTTGGGGAATCAGAATCGTGCTCCTCCCAGGAGTGAGTGCGCAAGTCCAGCAAACCCGGGCCAAAGATATGAATTTGTAATGGAACGATGGCTCTCGGAGACACCGTCGTGACAACTCTACGGTAGTCTTCGTAAAAAGGGAGTCGGTTGACTACGCCCTTGAATACGTGGAGGTCAGACAGATGAAGAGAATGAAGAGATTGAGGCTGCCATTTCTAATCACCTTGGGCCTGATTCTGGCCTTGACAGGTGTGCTGTTGGGCCCGACAGGAGCACTGGCCGCTGCTCCCACTGTGATATCGGTGAACTCCAGTCAGGGCATCCAGGGACAGACGGAGAACGTGACAATTGCCGGCAACTACTTCAGCGGCGCCACCGCGGTGGACTTCGGCTCGGGCATCACCGTCAACAGCTTTGCGGTGACTCCGTACGGAGGAGCCGCCCAGGTGCAGGTCGGCACTGGAACCGGAACGACGAACTACCCGTTCCGCACTTTTTGGATGGACAGCCGCACGCAGACCATACTGCTCGCCGGCGAAATCGGGCAGCCAGGCGTGATCCAGGCGCTGAGACTGTACTGTTCAACAAGGCCGGGGCAGAACCTGTCCTACTTCTACATTCGGATGCAGCATACAGCCATGTCGTCATTCTCATCCTCGAGCTACATCAACAGCGGATGGACTACTGTTTTGACTGCCACCAACGTCAACGTGGCCACTTGGACGGTACCCGGGTGGGTGGAATTCCAGTTGACCACCCCCTTTGACTACAATGGGGTCAGCAATCTGCTCGTTGACTACTGCGTTGACAACAGCTACTACACTTCCGACGGATACTGCCGCATCACCTCGACGGCAGCATACAGAACAATAACGAACTACCACGATTTGAGCTCGGGCAACATGCTCAATGAATTGTCAGGCACTCTGCAGAGCTGGTACAACAACGCGGTTCTAGTTCTGCAAAACCAGGATACGATAGATGCCAACATCACCATAGATGGGGCGGCTACGCCGGGGTACAGAGACGTCTCGGTAACCACTCCTGAAGGTACTGGCACGAAGGTCAACGGCTTCGCAGTGGTGGCTACACCCACCATAACCTCAGTCAACCCGAGCCAGGCTAGTCAAGGACAAACGCTCAGCGCCACCATCACGGGAACCAATCTCCTTGGAGTGACGAATGTGGGCTTCGGTTCGGGATTAACCGTTAACAGCTTCACTGTAGACAACAGTACCCAGATAACGGCCAGCATCGCCGTCAGCGGTGCAGCCACGATAGGCACGAGGGACGTCACGGTGACGAACGCCGCAGGCACAGGGACACTGACCAGCAGCTTCACGGTTAACCAGGCACCACCCGTCGTAAGCTCGGTCAACCCGAGCCAGGGAGTGCAGGGCCAGACATTGGGTGTCACCATCTCCGGCAGCAACTTCACGGGGGCCAGCGCAGTGAGCTTCGGTGCAGACATTACCACCGACAACTTCACCGTGGATAGCGGCACACAGATCACGGCTAACATCACCATCGCTGGTTCCGCCGCAACAGGACTAAGGAGTGTTTCAGTGACCACCCCAGGGGGCACAGGGATCCGGACGAACGGCTTCACGGTACTGGCCATGCCTACCATAAGCTCAGTCAACCCAAACCAGGCTAGTCAAGGACAGTCCGTTAGCGTTACCATCACGGGCAGTAATCTCTCTGGAGTGACGGCTGTGGGCTTCGGCTCGGGGATAACCGTCAACAGCTTCACCGTGGACAACAGCACCCAGATAAGGGCCAGCGTCGCCGTCAGCATTTCTGCTACGATAGGCACCAGGGATATCTCGGTGACCAAGAGCGGAAGCATAGCGACCCTGACCAGCGGTTTCACGGTCAACCAGGCACCGCCCACCGCAAGCTCGGTCTACCCGAACCAGGGATTGCAGGGCCAGACCATCGACGTTACTATCTGGGGCAACTACTTCACCGACATCACTTCGGTGGACTTCGGCCAGGATATCACCACCAACAGCTTCAGCGCGGAGAGCGCCACAGTAGCCAGGGCCAACATCACCATTGGCGGTTCCGCTACACCAGGGCTCAGGGTTGTTTGGCTGACGACCCCCGGTGGCACGGCACCCCTGAACGGATTCACGGTCACTGCCGCAACCACGCCCACCGTGCCAAACATAAGCTCGGTCAGTCCTAGCCAGGCACTCCAAGGACAGACGCTCAGCGTCACTATCACTGGCACCAATCTCCTTGGAGTGACGACCGTGAGCTTCGGCTCGGGGATAACCGTCAACAACTTCACCCTGGATAGTGCCAATCAGATAACGGCCAGCATCGCCGTCAATGGTTCTGCTACGATCGGCACCAGGGATGTCTCGGTGGCGAAGGCGGCAGAGACAGCAACCCTGACAAGTGGCTTCACGGTGGCGGCCATGCCCGCTATAACCTCAGTCAGCCCAAACCAGGTGGTTCAAGGACAGACGCTCAGCGTCACTATCACGGGCACCAATCTCCTCGGAGTGACGACTGTGAGCTTCGGCTCGGGGATAACCGTGAACGACTTCACGGTGAACAGCCCAACGGAGATAGTGGCCAACATCACTATCGCAGCCGACGCCACCATCGGGACCAGTGACGTTTCGGTAAGCACCCCGACCTCCGTCGGCGGTATGGCTAGTGGCTTGGCCGTCGCCGCCGCTCCTCAGGCAAAGGCGGGGTCAACTGCAGTTCCGCTGTACTACTGGTTGCTGGCGCCGGGCGCGGCAGCGGCAGGGCTCCTGGTATTGGGCCTCGTGATCAGACATAAGAAGAAGCAGACGTCCAGCTGAAATCAGGACCGGCAGCGACTCTCCCAGCCACGTGAGTGAAAGAGAGGGGATCATCAGGCGGAACACCTGCCGATTCCCTCTCTTGTTTTCTTCCCCTCGCCCTGCACGCTGGGCTCTATGGATTGCAGGACTTCCAGCTCATTCAGACTGCTGCTGGCAGAAGGCTAAGCCCGCCCTGAGCCAAGAGGCAACACTCTCAAACGGGGTAGGCAGCGATGTGCCCCTGTCTTCGTTTTCGCCCCTGCCCCAGCAGCCCCAGGGTGGTCACAGGAAATGCGAGGCTTTAACCTTCAGAAATCCCACTTCTTCAGCGGCTCAAACCGTCCCTGGAAGAAGCGCAGGACCTTGGGCTCGTACGCCAGCTTCAGTCCGGTAATCCGGTCGCGCTTCCGGTACAGCGACGCTATCCCCTCTACAGCGTAGTCGATGTGGGAGTTGGTGTAGACCCGGCGCGGGATGGTGCAGCGGACCAATTCCAGCTTCGGCCGGTAGTTCCGGCCGGTCTGTGGGTCGCGGCCCTTGGAGACGTTGCCGCGCTCCATCGTCCTCACGCCGCACTCGATGTACATGGCCGCGGTCAACGCCTGCGCCGGATACTGCTCCTGGTCTATGTGCGGCAGGAACCGCTTGGCGTCGATGAACACGGCATGTGACCCGCAAGGGACTACGATCGGCACGCCGGCTTCCTGGAGCTTGCGGCCGAACTCCTGCGTCTGCGCGATCCGCATTTTGATGTAGTCATCGTCCAAAGAATCGATCAGGCCCCGGTGCAGGGCTTCGATGTCCTTGGAATCCAGGCCGCCGTTGGTGACATCGCCTTCCCAAATCCGCAGCATCCTCAGGAATGCCCGGTTCAGGTCGGGGCTGTTGCAGGCTATCAGTCCGCCCATGTTGACCAGAAAGTCCTTCTTGGCGCTGACGGTGCAGCCATCGCCGTAGCTGAGCAGCTCGCGCAGGATTTCTTTGACGGGCTTGTCGCTGTATTGCGGGTCCTTCCACTTGATCATGTACGCGTTCTCCACGCACCGGGTGGCGTCATACATGTTGGGGATGCCGTACTTGTGCAGCAGCTTGGACACGTCCTTGGCATTCTGCATCGAGATCGGCTGCCCGCCGGCCATGTTCACGCAGGTCTCGAAGCTGACGTAAGCCACATTCTGCGGTCCGACGCGCCGGATCTCGTTCTCCAGCTTCTTCAGGTCGATGTTGCCCTTCCAGGGGAACGGGTTGGTGGGGTCGAGAGCCTCGTCCACAATGACGTCCACGAACACCCCGCCGGCCATCTCCTGGTGCAGCTTGGTGGTGGTGAAGTACATGTTGCCGGGCACGATCTGTCCCGGCTTGATCATGCACTGCGACATGATGTGCTCCGCGGCCCGGCCCTGGTGAGTCGGAATGATGTAGTTGTAGCCCAGTATCTCCCGGAACTCATCGACCATCTTCAGGTAATGGCGGCTGCTGTACGGCGTGTCGCCGGTGTTGGTCATGCCCTCCCACTGGTAGCAGCTCATGGCCGAGGTCCCGCTGTCAGTCAGGAAGTCGAGATAGACGTCTTCCGACTTCAGCAGGAAGGTGTTGTATCCGGCCTCGACGATGGCTCTCTTGCGGTAGGCCTTGTCCACCGTCGTCACCGGCTCGAAGATAGCGATCTTGTAGGGCTCGTACATCCGCTTCTCGGAGCGCTCCACGCGCGGGAACGACACGAACAGTCGCTGCTTCAGCGGCTCAAACTGGGCTTCGTCCACAAATTCCGGATCGTTCTTCAGCGAAAGGCCGGTCAAGTCTTCCCGGTTCTTGTACACGGCGGCCACCACATCCGCGATCTCCCTCAGGTGATTGATGGTGTAGGCGCAGCGCGGCAGCTCGAACATCAGTGTCCGCGCGCCCTCGCCCTTCGCGTGATAATCCCACAGCCCTTCGATCTTGCCCCGCATGCCACCCTGGATGTACAGCGAAGCCGCCAGCACGAACTTGGGGGATTCCTCAGCCGGTATATGCGGCAGGAACTTCTTCACATCCAGCGCGATACCCCTAGTGCCTTTGTACACCGGCACGCCTTCAGCCTTGATCATGCCATAGAGTGCCCCGACCTGCTCCTGGTACCACTCCGTGTATTCCGTGTTCCGCATCTCTTCGACGCCGATGGCGAAGACCTCCATGGCCCGGCCCGACATGCCGCCGTAGGTGTGCAGGCCTTCGAAGACCACCACCTCGTTCCTCAACTTCGCAAAGCAGTCCTCATGGGTGCTGGCAATGAAACCGCCGACATCCGATCTGGCGTCCTGGCGGGCATCCATCAATACGATATCCGCCAGCCGAATGATCCTTTTGGCGATGTCCAGTATGCCTTGCTTCGGAGCCTCCACCTTCCTGATCCAGTAGGCGTTCTCCAGAACGTCAGAAATGTCTATGACCAGCGCCACGGAGCAGGCGCTGGCCAGCTCTTTTGCCGCCTCGAAGTTGGCCAACGACACCGGCTGTCCGTTCCAGCCATCGGGGCAGGTATCGATCTGGATGTAGGCGACTCCATCCTTGCCCAGCTTCTTCAGGAGCCGCCCCAGCTTCGCCAGATCGATGTTCCCGCCGAACTTCTGGGGCTGCCCGTATTTGGCCGCTTCCCTGACGCTGACGTCAACGCTCTTGCCCTTGTTGGCCGGCACGAGGCCCTCGCACCGTCCGCGGTTGTGCAGCACCGTCTGGCCGGGTTGAATCATCGTCGCCGCCAGAAGCTTCTCCGAGCCGATCCCGTTGTGCGTCGGCACCAGGTGCTCAATGCCCAGGACCTCCCGCACTGAGCTCTCCAGCCGCAGGAAGCTCCGGGCCCCGGCATAGGCCTCGTCGCCGATCATGAGTCCAGCCTTCTGGAAGTGAGACCAGGCCGACATGCCCCGTGCCACCATGTCAAAAGCCACGTGATCCGAACAGACGTGAAACGTATTGAAGTGCGCCTGCTTCAGGATGTTCCACCGTTCGTACGGCCTGAGCGCCGTCATCTTCTTGACTTCCTTGATCTTGAAAGGCTCGCTTCTCATCTATCCTCGCTCCATACGATTGACTCTCGCCATTGAGTCGGTTCGATACCAGCGCCTATTGTACCATTGGCCCACGTGGGATGCAGAACGGCGGCCGAAGCTACCAGTCGGAAGTGAGGAATGGAACTGAGGTATCAATGGTCGATCTAACAGAACACCTGATGGGGTTTTCAGCCTTGCCAATTAGTCGATCATATTCCAGCATCAGGAATGAAGGTTAAATCTTCTTGACCAAGCTGTACTCTCGAAAAACAACATCCCTGCCAACGAGATAGAGCGTCGAGAACCTGAGGTCCAGGTTCAGAACGTTGCTGCTAACGAAACCGTCGAGCCCCACATTGTCCACTCTTTCCTGAAAGGGGCGTGCATCGTCGAAGAATATGATTAGAGACGTGTTGGGATGGTACTCCTTGCCCTCTTTCCCCTTCGCAGCGGCAAGAATCCTTTTCAGCTCAATCTCGACTCTCTCGTCCACTGAGTCAGCCTCTGGCGGTATTGAGAACGCCCGGCCTTTCTTCGCCTTTGGGCGAGACTTGATGACGGGAGCATATGGCGGGACATAGCCTTTCTCGAGGAGTTGGCATCTGCGCAGATAGTTGTCTCGTCCTTCGTGAGATAGGGTTATTTCAATGAAGCTTCCTGTGGCAGGCTTGGTTCTTCCATCGGTGACCACCGCGTCATAGTGCTGGTTGCCGATCACCGGCTGTAAAAACACCTGGTCGGTATCACCATACTTGTGCTTGCCAAATATAGACAAGGGAAGGACTTCCTCCAGGAGTTGCTTAGCGAATCCCTTCTGTAATCTTAGGACGCGTCTGCCCTGCTGAGTAGACCCCATCTCACCCGTCTTCTCTATTACCCAACTCCGCAACTCCGAAGGGGTTCGTTCCTGAGTCAGTTCATTCTTGCTGATGAATTCGTTCGGCATACCCAAGACATTGTAGCGCAACCGTCAGAGCAACTGCAGCACGAGTCGAGCTACGTGCGAGCCACAAGGCTCGTACTGACAGCATAGGCTACCACACCAGCGGAGAGCATCAAACCGATTGCAGGTGAAGACGCTGGCGAAGACCGAGACATCCTGTCCCGCCGCCGATCGCACCGCCATCTCCGATTCCCGGCGACAGGCTCACCTGTTTTACTGTCCAGCGAGTGGCAGTTGACAATCAACTCAACAGCACACAGGCTGAATGTACAGTACCAACGCGTGGCGGTGCCATCCTCCTTGGTGCCTACTGTCACAGAGAGACGTCGCCTCCCCAGTTCACCATCACAGGCGATTCCCGAGGCGCAACAACCAGCGTGCTCATCTAAGAGGTGTCAACCCCCTTTGTCCCCCACCTGCTATGAGCCATGAGCTGATAGCTCGTGACCGGGGGTATGCCCCTCTGCACACCCCAACGGGTCCTACGGACGAAGCGAAGCTGGCCCATGATGCGTGGGCGTTGACAGACAACCAGAATGCCGCATCTCCCGGTGCGCCAACGTCGCCGAAATCGTCACTGCCGGCCAGAATGTTGCCCGGCCGCAATGAAAACCAGCCGTCCGTCCAGGGACGCGTCCATCACTCTGTCCAGCACCGTGCCAGCGGTTTTTCTGTATTATTCTCGATGTTCGATCGCCGGTGTCATCTATGGAGGGGGGATTCCACTGCTTTAGCAATCCGCATTTCCGGATGCGGATAGTCCTGCTATACGGCCACACACTCGCTACTCTGATGCCGGGGCATGCGTATCCGCCACTGTGCGTGCGATGCCGTAGCTGCATCTGAGTTTCGCCGGCAAGAGTGCAACACACGAATCGACCTGTCGAGTTGATCACCTAGAGAGGAGAAAGGCATGAGCAAAGAGAATCGCTATGATGTGGTGGTGATCGGGGGCGGTCCTAACGGACTGGGCATAGCCGCGTATC
>Ga0105098_10000960_pt1 | contig 10304 bp, 8 predicted proteins | sample PPLLak21cMay2015_FD_79137 | JGI IMG/M metagenome (GOLD analysis project Ga0105098, IMG submission 79137) | Freshwater sediment microbial communities from Prairie Pothole Lake near Jamestown, North Dakota, USA - PPLs Lake P7 Core (1) Depth... | ecosystem: Environmental > Aquatic > Freshwater >... | reverse complement strand
TTCTTTCTCTACATCGGTGGGAGCAGGAAAGCCAGCCTTCCGAGTGTATTCCTCCAGAAGCGCGAGGGTCAGCAAAGCGGAGTGCCCCTCGTTCATATGGTATGACTGCATCTCCTTGTAGCCAAGAGCACGCAGCATGGCTATGCCACCCATACCAAGGACTACCTCCTGGCACAGACGGTAGTGGTCATCGCCTCCATATAGGTGGTCAGTGAGAGCCTGGTCCCAGTTGCTATTATCGGGAAGAGATGTATCCAAGAAATACACGGACACGGCATAGCCGGATGTCCCGCGGACCAGATAGCGCCAGGCACGTATGTGTACCTGCCGTCCTTCAATGGTGACCGAAACATGCGATTCCAGCGGTTCTAGAATCTTCTCAGGAGACCACTCATGAGGGCTTCCCAATTGGTTACCCTGAGAGTCAAGACGCTGTCGAAAATAACCCTTGCGGTGCAATAGCGTCATTCCCACCACGGGTACGCCCAAATCGGCGGCGGCACGCAGGGTGTCTCCCGCAAGGATGCCAAGGCCGCCACTGTAAGTCGGCATGCCTGGGTCAATACCTACCTCCATCGAGAAATAGGCGACCGAGGGTGAAGTGACCAACGCTTTGGACGCTTTCGTCATCAGAAGTCCTCCACCATTGTCACAAGATGACTCCGTCCGGGCACGTTTTACCGTCAAGCGCTGTCAGTTCCGAGGCGGTCAACAGGGATTCACGGGATGTACCTAGCACTCTCGCTGTCTCTTCCAGGATATGCGCCCAGGTACAACGATTCACAAACAACATTCCGGCAACATTAAGGGTACCACCGTGGTTGATGAAGCCGAGGGCGGCGGTACGCCCGTTGCCAGTGTGAAGTGGCTGAAGCGTGCCAAGTACTGGCTCGGGACGGGTGTGGGCCACGAATACGCGGGACCGCACAGAGTTCGGGTAAAGCTCTGTCTGTGCACTATTGGGCACCACGTGAGTGCTTTCACCCTTACTGCGTGGCTTGCGAAACTTTCCCGGCTCCAGCATGTAGACAACGGAATGAGGTACCTGTCTCTCCCGCAGCCGTTCTGAAGCTTTTATTACCTCCTCCAACTGGTAAGCCCCGATAGCGGTAAGCACCACCTGCTGTCGCGCCAGTTCGTAGCAAGTCCACTCCAACCTCAATGCACCCTGCTCAAGAAGGCGGATAGCCTCGTCACTGGTGAAAAGGTCAGGTATTACGTCCATCTTGGGTACCACCAGTGTCCATATCTGCCCGTGCGTCTGGTAGAGGCCGCGCATGACCACGGCGGCGGCGTTGTAGTCAGGTACGAATAGTACTCGTGATACATCCGAGGGCTCACCAAGCATCGCCTCCGCCATCGATGGGTCCTGGTGCGACCGCTCATTCTTCGCGTTCTCCCAGGTATGTGAGGTAAGTACCAGCGGTACAGAGAGCCAGCCCTGGTGACGCCCCGCTTCATTGCACTCGTCGGCAAAGATAACCTCCTGGCGTATGACACCGTGCATCTTGGTGCCAAAAGCCTCATAGGTATGGGTGAGATTGATGCCGCCTTTGTTGCCCAAAGCCGCTGCAGCTACGGCTTCTTCATTGAGTGCGGTAATGACCGCACCGTGAATGTCCTCGGGAATACCCGGCTCCGGGTCAGTCACCCGGAATTTCATACTCTCAAGGGACTGTATCAAGCGGTTGGAGCGCATTTCGTCAGGGTTGCCAACCCTGGGACGAAGATGGGGGTTAGCCTTAACTATGGCCAGGAACATGGCATCTACGGCATACATCGGAGAAGTCCGAATCCATGTTGCGCGGTCTTGACGGTTTTCTGGTACAGGGCGGGAGACAGGAGACAGGACCTGATGCAAGCTCACTTCACGGTGTGCTAAGGAATGGTCCCGCTCCTGGGGACGGTCAGAGTTTTCGTGCTTCTGTAGCTTGTTGATGCCATCCCTTAGCTCTGCCAGAGGCACCCAGAACTTCCTGGCGCTATCGTTGAAATGTCGGGCGGCGACGGGGTCAATGTGAGGATTAGACATTAGAGGCAGATTATGGGCAAGATTGGTCCCCTCACCATAGAAACCAGCACCCTTGGGTGCTACGGCAATACCGTAGGGCAGCGGCACAGGGTAGGATTCTTGGCCGGATTGTACCGCCTGGGCAACAGCCCCCAACCGGCGCTCCATCTCAAAGATAGCCCAGGCAAAAGCGGCCGGGTCTCTGCCGTCAAAGACGATGGGGTCAAAACCGTTGAGTTTTAGGTGCTCAACAAACCAGCCAACTCCTCCCTCTCCCTGCTGAGAGATAGTCGTTCTCTGGTCGATGCGCCGTCCGTTTTTTATCATAATGGGGGTTACCAGCCCGGAATCTTTGGCTCTCCACCATCGTGGCACCCAGTCACTACCTCGCTGTTCCTCAAAAGCGCCGTCACTGAGGAAGACGACCAGTCGCTCGCCTAGCAATGGCATATGTGCATACTGAAGTTCAGTGAACCCCAGGTACCCACCCTCAGATATGCCGCCGGCAGTGTGCACATTAACGTGGCTGCCGAGGGGGGAATCCTGCTTGCCATCATCGCGCAATCGGTAGGAGTAGAAATCTCGCACGTAGCGGGTCAGACCCTCATCCGTGAGGAAGTAGCGTTCGGCATGGGCAGGGGTCATGTTGTTCAGCAGCAGATTAATGGTATCTATCGCCGCCACGCAGTGCCCTTGTCCCATTATCCAAGAACGGGTGTGGCTAGTGATAGCATTGATGGCCATGTAGCCAGCGTAAGCGGGCACCATATTAAGTGACCCGCCCGTATGCCCGTCGGGTTGAGGCTTAAAATCTTCGGCAACAAGCTGCCGGCCGTCCAGATAGACGTTCCGGGCGTAGGTCTCGTGAACCACCACCCACATTGCGGCACTGGCAACACGATCCAGCGCATATAGCAGTTCAAATAGCGGCGCACCGTCTCCACGGATGCCCCTGGCCGCCAGAGAATCTGCCATTTGAAAAACACGGTCTTTCGTCTCAACACCGTGTTGAATAGCGCCATATCCTTCAGCCCAGCGACCAGCCGCCCGGTTTTTCTCACAGTATTGATTAACCCACTCTTCCTTGGAAAGGGATTCTCCGTTTTCGCTCTGACCCATCTTCGACCTCCACTGTTGTTATTTCACCGCGCCATACTCGACGGGGCTTTGATCTGCGTTCACCGGGATCGTAAGCACAAAGCCGCGTCGCGAGCGATGACTGCCTCTTCATCCACTGGGATAACATGGGCTTGAATTCTCGAATTCTTAGTGCTGATACGTCCCTCAGTGCCTACCACTCTGGCGTTTCGGCGCTGGTCAATCATAAGCCCGCACCATTCCATACCAAGGCAGATACGTGCTCGTATTTGAGGCGAGTTCTCGCCAATACCTCCACCGAAGACTATCGCGTCAGCTCCTCCCAGGACTGCAAGGTAAGCACCTATATACTTGCGCACACGGTAGCAGAACATGTCCACAGCTAATGCGGCGCGGGCATTCCCCTTAGCTTCAGCGTCCAGAAGTTCCCGCATGTCGCTGGAATACCCAGACACTCCTAGCAGCCCTGACCTGGTATTAAGCCATCCTTCTACCTCTCGTACATCCACATTTTCCTGCCGGGCAATAACGCCGGCCAGCGAGGGGTCTAGGTCTCCAGACCGCGTCCCCATGACAAGTCCCTCCAATGGTGTAAGGCCCATTGAAGTGTCCACTGAGCGTCCATTTTCGACGGCCGTAGCCGAGCAACCGTTGCCCAACTGCAGTGTGACAAGCTTTGTCAGTTCTACCGGCTTTGCAGTAACCGCGGCATATCGTTCGGTCATGTAGCGGTGTGCCAAGCCGTGAAATCCATAACGGCGTATATGGTGCTTGTCAGTTAGTGGCATTGGGATAGCATACGTGGCAGCTCGTTCGGGCAAGGTATGGTGAAATGAAGTGTCAAAGACCGCTACCTGCGGCATAGCAGACCCCAGTATTGCTCTGGCAGCGCGCATGGCACTTAGCGCCGGCTCATTGTGTAAAGGCGCTAAGTGGCTAATAGCCTCGATGGCATTCATGATCTCGTCATTGACAGGGGTGGGCTCCAAGAAACGGTCTCCTCCGTGAACTAGCCGGTGCCCCACTGCTTCCAGACCATCGTGCCCCAGCAGTCCCAGGGAACCAAGCCAGTCCAGTGCCCGACAGGTTGCCTCAGCATGATCGACCACCGTAGTAGTCTCGGAGAGACTTACCCCGTTCTTGGCGGTGAACCGCAGAAATCCTTGATCACCAATCCTATCGATAGCACCATAAGCCAGACGCTGCTCTTGTTCCAGGAAGTTTTCTTCGCCGTACACTTCGACCAACTGAAACTTCAGTGTTGAACTTCCACAATTCAACGCAAGGATCTTCACTCACTCTCTCCTACCTAATCTCTTATCTACTTCCCCCGATCAAAGATGCGCGGCGCCATCAACTTGCGCAACTCTTCGACCAGCAGCATGCTGCCTGCGACCAGGACCACGATTACCCAGTCTCCAAGCCTCAAGGGCACGGTGTACCACTTCTTAAGTTACAGTTGCCAGAGTTGGGGCTGCCCCTATCCTTGTACCAGTCGTAATATCAGTCTTATGGGTCATTTCACTGATTGCGCGTACTCCAGTGGCGCCAGATTCTCCCTGCGTGCCATGGGGGCGCTCCCTATTATGGTCCAGTCTCCATGCTTCGATTTTCTCCCGAGCGTCTTCCAAGGACAGGAACCAGCTTTCGTTCAAGCACTCCTTGCGCAGGCGTCCATTGAAGGCGTCTATGAGACCGTTGTCGGTGGGCCTCCTTGGCCGGCAGCACACAGCACAAGAGATCTAGACCTCCTTCTTGAGGAGCCTGATCACCAACTTCTCGATCTCGATGACGAAGATAGCCGGCAAAGACACAGCGATTATCATCAGCCACCAGATGCCCGGAAAGGCCTCGACCCTTAAGGGGTTGATGTTCACCAGAGGCAGAACATAAACGATGATCAGGTGGAGCGCCAGTGTGGCCGAAATACCCACCAGCAGCCAGCGGTTGGAGAACGGATTCATGGTGAAGACAGACCGTGTCAGCGACCTGGCCGTCATCAAGTAGAAGACGTGCACCATCATCACCGTCATGAAAGCTGCCGTCTGCGCCTGAGTCAGACGAGCCTCGTCAATAACAGCACCGCCGTTCACTGAAGCCGCACCAAAATGGTAGAAGATGAAGAAGGCTGCTGCCGCCATCACGATTGAAACCAGCCCCACTTTTCTGAAAAACACAGCGTCGGCTATGGGCTTCTTGGGGTCTGTGGGCGGTCGGTCCAGCAGGCCTTTCTCCCGGGGTTCCCATAGCAGCGGCAGCGCCAGAGCAATGGCGTCGTACAGGTTGATCCACAGAATCTGAACAGGAGAGAGCGGCAAGCGGGCTGCGAAAACAGCCAGCACGGGTGCCAGCATTATGGCCGCCAGTATGAGGAAAGCCTGGCCTCCATTGGTGGGCAGGGTGTAGAGGATAACCTTGCGGATATTGTTGAAGACGTGCCTGCCCTCCTCCACGGCAGCCACGATCGTGGCAAAGTTGTCGTCGACCAGAATCATGTCGGAAGCTTCTTTGGTGACGTCGGTCCCTTTGATCCCCATGGCAATTCCCAAGTCGGCCACCTTCAAGGCTGGAGCATCATTGACTCCATCGCCGGTCATGGCCACGATATGACCCCGGCGCTGCAACTGCGCGGCTATCTTGTACTTGTGCTCCGGAGACACCCTGGCGTAGACCGAGACGTTGTCGACCACTTCTCCGAGTTCATCATCGGTCATCCGCGAAATCTGTTCGCCGGTGAGCACACGGCCGTCTTCCGAAATCCCCAACTGCGCTGCGATGGCCGTGGCGGTAGTGGCATGGTCTCCCGTAATCATAACCACGCGTATGCCGGCTCTCTTGCACTTGGCAACAGCCTCTATGGCTTCTTCCCGCGGCGGGTCAATCATGCCCTGAAGGCCGAGGAAAACCATGTCCTGCAGATCATCCGTTGACAGTGTTGTCTTGTGGCTGGGAACCCGTTTCATGGCCAGTCCCAAGACTCTGAGAGCGTCCCCGGCCATGCTGTGAGCGGCGGCGAGCACGTGCCCTGTCTCCAACGGAGAGATGGCCCCCTCAACTATCTCGCCGCCACACATGCTGAGCAACTTCTCAGGAGCCCCCTTCACGTATATGACGTTGTCGAGAGTATCCTTGTGAAGCGTTGCCATGTACTGCAGGCGTGATTCAAAAGGAACCTCGTCCAGTCTCGAAGACTCCTTGACAAGCCCTGCCTTGAATGCTGAGACGACCAACGCTCCCTCCGTCGGGTCCCCTAGCATCTCGTACACTCCGGCGTTCTCTCTCAAGACGGCATTGTTGCAGAACAGGCCTGCCGTGAGTATAGACGCGAGGTCAGGCTCTCTCAGAGCCTCGACCGGGTGGCCATCCCGAATGAAATCTCCGTGCGGCGCAAATCCGGCACCGGTCACCTGGTAGGTCTTCTCTCCACAGCAGACTCTAACCACCGTCATCTCGTTTCTGGTGAGGGTCCCGGTCTTGTCGGAGCATATCACCGTGGCTGACCCCAGCGTCTCGACGGCGGGCAGCCTTCTGATCAGGGCATTCTTGCCGACCATGGCCTTGGCTCCAAAAGCCAGCGCTATGGTAAGTATGGCAGGTAGCCCCTCAGGGATGGCGGCCACCGCCAGGGCTACAGAGGCGAGGAAGGCGTCTACAAGACTGTAGTCGCCCAGAGTTGCGCCGAGGATGAGATTGATGCTGGCCAGGACCAGGACAGCAATGATGACGAACTTGGTGAACTTGCCGACTTTGCGCATCAGCGGGGAGAGGGTGTCGGTAGCAGATCCCTTCATGAGCATGGCAATCTTGCCCAGCTCCGTCTTCTCGGCGGTAGCAACCACGATGCCCTTGCCGGTGCCCCGTACTACGAAGGTTCCACTGAAGCCCATTGATCTCTGGTCTGCCGGCGACAAGTCGGCCTTGGACTGAGGGCCTGTCTCCTTCTCCACGGGCACGGACTCGCCCGTGAGTGCGGCTTCATCCGTGCTCAGGTTCTTGGCATAGAACAGGCGCAGGTCGGCCGGGACCGCCACCCCCTCGTCCAGGATCACTACATCGCCCGGAACCAGCTCGCGGGCGGGGATCTGCCTGACCTCACCGTCACGCAGCACAGTGCATTCGGGCACCAGCATCTTGGTAAGGGCCTCCATGGAGGCCTCCGCCTTACCCTCCTGGACAAAACCTATGATGGCGTTCCCAATAACCACCAGCAGGATTACGGCAGTGTCTGTCCAGTGCTGCAATATGGCTGTGACCAGGGCTGAAGCAAGCAGCAGGTAAATGAGGGTATTGCGGAACTGCAGCAGGAACCTGACAAGGGAGCTCCTCTTCTTGAATTTGATCTCGTTGTAGCCGTATTTGGCCAGACGGGAACTTGCCTCGGTGAACGTGAGACCTGACTCAGAGGTGGACACGGCCTCAGCCACTTCGGCAGCAGACTGCTGATACCATGCCTTGCCTCTGTGACCAGGCTGCAATTGATCGGTCATAGCCTGTCTTGATTTGCGGGACATGAGATGCTTAGAATCTCCCCTTAATAGCCTTCAAGGTTGTACCTACGATTGCCCATCTACTGAACCACTGATAACCTATCATGCCACAACCCAGAAACACAAACAACAAACACACTGAAGAATGAGTCAACTCGACACCGCCTAGTAAACTGAGATTCAGCTGCCAGCACAATCAGGAGAACCAGGACCAGCGGACAACTCGGGTCAGGAAGGCTCATGAGCTGCTCCTTCGGTTCTTCGCTATCCTCCGGGAATGCGCCGTGTTCTGTGCGGCCGCCTCTTGGCCGGTCGTTCGAGTGCTTTCACCATCAGGACGGGAACGTTGCTGGCCCTGAAGACCTTGTCGGCCACACTGCCGATTGCCCACCTGGTCGCCCCAGACCGACCATGACTGGCCATGACGATGATGTCACAAGGGTTGTTCTCCGCGTAGGAGACGAGAGCCTCGGATGGATCGCCCGTCAGCACCTTGATATCCGCGTCGATTCCCTTGGCTTTCAGTCTCTCGGCGGTTCTCTGGAGATAGACACCCGGACGCCTTCCAGTGGCCAGCATTCCCTCATACCGCTCGCGCTCTACCACATGGGCTATAGTGACCTTCTTCGTACCACAGCCCAAGGCAAGAGTCTCGGCATGAGGAATGGCGCTCTCGCTTATGTCCGAGCCGTCCAACGGAAGGAGTATGTATTCGTACATGCAGTCTCCTCCTCTCTCAAGGGTCGGTTCATCATCGTACCCAGCCCGATTCGCTATGACCAAAGACCCAGAGCGTTGCGTTCTCCAACATACACAGTGCTCTGGCCCTGATCTCATCCCTGATCCGTCTGACCTCCTCCTGCCAGTCTCCAGTCTCCGCCAAGGCAGGAGCTCGCAATCCATCAATGCCGCAGCCCATGCTAGCTACCTTACTTGCTCGATCCATCACTTCAATGCTGAGCGGCCTCAAGTTTCCTGTCGCTGATATTCATGCCCACCTCTCGCATGGTTTCAATCACGTTAGGATCAATGGCATCCGCCGGATGGGTGCCAGCGGAAATAACCCTGGCCTTCCCATCTGCCAGATAATTGAAGAAGGCTCCAGCCATTTGGCTGCGGCTAGCATTCCCAACGCATACAAGAAGCACCGTTCCCATCTAGTACTTCGATACTCCTATCTCTTCCATCTCGCCAGTGACGACGTAGATAACGCGCTCACAGATGTTGGTCACTCTGTCGGCGCTCCGCTCCAGGTTGTGTGCCACCCAGATCAGTCGCGTGGCTCTGGTGATGGTCTTGAGGTCTTCCGCCATAAAGGTCAGCAACTCTCGGAACACCTGATCGCAGAGGTTGTCGACCTCGTCATCTTCATCACAGATTCGTCTGGCTGCCTCAGCATCGTGATTGATGAAAGCATCCAGACTTCGTCTCAGCGTATCTCCCGTCTTCTGTGACATGCGGGGCAGATCCACCAGGGGCTTCAGCGGCGGTTCATTTCCGATCATGACGGCAATCTTGGCGTTGCCTCCAGCGTGATCGGCTATCCTCTCCAGGTCGACGATGATGTTTAAGACAGCGATGATGATCCTCAGGTCGCTGGCCATCGGTTGCTGGGTAACAACGAGTTCAAGGCACTTCTCTTCGATATCGAAGCGCTTCTGATTGATCTTGACATCATCGGCAATGACCTGACGCGCCAGCTCCAAGTCCCGGTTCTTCAGGGCTTCCATGGCGCGTTCGAGGGCCTTCTCCACCATGCTGCCCATGACCAAGAGCTCACCCTGAAGCTCATGTAGATGTCGCCGGAACCTCTCTCTAGGCACAGCTCACCCTCTTTCCAGCCGAAACGTTCGGTGATGTGGTCTTCCGTTCTCTTGTTCCGCGGTCGGCTGAACAACTCGGTGGTCTTGCCATACTCCACCAGTTCAGCACCTCCACAACGTCGATGCCGGGGGCATAGATGTTCTGACCGTCCAGCAAGACCTCACCGCCGGCCCGTGCCCCCGGGATGATATCGTTCATCCGGTTCAGGGTCCGCCTTGGTACTCACTAGACAACCTGTCTTGCACTAGCAGCTCAGTCCGGGGCCCGGAAATGGCGGCTCTAGGCTTTTTCAGACCTTCCGTGCGCCATGTACCCCCTTATGATTCTGCAATACATCATCATAAGGACCTGTCCCAGCCTCTGAGGATCCAGTTCATGCCAACTGAGAGTTAGATCAATGACCGCCTTGGGCTGAAGGTAGGCGTCATAGTATCCTCCATCAGCTTCGATCACCTTCTCCTCTGGCAACACGCGCATTTCGATGTAACCGCCAGCACGCAAGCCACATTCAGTTTCGGTCAACGCAAGACGAATAGTTGCGTCCTGATCCCCGCGGTTGCCATCAGACGTCCTGGGGTGAGGGCGGTAGTGCTGCCAGTCAACCCAGTCTCCAAAACGGCAGCAGGCCGCATCGATCAAGGCCCCAACGTGAATGGTCGCATCGATTAAGATAGCCGCAATGTCGCCCGGCACCTCCTTCTCGCGTTGTTCTGGAGTCTGGTCTCGAGGCAACTCACGGACTGCGGTTTCTGCCTCTACCCCTAGTGTGGTGTCTCCAACGGTTCGTTAGTTAGACGCGACTTACAAAAAAGCTCTCGGCTGAGCCGTCCGTCCAAATGGATCGAGGTTGGCATCGTCCGACAGATAACGATATTTGAGATGCA
>Ga0105098_10000959_pt1 | contig 10311 bp, 8 predicted proteins | sample PPLLak21cMay2015_FD_79137 | JGI IMG/M metagenome (GOLD analysis project Ga0105098, IMG submission 79137) | Freshwater sediment microbial communities from Prairie Pothole Lake near Jamestown, North Dakota, USA - PPLs Lake P7 Core (1) Depth... | ecosystem: Environmental > Aquatic > Freshwater >... | reverse complement strand
GGGGTATGTTGGAATGGCTGCCACGACCGTTTGGTTTCCCTATCTTTTGGATGGGCGTCAGTAGTGCAGCTTTATTGATCTTTGGCTTGCTGGGCACGTACCGTTGTGCGCGCCGAGCCATCCCGTTACGAAGCATAGAGAATCTAACCAGTTTTATGCTAGCGCTTTGGCTTGTGATCTCCCTGGCGGAGGCAGGCTTGCGCCGTGGCGGTTGGGAAAATTACACGCTTTTGGTCCTGCCTCCTTTGGCATTGATGGCTGCTTTTGAAATCACGACTGCTTACGAACGCTGGAAGGCAAAGAATCCGGAAAGACAGGCGCTGGTAGCCATGAGCGCGATGATCGGGTTGGTGCTCCTCAATTTCGGCGTCATGAATTATGACTTTTATAGCCACTACCTGGCTTATAAACTGGACCGCATCTCACGGGAAGATTTTATCCGCGGCTATGCTGGCACCACAGGCACGGGTCCCGCGGCCCTGAGTGCAGAGATTATAGGAAATTATTTACAGGCTCATACAAATTCCGATGACCTGATTTATATGGCAAGCGAGAGCGTACAACCGTACTATTACGCAGACCGCGAGCCGCCCGTCGATATCCTCTGGCCCGAGTTTCTTTCTGTGACCGGGCCCGCAGAGCGAATCTTCGACCCGCGCACAAAGTATATTGTATTGGATACGCCGGAAAGGATGGAGCATCCTCAGTGGTTGATGGACGGTCTCCAGCGTTACTATTATTTAGAGACGACCATCGATGATCAGGAAATTTATCGCCGCCAATCGCCCTAATTATCGAGTAGACATATCATAAATGAGGCAGGCTTCAAGATCATTTGAAACACATGGCTGCATAGAACTCACGCAAAAAGCTGGAGGGAATGGTCGCCAGCAACTGCGGCTCGCTGAATCCTGCACGCGCGGCGAGAGAGCGATAGGTCTCAAACGAGAATGGATGTGGCACCCACAGGTTGCCCGAGTCCACGTTATATTCGACCATCAGAAGAACGCCGTTCGGCTTCAAAAATCCATGCACATGACGCAGGACCTTTTCCTGATCCTTAAAGTAGTGCAGCGAATTTGCCATCACGATGCCGTCAAGCGGCGGCAATTCCAGAGGGCGGCTGAAATCCTGATTTAACGGGATCAAGTGATCGGCTGCGGAGAAACGCGAGCGATGAGCCGATGCCAGTCGATGGAGAGCGCCGCGGTCCTTGTCCACCGCATAGATGGTTGCCGCGGGCCCAATCAGCTCCCGCAGGGCAAGCGTGAAGGCGCCCGATCCCGCACCCAAATCCGCCCAGATGCCGCCTGTGGATAGCTTTGCAGGTCTCAACAAGTTGACGTGATCCGCATGATCCATGGCGGGATGTTATCATAAAAGTTTGAACTGATCATGAAACACACCCCGAGTTCATCGGGGCGTGTTTTTATTAATTCTTTCAACGCGCTGCCATTACTGGATAATCACTGCATCCAAAGAGCCACGATTAATGGTTGAACTGACAGCCTTGAAGACACCAGCTTGAGCGTATGATTGCCCGCGGGCAATTGACCGAGGTAATCCCAGCGCTTTTGATAGGTGGCGGTTGACGGCTTTTGATTCAACGTACCTACCAGAACATCATCCACGTGTACATCTATTTTGCCATAGGTCAAACCGCCCTTATAGATGATGCTGAACGATCGTCCTGTGAAAGGTAGCGTTACAAAGGAATCACCCTTGGTTGTTTCCTTGTAAGAACCAGCGTAGGCTTTTTCAGTGGATATCGCCAGCCAGGCACTTGAAGAATAGACGAAGGCAGGGTTTATGTCATTGAAAGCGTCAGAGGAATTTAGTGGTGCGGTCGTGGGAGTGGAAGGCGAGGGCTACGGAGCAGAGCCAATCAGCGATGACAATACATCCAGGTACCTGTTGCCCCATTTCTGCATTGGTTTGATATGCGTATTCTCAGCAATTTCATTCCAGCTGATGAAGCCCCAGCCATCCGGATTCGAGGCAAGATTTCCATTCCACACGGTGCGCAATGTTTCACCATTTCGACGTGGAATGCAGGTGCCCCCATCGAGGAGGCTGGAGTTATAGCCGGGATTGAGCGGCGCATACCAGCGCTTGCCGGCGGCATGGACCTTATCACCCATCTCTTTGATCTGGTCAAAAGAGTGAGGGTTGCCGTACGGATCCTGCGTTGACCAGTAGTATGTGATCGCATCGAACATGCGGAGACGAGCAGTTGTCAATGTATTCTGGCTCTCATCCCCAACCAGGTACATGCGGTCGCGGACCGCCTGGCTGATCTTCAGGACGGCTGCATCACTGTACTTGCGGGAACCCGTGAAGGTAACCACAGGCTTTCCATCGATTCGCTCCCAGGATGCCTCATTCTTGAACGAGTTGTACAGGAAGTTCAAGTCATTGATGATCGCACGAGGAGGAGGCATCGAAGCTGCCTTGTAGCTGACCCAATTCTTGAAATCGCCGACACGGGTTGAAGCAGCAAACGCCTCTGCCAGCCTGCGGGTGTAAGTAACGCTTGTGCGCGTCTGGGAAGTGGTGCCATCGCCACTCCAGTTCAACCAGAAACCGGTAATCCCTGCATCTTTCGCTGTCCTAATATCCGCCTCAATTGCGCCGGGCTGATCCTGGTTGACCAATTTGGTCGGAACATCAAGCAATTGGTTGCGCGCATAATTGGAGACCGCCTGACAACCACCAGGACCCGTTTGGGCAGGCAATGGAAGCGGAGAAGTGTTGTAGGGATAATTTGGTCCGAGCTTATCCTTCCAGTGCTTCGCGCTCCACCACAGATAGTAATAAGCGTAGACGGGTGCGTCCGATGCCGCAGGCTGGCGCGATGTAGCTTGTACCTTCGTAAACCCTCCCATTGTCAGAGCAAACGTCACAATGATCCCCATAATCCGGTAAATGGTTTTATTCATTGTTGTTTCTCCTTACTTTCTAAAAAACAAAAAAACTGCCTGAGATGCGAGGCAGTTTTACCGATTATCTTTGGCAACCTTGCAAATCACAATGATGAAGCAGCTTTGTCCCGTAGCTTTGCTTCCCCGGCTTTCACCGGTTTGGCTTTTTAACCTTTCGATGTTAAATTTGCCGGGACAGACGCAAGATTGCCGGTAGCGCCGGGCGCATTATATACCATGTTTACCGGATTGGGACAAGCTAAACACCGAATCCATGAACACTAATGTAAATTTACCCGTGGGTTGGATTAGTCTTTTCTAATATACATGCCAGTTCGAGAGAAATAAACCTGTTTTCCTGTACTTCCCAACAGGCGTATAATTTATTAAAGAACAGAGAGAAAGGATTATTGTTATGCTGAATAATCGTCAACTGGCTGAGTCATTTACCCTGATCGCGGATCTATCCGAAATCAAAGGGGAGAACATTTATAAAACGCTCGCCTACCGCAAGGCTGCCGACAGCCTGCTGAACCTGGGGCGTGAAGCTTCCGAGTACTGGAAAGAGGGAAAACTCGATGATATCCCCGGCGTAGGGAAAGCCATTGCCGAAAAAATCGATGAGCTGCTAAAAACCGGAAAATTGGGATTCCTTGACAAGCTCAAGAAAGAGGTTCCGACGGGGTTGGTGGAGTGGCTGCCGATCCCTGGCCTGGGGCCGAAGCGGGCCGCACTGATCTGGAAGACTCTGAACATCACCACTTTTGCGGAACTCGAGGCAGCCGCCCGGGCAGGCAAACTGCGCGGACTCCCCGGCATGGGTGCAAAGAGCGAAACAGCAATCATCGAGGGCATCGAGTCGCTGTCGAGGCGGACCGCTCGGATCCCGCTGGGGCGCGCCTATCCGATCGCACAGGCGTTGATCGAGGAACTCAAAAAGGTGAAGGGAGTCGTCGACGCGCAACCCGGGGGAAGCCTGAGAAGGATGCGTGATACGGTCGGCGACCTGGATATCATCGTCGCCTCGAAAGATCCATCCGCGGTGATGGATGCCTTTGTCAAGCTGCCGCGCGTCCATCGCGTGCTGGGAAAAGGCGAGACAAAATCCAGCCTTGAATTTCATGACGGTTTACGCGTCCAGTTGTGGGTCCATCCACCTAAAGAGTTCGGTACGGCACTGCTCTACGCCATTGGCTCAAAAGAACATAACATCCGTTTGCGTGAAATGGCGCTGGCGAAGGATTTGTCATTATCCGATCATTCATTTAAAAACATCAACGATGGGAGCGAAATTTTCTGCGCCACAGAAGAGGAAGTCTATAAGATCCTTGGGCTTCCCTGGATCCCACCCGAGCTGCGCGAAGACCGGGGCGAGATCCAGGCTGCAAAAGCGAACAAGCTCCCGAAGTTGATCCAGAAGAAAGATATCAGGGCCGATCTGCAAATGCACTCCACCTGGAGCGACGGAAAACTATCCATGCTGGAGATGGCGCGCGCCTCGGCCAAGCGCGGTATGAAGGTCATCGCGTTTACCGATCATTCCGTCAGCCTGGGTGTGACCGGCGGCTTGAGCATGGATGATCATAAAAAGCAGGCTGCGGAGATCAGGAAGATCCAAAAGCAGCTTGGCGATAGCATCCTGGTTCTGCACGCCAGCGAAGTGGAGATCAAAGCCGATGGGCAGCTCGATTATCCGGATGAGTTTTTGGCAAGCCTCGACCTGGTCGTGGCCTCGCTTCACACGAGCCTGCGGCAGCCGCGCGAGAAGGTCACGCAGCGCGTGATCAATGCCATCCGCAACCCGCACGTGGACATCATCGGTCACCCGACGGGACGCTTGATCCAGGAACGGGAAGGCGCGGATCTGGACATGGAGGCGGTCCTGCAAGCCGCGGCGCAATCCGGTGTGGCGATGGAGATCAACGCCCATCCTGCCCGCCTCGACCTCGACGATCTGCATGCCCGCCGCGCAAAAGAGCTGGGCATCCCGATCGCGATCAACACCGACGCGCACTCCGAAGAGGACCTCGACATGCTGCCCTACGGGGTGGCAACCGCGCGCCGCGCCTGGCTGGAGCCCAAGGATGTAATCAATACGTGGACGCCGAAGAAATTATTGGCCTGGTTGAACAAGCGTGGAAAATAAAAGCCTTGCGAAGCGCCCGACGGGCGGCCTTCGCAAGGTTCTCTGCAAGGAAATCATATGAATAACAATCCTCTCAATAAAACCAGGCGCATGGCATTCATTCTCAGCGGTGGGATCGACGCACTGCTCGGCGCATTCTTCCTCCTGACCGGATTTGGATTGCTGCCGATCGACCTCGCTCAATTCGGGTTGGAAAACTGGCATGCCATGCTGATAGGCGGAATACTTTTTCTGATGGGGGTCTGGTTTGTTGCCTATAATCTTTCGAGGTTGGAAGAATGATCTGAATTGCCCGGGGGATAGTTCAAGCCAGAAAATCATTTGACTACACGCCAATCACAACAGTTTGACAAAATCAAACTATTCAGATATTATAAATCAAATCCGTTTTGTCCAATTTAGCGGTGAAGGATTTGAGGAAATAATGACTATGAATCGGTTTGATAACGGTGATGTTCTCGTTGTACCCCTGTCCCACTTTCGACGAAGCGATCTGGCGCTCGCGGGTGGGAAAGGCGCCAATCTTGGCGAATTGTCTCAGGCAGGCTTCGAGGTTCCACCCGGATATGTCATTACCACCGCGGCTTACGATCTGCTGCTTCAAAAAAACAACCTGCAGGCCCGCCTGACGGAGGCGATCGGTTCTTTTGATCCTGACCGTCAGGATGCAGCTGCAAAAGTCAGCCAACAGATTCAAAGCTTATTGCACGAGATTTCCATTCCTGAACAAATCATAGATGAGATCCTAAAAGCCTACCGCCAACTGGATGAAGGTGCGGTGGCTGTCCGTTCGAGCGCAACAGCAGAGGACCTGCCCGAGGCCGCCTTCGCCGGTCAACAGGAAACCTTTCTGAACATTGTGGATGAAAGGGCGTTGCTGGACGCCGTCCGCGCTTGTTGGGCGTCGCTGTGGTCGGAGCGTGCCATCCTTTATCGAGCTCGCCAAAACGTCGAACAGAACACAGTCAAGCTGGCCGTGGTCGTCCAAAAGATGGTCCCGGCTGAGATAGCCGGCGTGATGTTCACCGCCAACCCGGTCAGCGGGGCGCGGGATGAACTGCTCATCGATGCGAACCCGGGCCTTGGCGAGGCGGTGGTCAGCGGCATGGTCACACCCGATCATTTCACCGTCGATAAACGTTCGCGGCGCGTCAAGGAACAACGGCTGGGCAGGAGGGAAGTCACCATTCGCTCCAAAGCGGGAGGCGGCACCGAGCAAGTTACCTTGATCCAGGGAGCAGCCGATACCGGTACTTTGCCACTTCAAGCCATACATAAGCTTTCGCAGTTAGGGATCGATATCGAACGCCACTATGGTTCCCCTCAGGACATCGAATGGGCCTGGGTCAAGGATGAGACGAAAACGGGCAGATTTTTTATTTTGCAGGCGCGGCCCATGACCGCTTTGCCTGAGCCGCTTCCCCCTGTCAGCGGACCGATGCGGATGATCATTCCCGTGCTGGCTGAAATGTGGCAGACACGGCCTTATCCGCTCGACACGACAACTTTTACCGGTACGGTGGAACGTGCGATTGGCAACTTTCTGGTGACGATGATCGGCCGGAGTGCACCCAACCCCGACGAAATGCTCCTCGAGGAGGATGGTGTCGTTGTGCAGTTCACGCCACCTCAACTCCATCCCTCTCCGAGCATGCTGGTTATGCCCTGGATCGCGATGTGGCGAACGCGTCATTATGACCCCGCGCGCTGGGAGGCTGATCCGCTATTGGCAGAGTTGATCGTGCAGGCACGGGCCCTTGAACGACACGATCTGCGATCATTCACCTGGACTCAGAATATTGAAACACTACATGAGTCGCTGGCATGGATCCCACGCGTGATGGAGCTGCGTGAACGCTATTTTCCACAGGCGCTTCTGGGGCTCGGAGGATTATCCTTGTTGCTCGCCCTCGCGCGTCGCCGTGACCGTTTTGGCGTGCTGACGTCGGGTATCAAGACCAAGACGACCGAGACCAATCAAGCCCTGGAGGAGCTGGCGACGCAAATCCGGACCGACCCTGTGCTGAGAGACTTGTTCCAGCGAGTCGAGGCGCGTGACCTGGGGGCCGAGCTGAAAGCCTCACAGGATGGACAGGCTTTTCTGAAGCGCTTCGAACGGTTCCTTGACCAATACGGTCATCGCGAGACGGCGCTTACCATTTCGCAGCCAGCCTGGAAAGATCAACCGGACAACGTATTGGCGATCTTGAAAGTACTGGCAGAGACGGAACTACGCAAAATTCAGCATGAGGAAGCCTGGCAGAGAACGCGTGATGAGTTACTTGCGAATACGATCCTTGGCACTCGCCTTCTACGCAAGCGATTCCTGAAATCGCTGAACAACGCACGCGCGTTCTTCCAGATCCGCGAGGACACCCATTTTTATGTGACTCTGGTGCAGCCCACAATCCGGCGTGTCTCACTCGAGCTTGGGGGGCGGTTGAAGCAGGCAGACGCGCTCGACAAGGCTGAGGAAGTATTCCATCTCCGCCTGGATGAGCTGCAAACGTTTGGGAGGCAGTGGCCGCCCTCGAGCGAGGTGGTCACACAAATCCGTGAGTTGGTTGCCCGGCGAAAAGCCAGGCGCGAGAGTCTGGCAAACAAGCCGATGATCGATCCACGTCTGCTGAGCGTAACTTCCGGGGCGCAGGCAGGAGAGGATGTTCTCTTGACCGGGACGTCCGGCAGCCCCGGCATGGCACGCGGACCGGCAAAGATCGTGAATGACGTCTCCGAATTTGGAAAGCTGCGACCCGGGGATGTGCTGGTCGCGCCTGTTACCAACCCGGCCTGGACACCACTTTTCCAGCGTGCCGCCGCGGTAGTCGTGGATGCAGGCGGGGCAGCCTCCCATGCCGCGATCGTCGCCCGTGAGTACGGCATCCCGGCGGTAATGGGCACAATGAATGGAACCAAAGAACTCAAAGACGGTCAGTGGATCCGGGTGGATGGGTCACACGGACTGGTCTTGAAAGACGAGGAGATGAAATGAAATCAGTGAAGGTTACAGAGCAAAGCCGTGCCGAACTTGTTAACACAGTCGTGCAGGCTTACATGGATCTGTTCATGACCATGCAGTATAACGCCGTGTCTCACTGGCTGATGCTCGAGCTGACGTTTGCCCAGGCCAGGGCTTTGTTCATGCTGGCAGCCCGGAAACAGCTAACAGTCAGTCAATTGGGAAGATTGCTGGGCGTAGGAAATCCGACCGCCAGTATCCTTGTACAACAGTTGGTTGAACGCGGCCTCGTCACTCGCACAGAAGATACGGGCGATAGACGACATACGCTCGTCAGCCTGAGCCAAAAAGGTGAAGAGATTGGAGCAGGCCGCCGAAAGGCGCGCGAGAAGCAATGGCAACGTTGGCTAACCCAGTTAAGTGACGATGAGCTGAATGCGCTGGCACACGGCTTGAGTGCGATCGTCACAGTCGTGAAGAAAGAGCTGGAGGACGAGATGCAACAGGTCGCTCCGCCCGAGTCGCCGGGAAAAGAGACTCCAAAAACGGGTAAGCACGGATGAACGCAGACCACGCCAGGACAGAGACAGAAATTCGCAGGGAGCTGGAAACCACGCGCGCCCGATTCCATTCCCTGCTCGATTCCCTTTCTAAAGAGGATTTCCAAACACAGAGCCTCAATCCCGGCTGGACAAACGGTGAGATCCTGGCACACATGACCTTTGGCTTTATCGTCATCAGTGTACTCCTGCCGATGGCGCGTTTCTGGGGCAGGCTGCCGAAAGGCTCATCCAAATGGTTCGCCTGGCTGCTGAATGCATTCACAGGTCCCTTCAACTGGGTCAACGCACTTGGAGCTCGAGGACAAGGGAAGGTCTTTACCCGCCAGAGAATCGGGAACATCTTCGACCGAGCCATTTTTTCACTGTTGAAACAGATCGATTCCATAAAAGATGACGAATGGGAAGGCGGGATGTACAGCCCAACAAAGTGGGACTCTAATTTCGACGAGTTCATGACGCTCGAAAAACTATTTCATTACCCGGTCATTCACTTCAACTTCCACCTGACGCAAATATCGCGCTAAAATTGACGGGTTCCCGCAACCGTTCCACCGGAAAACTTACAAACAAAAGTTTTGGTGTATGCTTGTGCGAATATAAGCTGGCCGTTCAACGTTTGTTTTAAGCGGCGCCACACGGCAACAAATTGTTGACCTTTCAAGGAGTCAAAATGACCGCGCTCAAATCCCTTTTATTTCTGCTTGTCGCTCCCGGAATGGTTGCAGGCTATATTCCCCTGGCGTTGCTGCGGAGGGGGCCACAGATCGAAACAGGCTTCTTTGCCTATCTGGCATTCCCGCTCTGGGCGATCGGTGGAGTTGTGCTGCTGTGGTCCTTCTGGAATTTCCTGATCCAGGGACGCGGCACGCCTGCACCTATTGACGCGCCAAGGGAACTGGTTGCAACGGGCTTCTATCGTTATGTCCGCAACCCCATGTATGTGGGCGTCCTTCTGATTCTGATTGGACACTTTCTATGGTTCAAGTTTGCCTGGTTGATCGTTTATGCATGTATTATTTTCCTGAGCTTTCATTTGTTCACCACCCTGTACGAAGAACCAACTCTCAGGAAAAATTTCGGCGCCTCGTACGAGGAGTATCTCCGGCGAGTCCCGCGCTGGATCCCAAGGTTCAAGTAAGTCACATTCATCTGCATCACAAAAGGAAACCTCAATATGGAATTTATCGGTGAGTTTGCCGCGCTCTCGACCTCCTTCTTCTTTGCCATGACAGCGCTGATCTTCACGACGACCGGACGCATGGTCGGTTCGCAGGTCACGAACCGCGTGCGCCTCATCTTCGCACTGATCTATCTTTTGATTCTCAATGTCATTCTTTTTCGTGAACCCCTGCCATTCTCCGCCGAATCGTCACGCTGGATTTGGCTGGGGCTTTCCGGCGTCATCGGCCTTTCCCTGGGCGACGCGTTCCTCTTTCAATCGCTTGTCTCGCTGGGACCGCGCCTGGGTACTCTGCTGTTGAGCCTCGCCCCAATTTTCGGCTCCATCATTGCATGGGTCTTCTTTGGTGAATCGCTGACGTTCTGGCAGATCACCGGCATTGTCCTGGCACTGGCAGGGATTGCCTGGGTGGTCATGGCGCACCAGGAACCGCCGGACACGCCTCATGGGCACACACGTCGTGGCGTGCTCTTCGGGATCCTGGCAGGGTTGGGCCAGGCGATCGGGTTCGTCTTTTCGAAGCAGGGGATGTCCGGAGATTT
>Ga0105098_10000957_pt1 | contig 10323 bp, 10 predicted proteins | sample PPLLak21cMay2015_FD_79137 | JGI IMG/M metagenome (GOLD analysis project Ga0105098, IMG submission 79137) | Freshwater sediment microbial communities from Prairie Pothole Lake near Jamestown, North Dakota, USA - PPLs Lake P7 Core (1) Depth... | ecosystem: Environmental > Aquatic > Freshwater >... | reverse complement strand
GGCATCCCCGTGAAATGGGGGTTGCCGAGATCAATGATTTCATCACATACCTTGTCAATCACAAGACCGTCTCTGCCTCTACGCAGAACCAGGCTCTCAGCGCCATTCTCTTCCTTTACCGTAATGTCCTCAGCATCCGGTTGGACGAAACGGCTCTTATCCCGATCCGCCCCACCAAACCCAAACGCGTTCCCACCGTTCTCTCCAGAGATGAAGCCAAAAGAGTGATCGCGAAAATGGACGGTATCTATAAATTGATGACCCAGATCATGTATGGCAGCGGTCTGCGTCTCATGGAGGTCATGCGGCTGCGCGTCAAGGATTTGGACTTCGCCAATCGCCAAATCATTGTGCGCGACGGCAAGGGTGAGAATGACCGCCTCACCATGTTCCCTGACAGTCTGCTCGAACCACTACGCCTCCATCTTAAACAGGTAAAAGCGCAGCATGACCTTGACCTCTCGATGGGCTATGGCACGGTTTACCTTCCCTATGCTTTGGAACGAAAATATCCAAACGCGAATCGTGAATTTGCCTGGCAATATGTCTTTCCTGCCCCTGTTCTCTCCATCGACCCCGCCAGGGGTGCAAGTGGCATCAGGCAGCGCCACCACCTCAACGAATCCAATCTCCAGAAGGCTGTCAAACAAGCCGCCCGCCTCGCCAAAATGGATAAACCCGTTACACCTCATATCTTTCGCCACAGTTTTGCCACTCACCTCCTTGAAAATGGCTACGACATTCGAACTGTTCAGGAATTGCTTGGTCATAAGGATGTGAAGACCACAATGATATATACCCATGTGCTCCAGCGTGGAGGACTGGCTGTCAAAAGTCCGCTCGACACTTAAACTCATAACGGCGGGTTCTCGATGCTCATGGCGGAATTTACCAAGGCGGTTTGGGACAGATCAAGTGGGAGCAGAGGGTCTTCCTGGGCAATCCGCAATACGGCGTCGAACTGCATCTCATTGACTTCGCCGCCTTTGCCCGAGCTTATGGTGGAAACGCCATATTCCCCCGCACTTGGAAAGGAGATGTCCTGGACTTCGAGGCTGTCTCTTTTCCATGAGACAGCCTCGAAATCCAGCACCTTCTCGACATTTCATCCCGCGACCACTCGCATCTCTGCCCTCGTCAGATCCTTGGTGTACGTCTGGGGTTGGCTGGCATGAAGGCTCTCGACCTCATGGCACCTCCAGCCAAAAAACGACTGCTCACCATCCTCGAAACGGATGGTTGCTTCGCGGACGGCATTACAGCGCGACACAGTGTACAATTGGTCATCGCACTCTGTGGAAGATTACGGCAAAGTTGCTGCAACGTTCATCGACATGCAGACAGGCCGTGCTGTCCGTGTGGCTCCTGCCCTGGATATTCGCCGGCATGCTTGCGCTTACGCTCCTGATGAACCGAGGCATTACTTCGCACAGATGCTGGGCTATCAAGTCATGCCGGATGAGGAGATGTTCACCATCATCGAAGTGCAGCTTACCAGTCTCGCCCGGTATGTGCGTCAACTGCGATGTATGCGGCGAAGAAATTATGAACGAGCGTGAAGTCTGTCAAAACGGTTTGGCGCTATGCCGCCCTTGTGCAGGGATAGCCTACTACCAATTCCCTGTTTCCATCCCTATATTCGAGAATACCGCAGTGTGAACAAAATTTTCGTTTCTTCGATCGTTTTTGTGATTGCCATGCTCTATTCAAGCGCGGGGTTTGGCGGCGCGTCAGGTTATCTTGTTGCCATGAGCTTCTTTGACATTCCTGCGGCCGTTATGGCGAGCACGGCACTCGTCTTGAATATTTTTGTCTCCTCCATCTCGTTTACAAATTACGCGCGCGCAGGCCATTTTCGTCCGTACCTGCTGGTCCCGTTCCTGATCACATCCGTCCCGGCGGCCTTCATTGGCGGAACCATCACCATCTCGGAGCGGACGTATACGATTCTGCTTTACATCGTTCTGTCTTATCTTGCAATTCGGATGGTTTTGTTTCCAACACTGACCGAGGCGCGCAACTGGACACCGCGCGCGGTTCCACTATGGGGTGCCTTACTCAGCGGGGCGGTCATCGGTCTACTCTCTGGCGTGATCGGTATTGGAGGCGGAATCTTTCTGTCTCCTCTCATCATACTGATGCAGTGGGGCGACTCCAAGCAGGCTGCCGCTTCTGCAGGCGGATTTATCGCAATCAATTCGATCAGTGGCCTGGTCGGACGCTTCGCGAACGGGACTCTGGCGTTTGGCGATTTTGGACTGTGGCTTGTGATCGTTGGAATGATTGGCGCACTGATCGGCAGTCAACTGGGAGCGATCAAACTCTCGGGGACAGGTGTGCGCCGCACGTTGGGAGTGATCCTGACAATCGCGGTTGGAACCTACTGGTTCAATCTCCTATGAAATTCTTCGATCCGTTTGGCCGCGCCATCACCTATCTCCGCATCTCCCTTACCGATCGCTGCAACCTGCGCTGCGTTTATTGTATGCTGAGAGAGGGCTTACAGTGGCAGCCCCGCGCGGACCAGCTGTCAGCCGAGGAAATTGCGCGGGTGGTGGAAACAGCTGCCCGGGGTGGAGTGAAGCGGGTCCGTCTCACAGGTGGTGAGCCACTGATCCATGCGCGGGTCGTGGAGATCGTGCGCCGCATTGCCTCCATCCACGGCATTGAAGAAGTGAGTCTCACCACGAATGCAATGTTGCTGGAACGTCTCGCGCAGCCGTTGGCGGATGCCGGTCTCAAGCGCGCTAACCTCAGCCTGGATTCTTTGGACCCAGGCAAATTCAAGCGGACCATGAATCAAAGAACCCGTTCCACACCTTGTGAATAATGATTCGGTGATATTTATCACTGGACATTCTTTGTCCCATTTGTTACATTCACGGCAGAAAAAGGATTTTTATGGAGCGCATCATACTTCTGATAACAGCAATCATTCCAGGTCTGAGTACCAAAACTATGGAGACCTATCGCGCGCGGGATATGGAGAAGCTAGATTTACGAACCCGTGCTGCGCTTGTAAAGTTTGCTTTGCAAGAGGGTTTAATCAAGAGGGACTGATTCCAAAAGCCAGGAGAATATAGCATGGCAACAGATGAGTCTAACAATACGGCCAGGAGCAAGCGGATCGTGATAATCAAGAACGGCCCCTTTGTGGTTGAGGGGGATGTACCGCTGGTCAGCAAAACACAAGTGGTTTCCGAGCATGGCGAGCCGTTGACCTGGCGAAAGGATGGCGAAATTGCCGTCAGCCAGGGAGAATATCACCTCTGTCGGTGTGGCCAGTCAGGCAATAAACCCTTTTGTGATGGCACGCATCGGAAGGTCGACTTTGACGGCACAGAAACGGCTGATATTACCATGATCGGAACGCGCAAATCGACGATCCCGCGCGGCACAGGGATCATCGTCGAAAAGGACTCCTCTCTGTGCATGCTATCGGGCTATTGTGAGTTCAGTGATGCTGGCCTGAGTCGGTTGGTGACCGCCACGCAGGATACGAAGATGCGCTCGCTAGTCATAGCCATGATCGAGCGCTGCCCGTCCGGCGCATTGACCTATCGCATCGAAGCTGACGGACCGGATATTGAACCGGATTTGCCTCAACAAGTTGCTGTAACGACCGAAATCACCTCGCATGGTCCCATTGCCGGGCCGCTCTGGGTGACGGGCAATATCCCGATCGAGCGCTCCGACGGGCAACCGTTCGAGACTCGCAACCGCGTCACACTCTGCAACTGCGGACATTCGTGCAGCAAGCCGCTTTGCGATGGAACACATCGAGACCTGGCGCAGCGTGAGGCATGGCGTCGCCGGCGCGCGGGCCAGTAGACAGCGCACATACAAACTGGTAGGCAAGAATTCCATGAGCATACAATCGAGTCTTGGACAAATATGACGAATATCAACTTTAATGGTGACGCCAGCTGAAGATGAGACTTTCCTACAAAAATAATCTATATGGGATGCGTGCCACACTGTGTGAGATTCACGCGTGCAGCAAGGAACAACCATGCTGAAGATAAAACAAGTATTGCCGGCGAAGAAACAAGTGCCATTGGAAGGCTTATATCTTGACCAAAGGTTGATGGAAATGGCGACGGAAATTGGCAGGAGTGTGGTGTTTGCCGATTTCTTGACCGACAAAAATGGGGTGGTTGCCAAAGTAGGCAAAGATGGTCAGTTTCAGATCCCTGCGGAATTAAAAAATTCCTCCGACTGGGGACTCTTCCAGGAGCTAATGGCGCAGGCGGATGTAATTATCAGTGGAGGGTCTTATTTCAAACGCCTGGCAGCTCTCGGGGAGAGTGCTCAAGATATCCTTTATCAATTCGAACCCGGAAAAGGATTTGAAAAATTAGGAGAATGGAGGCGAAACGCAGGCTATAAAAAAAGAAGTCCGGACCTGGCCATTGTCACCCGCCACCTGGATTTCGAGCTTCCGGAAGAACTAATCAGAAGCGGTCGAAGAATAGCAATCTTTACGACAGATTCCATGGCTAGTTCTGACAAAGCCAGGGCCCTAAATAATGCAAATACGATCGTAATCGGAAGCGGCGAGGCGGGCGTTGATGGAGACAGGCTGATCACGGTCCTTAATGGAATGGGTTATCGCGTGATCATGATGGCTAGCGGTCCAAATGTACTTGAACTTCTGCTCGCGGCAAAACGCCTGGACCTTTTATATATCACTGAGGCTCAACTTGAAATTCCCTTTGATGATCCCGCAACTGTGCAAACAATTTTAGCAGGAGGAAAGAAAATAAGTGAACTCAACGAGTTCCGCCTCGCTCACCAATTCATTCAGGAAAATGTGATTACTGAGGATGCATCATTCATATCGCAGTTATTTCTCAGGTACGATAGGAAGGACCTTGGGGGGTGAACAGGATTCGATGAACCTTGTTAACTTGCAGCATCCGGTTGAAAAATTCCCAGGCGGTGTCAATGGGCAGAGGATTGGTCGGGTCATTGAAGAATGCCTGGAAGGCAAGGTCCATATTCTTTGTCAGTGCGGCTTCGATGATCAATTCCTGGTTGGCAATGTGTTGATTGATGAGCGGCGCGAGCCCGGCCGGGAACGCCCCCCGCGCTCAATGGGCGAACTCCCGCGCGGCTGAAATATGCATTGGTCTCCACCACCGCGTGGAGAGGCGCATTGGAGATTTGCCCGGCATTTTCCATGTTGACATTTGTCACCAGATCACCCAGACCGAGCAGGGCTCTGATCATGTTGATCCCTTCTTCACCGGATTGTTCAAGGACCAGCGGCGTGAGGCCGTCGATCAGATCCCGGGTCTTTTGCGGAGCGGTTGCCCAGTCCTGCTGTCCAAACTCATCTCCGATGCAGCCGCAAGGACCTGGTAGGCGGTCTGGCGTGCGCTGCGGCGATCGCTTTGCATCTGCCAGCTCAGGCGAGGTTGGAGCACATCGATCCCGAGAGGGTCTGTTCGATATTCGCAAGTCAGGTGGGAAATGGTTGTCATAGACGTGTTCAGCAATTTTTACTTCAGGTGTTTCCGGATCACCTCGATCAGCCCGGCGTGCGGCCGGCACTGCTTGAAGGCAAAGGACTGCAGAACCTGATCGAGCCGGGTCTGGCTCATGCCCTCGAAGGATCGGGCGTAGAGAGGCTGCATCAGACCGGCGGTGTAGCCGGAAAGAGCGGCCTGGGACAGGTAGTTGCGGTTGGACTTTGTGTCGACCGTTTCATCTTCCAGCGTTTTCTCGATCATGTCCGCCAGCTCAAAAACTTTTTCTTTGACAGGGGTCGGGGCAATCCAGCCCATCCAGAAATCGGTGGCAAGCTCGCGCTTGGCGTCCAGAATGTGACGGATGGCCTGCACATAGGGCGCATCAGGCGCAGGTTGCACCCAGCCCATGACGTGAATATCCTTGTAGGTCCACATCGTCCAGTGCGCGCCGTGCTTGTTGAAGATTGCCAGCTGATCGTCCAGGGCGCGCAAGCGGTCGGGGATTTCCTGCGCGGGACCGTTATAAGCGGCGCCGAACTCGCCCACCCATAAGGGGACGTTGTGCTTCTGCGCGAAACGCGTCCCGCTGTGGCTCAGGAAGATCTGCTCCTGCTTCTGGTAATCCCACTGTTCGCCGCGGATCATGCCAGGATAGGGTCCCGGACCAAACCCGCCTATGCTGTAATTGTGGCTGCTATAGACCAGGTTGGGTGCGAAGGGCGGCTCGAGGCCGTCGAACTGCGAGGAGAAGAAGTCGCCCTCCAGAAAGATGATGTGATCGGGATCAATGGCGCGGATGGCGGCGGTGACGCGGCGATATATGCGGTTGATCACATCCCAATCCGGCTCATATTGATTGCTGAAGCGCCCATAGGGCGCATTGGTCACCGGCTCGTTCATCACGTTGTAACCGGCGATCACGGCGCGGCCTTTGTAACGCCGGGCAAACTCCTCCCATAGAGCCACAAAGCGATCCTGGAAGTGGACCTGCTGCCAGAACAAAGTGTGGCGGGTGGAATTGTCGGAATGCCAGTCGGTGTTCTGCCAGCCGGGGACGGCGTGCATATCCAGGATGACATACAAGCCGTGCTTTTCGCACCAGCTTAGCGCCTGGTCCAGGCGGGCAAAGCCAGACTCCAGATATTCAAACGGCTTCATATCGGTTTCAAAGTGGCGATAGTTCAACGGCAGGCGCACCACCGTGCAACCCAGGGATTTGAGGTAGCTGACATCGTCCTCAGCAAATACGTAATCCAACATGCGGTCGAAGAAGAACTGTGCCGTCTCGGCACCGAATTTCCTGGCCATGCTGGCGCGCACGCCATGTTCAGAACCCGGGTAGCCGTTGATGAATTCTTCCATATTCATCCAGCCGCCCACGCAAACTCCACGCAAATAGATCGGCTGGCTGCTGGCAGTAACCACTTGACTTCCGTTAACTTGTAGCAGGTCCATGTTTTCTCCTGAGTTAGAATGAAAAAATAATTCATCTCGCTGAAGCCGGGGCGCGAAGTCATCCCGGCCGCGGGTTGGGTCATTGGGAACCCTCATGAGGTGTACCTACCTCCGAAACCGGCATGCACCCCAATTTACCGCGCCGCCGATTGTAGCACGACCAGGGACAAAAGCTGGAACTATTTTCTGCTTTTCACGCGGCGAGCGCCTCCTTGAAGGTGGCTGTGAAATTAAAACTGTTCAGGCATTGCTTGATCATAAGGATGTGAAGACCACAATGCTATATACCCATGTGCTCCAGCATGAAAGTGACCGCAATGACATTGCTGGTCCGGGTCGAATTCTCAGAGATGGGATTATCACACCTGGCCCTGCCATCACTATTTGTACAACATCCGGGGCAGGTCATTAAAACGACGACATCCTGGAAAATTTTTCAGGGTGCGTCTATTAAAAATTACGCGTTGCGGTCCCGACGGGATTCGGGCTCGCGATCCTACACAGGTAGATAGAGCGAATGGAATAAGACATGCTATTGGAGTACACAATTGCAGATCGCTCCCTTGAGAAAGCTGATCGAGAGGCGTGACCTAAGAGCCAAAGCGCACCGTCCAGGTAGACGGTGCGCTTTGGCTTCAGATATCAGCCATAGGGGATAGGTTACAGAATTTCAACCTCAACGCTGACCGGTTCCGCCGCGCCGAGAGCCGGGCCGCGCGCACCAGGGGAACAACTGCCAGCCGTCAGGCGGAATTGACCCGGCTGGAACACCTGCCGCCCGTTGTCGTCGAACAGCATCAGCATTTCGGGCTTGACCGTTATTGTGACGGTTTGGCTCTGCCCAGGCTCAAGGTGAATGCGCTGGAAGCCGATCAGCTGGCTGAGGGGCGCGGGCAGTTTGCTGTCGAGCGCCTTCAGGTAGAACTGGACAACTTCATCCGCTGCGACAGCGCCTGTGTTTTCGACCGTGACCGCCGCCTCGAAACCGGATGAAGCGGGTGACGTAATCTGGAGATCGCAGTACGCAAACGCCGTGTATGACAGGCCAAACCCGAAGGGGTAAAGCGGCTCAGCGGTCATGTAGCGATAGGTGCGTCCAGCCATGCTGTAGTCGTCAAAGGCCGGGAGTTGGTCGAGCGATTGGGGGAACGTCAGCGGCAACCTGCCAGCAGGGGGGATATCCCCAAACAGCACGTCGGCCACCGCCCGGCCGCCCTCCATACCCGGATACCAGACAAAGAGAATCGCATCCACCAGATCCACCACTTCGCCGAGCGCGATCGGGCTGCCGCCAGTCACAACCAGCACGATTTTCGCGTCGTGAACGGCTAGTTCTTTGATATAGTCGACCTGGCTGGCAGGGAGCGAAATACTATCGCGGTCGCCATCCAGGGGCGTAAGGAGTGATTCGCCCTCCTCGCCTTCGAGCTGCGGGGTAAAGCCAACGCAGACAATGGATACATCGGCGGACTGGGCCAGGTACGGTGCCCAGGATTTTTTACTTTCGCGCGGCTGTTTGAGCAGCGCACCGGTGCGATATTCCAGTACCACACCTTCGGGGACGCGCCCGGTGATGCCCTCCAGCAGGGTGATCATCTGGTCGTTGAGCCCGTGATAGTTACCGAGCAGCACTTCCATGCTGGTGGCGGTGGGACCGGTGACGAAAATCCTGTGCGTCGAGGGCTTGATCGGCAGGATGTTATCTTTGTTCTTGAGCAGGACGATGGACTCGGCGGCGGCGCGATAGGCCAGTTGGCGGTGCGCCTCGCAGGCGACGACATCCATGCAAATGGATGTGAACGGCACATCTTCGGCAGGGTCGAACATGCCAAGTTTGAAGCGCGTGCCAAGCGTGCGGGCCAGGGCGCGATCGACATCCGCTTCGGTGATGAGGCCGCGCGCGATAGCCTCGGGGATCTCGCTGTAAACATGGTCGCAACCCATATCGCAGCCACGCTTGAGAGCCAGTGCCACCGTCTCGGCGGCATCTTTGGTAACTTTGTGGTTGAGATGAAAGTCAGAAAGCGCGCCGCAGTCTGAAACGACATGCCCCTCGAAACCCCATTCGCCGCGCAGGATGTCTTCGAGCAGGAGTTTACTCCCATTGCAGGGTTCACCGAGCGTGCGATTGTAGGCGCCCATCACCGCTTCGACTCTGGCATCCATAACCAGCTTTTTGAAGGCCGGCAGGTACGTATCGTACAGGTCATGTTTGGAAACGATGGCATTGAAGGTGTGGCGGTCTCTTTCGGGACCGGAATGGACCGCATAATGCTTGGCGCAGGCTGCCGCTTTGAGATACCCGGGATGGTCGCCCTGGAGGCCTTTGACAAACTCTGAGGCCATTTCGCCGGTAAAGAATGGGTCCTCGCCCCAGGTTTCCTGTCCGCGCCCCCAGCGCGGGTCACGGAAAATGTTGACATTCGGCGACCAGAAGGTCAGCCCCTGGTTCTGGTCGGTGTAGCCGTTGCGGCGCAAGGCTTCGTGGTATTTGGCGCGGCCCTCGTCGCTGATGGCAGCGGCGATCTGGTGGATCAAATCCCTGTCCCAGGTGGCAGCCATACCAATCGCCTGCGGAAAGACGGTGGCGCGCCCGTTGCGGGCCACGCCGTGCAGGGCTTCGCTCCAAAAGTTGTAACCGGGAATGCCCAGGCGCGGCACGCCCTGCGCGGGGTGGTTCATCATCGCCACCTTTTCGTCGAGGGTCAGGCGGGAGAGCAAATCCTGAACTCGTTCAGGGAGGGGAAGTTTGGTGTCCAGGTAAGCAGGTTGGGTCATAAGAAATCCTCGATGTAAGAGATACAACTCTGAACTCTTCTACCCCCTCTATCACAAGATGGGGTGCTGAGGAGATGGTTCACTATGAACCCTCACCCCGACCTTCCCATGGATTGCTTCTTTCGGCGAAAAATATAACAAGGCAGAACCATGGCAACCGCAAAAACCGCCAATAGCAAGAAGTCCAATATTCGTAATTTTAGATTGCCCCGAAGAAAACTTTAAATTTCCTATGTGCCGGAATATTTGTGGCATTTCACGAGCACATCGTCAACGTATATATCCGTTGGCACCACGCCTTTACAGATTTCCATGACATCCGGGCACCGGCCTGCAAATTTACAGCCCCGCCGCAGGTACTCTTCCTGTTCCAACTCAGAAAGTGTGATCGCCGTGGTCCAGCGTTTTTTGGGGTCCGCCTGGGGAATGGAATCGCGCAGGAGCCTTGAATATGGATGCCTGGGATTCATCAACACCTGTTCCACCGCCCCCATTTCAACAATGTTGCCGCGGAACATGATGGCGATACGGTCGCTGACATAATATGCTGTCGCCAGGTCATGAGTGATATAGAGGATGCTCACACCCAATTCATCCCTGAGCTTTTTGAACAAGT
>Ga0105098_10000956_pt1 | contig 10334 bp, 7 predicted proteins | sample PPLLak21cMay2015_FD_79137 | JGI IMG/M metagenome (GOLD analysis project Ga0105098, IMG submission 79137) | Freshwater sediment microbial communities from Prairie Pothole Lake near Jamestown, North Dakota, USA - PPLs Lake P7 Core (1) Depth... | ecosystem: Environmental > Aquatic > Freshwater >... | reverse complement strand
CAGCTCTTCGGGGCGGTAGACCCTGGGGAACACCCGGTTGATCAGCTTTCCGTGGCGCATCGTCTCATCGAACAGCGGCGCCCAAACCGGGTCGGGCTCCAGCCCGGCGTGCATCCACCTCGTGGCACGACGCATCACCCGGGAGCAACCGGGAAGCCAGGGTGCAGCCATATAGATGCCCTTGGGGATGAACATGTGGAACATGAACGGCAGCATCGAGTGGATGGTCGAGGCAGGTCCGATCAAGGCGAGTTTTCGCACCCGATCCGGCAGCTTCATCGCGTAGTAGGTGGCGGTGAAGCCGCCGTAAGAGTTGCCCACCAGGGATACCGTGTCGAGCTCGAGCCCATCGATCAGCTCGGTGAACCAGCTGGCGAACTCGTCGAGGGAGGAGATCGGCTTGACCGGCCGGCTCGGGTTGGCCTCGCCGATGACATCGACGCAATAAGTGCGATGGGTCTGGCTCAGCGCCCCCACGTTTCGATACCAGGACATGGCAGTGGCGAACAGGGCGTGGAGCAGGATCACCGCAGGCCCTTCGACTGGCCCGCTCACGATGACGTGGGTCTCCCCGAAGCTGGTGGGCAGGTATCGCTCTTCGTAGCTGACGGGCCAGGCGTCGAGGACGTGCTGATAGGCCGCCCTGGTCACTGCCTCGCCTCCGGCGGAGGTGAACAGCGGGACCAGGTCCGGCCCCAGGTCGGACTTGGTTCTCATCCTTCGATCTGACTGCCGTTCGATTCCTGGTGCCAGGGTCGAATGTCACAAGCTCGATGCGCGGTCGGTCACCCCGATGTCGGCGGACCGAACAACTGTTGAATCTCACTATTCTCGTCGACCCCCCACAGGAGTCGGTTTGTTCGCGAGACTTGGACGTTGGTGTTTTCGTAACCGGGGCAAGGTCGCCCTGGGCTGGCTCGCCGCTCTGATCCTCGGCGGCGTCTTGGCCAATGCGGTGATCGGCACCGCCTACAGCACCGAGTTCGCTTTGCCCGACGTCGAGAGCCGACAGGGCTTCGACATCCTCGAGGAGCATTTCGCCGGTTCGGCGGCGGGTGGCGAGGGGGGAACCGTCGTCTTCCGTGCCGAGCAGGGGGTGACCGACCCCGAGGTCCAGGCGGCCATGACCGAGTTCTTCGATGAGGCGAGCCAGATCGAAGGGATAACCCTGGTCAGCCCCTACACCCCGGAAGGGGCGCAGCAGATCGCGGCGCAGGGGCCGGAAGCCGGCCTGATCGCCTACGCCCAGATCGGGATCTCCCGTGACACCACCCTCGAGGAGGCCGGGGAGATCAGCGACCAGCTCCAGGAGCTGATGCCGGAGATCGAAGGGCTCCAGATCGAGCTCGGGGGCCAGATCTTCGCCGAGTTCGAGGTGCCCAGTTCGGAGCTCCTCGGTATCGCCTTCGCCATCATCGTCCTCATCCTGGCCTTCGGGTCGGTGCTCGCCATGGGCCTTCCCATCGGGATCGCCCTCGCCGGCATCGGGCTCGGCACCGCCCTGGCCGGGCTCCTCAGCAACGTCCTCTCCATCCCCGACTTCTCCTCCACGGTCGCGGTCATGCTCGGTCTCGGTGTGGGGATCGACTACGCCCTGTTCATCGTCACCCGCTATCGGGAGAACATGCACGCCGGCGCCTCGATCGAGGAGGCTGCAGTGGTGGCCATGGACACCGCCGGGCGCGCCGTCGCCTTCGCCGCGTCGACCGTCGTCATCTCGTTGCTCGGCATGCTTCTGATGAATCTGTCGTTCATCACCGGGATCGCCGTCGTCTGCGCCGTCGTGGTGGCGGTCACCGCCATCGCCTCACTCACCCTCCTCCCGGCGATGCTCGGCTTCGCCGGTGAGCGGGTGGAGGTGACCCGCTGGCGTGGCCTGATCGCCGCTCTGCTCCTGGCTGTGGGGCTGGTTGGAATCGCCATCGCCTTTCAGCCGCTCGCCATCGTCGGGCTCGCCCTCGCCGCGGTGGTCATCGTGGCCAGCCTCGCCTTCGCCCCCCTGCGTCGGGAGGTGCCCCACCGCACGCCCAAGCCGACCAACGAGACCGTGCCCTATCGGTGGAGCCGCTTCATCCAGCACCGGCCCTGGCTATCTGCCATCGCCGGCGTCGTCATTCTCCTGACTCTTGCCTACCCCTACCTCGACCAGCGTCTCGCTTTCTCCGACGAGGGCAACTACCCAGAGGAGACGACGACCCGTCGCGCTTACGACCTCCTCGCGGCTGGTTTCGGCCCGGGATTCAACGGTCCCTTGTTGCTTGCGGTCGAGGTCCCCGAAGGCACCGACCCGGCCGCGCTCGAGGCCGTCACCCAGGCCCTGAGCGCCGACTCCGGAGTGGCATTCGTCACCCCTGCCATTCCCAACGACCCCCAGGCACCGACGGCCGTGCTGTGGAGGTTGTTCCCCACCACGGCTCCTCAGGACGAGGAGACCACCGATCTCGTCCTCAGGCTTCGGGATGAGGTCATCCCCGAGGCCACTGCCGGCACCGACCTCGACATCGTGGTGTCCGGCGGCGTGGCCGCCGCGGTCGACTTCTCCGAGTACCTGAGCGCGCGCCTGCCCATGTTCATCGGGGTGGTGTTGGCGCTGTCGTTCCTTCTGCTGATGCTGGTGTTCCGCTCGCTACTGGTGCCGCTGAAGGCGGTGATCATGAACCTGCTCTCCCTCGCCGCGGCCTTCGGAATCGTGACTGCGATCTTCCAATGGGGTTGGGGAGGCGAGTTGCTCGGCATCGAGCCGGCGCCGATCGAGCCTTTCGTCCCCATGATGATGTTCGCCATCGTCTTCGGCCTGTCCATGGACTACGAGGTCTTCCTCCTCTCCAGGATTCGCGAGGAGTTCGTGCGAACGGGCGACAGCAGGGGCTCGGTGGCGGACGGGCTGGCTTTGACCGCAAGGGTGATCACCGCGGCTGCCGCGATCATGGTCGTGGTATTCGGCAGCTTCATCGGCGAATCCGACCGGATCGTCAAGCTGTTCGGCGTTGGGCTGGCCAGTGCGGTACTGGTCGACGCAACCATCGTTCGCATGCTGCTGGTCCCGGCGACGATGGAGTTGCTCGGCGATGCGAACTGGTGGCTGCCGAAGTGGCTCGACCGACTGTTGCCAAAGATCTCAGTCGAAGGTCACGCCCTCGAGCCGGTTGAGGTCGAGACCGTCTAGCCGCATAGATTTCCCTGCCTCGGGCCCTCCTCCAGTTTCCCTACTTGACAGGACTGAGTCCGCTGGATGCTCTTCTCGGCCGTGAAGAAGCCGGCGGATCAGGCTCCCGCGCCAATCATCTCGGTCACGGCCCATTCGTGGACCCGGCCCAGCGTCTCCAGTTGCTCTCTTCCCCGTTCCTCGAGGGCGGCGAAGTCGAACTCGGACCATTCGGGATGAGTCGGCGCTGCTGAGTGCAATGCGACCCACAGGCCCTGCTTCCCGCGGACCGCCGACATGAGGGTCTCCAGCTCCAAGACTCGGCTCAGGGGGGAATAGGTGAGTAGATGGCCGTTCAGCTTCAGTCGGCTGGCTCGTTCGGTGAGCAGAGCAGCCGCCCTCTTGAGATCTCCTCCCGAAATACCGGCCGCGGCCCGGACCTTTTCGAGGACGACCAGCTCTTGCTCGATCGAATCGGCGACGTCTTCGATGATTGGTCCCCACTTCGTCCGGCGATTGCTGCGCCAGATTCGCCTGACCAATGCGGTCCCAGCAGTGGCTCCGGCGCGGTGGTCGTTCAAGTAGGTCTCCCAGTACTGCATCGTTTCCATGTCCGCGGGTGCTCCTTTGACCGACTTCACTTGCCCGCCAGGCAGGGTTCCCAACCCAGTTGGTGCGTCTCTCGTCACACCAGACCCGAAGGATCAACCGGACGAGGCCCATACAGTGGCGGTGTTGAGTGAGGCACTATCAGACCTGGCCACAGCCCTCGCCCGTCGGGTCGAGACTGCACCCGACCCGGACCGCGCCGCTCGGGCCGAGCAGCTTCGTCGTCATGTCGCCGAGTATCTGGCCCCTCGCGCCGCCGACCTCTCAGCTCCGCTGGTCGTGGTCCTGTTGGGATCGACGGGGGTGGGCAAGTCGAGTCTGTTCAACGCGATCGCCGGCGCTCCGCTGTCCGAATCGGGTCTGATCCGTCCCACCACCCGGCGCCCGGTGGCGTTGGTCCACCCCACCGACAGCCCCAGTCTGCGCGAGGACCGCCCCCTCGCCGGAATTTCCGAGCGTGACCAACTCGATGTCCGCATCGACCCTGCGATTGCTCCCGGGCTGATGATCGTGGATGCTCCCGACTTCGACAGCGTCGAACGCTCGAACCGGGAGCTGGCTTTGGAGCTTTTGGAGGCGGCCGACCTGGTGATCTTCGTCACGACGGTCACTCGCTACGCCGACCAGGTCCCATGGGACATCCTGGCCCGGGCTCGACAACGGGGGGTGCCGTTGCTGGCGGTGATCAACCGCATGCCCACCGATACGACCGATGAGGCGGCTGTGATGGCCGACTATCGCGCCCTGATCGAGCGGGGCGAGCTCGACCGGCAAGGGGCGTTCGGTGATTTGGAGGTCGTCTCGGTGCCGGAGGGTGCGATCGACCCAGTCGTAGACGGTCTGCGACGGGAAGCGGTTGGGCTGATCCTCGAGGCCATCGAACGGCTCCGTCAGGACGACGATGAGCGGCGCTCGATGGCCCGACGCAGCCTCGACACTGCCCTGGCCGGTCTCCCTGAGGCGGTAGAGAGAATCGCCGCCGAGGTGGAACGCGAGCAGCAGGCTGCAGCCTCGCTACGAGGAGCCCTCGAGGCGAGCTATCGGGCGGCCCGAAACGAGCTCGACCGAGAGATCGAAACCGGAACGTTTCTTCGCACTGAGGTGCTCCGGCAATGGCTCGATTACGTCAACGCCGGTCCGGTCGCTCGTTACCTCTCGGAAGGAGTGGGCCGGGTAGCCGCCTCCCTCCGCAACCTGCTACGGCCGACTCCACCACCGCCGGCTCCCGAGGTGCGTGAGGCGGCCTTCGCCGACCTGGTGACTTCGGTCGTGCGTCATACCGACACCGCAGCATCGAAAACGGCCGCCATCTGGGTGGACGACCCGCACGGGGCCATGGCCCTCACCGAGGACGCTGGGCTGTGGGGCTCCTCGCCGGGCATGGCGTCGGACCTGAATGCGCAGCTGGAGGAATGGATGGAAGTAATCGGCGATGAGATCCAGGTCATGGGCGCCCAGCTCAAGGGAAGGGCGCAGGCGGCCAGCATCGGCCTCAACGTGCTCGGGACCAGCGCCATCCTTGCCGTCTTCATCCACACCGGCGGGCTCACGGGGGCGGAGATAGGCATCGGCGCCGCCACTGCCGTCCTCAACCAGAAGCTGCTGGAGGCAATCTTCGGCGAGGCAAACGTCGCCGCCTTCGTCGAACAGGCACGGGACCGTCTCGATCGGATCCTCGATTCGGTGTTCGTCTCCGAACAGCAAAGGTTCATCTCTGCGCTCGGCCCCATGGCGCGACCGACCGATCTTGCCTCCGATCTGCGTCGGGCCGCCCATGCCGCGGCCCGGATGGAGACGCAATGACCCCCGTAGAGCGGTTGGAGGAGGCTGCAACGGCGGCGGCCGATTTGGGCCTGGTCGATCATGCACGGTCGGCCCGGGCGTTGGCAGACCGAATCCGACAGCGGCTTGGTTTCTCGGGCGAGCTGTACGTGATGGCACTGGTCGGTGGGACCGGAGTGGGCAAATCCTCGGTGCTCAACGCCCTCGCCGGTGAGGAGGTCAGCCCGGCGCGGGCTTTGCGACCGACCACTGAGCAGCCGTTGACCTGGGTTGCCAACGAGGCTCGGGAGGAAGTCCGTCCCTTGCTCGATTGGCTCGGTGTCGAGCGAGTCGTCGGCCACGACCAGGCCGACCTGTCCGGGGTGGCCATACTCGACCTGCCCGATGTCGACAGTGTCCGTCTCGAGCATCGGGCGACGGTTGATGCCCTCCTGCCCCGCATCGACGCGGTCGCCTGGGTGGTCGACCCCGAGAAGTACGACGACGAGCGCCTCCACGAGTATCTCCGCCGTCTGGCGCCCCACGCCAAGCGGATGCGGTTCATCTTCAACAAGGCCGACCGTCTGGATCCCCAACAGCGACAACTGCTGACCGATGACTTCCGCCGCAGGTTGGCGGGCGATGGTATCGATGGAGCCACAATCGACATGGTGTCCGCCCTCGATGGCAGCGGGTTCGAGGAGTTGCGTGCTGAGCTGAACCAGGCCGCCGAGGGAAAGGCGATCGTGGCAGCGAAACTCGCCACGGACGCCGCCACCGAGGTCGATGCGATTGCCCGGGCGGCCGGGCTGGAGCCAGGCACGTCGCACAGCCCGTTGCTCCCGACGAAGGAAAGAGAGATGGCGATCGCCGCTGCGGTGGAGGGGGCTGTGGCACTGGTCGACCCCGTCGGGGTCTCCCGCCAGATGGAAGAGGCGGTGTTGCATCGTGCCCGCCGCCAGGGTGGCTCCCTCCTTGCCCGGATCCTCACGCTCTTGTCGTTCATCACCGGACGGAAGCGGCGACAGGCGGACCCTGGCGCGTATCTGCTCGAGTGGCGACGGCGGGGGAGTCTGGGCCATGTCCTCAACCCGGTTCGCTCGGCCCTTGTGAGGGCGGCGGGGGCGGTTCCGCCCGCTACCCGGCCCGCGCTCCTGATGACGCTGGGAGCGGACGATGCCGAAACCGAGGTGACCAGGGCCCTCGACCGCGCGACGCGTCAGGCCGCCGGCGAACTGACCATGCCCCGCTCGATGCTCTGGCCGGTCGTCGGTTTCGTGCAGTTGCTGTCGGGGGCGGTTCTTCTGTTCGCTATCGCCTGGTATTTGCTCGTGATTTTCGGGCCGGGCCAGCTTCCGGTGGCCACCATCGACGTTCCCTATCTGGGCCCGGTTCCGACCCCCCTCCTCCTCATCACCGGCGCGCTCGCCTTGAGTCTTCTCATCGGTTTCGTGCTCAACCTCCATGCGCGATGGATTGGCCGGCGGGTAGGGCAAGAGGTAGCGACCCGGGTGGGAGAGGCGGTGTCCCGGTCCATAACCACGGTCGGCTTTGGTGGTCTCGATGCGGTCGAGGCGGTTCGTCGCCATCTTGCATCGTTGGCCGTTTAGCCAAGATCATCTGGGGGACGGCCGCGGGTTGGATTGCAGGAGCAGGCCCCGAGGGATCCGCGGTTGGTCCAATCAGTCAGGTCACCCGCTTTGACGAGGAAGGTCGCCATCTGGTCCGGACGGATCGGACCGGCCTGATCCCCAACACGATCAGCAGGATGACGCTCATCGTCGCCGCGGTCAGGTCGACCCAGCCTTCGGGGTCGCCGGCTGATTCGCCGGTCAGCCAACGCTTGGCTGACGCTTGGCTGTTTGGTGCGCGGTCACCCTCCCTCCCACCAGGTACCAGGTCTCCATCTCGCCCATGCCCTTGACCGCGATCGTGCCGCGTGGCTCGAGCTCGAACTCGTCCTTCAGCGCCTCGTAAGTCTGCTGAGTGACCTGGATCCGACCTGGCGTGCCGCCCGACTCCATCCGTGAAGCGATGTTCACCGCATCGCCCCAGAGGTCGTAGAGGAACTTCCGCCGTCCGATGACGCCGGCCACCACCGGCCCCGAGTTGATCCCGACCCGCAATTGGACGTCGAGGTCGCCGCAAGTGCCGCCGGGCGCCGCCGACTCGACCATGTCGAGCGCCAGAAGGGCGATCGCCCGGGCGTGGTCCGGCCTCCGAATCGGGACGCCCGCCGCCACCATGTAGGAATCGCCGATGGTCTTGATCTTCTCGAGGCCGTGCTGCTCGGTGAGACTGTCGAAGTGGCTAAACAGTCGATCGAGTAGCCCGACGACCTCGGCAGCGGGGAGGTCCTTTGTCCGCTCGGAAAAACCCACGACATCCGCGAACAGCACCGACGCGGCGGTGAACTGGTCGGCGATGGTGCGGGTCTCGTCCTTGAGGCGCTCGGCGATAGAGGCCGGGAGGATGTTGAGGAGCAGGCCCTCGGATCGCTGCTGCTCCGACCGGAGGGCCGTCAACGCTTCCTCGCGCTGCTTGGCGAACAGCGCGAGCAGCGTGAAGAAGATCGTGCCGCCGACCACGACGTTGAGAGCAAGCAGCATGCTGGAAAACCACTCGGGCAGCGGGGACGGAATCTCGAGCGCGATTCCGATAAGCCCCGACGCAAGGAAAACCGTGACGAAGGCGATGAACCAACGGACACCGGCGCGCACACCGTCGAAGACCAGCGCCCCGAGCGGGGCGAGGATCCCCCAGATACCCGGCGAGCCGCCGGGGAGGAAACCGCCGAGGGCGATCATCGACAGCGTCGGCGCCAGCAAGATATCCCAGAGCTGGATGCGCAGGAACAGGCGGTAATTGCGGTTCCTGGCGAAGAGGACGATGGACACGATGGAAATCGCCGCATAGAGGAGCGCCACAGAGCCGGACCAGGCGCCGAAGGCGAGGTAAAGGCCGGCCCACAGGAACGAGATCGGCAGGATCAGGACCGCGATTCGGACGAGCAGCGCCTTGCGGAGGCGAGTCTCGTTGTCATCGGCCGGGTCGGCGCCGACCTTCCCGAGTCCGTCGACTGCCCGGTCGAGCAAGCCCCGAAGGGACGTCACCGCCGGAGGATAGGCACGCCGGATCAGCGGTCGAGACGGTTTAGCGGATCGACTTGCCTGCCCTGATCATCGTTCAGTTTCCCGACCGCGCCAGTTGGGTAAATATCCGCTCGTCCGAGGTTCTATGCCATTTGTCTTGTGTTTGAGCGCGGACCGAGGCACGTAATCGCGGACGACAACAGCGTATCGAAGGAGAAAAAATGAACAGGAATGTCGGCTTTGGAGGCTCCCTCTTCTTAATCGCAGTGGGTGCTGTTTTGGCATTCGCCGTGTCGGTGGAAGCGGAAGGATTCAATCTCAATACGATCGGATACATCTTGATGGCGGTTGGTGCACTCGGAGTCGTGTTGACCTTGGTGACGGCGACCGCGACCAGGAAAGAGCAGCACACCGAATACGTCAAGAAGGATGTCGACCTCGATTCGCACGATCACTGACCTTCTGCCGGCGTCAGGGTTGCTGGGCCACCTGGTACGTGCTGCGAGTCAGCGGTCGATCATCTGTTGCGTACTCTCGTTGTAGCGGTCCCCCTGGATCCTGATTCCGTCGAGAGCCTGCTCGATGTCGCCCAAGTCATCTGCCGTGAGGACCAGGTCGACCGCTCCTAGGTTCTCTTCCAGGCGTTCGAGCTTCGTCGTGCCGGGGATGGGAACGATCCAGGGCTTGCGACTCAGCAGCCACGAGAGGGCGATTTGAGCGGGGGTCGCCCGTTTCCGTTCGGCGATTCGCTTGATCAGGTCGACCAGGCCCTGGTTTGCCTCTCGGTTCTCTGCGTCGAAGCGGGGGAGGGTGTGGCGGAAGTCGGACTCCACGAAGGTCGTGTCCGCGTCGATGTTGCCGGTGAGAAAGCCTCTCCCGAGGGGACTGAACGGGACGAAACCAATGCCCAGTTCCTCGAGTGTGGGGAGAATCTTGTCCTCCGGCTCCCGCCACCACAGTGAATATTCACTCTGGAGGGCGGTAACGGGCTGCACGGCATGGGCCCGGCGAATCGTCTGGACGCCCGCCTCGGAGAGGCCGAAATGCTTCACCTTTCCTTCGGCGATGAGCTCCTTCACCGTGCCGGCGACATCCTCGATCGGGACATCGGGATCGACCCGGTGTTGGTAATAGAGATCGATGCGATCGGTCCGGAGCCTGCGAAGGGAGTCCTCTGTCGTCATCCGGATGTGATCCGAACGACTGTTCAAACCCCCTGACTCTCCGCCCACCAACTTGAAGCCGAACTTGGTGGCGATCACGACCTGGTCCCTGAACGGTGCGAGAGCCTCGCCCACTACCTCCTCGTTCGTGAACGGGCCGTATACCTGGGCAGTATCGAACAGGGTGACTCCGCGCTCGACTGCGGCCCGAATGATGTCGATCGCGTGGTTTCGGTCTGAGGGCGTCCCATAACTCGTGCTGACCCCCATGCACCCGTAGCCGAGGGCCGAGACTTCGAGACCGTTGCTCCCCAGTTGTCGTGTTTTCACGTGACCTCCTCAGGTTGGTGTGACCGAGGGACCGGGTCAGCCCTCCTCGGGCATGATCACCCAGAGGACGATGTAGATCAGGACCTGGGGGCCAGGGAGAATCAGTGAGAGCACGAACAGGAGCCTCATCACCCCATGGCTCATTCCGAAGCGGTCGGCCAAGCCCGCGGCAACCCCGGCGATCATCCGGTCATCCTTCGGCCTCACCAGTCGCGGCGTCTGACGATCAGTCAT
>Ga0105098_10000950_pt1 | contig 10390 bp, 8 predicted proteins | sample PPLLak21cMay2015_FD_79137 | JGI IMG/M metagenome (GOLD analysis project Ga0105098, IMG submission 79137) | Freshwater sediment microbial communities from Prairie Pothole Lake near Jamestown, North Dakota, USA - PPLs Lake P7 Core (1) Depth... | ecosystem: Environmental > Aquatic > Freshwater >... | reverse complement strand
AGCCTGCTTAGGTGCTCCCGCGTAGTCCTCCATTCGCTGTTCAAGAATAGCGATCTGTGTATCCGCAGCCAGTGCCGTGGTGTCAGGCACAAGCATAGTGACGTCGCCATCAACATCCATATGTATCTCAGCACCAGGAGCCCAGTCGAATTCCTCGATCTCTCCGCGGATCTTCAAGGGAGGGAACGCAATCAGATCGAACACGTCAGCCTTGATATTCTCAAGGTGATCGATCCTGTACTGCATACCAACGAGATTGTGCAGAGGCCCCATTGCGTACAGGTTGTCGGGACGCAAGCGCCAACCAACGTGAGCTTTCGAACCTTTAGGGAACCAGCTAGGATTGATTTCCTTGCGGATTACTTTCGAGCGATCAATAACCGTAACGCAATGATTCCGCATAAGAGTATCAGTGTGAGGATCATACAGGTCTCCCTCGAATTCAATCAGTTCAACATACGGGGATTGGTAGTACTCGTACAGGTTACCGAATCCATCAATGGTGTACCCAGCAGCTTTGTCAAAGTCCTCGATGCTGTACTGACCGTTAGCAATGTCATGCCGGAACTTCATAGCTTTGGACAGAGCTTCTTTTACCCAACCTTCGTTAGGAAAGTCCTCTGCCAACGCCTTTAACTCCCCGAGGTTCATGATCTTTCGCGTCATCTTGGGGGAGTTCTTGAATGCAGAGGCTGCCGGATTGATCAGGATATCCAGAGGCGAGATCCGCATAACACGCGGACCAACATAACCCGGAATCATCTCTCCTGTCAGTTGATCCTCTTTGGTTTCGTTTACCCACTCTACATCCGCAAAGGCATTGCCGTAGTCGATGTAGTCGTACAGAAGTTGAGAGATTGCAGTACGGAATCCACCGAGGCGAGTCTTGTTCTGCATGTAGGACTCAATGGCTTCACGCTTTGCTTTAGTAGCGTCATCCAGAGAGAAGCCTTCCCACTTCATCCACTGATCGTTAGGGAACAGAGCAGCCATGTAGTTAGCGTGCAAGTTATCCCGGATCTGGGTGAGCTTAGGCGTAGTTGTGCTGTTCCTCCAAGGGAGAGTCCTGTTGGAAGTCTTGCTTGTATCCGTAGCGAACAGATAGTTCCTGAGTTCCTTCTGTTCCTCTACCCACGGCTTACGCTGATTATGGAAGTCATTCCACATCATGTATATCTGACCAGCAAGGTTGTCCGGCCGAAGCTGATCCCTGAGTTGCGCTACATTACCTGCCATATGCTATTCCGCCCATTGTGGTCCCAAATCCTCCGAACCGCTTGTTAAACAACGCAAGCCTGGAGGTATTCTTTACTTTCTCAGTTCGCTCTCGTGGCTTCTGAGCAATCTCTACGATACTGGCTAGAGTATCCACTACGTCATCATGCGCTGGTCTAGCCAGAAGGATCTCATCTTCCAGTACAGGGATGTACCCTCCACGGTAGTGCCACATTGCCTGCTGTTGGTACCGAGGCTCCAGTACTGCTGCAATGCGTTCTTCCTTTGAACCCTGGTTCCTGTTAGGCCTGTACTCATCGATCTTGAGAGAGACGCCTCCCTCTTTGAATCGCTGCTTCAGGTCATTCACAATGACTTGTTGGGCTGTTGTGACTTCTGCTCTGAGCTTCTTGAATTGCCACTTGTTGTACATACCCACGAGCCTATCGTAGTACTCGCTGATCTTATCGCTCTTGAAGCGGTCAATATCGAGTACATAGATATCGTTAGTGGCATCAACGCCAATGACAACGATAGCCGTATAATCGGATTTTTTTGATAGACTGAACGCAAAGTCAACTCCTGCGTATACGTTGAGTCGGTTCTCCTTGAAGAACCAAGTGCCTGATACTTGCTTTAGGAACTTCTGATCGTAGTACTGGAACCTAGAGCGATCCACTCGATTGGATTCAGGATCGTTAGGGTTATTGTAGTACTGTGCATAGAACTGAGTCTTGTCTGTGTACTCAGCATAGATCCTGGAGAGGATCTTACGATCAAAGCCAAAGCGTTTCCCGTCCGGCCTAGCTTCTCTGGGCCAAGTAAATACCCCATCAACCTCTACAACTTCTTCCATCATATCCCAAACTGGGATGTACTTAACGATCTCATCTTTATCGTTATAGATGGCTTCCTCTTGATTGAGCCATACACTATACTGATCCGAGGGGTGGTACCGAGTACCCGCTGCCTTAACCATCCCGCCAGCGTTCTTGATGGAGGACATCTGGGACATAGCAGCAGCAGTCTTCCTACGGCCTTCTTCAGTGTAAGCGTTGTCAGGAACTACTACGTCATCCGCTATGACTACATCAGCGTGCCAACCTGTAGTGTTCGTAGTCAGACCAGCAGTACGAATCGTATTGTCCCGCACCATCTCTTTAGCCCGAGCAGGATGGTCCACGTTAATAGCCGTAGTACTCCACTTGCTCCTGCGTCCCTCATCCTTGTCCAGCATCTCAGGCCAGTACCTTTGGTACACTGGAGAATCAATAATGCACTTGATGGCATACAATTGATCCTCTGCTAGTTGTGCAGTAGCCGAGATGTACAGGATCGTAGTCTCAGGATGCTTTGTTATCCACCAAGCGCACCATACTGCTAGACAGTGGGACTTCTGGTGTCCACGAGGAAGCATAATGAGTTGGTTCAGATCATTGCCTGAATGCTGCAAGAACCTGAATACTCTCTCATGGATCTCGCCATAGATCCGCATAGGATTTACAAGTTTAGCGAAGGTACAGAGATCACTCTCTGCTGCTTCTCTCAGTTCCTGTTTAGTTGTCATGCATTAAATTGCCGTTCCAGTAGATGAGGTCGTCTTCTTGCCGGCTGTGTTTGCCGGGGAAGTCAGAGGGCCAGCGCATCAAATCAGTGTTTTCCATGCTCACATTTCCGATGTGCAAAGGTGCGCCCCCAACACTGTCACTGAATCACCCGTTGCGCCTAGTTGGACGTACAAGCCAAGCAAAAACGCCGAACTTGAAAATGCGTAGGCTCTAGCGTTTATTGCCATTGCGCTAGAACCAGCATTTGTCTGCAACTCTGCAAACGCAAGTTGCGCGTCTGCTCCGGTTGCCGTAAATCGCCAGCGGAGCGCCCAGCTGTATGTCCCTGTCGGCATTGTCAGCAGGCTGGCACCGTTCCCCCCAACGCGGAAGCGTATTGATGCCGTTGATGCAAGGATCGCCGTCCCGTATGCCAACCCTTCGTAAAATTCCCCTATCGCCTGAAAGTCGCCCTCAACTGTGCTGTTGAACGATGCAGCCAAAGTGTCGCTTGTCGTCCCGGTGATTGTCAGTGACGTGACATCGTTACCAACTAATTTGGAGCCTTTGCCCTGAAAAAGCGCCGCTTGGCTATTTTCGCCACCGTTTCTGCCGATTTCAGCCGATGACGCATCCAGCGAGAATTTGACACCATTTGCATCAACGCCTGAACCCCAAGTTACTGACAAATCAACAAACGACGAGCCCGCCATGCCATAGACGCCGACGGTATTGCGGCTCAAAATTGCGTTTGTAAGGTTGCCAGTGCACGCCCGCGAAAAATGTACGCCGTAGGTGTTGTCGAGAAGCTCCAAGTAGTCCAGATGTCCGGTGCAAAGTTCTTTTGCTTTAAGCCCATATTCGCAGCTTTGAATTGTGGTACGGCTTCCTGTTGCGCCAGCAATCTTAAAGTCGCGCACCACGCTAAAAAGCTCTTGAACGCCTGCTCCGCAGTTTTGAATGATGCCTCCTTTGTAGAAATACGAAGCGCCGGATTTTGCGTAAAGGCCGCAGTCACAATTGTCAATGTGAATGTTTTCAAACGACGCTGTTAGATCGCCAGAAATGTCAATTGCCACACCATTGAACCCACCGCTGTTGAACGATGGCGATCCGTTGCACCAATTGACAATTTTGATGTCTTTGAATTTGACGCGATGCGCTAGCGACACGGCTATGCAGGTTCCCGACTGACTTGAACCGTCAAAAATCGCGGTAGGGGTTGACCTGAAATCCCCCGTTGCTGGGCCGAACACTAAAATTTCGTTGCGGCTATGGATGCTAGTCGGAAGAAACAACGTATCGCGGACGTAGGTGCCCGCCGCCAAACTGATACACCATGTGCCTTCTAGAAAGTTGCCATACACGCGCAAAGCGTTGCACGCGGTCTGCGGTGTCATGGGCTGGCTTGCACCCAGCCCATCATTCGCCGCAGTCCCTGTTGTGGCAACATATAGCGTGTTCGTCTGCGTTCTAGACGGGTTTACATAAAACGTGACGGCACCGCGCAATATTCCACCGTCGCCCAGATGTCTGACATTGTGCAGATTGTTGATGCTGCTCGTGGTGACATACGTCCCAACCGGCCAGAACAATTGCTCACCAGAGGCAACACAAGCCGTGACCGCCGCCTGTATCGCCGCCGTATCGTCCGTCACCCCGTCGCCAACGGCTCCGAAGTCTTTGACCGACACAACATCATTGAGCTTTTCGGCAATAGTCCGAGTTTTAGCGCCAGTACCATTTTGTGTGTACGCAATATTATCAGCATCCATCAAAGATGTATTCCCGGCATTGAGTACATAGTACCCGTTCATATCCAGGTTGGACTGCATACTGTTGGGTTCTCCACTGGGATTATCCCTGTACAGTACTTTATTCTGGAACTCATTCTCGATAGCAGTGAAGTTAGCATTCAGTGCTGCTTGGCTAAGGTAGCCAGAACTTACAGTATTCAGATCAATCTTTGCCATGTTGTTATCCTGTGCTGTCTTTGTTTATTCTTTATGCGCTTTCATAGACACCAGACAAAACTATCCTGGCTGTATCAGCCCCAGGATAAGTATTATCATAGTTGAGTATTGTTAAGGTTGAACCGGAAACCTTACCTTGCAGCATTTTTCCGGAAACTACATCCTCTCGGCCCGCCAACACACCGCCGTTTGTTATGGCAGAAACGGGCAGGGTTGATAACAATGCACTGGCGGCAGTGCCGTTGGTTGTAATTGTAGCGTCAAGTCGAATTTGAATTTCTTTCCCGCGCTGCAAATACTTGGCAGAGTTAATTGTATACGCAGTTATAGTCCCACTACTTGCGGTAAGTGTTGGGCTCCACGTTGTCCACTGCGCTACCCCATCAATGCGAACAGCACTTACAAAAGAAGAATACGTATAACTACCACTTGGTGCAACAATACTATCCCCATGATCGATTACCTTACCTGCTGATGAGGTAGAAATCGATTTAAGATGTACACCTCCGTTTTGCATAAGCTGATCTACGTTATTCCCAACGTAGGCTACGCCGCGCACGCCACTAATGTTTATTGCTTCAAATGCACGAGCAAACCACCAACCAGTAATTCGAGCGCTATAAGAGTACCCATCAGGAAAATTTGTAAGCGAGTAAGTTCCAGACGGTTGCGCTCCCGCAACACCAGCTACGTTACCAGTGCCCTCAATGGATGCTTCTTCAAGAATGCGAATTGGATAAGATACATTCTCTGTCCAGTTTGATCCGAATGAATGCCACTGAGCGTTACGCGCAAGGATTCCGTATTGTGTGCTTATGAAAGTTCCTGAACCATCCCAACGTGAATACAGCAAACATCCGCCAATGGATCTTACGCTCTCGGCCTGCGAACCATGATCCAGAATATGCGCCAATGGTTGCGTCAAAAGACTATTTTTAAAATCACATTTTTGGAACAGCGGCGAGTCGTTCCAATAAGTAAGCAAGGGCGTAACCGAACTGCCGTACCAAACACGGCTGGTATCGGAAAGCATAAGCATCCCTACCCCAGCATTTTTGTAATCTTCAAATACGCAGTCATAGAATCCTGTGTTAATGCAGCATTCGGTAACTACACCGTATCGACTTGTAGTGGTACTGATATTACGTAATGTCACATCTTGACTGTTAGCAAGATAAATACTTACTCCGTTCAAAGGCCCAGTAATGTTAAGTCCAGAGATTTGAACTTTCCTAAGTCCTGTTATATCCCCACCAGCGGCATTCAATGTTGGATAAGCAGCAAAACCACGTTGCATAGTTGCATCGGTATCGCTTGTATTTCCGGCCGTTGAAAAAGTAATGTTGGCATTGTCGCCACAGATAGCGCCTTGAAAGTTTCGGCCAGAAGCGTTTGTTAGAATAACACTGCTTGAAAGTTTATAAGTTCCCGCAGGAAAAAATATGGTTTTATTGGGATTAGCATCAAAGGCTGCTTGGACAGAAACAGTATCATCCGCAACACCGTTTCCTACTGCGCCAAAATCTTTTACACTAACAGTCTCAGCTAGTTTAGCTTGAACAGTAGTAACTACTGCTCCCGAAGCAGAATTCTCGTAAGGAATGTTTACTGCGGTAGCGTTAGAGATTCCCAGCGCAGTCGGATTGCCAACATTCAACAGATTAAAACCATTCATATCCAAATGGTTCTGCATGTTATTGGCTTCATTTCCAGGATTATTACGATACAGAACCTTGTTCTGGAACTCGTTCTCAATAGCGGTAAAGTTGTTATTGATCTGAGCCTGACCCCGGAACTCAGTCGTAATATCGTTCAGCGTAATCTTAGCCATTATTAGCTCCTACTTATCTACTTTAGAATTCATGCGTTCTTGAATGGACAAAAGAAGATCCTTGATCTCTCGGATATCCTCTTTGTAATCCTCTCTGCGTACAAAACTGGAATGCAGTTCTCGTTCCAGCGCCATCAAATCATTCTTCATTGCATTAGCTGCATCGTAAGCAATGCGTACAAACCAACCAACAAGGAAGAGAATGAACGAGAATGCGATGTTAAAGAGGAGTTGGTAATCCATATTATTTTACTTGTTTGGCTTAGTTAGTGTTGTGTGCAGATCTTGAATAGCTTCTTTAAACCATGCCATAGCGAACTGCTGGAAATCCTGACTACGCTGAGCAATAGCAGGATGCATTCCGTTACCCCAAACTGCTTGGAAATCACAGGAGTACCCATTAGGGTTGATCTCGATATCCGTATGCGGAGCATTCCCCATGCGCCACTCTTTGGACAGGTAGTAGTATCCCATCTCCGAGAAGGGTTCCTTGTGGGTAGGGTCACCGTAGTACCTAGTCGAGGCCCAGTGCGGGATAATGATTGCACAAGTAGCTCCGGGCTTAAGTACGCGGTACAGTTCATTGAAGAAGTGAATGCGTTGCCACTTACCTTCAAGATTAGTCAAGTGCTCCAGGAAATGACTACAGTGCGCTTCATCAACTGAATTGTCCTCCCAAGGCCAGGGATCGGTACCAATATCCAGAACAACGTCCACGCCTTCCATTAAGTACTGATCCACTCCAATGAAACCTTCTTTCTTGTTCTTACCGCAACCCAAATCGATTTTCATAAGTATCCTTACCAAGTGAAATCTTCGATGCCGAACTGGCCGGTCATATCGTAATGCCCCACCTTTACGGAGCAGTCAATTGCACAACGGTAGCCGTGCTTCCTAGCATCACCCCAGAAGTACAAATCCTGCGTTCCTACCCCGTCTGCTCCTGCAACAGTCTTGAACCAAGGACGGCGCAAGCGCTCATCTTTGAACATTGACAGCCGCCAGAGGTTGAATCCCATACCTGTTCCGCAGCACTCAACTAACCCGCCATTGGGATCAGGAGGCTGTGGACGGAAGTTCAGCACAGGATCCTTAGGATCTCCCCAGATTTGGGGCTGGCCTTGAGGCCCCTTAGTCCAATACAATCCACCAATACAAGAGAACTCAGGATGCGTTTCCATCTGGTGGATAAGTTTTACTAATCCATCTGAAGGTGGAATGTTGTCATGCTCGATAGTCAGCAGGTACTCCCACTGATTGAGATCCGGATGCGCCAGGATCTCTGCAATCGAGTTAGAGAACGCTTCTCCTACTTCCATCCCAATAGCCGCCATCCGATGTGCTGCTTGGTTAGGTGGAAAGATTATGCCGCAGTGCGAAAGATATACCTTAGTTGGTATAGTCGTTCCCGCTGGTATAAGCATAACCGTTCGTTGTTTCTTCCAACTCCCGCCTTGAACTACTCGAGCAGTTGATCCAGCGAGGTCTTCGTTGTGATGTCCGCTATCCAACGAGACAATTTGTGGCTTCAAACAGGGGCCTCCATTAGTATTACAGGTACAAACGTAGCTCCTCCTTCTACGTCCGCTACGCGACAGCACAGGACTTTCTGTACAGGAAGATCAACTAATACTATATATTCATCTTCGTTTAAAAAGAACCGTGTGTACGTAGAAAAATCGTCAATATTCATAGTTATACCGTATTAAACCCGAACGCTACCATCGGGAAGCGCTGAGCAAGGGAGTTAGTTCCTTGAATTTGAGTAAACGCTATTGATCCGGGTAGTGCAGTTGTTGATGTACTATAGAAACCCTGACCCAACGTAACCTGTGCGCTAGCGTTAGTTGCAACGCCAAAATTCCCACGGAAGATAGTGTTGATCTGGGACGCAAGATACTGAGAGAACGAGCAGTTTGCACCGCCCGTGGTCGTTCGCATAATCTGGCCAATCCAGTACCGTCCACCAGAAACGGATGTACTCCAAGGGAATGTAATATTGCGCCAACCTTGGTACAAACTACTGTTTGCAGAACCAGAGAACGTAATACCTGTTGTAAAAGACGTAGAGTGCGCGAGAGAAATTGAACTGACGTTACGGGAATACAGACCAAGCCAGTTCGATACTGTGAACGATCCCGTTGAGTTCGCTGCGTTAGAGAAGTTAATCGGCACGGCTACCATATTCATGGTCAGGTCCGGGAAAATATCTGGATCGAGCGCCAACGTACCTTGACCGATCTGGCCGACTACGAGCGGATAGTCTGCGTGCGGCGAGTAACCAGAAGCTACGACTCCGCCTCCTGCTGCAACACTTGCAGTAACTGTTGAACCATTTAGTCCGAACGTGACACCGTTACCGTTACTAAAGATAATGTTTGACAGGTTATTAGAGGTGGTCCCTGCGGAGACGTTAATGTTGGTAAGTCCTCCACCTCCTCCTCCACCTGTTTGGTTAATGGAGATTGTGGCACCGTTTGCATCCGTGGACTGACTAAGTGAGATATTGTTCGTACCGACAAAAACAATACGGCTCCCTGTGATCCCTGTTGATCCCGCAGTGTTGCCAAGGTTGGATACACCAATAGAGTAATTAGCTGCGCCAGGAGCAGCAATGGACAAAGACAATCCATTTGAGTTCAATGTACCCGAAGCACCTGCCCCAGTAAAACCCGATCCTGCGATATTACCGGATGCCTGCGTTTGAACTGATTGTGTCGTAAGGTACGCAGGTACGCGAAGACTAAGGCCGTTGCTATTGTTAGTTCCTACGATGGCCGTACCAGCAGTCGTAGTGCTAGAGAATCCTGAACCGGCAATATTGCCCGAAGCCTGAGTCTGGACAGACTGCGTTGTCAGGTACGCAGGAATACCTAAACTTAAACCACTCGTGTTCAGAGTGCCAACGAGAACTGTTCCCGCAGTGCTTGTGCTAGTAAAGCCAGTACGCGCTATGTTCCCGGAGGCTTGCGTCTGTACGGATTGGGTCGTCAAATAAGCGGGAACACCAAGGCTCAACCCAAGACTATTGTTAGTACCAACAATGTTTATGCCGGTCGTTGTTGTACTGGAGAACCCAGCGCCAGCAATGTTTCCTGATGCTTGTGTTTGGACTGACTGAGTAGGAACTGTGTAACTAGCAGTAACTTGATTACTGCCAGACATTCCAAAAGTAATCCCATTAGAGTTAGCAAAATTTATTGTTCCAGAGGTAGCTGTCTGAGTGCCTGCTGCAAGAGCAACACCGCCTCCTCCAGCAGGCAATGCCCAGGATCCATCCCCACGAAGAAAATTGGTACTTGAAGGAGATCCTGATCCAAGAAAACTTGGAGCAAAGATACCTGTGGTAATGTCTCCAGTACTATGAACATGGCTAGCAGAAGCAAAACTGCTAATGCTAACAGCAGAAGCATACGACAAAGATATCCAAGATGAGGAGCCGTCTCCAAATTTAAATTTACGAGTATCGGTTTCATAACCAAGCTGGCCTGCCTGCATAACCGGATTATTGGAAGTCCAGTTAGCTGCGGTATCCCTGCGATGTCGAAGAACTGCGGTTGTTGCCATATTTATATTAGAGACTTACTGAATCGCCTTCGTCTAAATCAATTGCACCGAACGTGTACGACATGGAACTACTGCCTTCATCGAAATCCCATGCTGCTCCTCCACCACCTAATGTAACCGTTGCCCAAACACCATCACCTCTAAGAAATGTAGTGGCTGTAGCAGTACCAGAGCCTAGTCTGGCTGGATCAAAGATCCCTGAAGTAATTGCACCTGTGCTGTGTACGTGAGATGCGGATGCGTACAAATCTGGTGTT
>Ga0105098_10000947_pt1 | contig 10413 bp, 6 predicted proteins | sample PPLLak21cMay2015_FD_79137 | JGI IMG/M metagenome (GOLD analysis project Ga0105098, IMG submission 79137) | Freshwater sediment microbial communities from Prairie Pothole Lake near Jamestown, North Dakota, USA - PPLs Lake P7 Core (1) Depth... | ecosystem: Environmental > Aquatic > Freshwater >... | reverse complement strand
TAAAAATGCAGGTAGCTGGAGAGAAAAACCTGCTACACAAACAATGCTTTATCTTTATAACTTTATCAAGGAAAAAAAGAAAATTGATGGCCTAATGATTGGAATCGTAGGTGACCTAAAATATGGTAGAACGGTCTATTCATTACTATATGGTTTAGCAAGCTACAATGTAACAGTTCATTTGATATCGCCACCTACTCTACACATTAGAGAAGAATCGATCGGTGATATTTCTAAATCGCTAAGCATTTATCAGCATACAGAACTTGATGACGACATTTTGTCAAAACTCGATATCATATATGTTACTCGAATTCAAAAGGAGCGTTTTCCCGATATGCAGGAATATGAAAAGGTTAGAGGTACATTTACCATAGATAGGTCGGTTCTCGAGAGAGCAAAATCCAATGTAACTATAATGCATCCTATGCCAAGAATGGATGAAATATCGCATTCTGTTGACTCTACAAAAAATGCGGCCTATTTTAAACAGGCTGGGTTTGGGAGGGAATTACGGGCAGCCCTTCTTGCACTGGTATTAAATGAAAATCCATTCTAGAACAAAACCATATTGTAAAACTGTATTATGACATTCCCCTAGCCACGTAAGGACCACTGTTCTTACACTGAAATAATCTTGGGATGTTTGAGTACTGAGAAATTTGAGCTTAACTCTATAGTAGCTTTTGGTACATAGAGTTTGACATTGGATTTTAACATTTCCAGATATTTAGTTTAAATGAATTAGATGGATCGACAGCGGCTGCAATTTCAGAATGATATCGCAGGAGCAACAAGCGTAGTGAATAGTCAGCTCTCAAGGTTGCGAATGCTTGACAAGAAGTTTGCCGCGATGGATAAAGATTTTCGATATAAAATAACACAGAGTATAAAGTCTGGGAATAACTCACGTGCAAAAGCACTAGCAAACGAGCTTTCAAATATTCGTAGGGTACGAAATACTACACAGAACGTTAGCCTAGCTCTCGAAGTGGTGGTAATTCGTTTTAGTACTATCAATGAATTCGCAATGGTGATGGAGACCATAAACCCCACCATAGAACTCATCAAAGAAATACAGAGAGATATTTCAACTGTCGTACCAAGCGCAAGTGGAATGATATCCGAAGTAAATTCCATAACCTCCGATGTTCTCGTCAATTCCAATCTCAAATTGGATATAAATAAAATTCCAACTCCAATAGATGCAGATGCCATTTCAATACTTAATGAGGTCGAGGAAATGCTCGAAGATGAAGCAAAGGTAAGGCTGCCTGAAATTCCAACTTCCATCCAGGAGATTAGAGAAAATAAAGTTGCAGAAAAAACTGTGCTAGACGAAAAAAGGGTAATGGTAGAGGGCTAATAGGGTAAAATCAAACAAAATCCTGTCACACGGTTGAGTAGGGTCTATTATATCAATAGTAAAATATAATTTACAAAGTAGTTTTAATCATTTAGGTAGAATATCGAGGCAATGAAACAGTTGAGTAATGATTATTCAGTTCAATCAGAACCCAGACGAGACGGAATCTTAGAATCTGCTTCAAAACGGGTTAGAATGATTTTTTCTGTAATGGCTAGTCCGAATAGAATAGATATTCTTCGTATTCTAAATTCCAAAGGCCCACTTACATATTCTGAGTTGAAGTCACTCGCAGGATTTAAGTCAAAGAAAGAATCTGGAAAGTTTGCATATCATCTTAGGAAGCTCCTTCGACAATCACTCGTTGCTCTAAACAAGGCGGAACGACGCTACACAATAACAAATCTGGGTAAATTGGTATTGAGCTTGGCCAGACAAATAGAAGAACGATCGATAATTGAGAGTGGCAAAATGTATGTTAGGACAAGCAAACAGTCAATTGAGGAATTTAATTCTCATAAAATAATTCAATCGCTTGTGAGAGAGGCAAATATGCCACTTGAGCAGGCCCATAAAATAACCGAAGAAGTGGAAAACAAGGTATACAAGTTTCAGACCGCATATCTCACCTCCTCTTTAATTAGGGAAACCGTGAATTCTGTCCTGATTGAGCACGGACATGAAGAATACAGAAATAAGCTAGCAAGGCTAGGATTGCCCACTTCTGATATTTTCGAGATGTTAAACAATGTAGATAAGATCGGGAACGGAATCGATAGTGTAATATCTAAAGTTGCTCAATCAATGCTTTCGGAGCATCTAATAATCAATACTTTACCAAAGGACATAGCAGACATGCACTTGGCCGGAGAAATAAATATATCTAATAGTGGAATATGGGGTTTGGTTCCCGATACCGTATTTGTGAATATCGATCATCTTGCTGAAAGTGGCATGGATTTAAAGGGTAAATTTTTGAATGTTTCAAGAATAACGTCTATAAATAATATTGACGAATTGGCAACGGCTCTTCCTCTATTAATCTCACTATTGAGTAGGGAGTCTTCAACAGAGATAGTTCTAGATGGAATTACTTCTTTGCTAGATCGAATAGGCGATACGAGAGGGGTAGTAGCTTTGCTTACAAGGGCTTTAATGGAATCATCCGCGGCACCGATGTATTCATCGGATTCAATATTTGGCCTTCCAATCACTACCATAACCTTAGATATTGAAGATCAGTCTAATTCAAAATTGATAAATGAAATTCTAGATAGTTACAATAACTACCTCAATTTTACCTCAGTCCCTCGAATTGGGATTGCTTTAAAGTTTGGAGGTAAGGATATTCTTAGAGATTATTCCGAAAAAGTTGTATCTATAATACGAACAGGTGGACTCGTATCGATGGCAAGAAATAAATCAAGGAGTTTAAATGGTATTCACAAATTAATAAGTAATAAGGTATCGTCTGGTACAGTAGCAACTTTACAATCCTTATCGATTAATCTTCCGAGGCTTGCCTACCAATCTAATAAGGATGAAACCTATTTCCGAGCAAGACTCGCACTAATGATAAAGCCAGCATTATCAGCAATGTCAATACGAAAGAAAGCACTTACCGATCTTATTAGAAAGGGTATGTTACCCACGCTGTCCAGCAGCACTCAGTTCACGCAGCTTGGAACCCATACTACTGTTATCAACCTTACAGGAGCTAAGGAATCAGTGAATGATATTCTAGGACATGAGATCAACAACGGAGGAATAGAAATTCTGCAAAAAGTGCTAAAAACCGCTGTAGATGTGGCCACGGACCAAGGAAGGCAGATGGGTGAGGACCATGTGGGTATAGCCATGATAAATGATGACAGTGCTAGGAGATTTGCAAGTTTGGATTCTGACAAGTATGGCAAGATCTCGTTAATGGCTTCTCAGCAAGGCAGTCTTTCCTATTCACAGGGATTGACAGTCTATGGAAAAGAATTAGTTTCTCCCAACGATAGCAAATCACGTTTAATAGTTGATAGAAGTAATTCCATAGATAATTTGCTAAATGGAGGTCTAGCTGTGAACCTCGATATGAACGATCTTTCCTCAAACATTGAAATGAAGAATGCAATAGAATCTGCCTCAGAATTACAATTTTTCAGACCTGTAATCAAACATATGGTATGCAGTACCTGTGGCAAGAGAGCCGGCAAGGACGTCACTGGAAGGTGTGAATTTTGTACTTCACCATATCTACTTCCATTTTCCATTTGAAATCGTAATCTAGAGTTTATTTCATATTTTTTGCAATATTTTACAACATCCATATACTGACAAGAGTTGTTTGGCCAGTTGCTTGGCCTGGGGCTTGTATACTAGTTCTTGTCTAGTGTCTGCACCCGAGAAATATTATTATTGGTACGATAACCCTTTTAAGCTAAATACATTCTTCATAATGACGGGATGGCAGAAACTACAGAGTTTAATAATTCAAGAGAGAATTTGATAACACGAATAAGAAAACGAGATGGAAGAGTTGTTGATTTTGGGAAGTCAAAGATTTCTAACGCGATATATAAGGCATTAGTTGCAACGGGGAAGCCCGATTACCGATTGACAGAGACTTTATCTGACAAAGTAATGCAAAAGATGGTCCAACATGGGTACGCTTCAACTGAAGTATCTGCAATTCCAAGTGTTGAGGATGTGCAAGATATAGTAGAATCTATACTTATTGAAGAAGGCTTGTCTGATACCGCAAAATCATACATTCTGTACAGACATGAAAGACGCAAGATTCGAGACGAGAAAATGAAGATTCTAAATAAAAAAGACCTCGATGAAGTGGATAAGGCGTTTGATGTTAATTCTCTTCGAGTCCTGGCAGCACGCTATCTCCTTAGAGATAACAATAATGAGATTGTCGAAGGACCAAAGCAAATGTTTGAACGAGTGGCTATTCTGGTGGCAATACCAGATATTTTGCATGATTCACGATTGTTTGACTTAGTAGGAAGGCACACCCGAGATATTGAAGAAGCTGAGAGATATTATTCCAAAATAGTCGATTTTGATTTGAAGCTAAAAATTGGTATCTTCTACCTAAACAAATATCATTTCGAGTCCCTGATCCGACATTACGTATATCTGGCAAAGCAAGGGTATATGAAACTAAGCTTTAAGGAAATACTAAAATTAATAGTTGAGGGGAAACTAGCACAGTATGAAGAAAGGATTGGAGAATATTATGAACTAATGATATCAAGCGATTTCCTTCCAAACACCCCTACTCTGATGAATGCGGGAGCAAGACTCGGTCAGTTGTCTGCCTGTTTCGTCCTTGATATGCAGGATGATATGTACAAAATTATGAAATCATCAACTGATGCGGCCATGATCTTCAAATCTGGCGGTGGAGTAGGAATAAACTATTCTGACCTAAGACCTGAAGGTGATATTGTTGCTTCCACCTCAGGTGTCGCATCAGGTCCGTCATCATTTATGAGAATTATTGATACTATTACAGATGTAGTTAAACAAGGAGGTAAGAGACGTGGTGCAAATATGGGCATTTTGGAGGCATGGCATCCAGATATTGAAAAATTTGTAACGGCAAAAACAAAACCTGGAGTGTTTGAAAACTTTAACGTCAGTGTTGGAATTTGGGAAGATTTCTGGCATTCGCTAACGAATAGAGAGAATCACAAATACACTCTACGCAACCCAAGAACCCATGACCCTGTAAAACAAATTGATTCCCATCAATTGATAGACTTGATCGCATTTAGTGCGTGGAAGAGTGCTGAACCAGGTGTGATTTTTTTTGACAATATCAATAAATATAATCCGTCAATCATTGCAAAGGGTGGTCCGCTTCGGGCAACGAACCCCTGTGGTGAACAATCGCTTTACCCCTACGAATCCTGTAATCTAGGATCGATTAATCTTGCAAATTTTGTAAAGCGTAGAGCTGACGGGTCTTTTGAATTTGACTGGCAAAGGTATGAACAGGCAATTCGACTATCAACTCGTTTCTTGGATAATGTAATTGATATGAACAATTACCCTGTGGAAGAGATTGATATTAACACAAAACTGACAAGAAGGATCGGTCTTGGTATTATGGGGATGGCAGACTTACTTTTCTTATTGAGAATATCCTATAACTCAAGGGACGGTTATGAATTTATGAATAAATTAGCAGAGGCAATTTCCTATTATAGTATGGAAGAAAGTGTTGCTGTTGCAAAATCAAGAGGTTCATTCCCTCTATTTAGTGAGACTGATTATGTTAGAGGTAAAATTCCCATCGCAGGATACTATGAGCTACCGAAGGAAAAACATGCATTTGATTGGGATTCACTAATTGGAAAGATCCAAAAGTATGGGATTAGAAATTCTTGGACATCGACAATTGCCCCTACAGGTACTCTATCAATGATAGCTGATACCTCTAACGGTGTCGAACCAATGTTTGCGGTAGTATTTGAGAAACGCGTTACAGTAGGAAGGTTTTTCTATACAAATAAGATTTTTGAGAGTACTCTGAAGGAAAATGGATTATATAATGACGACATACTGACCAAGATTGCAAATAACTATGGTTCGGTACGAGGTCTGAGTGAAATCCCAGAATGGATTCAGAAGATATTTGTTACTGCAATAGATGTACATTGGACCGATCATATAATGGCTCAAGCAGTCTGGCAAAAGTGGATAAGTAATGCGATTGCGAAGACAATTAATATGCCAGGTGACACTACTGCAGAAGATGTAAAATCCGCATATTTGTTATCGCACGAACTTGGTCTTAAAGGTGTGACGGTATACAGAGATGGTTCTCGTCATGAACAAGTTCTTCATATTAATGGTAATGATACAAAGGAAAGGAAATTCATAGTGAGACCTAGCGAATATACTATCGATTATCTAAGAACAGGTATGACAAATCTATACGTCAAAGAACAAATAGAACACATTTTTGATGAAACAGATACAGTAGATGAGGTTGATACGACAGATATTAGCTCTCCGAAACAAATTGGATCCTCAAAAAAGATCTTACAACCCTTTTCCCTAAATGATGGAGGACTAGATGAATTGTGCCCATCGTGCAAGGCCAGATTAATTATTACTGAAGGATGCAATATGTGTATAGAATGCGGATTCAGCAGCTGCGTCTCCGGTTAGGAAGCTTTCAATATCCACTTTGTTATATTTTACATGGGATGAGAAGACAACATAAATAACAAATGACAAATTTTTAGCGTTTTCTCAACAGTTTTGTCTTAAAGAAGAGTAGTAATCACTAACTGGGCTTTTGTAACTTTAGTCCATATTTCGGATCAAAACTTTCTACTTTAACCTTGGATCCCAGCGGCAAATCTGCAGGTGATTTGATTCCAATGAGAATTCCTGACACCTTTAATGATGTATTATCTATTCTCATAACGACCCATGCATAAGGTTTTCCCACCTCATTGAACCCTTCTGGAGCAACGGCTTGGATTGTATAGGTTACTACACTACCAGATCCTTCTAGTTCGATGGATTGTAATTCATTTCCGTGGCATCTTTCACAATAAATAATTGTGCCGACCATTATATGACCACACTTCAAACATTTATTGGACAGTATTTTTCCCTTATTTGCAGATGTCATAAATTTCTGCCTTGAGCCTAAGGTCTGTTGCTGCTGATTTGGCTGCGACGACATTCTCTGATTTATTCCACCTTTTTGAAAACATGAACGGCTGCACTTGCGCCAGTAGCTCCAAAATTATGAGTCAAAGCAATCTCCGCATTCTTAACCGTTCTTTCTCCCGCCTTACCTGTAAATTGTTCGAATACTTCTGCTACCTGACCCACACCCGTAGCGCCAATCGGATGTCCCTTCGATTTCAATCCACCAGATGGATTAATAGGGATTTCTCCATTCCTCCTAGTTGCACCCTCCCTGACTGCATGTGCAGCGGTACCTTTTTGAAAAAATCCCAAGTCTTCGATATCAATTAATTCTGCAATTGTAAAGCAATCATGTACTTCAGCAAAATCAATATCCTTTGGAGTGATCCCTGCCATTTTGTATGCCTGGTTGGCTGCATTAACGGTACTAGGTATTGTAGTGATATCATTACGTCCTTGAACTGCAGCCGGTGAGGCTCCTCTGCCTGACCCAATAACTTCTACATATTGCCTGCTGCTTTTCTTGGCAAAAGCTTCATTGCATAGAATGATGGCTGATGCTCCGTCTGAAAATGGACAACAATCATAAAGCTTTAAAGGCGATGCTACTACCGGAGATTTTAGTACATCATCGATAGTAATTTCTTTTCTAACGTGCGCCTTTGGATTTAGCATCCCATTTTCGTGATTCTTTACAGCTACATGGGCCAAATCTTCTTCGCTAGCTTTATGTGTAGCCATATAACTTCTTGCTATGGATGCAAATAACCCTGGAAATGATGCTCCACTTCCTCCTTCATAAAAGAAATCAGAACAGTAAGAGAATAGAGTGGTGCTCTGGATAGTTCCAGTATGAGTTATCTTTTCAACGCCCAAAGCTAAGACACAATCATAAAAACCGGCAGCTACATTAGCATATGCTTCCCTAAACATTATAGATCCCGATCCGCACGCAGATTCTATCGTAAGTCCCGGAACATATGGAATTCCTAGGTTGCTCATAATTACTGGAGCCATATGAACCTGCTTATCTGAGACCCCAAAAACATTCGAAATATATCCCGCTTGGATATCGTCTGGGGTAATACCCGCAGAATTTATGGCATCTTTTGATGCATCCAACGCAATTTCTATAATGCTTTCATCTAGTTTGCCATATCTCGTACTTCCTGCGCCAATAACGCAGACTTTATTTGTCATGCAGATAAAAAGTAAGGTTCAGTCGATATAAAAATGTTAGACAAGAATCTTTAGAAGTCACGATCGAATTGCAAATATCTTCTTAACATTATATTCAAGCAGAATTCTAGGAAATGATTCTTAGAAAAGAACAGCTGAAAAAATATTATGATTTTATTCGCAGCAGGTAGTATATCTTGATTGCGCAGATGTTTATTCCATATCCATGCCGCCCATGCCGCCCATGCCGCCCATGCCGCCCATGCCGCCCATGCCGCCACCAGGAGGTCCAGCTGGCATTTTAGACTTGCTTGAGCTTATTACATCGTCTACTCTAAGAATCATACATGCGGCCTCAGTAGCAGACTTTATAATCTGCTCTTTGACTACGAGTGGTTCTAAGACATTTTCTTTGAACATGTCTGTAACTACTGTGTTCCTAACGTCCACACCAATCCACTTGCCGCGTTTACCTTGTCTTGTCCGCAAATCTGTCATAGTATCGATTGGGTCCATACCTGCATTTTCGGCCAGAGCCAGTGGGATTGAATCAATTGCCTCCGCGAATTTATGAACTGCCAGCTGCGCCCTTCCTTCTAGGTTGTTTGACCATTGTCTCAATTCATTTGAAATATATGCCTCCGGAGCTCCGCCACCAGCTACTATTGCTGGCTTTTCGAGGACATCTTTTACTACCATCAAGGCATCATGAACAGAACGGTCAGCTTCATCAACTACTCTCTGAGATCCACCTCTTACGAGAATTGTCACCGATTTTGGATTCTTACATCCCTCAATAAAGACCCATTTGTCTGTCTCTATTTTGCGTTCTTCTGCCAATTCAGCTGAACCTAGATCCTTTTCTGTTAGATCGTCAAGATTACTTACTATTCTCGCTCCTGTCGCTTTTGATAGTTTAAACATATCACTTTCCTTAACGCGTCTAACAGCAAGTATGCTTGATTTCGCAAGATAATGTTGAGCAATGTCATCTATGCCCTTCTGACATAATACAACATTCGCTCCTGATGATTTTATCTTGTCAACCATAGATTTGAGCATTTTGTTCTCTTCTTCCAGAAACATTTGCATTTGCTGTGGATCGTTGATACGAATTTCTGCGCTCATTTCAGTCTTTTCAATTTCAAGAGCAGAATTAACCAGAGCAATTTTGGCACCTTCAATTCTCCTTGGCATACCTGCATGGACTACCTCCTTATCGAGAACAATGCCTTTGATTAGTTTAGTATCATGTATTGACCCCCCAGCTTTCTTTTCAACTTTTATATTGTCCAAATCTACGTTCAATGCACCATCTTCAGTTTTCTCTGCGACTTGTTTCGTCGCATTAACAACTATTTGGCTCAGGGCTGGACTGTCGTCTGAAACAAGCTTTGAGTACATGGCCGTTTTTGCGATATTTATTAAAGTCGCCTTATCATCAACATCTATCTTGACCGCCATCCTTTGTAATATTTTAAGAGCCTGTTCTGCTGCAGCCGTGTAACCATCAACAATTACTGATGGATGGACATCTTTGTTAATTAGTTCCTCGGCTTTTCCTATTAAAGCACCAGCCAGAACTACTGATGAGGTTGTCCCATCACCGACTTCGTTATCAACAGATTTGGCAACTTCGACCATCATTTTAGCCGCTGGATGTTGGACGTCGATCTCCTTGAGAATTGTTTCCCCGTCGTTTGTAATTGTAACATCACCAACAGTATCAACCAGCATTTTATCCATGCCCCGAGGACCTAAACAGGTCTTCACAACTTCAGCAATAAGTTTAGCCGCGGTAATATTGTTCCTCTGTGCCTCCTTACCTTTATTTTCTTTTGTACCTTCCCTCAAAATTAAGACTGGCATTCCGCCAGCAGTAGTTTGAACTGATGCCATTTCTCATATATCACCTAATTAGAATATTTACAAATCTTCGCAGGCCTCTTTTATACTTTACACATGCCAGGCACTTCATACTCCCAACTTAATTCGCTTTACATCAAATTTATCTTTAAATTTACGTTTATCAATTGTAAATCTTTCATGTCTCCCTTCGCCTATCTTCTCTATATTGTCAAAAGCCTCAACTTCAAACGTAGTTCTCTTCCCATCCACTGAAAGTACCTTGGATTTTAGGAGAACTTCTGCTCCGACAGGAGTTGGGGCTATATGCCTAACGTCCACAAGAG
>Ga0105098_10000946_pt1 | contig 10415 bp, 8 predicted proteins | sample PPLLak21cMay2015_FD_79137 | JGI IMG/M metagenome (GOLD analysis project Ga0105098, IMG submission 79137) | Freshwater sediment microbial communities from Prairie Pothole Lake near Jamestown, North Dakota, USA - PPLs Lake P7 Core (1) Depth... | ecosystem: Environmental > Aquatic > Freshwater >... | reverse complement strand
GCTGCTTGTGGCATGACTGCAGATGCATTTGCATCTTTTGAAGCACTGAATAATTTTGCAGCTCCACCTGGTCCCAAAAAGTGAGTTGCATAAATTGAAGTGCCAGTTACAGGCACGCCTCGTTTCTTTAAGAACTCTGAATTTTCTTTAACGTATAATGCACCAGCCAATGCATTGGCTTCAGGATCAAAAGCACCTTTAAGTAATTCTGGATACTGAGCAGAATACTTCTTGACCATAGAATCCCACGTACTATTGATAAATTGGAAAATGCCTTTTGCGGAAGATAGCAATTTTCTCTCACCAGTTTTCTTGTCTTTAATATATGGTTGTGCTGATGGGTTGAATGAACTTTCTTGTTGACCCATTGCTAACATAATTCCAGGATTTACACCAACTCTTTTTGCAGCACCGACAATAATATCTTTAACTTTCTCAACGCCAGTCTTTGCGCCAGCAGCAACTGCTGCTCCAGTAGCCATTGTTGCTTGACCACCTGCTGATACTGCTTTTTGAACAGTAGATTTAACTGCAGTTACTGCAGCTGTGACTGGGCTTGTTGGCGCAGTAGAAACTGATGGTGCTTTGATTGAGACAGCTGGTGCAGGCATCAATGATGGTTCTGGGATGGTCATTCCTGCAGGTTTAGATTTGTATCCCATCTCCAACATTTTGTATCGTTCGGGATTGGCTTTAATTCTCTCAATGGCTGCTCTTGCTGATGCATTACGTTTGTCGCCAGGACCATATGCTAGAATTAAATCTTTATATTCCTGCGGAAGATTATCTAAACCGTATTTTTTTCCACCGACTGAATACCCAACTGTAGCACCTTTAGAATCATAAAGGACTTTGAGACCATATTTTGTTTCTAACTCCTTCATTGAGTCTTTTGCTACATCTGCAGCTTTACCAGAAGCCACATAAGCAGCACCACCAGTAACTAATGCAACAGCACCAACTGCAGTTGCAGCTTGCGCGCCAGTTCCTAGCGTAAGTCGAGCAGCACGACTCAATCCACCTCTAATTTTTTTCCAAGCACCACCACCTGGTTTAGTAGGTTTATTTCGTGGTCTGTTTTTGCCATCTGGAAGATCAACATCATCAACTGCATCCATTGCGCTTGCTTTCAATAAAAGATCTAATTTGCTGTGGACTGATAGATCTGCAACTCTTGGAATAATTCCATCGATAGAGAATTTGATACTGTCTGCAGTATCCTTAATCATCTTGATATTCTTCATAGAATTGTTTAATTCGTTGAAGCGAGAATCAAGGCTTTCTTTCAATTGTACTAATGGTTGTTCATCTGCGCCTATCGCTGCAGTAAGTGCTGATGTTCTTTCTGCCTTTACATCTGCTCTCACATCTTTAGATGATACAATTTTATTTGTATCCAAATCAACATATCTTCCACCACTACCCATTCTTGGATCAAAGAAGTATCGATTACTTTTTGACGCACTGGCTGTAGCCATACTCTTTTCAATAGTCTTGACCATCTTTTTTGTTTCAATAACGTTTCTGAGAATCAGAGAAAGTGGTTTAGCAAGTTTACCAATACCACCTCTACTTTCTTTCTCAGACTTCTTATCCAATCCAAATTTTTTGAGTAATTCGGGCGAGGCTTCTTCTTTCTTTCCTGGGAAAAATTGATCTAAAAGCGCACCAGCATTCTCAAGACCCATACCTTCAAATATGGCGCGACGACGATTTAGTGTGCCCTTTGTCGCCATCATGTACTCTTTAGCAACTCTTTGTCTTCCGCCAAGGCGAGCAAATCCACCAGCAATTGCACCTTTACCTTCGGCTGCAGTATCCGCTTCAGCTTGAGCAATTTTTTCAAACCGTTCGTTTGCTCCTTTCATCTCTTTCAAGATGTCCTTCAACAAACCTTTTTTCAATTTATCAGTTGGATCTGCCATTCGTTATTTTCTTCTCTGCATTTCGAGCATTTTCATCTGCTCATTTTGTTCTTTCATATACTGCGCAAGCATTGTGACATAAATCTGTTTTTCCCACGGTATCAAGTTATCCAATTCAGTTAACGAATACTTGTGATGTTGCATCAAAGTGAAATTCGTCATGTAATAATTCTTCAAGTTCTCATAACCAAGCGTTAGTCGAAAAAACTTAGAATGCCCTCCACGTTCACACTGTTTTTATTTCCGCATTTCTTACATTCAATTTCTTGCTTTAATACAACTTTGGGTGCATTTAAAAAGAAATTTTTAATTAGTGTCACTTGATTCAATGACAAATTGTCAAAGAAGTCAGTAATCTCTTCTTTTGAAATAGTATCTCTTTTATAAATTTGCTCGCTATCATAGATGTAATCTAGATATTGAGAGATCAATTCGTATCCGCCATCTTCAAACTTCTCATTCAATGCAGCTTCGGGCATATTCAATGATGGATAGTTAAAAGAAACTCCAATAGAATCTGTCAATTTGATTATATTCGAATGCCCTTCTGCTTCATCATAAACGATGTTCTTAAGGTCTAGTTCAAACTCAGTTTGATGACCGCAAGTGTTACTGTCGACAACTTTATCACAAGTATAGATCATTTGAGCCGCTTCGCCCACCGAACGCATTCTTAAGTGCAAGAAAAACATCTCAACATCAAAGGTTGGTAGTTTGTCTACATCAATTTCATCCAAGCAGCAATTTGTGATGATCTGTTTGACTGACTTTGTAATTTCTTCAATATCATCAGACTCTTTCGCCATCAAAAGAAGTTTCTCTTCTTTTACCAAGAATGGTCGAAATCTAACTTTTTTATCTAACGATTTCAGATAAACTTCATGCACTGGGTGTTCAATTTTAGGTAACATAATTTACTCCATTATACATTAGATGTAGATTTTCCGTCGCTGTTTGGTGGTGTTGAACCTGAAGACTTACGAGTTGATGTTATTGTTACTGGTTCTAGATCATTAATATTATAAGCCTTACCTTGTTTTTCCAAATCACCTGTTATCCAGTATTCGTACTTAAATGTCACGCTGAGTCGATGTATACCATCATCAGCCCAATTCATTTGTAGTGGGGCAATTGTAACTGGGAAAGCATTGTACAATGAGGCAGTGTAGATAATCTTCGGCTTTAATGGTTCGGTTCCGATGAGTGCATTAGTTATTGCTCTTTCTAGCAGCGAAGAACCTGCGCTATAATCAGCAAATTGATTGATTTCAATCTTTGGGCTGACATAATTGTCTCTGTATTCTGGATTGTAATTGTTGAAGGGGATGATCAGATTCATCCACTTATCGAACATTCTTTTTTCCCAGAAATCGCCAGCGCAGATAAATGTTAGAGTGATATCATTAAAGGACGCAACAGAAGCGACTGGGCTTGCAACGCCATAGTATCTTCCATCTACTGTATTAATGTTATATCCTGGAAGTTCGGATGCTTCGCACTGAAAGCGAAGATCAATGGTATTATATCCGAGACTCGCTGGTGCACTAATTCTAACGTCAAAGCGAGAAGATTTAGCAAATTCTTGGTGACGAGAAAAATGATCTCGAAATGCGTTGATATTAAATGCCATTAATTTTTATACACCATTTTCTCGAATGGAAGAAATATTGCCGTTTCCCAATTATCTGGCTCGACGTAAACTAGCGGAGACACAATATGGGAAAATAGATATCGCTTTATGCATGGTTCAATGAGTCGATATCTTCTAGATTTAGAAAGTAGATCATACGACATTCTGAATCTTGTAGTATCGTCATATTTATCGTTGTTTATAAAGTCGTGTAATCGATCCAAAAGCAATAGACGATTATATGGGTCGAGATAGTGGAGATTTAATCCTAGGAAGCCATCGCTGTAGATGTCCATTGGAATCACGAGCGGAAACTTATCCCAAACTGGAAGTTCGTCTTTGAGTTTAGGGTTATAGTGATACAGATACATCTTTCCGATAAATGCTTGAGGAGAGACTCTACTTGAATCGTTGAGAATGTTAGACCGATTGGATGGCATTCGAAGTTTAATAAACTTGTTTTGTATCCATGCGCGAGCCTGTGCTGTTCTGGGCTTGATCCCAGCAGCAGTCATTTCTTTACTCAATTTGTCAAATAGTGATGGCATCAGATACCTAAATTTTCTTCGGTGATTACTTTAAACTGCCAGCTTCTGTCTTTACAATACTCAACAGCAGCCTTCCATTTCGCCTCATTTATACCCCAAGTCATAACCTCATTGATGTATCGTTTAGTTATTTTGCTTCTCTTTTCTGGAGGTTTAGCCTGACTCTTTGGCTTAACTTCGAGAATCATCGCCTCGAGGATCCCTTGTTTGTTTCGAACTCGCACGAAAAAGTCAGGAAAATAGCGATGCCAACGATTATCTACTGGGGATAAATAAGGTATTACAATCTCTTCATTAGACCATTCCACAACACTTGGATTTATGTCCAAGTGCACCATGACTCGGCGTTCCCATAACGATCTATACCAGATGTTCGTCGGATCACCTAAATATTTATTGGTATTTTTAGGACTAAATTTGCCACTGTAAGCCATATAACTATTTATTCAGGAATTCTGAATGTCCATATTCGACGATCTCAAATCAAAAGCTCGTGAGGCGCGCGATTCTGTGCGGTCTTTCATTAGCGATGCAACTGTGAGAAAGGGCAATACTCAAACACCTTCTCCAACTAGCGGCAACTCTCGATCACCAACTGGCAAGCAAGCAAAAACAGAAAGCACTCCATACGAATTTAATGATCTTCGCTTTCCTTACAACATAGGTGGTCCAAACAAACTACTACATTGGATCAAATTTACACCAAACGTCCAAATTAAATCTTCATATAATGTAAAGAAAGCAACTAATGCTGCTGGTCAACAATTAATGGGGACCACGGATGGCAACAGAATGAATCTTGGTGGACAGTTGGGATCAAGTACTGATCCAACGGGTGGTTTGGCAACAACAGGGCTTATTGCAACTGGATTAGGTCTGTATGGTGGCGCAACAAAATTTGCTGAATCAATTGCTTCTGGCGACCCAACAAAAATTGCTACCGCAGGATTTAGAGCTGCTGGTGGGTTTGTTGGTGGTGCAGTCGTTGGTGCATTGGCTGGTGGAATCGTTGATGCAATCGATTTGACTCGAAAAACCAGAAGAGCTGCAGCGACAATTGGTCTGTATATGCCAGATACAGTTCAGCAAACAGTTGTCAACGATTATGATCAAGTGAGTATGACTCAGGCATTAGGTTTGGCAGGTCTCGCGCTCCAAGCAGGTGGCACTCTCACAGAAGGTGTAGTAGATGCTGCTATGAATGGAAATATAACTTTTGGTCAAACTCCAGGTTCAGCAGCACTAGGTGAGATTGCTGGTGCTGCGGCAGAAAAGACTGGAATATTTGGCCAAGGCATCACTGATGCTCTTTTGTTCTCTGCAGGTTATGCGCAAAACCCTCAAGTTGAATTGCTATTCAGAACTATTCAAAACAGAGAATTTCTATTTGATTTTAAGTTTGCACCAAGAAATAAAGCAGAAGCAGATGAAGTGATCAAGATCATTCAAACGTTTAGATTTTTTGCTGCTCCAGAAATCCCAACCAGTGGAAATGGTCGTTACTTTATTCCACCTTCTGAGTTTGATATTCAATTTATGGTTGGATCAAATCCAAACACCAAATTGCCAAAGATCGCGACTTGTGTCCTTCAAGGTATTGATGTCAATTATGGAAGTGCTGGTCAATGGACTGCGTTTCAAGATGGTATGCCAGTAGAAATCGCAATGCAACTTCGATTTAAAGAAGTCGAAATCATGCACAAAGAACTTATTAGGAACGGGTTTTAATGAAATACTTCGAAAGTTTTCCTGGAACAATCTATACATTTGATAAGAATACACTAAACAACCAAGTTGTTACAGATATTCTTGCTCGCTCCACTTTCTTAAGAGAGATTGCAAATAACACATCTATTGCATATGAGTATAATGTAAAAGAAACAGATACTCCAGAAATCATTGCACATAAAGTTTATGGTGATGCATATCGAAGTTGGATTATTCTTTTGTTCAACCAAATCATCAATCCATATTACGATTTCCCATTAACCACAGATTCGTTAGATGCTTATGTTCAAAGCAAATATAATCAAACGATAACTGAAGCGTTGTCAACAATTCATCATTACGAGAAAGAGATAACCAAAGAAGCCACATATAATGGGCTTCTAATTGATAAGACTGTCGAAACTCATATAATTGGTAAATTTGAGGTTGATTATTCTGATAACTCAATCATTCCCGCAACACTTCCTACTATTGCAGATACTTCACTCACAGTAAGTACAGAAACTGTTGCGTATCCAGATTATATGTTAAAAATCACTACAGTGAATAAAGCAATTTCGAATTATACCAATGAAGTTAATTTGAATGAAGCCAAGAGATCAATTAAACTTCTAGATGTGAAATTCGTCCAAAGAGTTGAAGATGAATTTAGGAGCCTAATGAGTAATGGCTGAGAATGGTATGTATGGCTCAAAAGACTATGAGATAAAAAGTCTTGAGCTGATTAATTCTGGTGGGCAAACAGTAGATTTGCGTAATATTTTTCTTGAAATGCAAATATTTCAAGACCTATACTCATCAATAATGAGTGGCAATATTCTCATTAATGATGGTAATGATGTATTCACCAATTTCTATATGTGTGGTAATGAGTACCTTAAGATTTCGATCGACAAACCTGGATTGAATCTTCCTCTTGAGAGATTGTTTCGTGTCTATAAAACCACCGATAGAAAACCATCCTCTGATTCAGGACAAGTTTATCTCTTACACTTTTGTTCTGATGAATTGATTTCTTCTGAAACGCTCTCAGTGAGCAAATCATATAAATCCACTAAGATTCGAAATATCGTCTCCGACATTTTGTTGAATGAACTTAAAGTAGATCCGCAAAGAATTGCAAGCCTTGAAGATACATCAGGTTCGTTTGATTTACTTATTCCAGCATATCGACCTTTTGAGGCTATACAGTGGGTCACAGCACGCGGATACGATCAAAAGAAATTTTGTTACTTCTTTTTTGAAAATAAAGATGGATTTAATCTAACTTCATTACAAACATTAGTAAAACAAAAACCATATAAAAAGTTAAAATACGAATTGAAGAACGTTGATCGTGATCCTGCAAATAATAAAGATTCTATCGATACGTTTAGAATCATTAATGACTTTGATATGATAACTTCTATTTCAAATGGATCATTCTCTTCAAGACTATTGTCAATTGACATCTTCAATCAAAAGTTTGAAAATATAGATTACAACTTATTGCAAGCAGAAGCACAAGGCAATTTATTAAACAAATTTAAACCAGTCAACTCGTTCAAGAATTCAAAGAATGAAACTTTGTTTAATTCTCCATATTCTTTCTTTCGAACATATTTGTCAATTAATGATACTGCTTCTGAGAAAAGTAACGATGTGAAGCATTGGATGATCCCAAGAGCAATGCATATGTCATTGCTTAATCATTTTAGAATTCAAGTAGTTCTTCCAGGCGATATTCAGCTGAAAGCTGGAGACGTTGTAGAATATGAATTTCCTGCATTCGAGAGTGCTGATTCGGGTGGCAAAAAACTTGATGATTATAGAACTGGTAGATATCTAGTTGCATCGATCAATCATAAATTTAGTGGTGATACATTTGAATCGGTCGTAGAATTAGTTTCTGATTCTTTCTCTGAAGCATTGCCAGAAGCAAAGAATGGAATTAATTCACTAACCAAGAAGGGTAAGTAATGTCCGCTGCGAAAAAGAATTTTATTGGACTTGAGGGTTTCATCTGGTGGATTGGTGTTGTTGAAGATCGCCAAGATCCAGAGCAACTTGGTCGTGTCCGTGTGCGCTGTTTCGGTTGGCATACTGATCAAAAAGAATTAGTCCCCACTGATTCTCTTCCATGGGCTCATCCAGTTATCCCAGTAAACAATCCAAATGTCTATACTCCTAAAGAAGGCGACATGGTTTTTGGATTTTTCATTGATGGTAATAACGCACAAAACCCTGCAATTATGGGTGTGCTCCCAGGAAAGCCAGAAGGCAAACCTGATTATCAAAAAGGATTTAGCGATCCAAGAACTAATTTGAGTTCAGCACCAAACAAGCCAGATGATGCAGCAGAAGCATATCCAAAGGGCAAATATCTTAAAGAACAAACAACGAATCGCCTTGCTCGTGGTAAGGCAGATTCCACAGTTATTGCCACAAGAAAAAAGAATCTCAAAAAGAATATTGTTTCTGCTGGCGGTGTTTCTTGGAGTGAGCCACCCCCTGCATTTGCGCCAAAATATCCATACAACAATGCTCTTGAAACTGAATCAGGGCATGCGCTAGAATTCGATGATACTCCAGGACAAGAACGTATACAATTGGCTCACCGCAAGGGCACATTTGTTGAGATTGATAAAGAGGGTAATGAAGTCCATAAAGTTGTAAAGGACAACTATGAACTCGTCATGGGTTCGGACTATGTATTTATCAATGGAAAGTGTTCTGTAACTGTTGGTGGAGATTGTAACTTAAAAGTTGGTGGCAATATGAATGTTGAAGTTGCTGGTGGCATTAATATGTCAGCTGGTGGCGATATTCGTATGAAAGGTAAGAAAGTCTTTGTTGAATCCACATCTGATCTTAACATTAAATCAGGTGGCGTTGGTAATATGACGTCAGCCAAGAAACTCAGCCTCAAAGGTCAGAACGCAGCACTTCAAGGTGCAATTATCGACCTACCTGCTGCTCAAATCAATATGCAATCAGGTTCTGCAACCTCCGCTTCTGGCGCAGGATTAACTGGCGGTGGAGTTATTGGTAACTCTGAAGATGTTGCTGATGCAGCATTGGCAAATCAAGATATTGCAAATACAGTTGCCGCAGCTGCCGCTACTGATGCCGCTGCTGCAGCTGCACTTGAGGAAGTCACTGTAACTGGAAAACGTGCTGCAGAATCTACACTTGGTTCTTCAATCGGTAAAGCGTTTAGCGGATTGACTTCTACAGTAAGCAATGTATTCACTAAAGTCACTTCTGCAGCAGATAATGTTCTGAAGGACTTTGCTGGTAAAACTCCACTCGGTGAGATTCAACAGAAACTTACAAATCTCGAGAATATGTCAAATCAAACGAAGGGTGAAATTCTTTCACTTAAAGATAATCTCAAAAATACTGTCACGAATAAACTTGGTGAAGTCAGCGATAAAGCCATTGAACGAAATCTTGAGTTCAACGTTGATCCAGAACTGTTGCCTCAAAAGGCAGTTAATACCATCAAGACCGTAATTGGTAAACACATTTACCCACTAACCGAAACAAAGACGACTGGTGATGGCTGAGTTTTCTATACCATGTAATGGGACATTGTTGCCAACAAAAGCAGATTTGGCAAATATCTTCGTCAAGATCGCTGACATTCCGTCACAGCTGCAAGTTGAAGCGGAAAAAATTCGAGCACAAATTGACGGACCTAATGTAGACCAAGCAGTGCGCGAGGCATTGAGAAAAAAGATTGCTCCAATTGAGGCTCAAGCTGAGCAAGTTCGAGAAATTTTAGAAAAAGTAGACAAGGCTCTTGGCAACTTTCCAATATCTGCAAGCAAGCCATATTATAAAAGTTTAAAGATTCCAGACGACGAGTGGGAAAGAAAGATGACTGCTCTCACCCAAGAGTATCATCTTTATGTTCAGGCTAAAATTCTAGAAATTATTAATAATGTTTTGCCTGTAAGTTTTACAATACCTGTTCTCGGAATTAGCGTCGACATCGTACAGTTATTTGCAAGCGCAAGTTATAGAGCCAGTTTAAAGCAGCAAGTCGTAGACGAAGTTGATGCATTATCGGATATTATGCCTGATGCTTATAGATCGTATGAAGGTAAACTTGGTGTCTATTCGAAAGAAATTAAGGCTCAAGGTGTTTGGTCTTATATTATGACCATGGTCAAAAAGGGTGCGATTAAATTAATTCATCAAGCCATGGCTGGACTTATCAATAAGTTCAAAACGATTTGGGATACTCTTGGGCTTCCGCCTCTCCCAGTTCTGTTAGATTTGGGTGTGGAGGGTATCATAAGTTCGATCGTCGGTTCTCTAAAGGCTCAGGCAGAGGGGGCGGCAGAGGAAGTTAGATTGAAAATCTATCAAGAAATCATAGATAAACTCGAATCGATTAATATCGCAGGATACAGTCTACTTGATATTATCGGTGGAGATATCGACGATTTTGTTCGCAGCCCAGAAGAAAAGATTAATCGTTATGTTGAAGCAGCAAGAGATTTCGGAGAAGATTGGCCAGAGTTTTTACTTAAAAAATGGATGCAGAAGATCACTAGTTTTCTCAACGCGATTGGATTATCTGCTCTTACCGAGTGG
>Ga0105098_10000942_pt1 | contig 10437 bp, 7 predicted proteins | sample PPLLak21cMay2015_FD_79137 | JGI IMG/M metagenome (GOLD analysis project Ga0105098, IMG submission 79137) | Freshwater sediment microbial communities from Prairie Pothole Lake near Jamestown, North Dakota, USA - PPLs Lake P7 Core (1) Depth... | ecosystem: Environmental > Aquatic > Freshwater >... | reverse complement strand
TGGCGCCGAGAACGATCAGGGCGCCTTCGGTGGGATCACCGATGAGGCTCTCCCCATCGAGGACCGCGTCGGCACAGAGGACCATCGGAAGGAGACAATGGTTGAGATCGAAGCTGGCCCCACCAACGTGCTTGATCTCACCGACCGTCGAGTAACCCTCGCCGGAGACATGGAAGACGTTCTGGCCGGGAATGACCATCTCCCGGGCGGTCATCTTGTTCAGGGTCAGGGTCCCCGTCTTGTCGGAGCAGATCGCCGAAGTCGAGCCGAGGGTCTCCACGGCGGGAAGACGTTTCACAATGGCGTGGCGCCGGGCGATCTCCCGGGTTCCGATCGACAGCAGCGCGGTCACCACTGCGGGAAGCCCGGTCGGTATGGCGGCAACCGCGAGGGCCACCCCGGTGATGAAGAGAGTGTCGAAGGTCTCGCCCTGGGCCAGCCCCAGCAACACCACGATGACCAGGGCCACCGCAGCGATGGAGGCGATGATCTTGGAGAGGGCGTCCAGTTGCTTCTGTAAAGGGGTCTTCTCCGAGTCGGTGGCGGCCAGCATCCCGGCGATGTGGCCGATCTCGGTCTGCATCCCGGTGGCAGTGATCACCATCTCTCCTCGCCCCCGGGTGACAGAAGTGTTCATGTAGGCCATGGAGGTGCGGTCCCCCAGGGGCACGTCCGCACCGGTCACAGGAGCAGTGTCTTTGCTGACCGGAAGGCTCTCCCCGGTCAGGGCGGCTTCCTCGATCTCCAGCGTCGCCGCGACTGTGATCCGGCCATCGGCAGGCACCAGGTTTCCCGCCTCCACCAGCACTACGTCGCCCGGCACCAATTCGGCGGCGTCGATCTCGAGCACCTGGCCATCCCGGCGAACCCGGGCGATGGTCTTCATCATCGAGGCAAGGGCGGCGACGCTCTCCTCGGCCTTGGCCTCTTGGCGAAGACCGATCACCGCATTGAAGACCGTGAGCCCGGCGAGGAGCACCGTGGTCGGGGTATCACCGGTCACCAGCTGGTTGACCGCCGCCGCCACCAGAAGCACGATCTGCATGAAGTCCTCGTACTGGCGGAGAAAGGCCCGGAACCCCGACTCCTTCTCCCCCTCGGCGAGACGATTCATCCCGTACTTCGCCACACGTTCTTCGACCTCGGAGCCATTGAGACCGCGCTGCGGGTCCACCTCGAGGGTGAGGGCCATCTCGGTCGCTTCCATGGCGTACCAGTCGGCGCGCTCACTCACTTGTGCGGTCATCGTCTCCCTCGGCGTCGTTAGGGTCGGCTGGGCGTGCATCCAACCAGATCGGACTGACCCGCGTATGACAACGATCGTCCCTCGATGGGAGTGGCGCACCTTCGGCTCGGATTTCGGGGCTGCCGAAGGGGTGTTTGCCGCCCTCGAACCAACAGGGATCAAGGAGTCCGACGAGATCTACCTGCGCACGGGGTCGGGCCCGATCGTCAAGATCCGCGATGAGCTGATGGACGTGAAGGTCCTCCAGGCCGTGAGCCCCGAGGGTCTCGAACAGTGGGTCCCGGTCATGAAGGAGGGCTTCCCCATCTCGGCAGCGGATGTGTCGAAGGTGTTTGCGATGCTGGAGATCGCCCCACCGACACTGAACCGCGACTCATACACCCTCGACCAATTCCTCTCCGAGGTGTTGGGGTCACACCCTGAGGTGAGTGCGGTGCCGATCCACAAGAAACGGGTGCGTTACACGTTGGACGGCTGCATGGCCGAGGTGACCGACCTCCTGGTGGACGGCGTCCCGATGAGGACGATCGCCATCGAGTCAGAGGACCCCGACAAGGTGACTGCAGCTGTCAACGCCGCCGGGATGCAGACCCTGGTCAACCACAACTTCGTCAGGGCCATGACCGGCATCCTCGGAGACCAGGCAGTGCGGTACGCGGTCATCGACGTCGGCACCAATTCGGTCAAGTTCCATGTGGCCGAGCAATCCGCTGATGGGAAATGGACAGCGGTCGTCGACCGGGCGGAGCTGACCCGCCTCGGGGAGGGCCAGATGCCGAACGGCCCCATATCCGACCAAGCGATGGAGCGCACCGGACAAGCGATCGCCGGGATGGTGGATGAGGCCAGGCAGAACCGGGCCAAGGCCATCGTCTTGGTCGGGACCGCGGCACTGCGTACCGCGTCCAATCGAGACGACGTGATCGAACATATCCGGCAACGAACCGGGTTCGCTGTCGAGGCCATCTCCGGTGAGGAGGAGGCCCGCCTCGCCTATGTGGCGGTCAAGGCCGAGCTTGGTCTGGATCGTGGTTCGTTGGTGGTGTTCGACACCGGAGGTGGAAGTTCTCAATTCACGTTCGGCGAAGGTGACGAGGTGGTAGAGCGTTTCAGCGTCCCGGTCGGCGCGGTTCGGTACACCGAGTCCTTCGGTCTCGACGATGTCGTGGAGCCTGATGTGCTCGCCTCGGCACTGCAGACGATCGCCAATGATCTCTCCGCCATCGACGGCCGTCCCCCGCCCGAAGCACTGGTGGCCATGGGAGGCGCGGTGACCAACATCACTGCGGTCTATCACCAGTTGGCAACCTATGACCCAGACGTGGTCCAGGGGACGATCCTGGAGCGTGACGAGATCGACCGCCAGATCGAGATGTACCGGACACAGGACGCCGAGGCCCGCCGTTCGATCGTCGGGCTCCAACCCAAACGCGCCGACGTGATCCTCGCCGGATGCTGCATCGTCCGCACCGTGATGGAAAAGCTCGGTCAGCAGACTCTCACGGTGAGCGATCGCGGGCTGCGCCACGGTCTGGTCCGGGAACGATTCAGCGTCTAGGCATCCGGCTCAGCGACCTCAGCCGGGGCTTCTTCATCGAGGTGGGCCTGGACGGCCAAGTAGGTCTTTGCGTGCACCCGCCCGGTTCCGTAGAGCTCCATCAAGCCATCGGTAGCCAAGACCTCCCTCACGTCGGCCTTGAGATTTGACAGGTGAAGAGCCACACCCTGCTGGGCGGCGATCTCGTGGAGCTCCCGGAGCTTCTCCGCGCCCTGAGAGTCGATGAAGTTCACGCTGCCGCAATCGATGATGACAGTCCGGATCGGAGGTTCCCGGTCGAGCAAGATCTCCCTCAGCTGATCCTGCAAAGCGTCCGCACTGGCGAAGAAGAGGCCGCCATCGAAGCGAACCACCAACAGACCCGGGAAAGTGATGCCCTCCGGATAGCTGGCCAGATCTCCGAATACCTGGGTGCCGGGCTGATTCCCCAGCTCGACGATATTGGGACGAGTCGAGATGTATACGAGCCAGACCAGCGAGAGCACTATTCCGATGACCACTCCCGCCAGCACTCCAAAGGTCAACACACCGGCGATGGCGGCCACGGCGATCCAGAAGTCGAATCGTTGCACCCGGAAGAGACGGCGGATGGCCGGCAAGTCGATCATCCCGAACACGACGGCGTCGATGATCACCGCCGCCAACACCGCGCTTGGCAAGTCGGAGAACAGCGGAGCCAGGAACAGCATCGTCAGAACGACGAAAAGCCCTGTGACAAGCGAGGACATCTGAGTCTTGGCACCGGACTGGTCGTTGAGCGAGCTGGCCGAGAGGCTGGTGGCAACCGGTATCCCCTGGACCATCCCGGAACCGATGTTGGCCAGGCCCTGAGCGACGGACTCCCGATTGATGTCGACCCGATAGGCGTGTTTCGAGGCGAACTCACGGGCGTCTCCGGCCGACTGGGAGAATCCGATGAGCACGACTCCGATCGCGGCCGGGAGAATGACCGAGAGATTTGCAGTGAGATAGGCGAAGTCAGGCAGGATGACTGATGGCAGGCCACTCGGGACATCGCCGACGAGGGCGATTTCAAGGCCGAGCAGACGTGTCGCCAGAATGCCCAATACCACCAGCACCAGGGCTCCGGGTACTCGGCGAGCCCAGAAACGAAGACCCAGGATCACCCCGAGCGACAGCACGCCCACCACGAGTGTCGTCAGGTCGGTGTCACCCAGGGATCTGATCCAGCTCCCGAACTCGCGCCATGTATTGGTGCCCTCAGCCGTGGTACCGGTCAATTTGGGCAACTCCCCTACCGTCACTTCCAAGGCCGCCCCGAACAAGAAGCCCTTGACGACCGCCCTGGAGAGGAATTGGGACATCCAACCCATCCTCAGCACCGCCAGCAGCACGAAAAGCAGCCCGGCGAGCACCGTCACCCAACTCACGAGCGGTAAAGCAGCGCTGTCTGTCAGGCCCAGGAGCACAACCGCACCACCGGCCACGGCCGCCAGCGCCGAGCTGGGCCCGGTCGAGATCTGCCGGGAGGAGCCAAACAGCGCATAGATCAACGCACCCGCCGCCGCGGCGTAGAGCCCATATTCGACAGGAACCCCCACGATTCCGGCATACCCGAGAGCCTTGGGGACCACGAGCGCAGCCACCGAAGCCCCGGCGATCAGGTCATATCTGAACCAGGGCCGCTCATACTCTCGAAGCCACCGGGGAAATACGAGCGCCTCTTGACCAGACCGGCGAGATACTGGCGAGCTCATCGTTCCACTCCGTGAGCCCACGAATGCTGAGAGGTCGGGCCTCCCTCACGATCCCAGGAAGTTGTCGGAGGGTCGCCCACGGGTGCAGGCTATCCACACCGCATCCCGAGGACACGAGCGCGGGATCGGTGGCGACGGGCCTCCGTCGTGATCAGCTGTCCGGACGAGCGTGCCAGCCGGCTCCAATCAACCAGCCGGCTCCAATCAATCGGTGTGGGAGCGGAACGGTGGTCGCAGCGACTCGTCCTCGTGGTGCGGCGAATACCGACCAACAGCAGGATGGCCGCGAGGTCACGACGACGCGCCCTCTTCAGGTTTAAGAAGGTGTCGCCCCCGAGGCCCTGATGGCGACCCGGGTAGAGGGCTGTTCCGGCGTGTTGCCCATGGATTGAGGGCCAAATGCCCTTTCGGTGCTGGTCGCTATGGGTGACGCTCGTCGCATGGCTCGTTCTGTGCAGCTGTCGATGGCCCTCATTTGTGTGGTCCTCGCGACCACTGCTTGCGGAGATGTGGAGATCGCAGCGTACGAGGTGAGTTCAGAGACAGTATCGAATGAAACCACACAAGACATCCTGGTGTTGACTCCCGAGTCCGAAGGATCATGGCCCGTAGTCATGGTGTTGCACGGGCTGGGTGGTGTCGGTGAGGCGATGTCTGAAACCGGCGCCCGGCTCGCCGAACATGGTCTGGTGGTGTTCGCACCCACCTACCGCACCGACATGAGCACCGCACAGGGGATGGCCGACCTTGAATCCGACCTCACCTGCGCTTACAAGTTCGCGATCGCCAATGCCGACCGATACCACGGAGACCTCGATCAGCCGATCACCTTCGTCGGCTGGTCCCTCGGCGCCACCTTCGCACTGGAGGGCGGCCTGACCAACGAGGAACCGCCTATCTCATGCGGAACCGAGGTACCACTGCCCGACATCGTGGTCCCGATCTCCGGGTGTCATTACCAGTTCGAGGAATCTCAGTTCGACTTCGACCCCTCTGACTGGGGAAACAAGGATGCTGAGGTGGTTCTGATCGCCGGGGAAGAAGACACAACATGTGCCGCGTGGCAGTCCGAGGATGCCGCCGCCGAATTGCGCGCCGCCGGTTACGACGTCGACCTCGTGGTGCTCGACGGGGCTGACCACCCTGCCCCCATCTTCCATGAATTCGTCGACGGCGAGTACGTCCTGACACCGGATGATCCCGCAGGCGCACAGACCATCGACCTGATTGTCGATGCGATAAACCCATGACCGCCTGCATCGGGCCTGCCCGAGCAGGCGTGAGGTGCCGGGCCAATACGGTGATGTGATCGCCTGGGATCAGCGCCGCCTCACCTTCGCACAGGCGCGGCGCTCGCGCTCAGTTATTCACCACTGCGCTTTCTGGCCACGCTCCTCCTTCCGACCCTGGCGCGTGGAGACGATGTGATCGACGATGTGTTCCGCGTCTCGGCCTACACCACCCAAGAGAGCCGAGCTCAGCGAGTAGAGGAAACGGAGCCCGATGAAGTACAGACCGGGACGAGACTCGACGATTCCCCGATCGTGGATCGGGAAACCCTTATCAGTCACGATCGAGGGTTCGATCCAGTCGTAATCATGGGTGAATCCAGTGCACCAGATGACGTTGGACACTTCGAGCACCCTTCCATCCTCGAGCACAGGATGCCCGTTGCTCACTCCAGTGGTCCGCGGCACTCGCTCGATGCCAGCAGCGATGATCTCCTTCCGTCGCACCCGTCCGAGGGGGATGCCGCGGGGAGGATCGATGAAGTGGTCACGGAGCTTGCGTCCAGGCGCGGTTCTCACCGTCAGCCGGGTGGCGGCCAGCCACAGAATCGGGGTCAGCAACCGGTCAGGGATGCTCCCGGCCCGCGTGGGCTCCTGTCCGGGGTCGGGGCCGGAGAGCCAGACCCGGTGGTGATTGGCGATATCGACAGCAATCTCGGCACCCGAGTTGCCGGCTCCGACGACGAGGACTCCACCCTCACGCAGCTGGTCGGGATTGCGGTACTCAGTCGAATGGAGTTGGACGAGCGTGTTGTCGAGCTGAGTCGAGAAGGACGGGATAAGCGGGTGCTGATAGGCACCGGTTGCCACCACGACGTTGTCGGCAAAGATCTGGCCATCGCCCGCGGTCACCACCAAGCCATCCCCGGTGTCAGACAACCGGTCAACCTTGACGCCGGTTCGAACCGGGAGCTTGAATCTGTCGGCGTACGCCTCGAAATAGGCGGCGGTCTCATCCTTGGTGGGGTAGGCAGATCGGGGGCCGGGGAAGGGCATGCCCGGCAACCCGCTATATGCGGCGGGGGTGAATAGTCGGAGGGAGTCCCACCTGTTCCGCCAGACGTCACCTATTCGGGAGTTCTCATCCAGGATCAGGAACGGCAGGTCATTGCGTTGAAGGTGATAACCGGCGGCGAGACCCGCCTGCCCGCCACCGATGACGATTGTTTCTATGTGCTCGCTCATCTCGGTCCCGAGGCCAACGTACGAGAATCGGCGATCGTCGCCTATCGGGAGTTCTCCCAGGTGGTGAGGCCGTGCTGCATGGCGAACAAGGTGGCGCCGGCCCGAGTCGATACGCCCATCTTGCGATAGGCGCTTTGAATGTGAAAGTCGACCGTCTTCGGCGAGATCTCGAGGGCCCGAGCGATCTGCTTGGTCTGCAGCCCACGTGCGACGTGCCTCACCACCTGGATCTCGCGCTCGGTCAAGCCTGCAGGCCAGGGCACGGATGGAGCGCGATGCCCGCCACCCTCCAGCACCCCCGCAACCGCTTCCGGATCGAGGCGCCCCGCTTTAGCCTCGCCAGCGAGCACCGCGGCCGCCGCACCACGAGAAAGGGCCGGCCGATGCGGTCGTGGCTCGGTCATGGCGTGATAGGCGTCGGCGGCGGCAAGGACACGGGCCGGTCGCTCCATGGACGACGCTCCGACCCCGCGGTGATAACCAGTCCCGTCGACACGCTCATGGTGAAAGCCGGCGGCCGGGACCAGTTCTGATAGAAAAGGGGACTGGGTCAGGATCCGCTCGGTGTGGTATGCATGCAGCCGTATTCGCTCCCAGTCGTCCAGGGTCAACGATCTTCTCTTGCTCCAGATGTTGACCGGAACCGCGGCCCGTCCAAGATCGTGCACCAGTGCCGCCCGATGGACGGTCTGAGTGTCCGACGAGTCGAACGAAAGCGCGTTGGCCGCAGCGAGACACGTCGTCGCCACCCCGGAGGAGTGCCCCACGAATTCGGGAATCGCCATGTCGGTGAAGTGACCCATGGCGGCCAGCGCCCGCTCGATGTCATCTCCATCGAGCGTCGACCAGGGTTTGGGTTCGCAGCCAAGCGCCAGGTCCCAAAGTGGGAGCTCCGAATCGATGTCGACGATCACGGCCGCGTCCTGTGTGAAAGTCCTGACGACTATCGGATCGAACGCATGGGCGGCCCGCTGCCCGATCACATCGGAAACGAACTCGACGTCACCCAGAATGAGCTGAAATGCGGCGTCCCTGGCGACATGGGCTATCCGTACCGCGAATGGGATCTCTTCTCCGGCGACCCCTCCCGGAAACCCCTTGCCATCCCAACGTGCCGACTCATAAGCAACGAGGTTGGAGACAGGGGCGCCCAGACCCAGCTGGTCGGTCAGCATGCGGGCCACCTCGCAGGTGGCATCGACCACTCCCGCAAAACCGATCGCCAGCTCTGGCAGGTGCCGGGTGAGGCGCCAGGCACGGAGATGAGGCGGTGCGGTTGGTGGTGCCACCGCCCGCATCATTCCCTTGGCTATCTCGGCCCGCGTGCCAAACCGGAAGGGTGTGGCATAGGTCCTGAGCGAGTCGTCGTCGCCGAACATGTCCCAGCCCACGTCGACGGGGGCATTGCAGCCGACGTAGAAGAGAAGGCTCAGGAAGTAAGCCTGGGAAGCGGTCTCCGGATCGACTTCTAGGCGATCGCAAAGACGGGCTGCGATCACACCGCTTCGGAGACCATGCTCCAGCGGAAACCCCATGGCCAGGTCAGTCGCCATCGAGATCGCAGCGATGATCTCTGCGGTGCGAATCCCGCTCGTGTTTGGGATGGCGCCATTCGCCATCCCAAGACCCTACGTGGGAAGTTCTGTCAGACAGGCCTGCGCTCTGTCAGGCGCGTGATCAGGAGTTTCACAGCGTCCTACTTCGCCATGAAGCTCTCTGACCGGGTGAAGAAACTGGTGCTGATCGGCCCGGCATCGACCATCCACTCGATGACTCCGTTCATGTCCACATGTTCCTGCCGAAGGGGCTGGATTTGGCGCTGCCCTGGCTGCCAGGTTCGGAACGGCTGATGGCTCCAGTGTCGACTGGATGCATGCGGGTCTGCGCCGCGACAAGCTGTGGGAGCCGCTGTTCTACGAAACCATGAAGCACGGCAAGTTGCTCAACAGGGTCTTCCCACGGGTCTACGACCGGGACGAGTTCGCGGACATCAGTGCCTCGGTGATGCTGGTGTTCGGTGACCGGGGGGTCATCTATGGCGATCTCGGTTCAGCGATCCAGGCCGGGAAAGCCCTCATCCCCCATGCGAGGGTGGCCGTGATCCCGGAGGCGCACCATATCGCGGCCCTTGCTCATCCTGAGGCGACGAATCGCGAGCTGATTCAGTTCTTCGCCGACTGAACGGAGTTCGAATCCGGGTGCGTTGCGAGGCTCGGAGGTGACCTATGGCCCTGGCCGTCAGGCCAGGTGAGCCCGCCTGGTGGCCGTCAGCTCATCCTTGATCACCGACAGGAACGCCGAGAAGCGCTCGGGCGCCTCGAAGAGGTTCAGGTGTCCCGCTCCCTCGACCACCTCTAATCGCTTGTGCGGCGCTTTCAGTGCCTGGAACCACCCCTGTATCTGCGCGAGATCGGTGATGCGGTCGAGCTCGCCGGCGAATATGTACACGGGGACATCCACACTGGTGATATCGCGCAGGAAGTCGATCCTCTCTCCCAGTTCGGGCCAGATGATGTCCATCGAACGGGCCATGCCCTTGGTGAATCGGAGCTTTGTGCGGAGTGGATAGTCGGGCGCGAGCAAGATGGTGAGTGCCCAGCGCGTCAAGAAATGAGGATCACCCGATACGCCGCCCAGCGTGCCGAGCCATCGCCGTTGGACTTCCACAGATGCCGTTCCACCGGGATAGCAACCCCACTCCGGTACGCCGATGGCCGAAAGGGCCCTCGTCGCCTCTTGATTCCCGATCCGGGTCGCCTCGGCGAGGGCCCATTGGTACGACGTGAGCTCTTGCCGGGCCCAGTTGACGACCTGCGATGCACCCACATACGCGTCGATTTGAGGCGCCGCTTTCGACGCCATCAGCAGACCGAGGACGGTGCCGAATGAGTGGCCGACCAGCACGATTTGGTTCTCGGGAAACTCCGACCTCAAACGCTCGATCAGAGAAATCCCATCGTCGACGATGATGTCGATCGAAAGGTTCACCGGGCTCTCCATGCCGCTGTACGAGCGGCCGGCGCCCCTCTGATCCCAATCGACGACGCACCAGTCGGCCTCGAGTCTCCTCAGGTAGTGGCGACGAGGTCCGTACTCGGCACCCCCCGGGCCACCGTGGAGAAAGAGAAGGATGGGGGCGGCACGTTCCCCTCGAACCGAAATCCACTGCCTCGCACCGTTCAAGTTCAACTCGTTCCATCCGCTGGAGAGAGACACAGCACACCTCCTCAGCCCAGATTGGATCGCCCGACGCTGCGGGGGTAGAGGCCAAGGTCCTTTGTGATCTGACGCGCCGGTTCGGCGGAACTGGTCACCGGGCGGGGTGAGATACAACCACCGGCACCTCGGGTGAGGTTCTGTCGTGATGGGGAAGGGCAGTTTGCCTCTATCGGAGAGAGCGCAATCCGGACAACCTGGTCCTAGGCCAACAGAAAGGAGCCT
>Ga0105098_10000941_pt1 | contig 10439 bp, 11 predicted proteins | sample PPLLak21cMay2015_FD_79137 | JGI IMG/M metagenome (GOLD analysis project Ga0105098, IMG submission 79137) | Freshwater sediment microbial communities from Prairie Pothole Lake near Jamestown, North Dakota, USA - PPLs Lake P7 Core (1) Depth... | ecosystem: Environmental > Aquatic > Freshwater >... | reverse complement strand
GCCCTGCTTCTGCAGTTTCAGGATGATCCTCTCCATGCCGGTCGCAAAGCCGACGGCCGGGGTGGGCTTGCCATCCAGAATCTCGATGAGGTTGTCATACCGCCCCCCACCACCAATGGTGCTCTGGCCCCCAACATCGACGGGCTGGATTTCGAACACCGTCCGGGTGTAGTAGTCCAGGCCCCGCACCAGATAGGGATTGACTTGGTATGGTATCTGCAGAGTCGCTAGGCAGTCCTTGAGAACGGCGAAATGCGCCTGGCATTCCGGGCAGATGTACTCGGTGATCCGGGGGGCATTTCTCACCAACTCATGGCAGTTGGGGTTCTTGCAGTCGAGGAGGCGCAGCGGGTTGCGGGACAGCCGCCCCTGGCAATCGCGGCAGAGTGATCCCTGATGACTGAGGTAATAGTCCTTGAGGCGCTGCAGGTACTCCCGGCGGCAGGTCCGGCATCCTATGCTGTTGAGTTGCAGAGTCAGGTTCTTCAAACCCAGGGAGGCATAAAGGCTCCAGGCCATGTCGATGATTTCGGCATCCAGGGCGGCATCCGCCGCGCCGATGGCCTCACAGCCAAACTGCTGGTGCTGGCGGAACCTCCCCGCCTGCGGCCTCTCGTACCTGAAGATGGGCCCGAAGTAGAACAGCCTCACCGGCTGCGGCAGGTTGTGCAGTCCGTGCTCGATGTAGGCCCGGCAGACGGGCGCAGTGCCCTCCGGCCGCAGGGTGATCTTGTCGCCGCCGCGGTCGTCGAAGCTATACATCTGCTTCTCCACAATGTCAGTTTCCTCACCGACGCTGTGAAGAAACAGCCCCGCGTCCTCAAAGACAGGCGTGTCGATGCGCCGATATCCATAGAGCTGGCAAACATCGCCGGCTTTCTCCGTGATCCACTTCCAGTAGTTCTGCTCCGGGGGCAGGATGTCCTTCGTTCCTCTGGGCGCCTTGAACAAGATCGGCCTCCTTGCTGTAGCAAGAATATCTTTGAGAATGGGCCAAGTCAAGAAAGGGAACGGGGCGGTGTGACACGTCCCCTCGACGGGAGGGGGCAGAGACTTGATCCGGGGTGAGGGTCGATGTTTGATATCACTCCGCTGCTTCTGTTATCCTTTCTGTGATCCGCCCAAGAGCGATTCTCCGGCTACAAAGGTGTTGTAGAGACTTAGGGGGCAACTTGGATTTTGAGCTTTCCGAAGACCAGAAGATGCTGCGCAAGACCGCCCGGGACTTCCTGGTGAATGAGTGCACCAAGCCGTTCGTCCGGCAGATGGAGCTTGACGAGAAGGGCTACTCGCCCGACCTGTGGCAGAAGATGGCCGACCTCGGGTGGATGGGATTGCCGTTCCCCGAAACGTGCGGCGGGTGGGGCGGAAGCTTCCTGGACCTCGCTGTGCTAATGGAGGAGATGGGGAGGGCCTGCCTGCCCGGTCCTTTCATGGCCAGCGTGGTGCTGAGCGGCCTGACCATTCTGGAGGCCGGCAGCGAAGCCCAGAAAGAGCAGCACCTGACGGCGATAGCCAAGGGCGACATCTTCACCCTGGCGCTCACCGAGCCGAACGGCGGCTACTATGCCGCTTCCATCCAGACGAAAGCGACGGCCCACGGCGATGACTTCGTCATCAGCGGAACCAAGTTCTACGTCCCCGACGCGCACGTCGCCAGCCATCTCCTGGTTGTGGCCAGGACCAAAGAGGGCACGAAGGACGATGGCCTCAGCCTCTTCCTGGTGGATGCCAAGAGCCACGGCATCAAGTCCACCTTGCTCAAGACCATAGGCAGCGACAAGCAGTGCGAGGTAGTCTTCGACAACGTGAAAGTGCCCAAGGCCAACCTGGTGGGGAAGCTCAATCACGGATGGCCCGTCGTTCACAAGACGCTGCAGATGTCGGCGGTGGCCAAGTGCGCGGAAATGGTGGGCGCGGCCCAGCAGATGCTGGAGATGTCGGTGGCCTACGCCAAGGAGAGGATACAGTTCGACAAGCCCATCGGCACCTTCCAGGCCATACAGCACCACTGCGCCAATATGCTGATCGACATCGACGGCATGAGAATGATCACCTACGAAGCCGCCTGGCTGCTCAGCGCCGGCCTGCCGGCGGACAAGGAAGTAGCCATGGCCAAGGCCTGGATTAGCGACGCCATCGTTCGGGTTGCCAAGCTGGGGCACCAGGTCCACGGCGGCGTCGGGTATACCATTGACCACGATCTTCAGCTATACTATCGGCGCGGGAGAGCGGCCGCGTCCCTGTTTGGCGATGCCAACTACCACCGGGAGATGGTTGCCTCGCAGTTGGGACTCTAGTGGCGGAAATCCAGCAGTGCGTCTTCTGTGACATCGTGGCCGGCAAGATACCGGCAACCATCCTGTATCAGGATGACCGGGCCATCGCGTTCAAGGACATTCACCCCCAGGCGCCCACCCATGCCCTAGTGATACCCAGGGAACACGTGCCCTCAATTGCCGAGCTCAGGGGAAAGCACCAGTACCTGGCAGCTCACTTGATCTTCGTGGCCCACGAGGTAGCCAAGCGTGAGGGGTTGGCCGAGGTTGAAAAGGGATACCGCCTGGTAATAAACTACGGGCGCGAAGGCGGGCAAGAGGTGCCGCATGTTCACCTTCACGTCATGGGCGGGCGTCCCCTGAACGGGATGATGGGATAGGGGCGGCATTCGCCTATCTACCCAGAGCACAGACTGCCGTGTAGCGCCAAGCCCGAATCGGCCAAAGGTGTCATCAAAAATGGGTTTCACAGCCAAACTCCTGGAGACAGCGCAGAAGAACCAGAGCCTGGTTTGTCTTGGGCTCGACCCCGATCCCCAGTTGATGCCCAAAATGGGCGTCTTCGAGTTTAACAAGGCCATCATTGACGCCACCTCCGACTTGGTCTGCGCCTACAAACCCAACCTGGCCTTCTACGAAGCTTTGGGCATCGACGGACTGGTGGCACTGCAAGAGACAGTGGAACACATCGGCGGGAAGGTGCCGGTCATCGGAGATGCGAAGCGGGGAGATATCGGCAACACGGCGAAGGCCTACGCCAGGGCGCTCTTCGAGGTCTTCGGCTTCGATGCCGCTACGGTGAATCCATACATGGGCTTCGACACTCTGGAGCCCTTCCTCGCCTACAAGGAGAAGGCCGTCTTCATCCTCTGCCGCACCTCCAACGCCGGTGCCGCCGACTTCCAGGACCTGGCTTGCTCGTCAGCTCATGGACCGCAGCGGCTCTACCAAGTGGTGGCCGAAAAGGCCAGAGAGTGGAACAAAGCGGACAACATCGGCCTGGTGGTAGGCGCCACTTACCCAGAAGAGCTTCTCGAGGTAAGGCAGCTCTGTCCGCAAATGACGCTGCTGATCCCGGGGATCGGCGCCCAGGGTGGAAGCCTCGATCTGGCCGTCAGACACGGAGTGGACGCCACGGGGAAAGGCGCCATCTTCGCCAGTTCCCGGCAGATTCTCTATGCCTCGCCGGGCAGCGACTTCGACCGCGCGGCCAGAGAAGCCACCGACAAGATGCGCCGCCAGATCAACTCCATCCTGTCCCAGCGCTCGGCCGGGTAGACTATTGCGCATATTTCACATCGGCGATATACTGCATCTGAAAAAGCCGCATCCCTGCGGCAGTAGTGATTGGGAGGTGGTGGGGCTTCCAGGCACAGACGCTACCATCAAGTGTCTGAAATGTCACCGCCGTGTCGTCCTAGACAGGGCCGTTCTCGAGAGACGGGTGAAGGGTCCCAGAGATCCGAGTCCAGACGTTCGCAGTTAGGCTTCTCAACTACGAATTCGCGATCTTCTGAGAAAGGGAGGTGATTCGAAATGGCCACAGAGTTGGAGGTGGGGAAGGTGACCGACTTCTTCTCCCGGGCAGTAGTCGCAGGCGTTGAACTAATGGCTGCACTGAGGGCCGGCGAGAAGATCCACATCAAGGGCCACACCACCGATCTTGAACTGATTGTGGAATCAATGCAGATTCACAATGCCAACGTGAGTGAGGCCAATCCAGGTGACTCCATTGGCATCAAAGTGCCGGACCGGGTGCGGCGAGGCGACATGGTCTTCAAGGTCCTGGCGTAGGCCCCACTACGGAGCCAGGGACTTAATGAGGTTAGCCATCTCGATGGCGCTGACCGCAGCCTTGGCGCCCATATTGCCCTCTTTTACACCTGCACGTTCGATGGCTTGCTCCAGGGTATCGGCGGTGATTATGCCGAAGATCACCGGGACGCCGGTATCGAGCGATACCTTGGCGATGCCCTTGCTGGCTTCAGCAGCGACGTAGTCGAAATGGGGCGTCCCGCCGCGGATGATGGCTCCCAGGCAAATGACGGCATCATACTTCTTGGATTCGGCCATCTTCTGGGCGACGAGCGGTATCTCAAAGGACCCTGGCGTCCAGGCCATCTCGATGTCTTCCTCTTTGGCTCCATGGCGCAGCAAAGCATCCTGAGCGCCATCAAGCAACCTGGAGGAGATGAATTCGTTGAACCGTGCTACGACCATGCCGAACTTCAGTCCCTGGGCCAGCAGCGCTCCCTGATACACCTTCCTCATCGTTCCCTCCTAGTCTTTCTCGGGCACGAAATGGTGCCCCAGCTTCGCACCCTTCGTCTTCAAGTAGGAAGCATTATACGTGTTTGGCGGGGCCACAATGGGCACCGTCTCCACAACCTTGAGACCGTGACCTTCCAGGCCAACGACCTTCCTGGGGTTGTTGGTCAACAGGCGAATACTCTGCAGGCCAATGTCAGCCAGTATCTGAGCGCCAATTCCATAGTCGCGGAGGTCCGCGGCAAAGCCCAGCAATTCGTTGGCCTCAACGGTGTCCATGCCCTGATCCTGCAGCGCATAGGCCCGCAGCTTGTTGTGCAAGCCAATGCCCCGCCCCTCCTGCCTCATGTAAAGAATGACCCCCTTGCCTTCAGCCACTATCGCCTGCATGGCCATGGCCAGTTGCTGGCCGCAATCGCAGCGCAGGCTGGCAAAGACATCTCCGGTGAGGCACTCGCTGTGCACGCGCGCCAGCACCGGGTCGCCAGACACCACATCGCCATACACCAGAGCCACATGCTCGTCAGGGTCAACCTTGCTCCGGTAGGCCATGATGGTGAACTCGCCGAACTTGGTGGGCAGCTTGGCCTCCGCCACCCGCTGCACCAGCTTCTCGTGGCGGCGCCGGTAGGTGATGAGATCGGCCACGCTGACCATCTTCATGTTGTACTTGGCCGCCATCTCCTCCAGTTGGCGGAGTCGGGCCATGGAGCCATCCTCATTCATGATCTCGCAGATGACCCCAGCGGGGTACAACCCGGCGAGCCTCGCCAGATCAACCACGGCTTCAGTGTGCCCGGCACGCACCAGAACCCCCCCGGGACGGGCCTTGATGGGGAACACATGGCCGGGGCGGGCGATGTCCTCCGGCTTCGTGGCCGGGTTGATCACCGTCTTTATCGTTGTGGCTCTGTCCTGGGCCGATATGCCGGTGGTCACGCCGTGCTTGGCCTCGATGGAAACGGTGAACGCGGTGGAGAACCGGGCGGTATTGTCCTGAACCATCATGGGGATCCTCAGCTCTTCCAGCCTCTCACCCATGACCGGCATGCAGATCAAGCCGCGAGCCTCCTTGGCCATGAAATTGATCGCCTCAGGCGTAACCTTCTCGGCCGCTACGGCAAAGTCGCCCTCGTTCTCCCGGCCTTCATCATCGACTATGATGATGATCTTGCCGGCCTTGATGTCTTCTACTGCTTCAGGAATCGTTGACAATGGCATATGAGTGCTCTCCCTGGGTCAGGAGGTGAAACCATGTTCCGACAGGAAATCGAGTGTGACGCCGCCACGGCCCTCCCTCAGTTTCTCAACGTACTTGGCCATGATGTCCACTTCCAAGTTTACTTGATCTCCGACCTTCCTGCTACCAAGGATCGTGTTCTTGAGCGTGTAACCGACGAGTGAAACGCTGAAGGAGTCCTTGTCATAGCCGACAACAGTCAGGCTTGCGCCATCCACGGCAATGAACCCTTTCTCCACCACATACCGCAGCACCTCCGGCGGAGCAGCGACCTTGGCAATGACGGCTCCTCCTTGCGGTACGAGTGAGACGACTTTGCCGGTGGCATCCACATGGCCCTGTACCAGGTGCCCCCCCAAGCGTCCACCCACCATGAGCGCCCGCTCCAGATTCACGTTCGACCCCGGGTGCAGTTGACCCAGGTTCGTTCGCTTTTGCGTCTCCGGCATTACGTCCACTGAGAAGGATGCCGACTCCAAGACACTCACCGTAAGGCAAGCCCCATTGACAGCCATGCTGTCGCCCAGCCGTGTCCCTTCGAGCACGGCCGAGGCAGAAACCGACATCTTGCCGGAGCCGATCGACTTGACGGTGCCCACTTCTTCAACAATACCAGTGAACAATCTACTATCTTCTCTCTATCTGCGTCCTGTCGGGCAGTGGTTTGGGGGACTACCGGGCGATGTAGCCGCTGATCAGAACGTCTTCGCCCACCGTCTGCACCTTCGCCCGCGTGATGCCGGTGGCCTGCGAAAGCATCTCAACCCCCTTGCCTTCGACCGGGTTCTTGGCCCCGTGTCCGCCGATGACGATTGGCGCTACGAACACCAGCACCTTATCCACCAGCCTGTCCTCAAACAGCGAGCCGAATACCGCCGCCCCTCCCTCGACCATCATGCTGACGATCTGCCGTTGGCCGAGTAGCTTCAGCAACTCTTCAAGACTGACCATCCCACCCTTCGCCGGCAACTCCACAACCTCCGCCCCCGCCCCGGTGAGGCCCTTGATCTTCTCGGGATCAGCCCCGCTGGTCGTAGCCACCAGGGTCTTGCCGGGCACCTGAAAGACCTTGGCGGTCGGCGGAGTGCGGCCTTTGCTGTCCACAATCACCTTCAGCGGCTGCTTCTCCACCCTTCCCCCCACCAGACCCGCCCGCGCGGTGAGCAGGGGATCATCCCGAATGACTGTGTCCACTCCCACCATGATGGCGTCGATCTGGCTCCGCAACGTATGGACGTATCTGCGTGATTGCTCGCCACTGATCCACCGGGAGTCGCCGGTCTTGGTGGCAATCTTCCCGTCCAGGCTCATCGCGAACTTGCTGATGACGAACGGCAGACCGGTGCGCGTGTATTTGATGTAGGCCTCGTTCAGTTCCTGAGCCGATTCCTGATGGTCACCCATCGACGTCTTAATGCCCGCAGCCTCCAGTTCCGCCTTCCCCTGGCCGCAGACCCGCGGATTGGGATCAATAGTGGCGAAATGGACAGTAGCAATGCCGGCAGCAATGATGGCCTTCGTGCAGGGAGGAGTGCGCCCTTGATAGCTGCACGGCTCAAGGGTCACGTACATCGTCGCCCCCTTGGCCTTGTCCCCTGCCTGCTGCAGCGCGACTATCTCGGCATGGCTTGAGCCGGGCGGCTGAGTATAGCCTTCCCCCACAATCACGTCGTCCTTGACTATGACCGCGCCCACTGCCGGGTTCGGGCTGGAATGCACCAGAGCCAGTCTCGCCAACAGCAGTGCCCGATCCATATAGTCTATGCGATCAGAAGCCCTCCGCCTGCGCTCGACCGCCTGTGTAGGATGCTGGTCGGCCTTCTCAATCATGCCGCCATTCTAGCATCTGCAAATTTGAACTGCAAACGAGCGTCAGACCCGCCAAAAAAGAGAGGAGCCTCGACGAGGCTCCTCACCGATAGAGCGCCGGCTGCACTTCCACGGCAGGCTGTTCAAGTTCTCGCTAGCTGACTTCCGCGGCCTTCCGTCTCCTCTGCCTGAACCACAAGGCCAACGTGATCCCTCCCAGCACCACCACCATCCCGATCAAGCCGTACTCCAGAGGGCGCAGCCAATCGTGATCCGGGGCAGCTCTGAACTCCCTCTCGGCCGCATCTAGGTAGAACGAGTAGAGCACGTTGTTGTCACTGGCTGCGGGCACCATGTTGAGATACGTTCCGACCTGTCCCTTTATGATGCTGTCAATATCTGACAGGGGTTCGGCACTGTTGGTGGCAAAGGGGCTCGGTTGGACAGCAGAGCCCTGCACCACTGTATACTCATCCGCTTCTCCCCGTGCATCAGCCTCACTTGCGCTTTCCGTCACCACCAACTGCAGCGTTTCGTCCGGAACCGCTTCCACGGTCCCATAGATCACCCCATCGTACGTCAGGGAACGCAACGCCACATACACGTTGTCACTGCCGTCAGGCACGACCAGGTCCACATCCACAGGTGTTTCGGACTGAGGATCAACGCTGTTCTTCACCCCTGAGACTACCCAATAGGACTTACCTTCTTCAGATGTCTTGGCGGACCCAAAGTCCAAAGTGGAGGGACCAAACTGCGGATTGGAGAAAGGATTCTGCTGGAACAGATCGGTCCAGTCGGCGGCAAACGCCAGCACCAGCAGCACGGCGGCGCCAGCCGTCGCAAAACGCAGGCCCCACAAAGCTCTTCGCCCGGGCAACGGTTTGACCGGAGCCACGGCGAAGCTCCTCGAAGGCGTCACCTCCGGCAGACGGTGCAGCAATACCACAGTCGCCCGGAGCGACTCCTGTTCCTCCCGGCATCCCTGACAAGTCCGGAGATGCTCTTCTACCTGCGTCAGCTCTTCAGGGTTCAGGCGCCGGTCTATGTAGCCGGAGAGCATTGCCCTCGCCCTGGAGCACTCGTCCTTCTTGAATCTCCGAAAAGATTGCCACATTGTCCACATCGTTCTGCCTCTGGTTATCTATTTTCTATGACGTCATTCGCTGGAAATAAGTTCCATCTTAACGAAGTAGTCCCGTAGTTGGGTCCTCCCCCGGTTGAGGCGCGACTTCACAGTCCCCAGCGAGCACTCCATGACCTCTGCCACCTCCGCATAGCTGAGCCCCTGGATATCGCAGAGAATGACCGCCATCCGCTGTTCATGGGACAGGGTTGTCAGTCCCCTCTGTACATGCTCTCCCAACTCTTTGCGTATCGCGTAGTCTTCGGGAGACTCGGCAGACACGGACGGGGGGTCATAGGGCAGAGTCTCCAAGGGAATCGCAGGACGCCTCTTCACTCGACGCAGCTGGTCCCGGCAGGCATTGGCCGTGATCTGGAGCACCCAGGCCTTGAAGCTGCCGCCCCTGAACCTGCGGATGTTCTTCCAGGCGGAGAAGAACGCCTCTTGAGTCGCGTCCTCGGCTGCCTGGGCATCTCCCAGCATCCGGAAGGCCAGGTTGTAGGCCATCTTCTGATAGCGGCGCACCAGCTCGTTGAAGCTGTCCAGATCCCCGTTCTGGCTGTCGCGAATAAGCTCTATATCGTCCATCGGAGCGAGCCCGGCGACTAGAACATCAATCGCCGAATGGCCTATAATCTACCCAGTCCAGCAGAGACCTGCGCTAGACCAGAGTTCTTCTGCTGCGACCATGTTGACCACCTATCATAGCACCTATCGTCTCCGCTGCGACACAGTCTGCCAAGCGAGCCACAGGAGGAGAGCATGAGAGAAACGACCGCCGACGCAGAGAGGATGTTCAGAGAGGCCGGCGCCGTCATGGAAGGGCATTTCCGGCTGACCTCAGGACTGCATTCGCCCATCTACTGGGAGAAATTCCGCGTTCTGGAGCAACCGCGCTTCACGGAGCGCCTGTGCCGCATGATCGCCACCCACTTCCAAGACCAGAACGTCCAACTGGTGGCCGGTCCCACGACAGGCGGTGTCATCATCTCCTACGAGGTGGCCAAACAGCTCGGTCTGCGAGGCATCTTCGCTGAGCGCGAGGGCGCCACCCGCGTCTTCCGCCGCGGTTTCGAGATCAGGCCCAGCGAGCGTGTGCTGGTGGTCGACGACATCCTGACCACCGGCGGCTCCGTCCGCGAAGTGATCAGCGAGGTCAAGAGAAAAGGCGGGCAATTGATTGGTGTCGGCGTCCTGGTAGACAGGAGTGAGGGAGCAGTGGATTTAGGCGTACCCCTGTTTGGCTGCTTCAAGACATCGGTGCCCACCTACAGACCCGAGGAATGCCCCCTGTGCCTCAAAGGGATACCTATCTCAAAGCCCGGGAGTGGTGAAAGCCAATCAGCCTAGAGTGCCCCTGCTCAGGCCAGCCAGGAAATCGGCATTGCTCTTGGTCTTGTGCAAACGATCAAGGACCAGTTGAGTTCCGTCATGCGCGTTCGAGCTTGAATCAGCCGCAATCATACTAACCATGCGCCTAAGCAGCACTACCTGCTTGATAGTCTGCTCATCCATCAGCAGTTCCTCACGCCGAGTGCCGCTGCGGGGTATGTCGATGGCCGGGAAGATGCGCCTCTCCGCCAGACGGCGTTCCAGGTGCAGCTCCCAATTGCCAGTGCCCTTGAACTCTTCATAGATCACGTCGTCCATACGGCTCCCCGTATCCACCAGACAGGTCGCCAGTATGGTCAGGCTGCCGCCTTCCTCTATGTTCCTC
>Ga0105098_10000940_pt1 | contig 10442 bp, 13 predicted proteins | sample PPLLak21cMay2015_FD_79137 | JGI IMG/M metagenome (GOLD analysis project Ga0105098, IMG submission 79137) | Freshwater sediment microbial communities from Prairie Pothole Lake near Jamestown, North Dakota, USA - PPLs Lake P7 Core (1) Depth... | ecosystem: Environmental > Aquatic > Freshwater >... | reverse complement strand
TGCTCTTCCTGCTTGCGAAACTTGCCGCCTACACCTTGCTGGGAGCATTACTCGGCCTGCTGGGTTCGTATCTCACCCTCAGCCCAATGACGCGCGCAATCCTGATGATCCTGATCGGCGTGTTCATGCTTGGCAATGCATTGCGCATGTTCAACGTCCATCCGATCTTTCGCTACTTTTCCATCGAGCCGCCGAAGTTCATCACACGCTACATCCGCCGGACTGCGAAAGGGACGGACACGTTCACGCCGCTTTTCCTTGGGGCGCTGACCGTCTTTATCCCCTGCGGGGTGACGCAAGCCATGATGGCAGCCGCGCTCGGAACGGGCAGCCTGGCGATGGGAGCCGCATTGATGTTTGCTTTCACGCTCGGAACCGGTCCGGTCTTCTTTGTCGTAGCCTACCTGACGACGGAACTGGGATCACGCCTCGAAAAATTCTTCATGCGCTTCGTCGCGGCAGTTGTGCTTGTGTTAGGACTCATGACCGTAAACAGCGGCTTGAACCTGATGGGTTCTCCGCTGGCGTTCTCCAACCTGACCCGCGGCCTGTTCCCGTCTGTAAGCGACTCAACCCCTGAGAGTTCTTCCCGGGCAAATGTACCTGCCGGTGACCTGGTCCTCTACGTGGAGAATGGCGGTTACTTCCCGCGGACCTTGAAAGCCGTCGCGAACAAGGCTCTGACGCTGAGCCTCGTCACCGACCAGACCTATTCCTGCGCGCGGGATTTCGTCATCCCTGCCCTAGATTACTATGAGCTCCTGCCCGATACGGGGACGGTACAGGTCAGCATCCCCGCGCAGCCCAAAGGCACAAGGCTCTTCTTTACCTGCTCCATGGGGATGTACACCGGGCAGATTACATTTGAGTAGAGACAATGGATGGTCCATCGTCCATGGTCTGTAGTCCAAGGAATCAACAATGATCAAAAAAACCTTCAAAGTCCCAGATATGTCCTGCAGCAACTGCGCGATGAAACTTGAGAGTCTCGAAGATACGCTTGAGGGCGTCAGGGAGATCAACGCCAGTTACCACAAACTGCAGATGACCATCGAATATGATGAATCAAAACTAACGGACGAGCAGATCATTGCGGCAGTAAAGAAAAAAGGATATCAGGCCATCCTGGTCTAGGAAACAGTTGAGGAGTGAGAGATGACGAAGCAAAAATATGTCCCGGCTCTGAGCTTTCGGTGGCTGACGCCGCTTTACGACGCGCTGATCGATGGACCGATGTCCATGTCGCGCATGCGCAGAGGGCTGCTAACGCAGATGGGCGATCTGGGCGACAAAAAAATCCTGGACGTGGGGAGCGGCACCGGAACGATGTCGATCATGATCAAGCAGGCGCATCCTTCCGCCCAGGTGATCGGGCTGGACGGTGATCCGCAGATCCTGGAGATCGCGCGCGCCAAAGCTCGGGATCTCGGGATCGAGATCCGTTTCGACCAGGGGATGTCCTTCGACCTGCCATATGCGAATGAATCGTTTGACGTCGTTCTCACCACCGTGATGCTGCATCACCTCAACCGGGACGACAAACAAACAACCGCCCGGGAAATGTATCGTGTCCTGCGCTCGGGCGGGCAGTTGTTCGGCGCCGATTTTGTGGAACCGCGCGGCTCGTTTGGAAAAGCCATCCGCCCACTGACGCGGCGCTTCGAACGGGTGGCAGAGAACCTGGATGGCTTCCTGCCGGTCATGTTTGGCAATGCCGGTTTCAGGAATTACAGGGAAAGCACTCGTTATTTCTTCGGTTCTATCGCGCTGTTTCAGGGGTCGAAGAGTTAAATCAAAACCAGCCTGAATATTATGGGTCCAGGTCATTCAGCGACTTGAGTTCAAACTATTAGACTCTGCCCATTCAAGACCAAATTCGCGTTTGAGCTGGTTACGTCCCAAATCGGTTACTTTGACCACACGCGAACCACTTTTTCGTACAATCCATCTCAATCCAAACAATTGATTGGCAATTTCCGCTCCCAGGGCTCCGGCAATATGCGATTTTCGCTCGCTCCAATCAGGGCATACCCGGGCAAACATTCTGTGTTTGCCTCGAAGTTGCGGGCAATCAATCCCAAACGTGTTCAACCAGGCTTCGCCCATATCAGTGACTTCATAAGCTTCAGCATGCTGCTGAAGCAAGCCTTTTTCAATAAAGGCCTGGGTCAATTTCACCCCCAGTTCACCTGCTAAATGATCGTAACAGGTGCGGGCGCGAAAGATTGCTTTTCTTTCCAGCGAATCGCTCAATCCACGAGGAACGGGTGTAGGAGCGATCAGTGCCAGGGACTCCAACACGCGTGCCACGTCTTTGTTCTTCAAACGAAAGTAGCGATGTCTCCCTGTTGTTGTTACACTTAATAAACCGCCGCTTACCAGTTTTGACAGGTGCGCACTGGCTGTTTGAGGCGTAACCCTTGCCAGACGCGCCAGTTCACCCGCTGGCAGCGCGATATCGTCAAGCAGCGCGGAAAGCATGGCAGCGCGGGCAGGCTCGGCGATCAGCGCAGCAGCATGTGCAAGATCTGGAATAACACTCATTGTTCCTCACTTGTTCGGGTGGATTATATCTCTATCGTATCATGAGGATACTTCGACGGTTACCGAAGGGTTGGCATGCTATAGTCATCGTTATGCAAGCCGAAACGCCCCCTCATCTTCCTGTGGTGCACACGATTCAGCCCAGGATCCTGTATTTTGGAACACCGGTTGTCTTGATTACATCGTGTAATGAAGATAGCACACCCAATCTCGCTCCCATGTCCTCCGCCTGGGCGTTGGGTTGGACGGTGATCCTGGGGCTTGGGATGGATGGGAAAACATTTGAAAATCTTTCGCAACGCGGCGAGTGCGTGTTGAATTTCCCCTCGGATGACCTGTGGATGGCGATAGAACGGCTGGCGCCATTGACGGGCAAGTGTCCGGTGCCTCCACATAAACAAGCCCAATTTCGTTATGAGAAAGACAAGTTCAGTGCCGCCGGATTATCTCCTGTGCCGTCCGAGCGAGTTTCAGTTCCGCGTGTAGCGGAGTGCCCATTGCAAATGGAGGGGCTTGTGCGCAACATACACTTCATCGGCGGCGAAGAAAATGACATCGCGGCTGTGGAGGTGGAAATCATTCAGGTACATGCATATGAAAAAATTATGCAAACCTCTAATCACATAAACCCTGAGATGTGGCGACCTTTGATCTATAACTTTCGACATTACTTTGGCCTGGGACAGGAGCTTGGAAAGTCATTCCGTTCAGAGACCTAATAATGCTCAGTGACGCGGAGAAGCTGCGCGAAATGTCAGCTACGATTGTTAGGCACTTGATCATAGATTGAAACCACTATTGAGCAGGACACAACCATTCAGAGTCCAGATGGGTCGCCACCAGGGCAGGTCCGGATAGATAGTCCTGACACCGCCATCTTCCTGCAATGACTCCTGAAAAACATTTGCTGCTTCGATCCAAACAGCTTTGTCGACGTAGTCCTTAGCATACACCCAGCCGCGGCTCAGTAAAGGGAAATGCTGTTTGTGCATTGTCAGGAAAGCGGGCAGGCGGGCTGTCATGGTTGCCAGTTTAGCTTGGTCTTCATCACTCTCGGCGCAATATTTCAAATAAGCAAAGTGAGGATAACCGTAGTATCTTTCCACCGGCGGCAGGGAAGTGGTTTGATAAAAACTCCTCACCTTTCCAAAGAAGGCCGGTTCGTCTATGCCCCATTTCTTCATGATACCTGCCAGCATCAGGATTCTTTCCTGATCAGGATTCCTCCACCAGTGCTGATGGGGAAAATCAAGCATTTTCTTCGGTGGATGATCGATATATCCCGCCTCATTCTGGTTCGCTACAATCCAGCCAACCAGACCGATGACAATATCGCCATCATGGCATCCGAGAAGATCCAATACATGCATGGCGAACTCCGCGCCGACTGCTGAACTATCCGGGCAGAGCAGATCAGGCTCGATGCCGTTGCCAAACCCGCCATCAGTATTCTGGTAGGCACGCAACGCTTTCAGACAGTCCTGCGCTGAACCATTTTCAAAAAAGTGTTCCCAGAGTTTTCTTTCCAGTAACCGGCCGTTTTTGAAAATGAATGTTTTGGCGTTCTGGATCTGTTCGTTGGTCAGGAAAGACATTGTTCAATCCTCTCGTCTGCCTATAGTAGAGGTGCCGGTTCCAGGCTGATGACTTGTATCGGCTCGACCTCATCGCCGGCATACAAATCGTACTCAGCACCACCACTCTCGACAATGTTATAACATTTATTGCCCCGCTGGTTCTGCGACTTAAGATAAGCCAAAAAGTCAGCTTTATACGCTGGACTCCAGTAGTGCATGGGGACGATACGTTTTGGTTTCAACCAATCAATAAAAACTTCTGCCTGGGGGATAAACTGGGTCACCCCTTCGATCGTCATCAGCAAAACGTCGTACGTGTCAGGGTAACGTTCATTGACCTTCTGCCTGACCGCATCTTGCGCTATTGCCGTGATATAGGCTTGAGCGTCGGCCAGATGCAGGATTTTCAATCCTTTATAAGAGAAAAGATAACTGCTATTGTCCACCTCATTGACTGAGGCCTCGCTTGTCCGTATTGGAATAATCTGCAAACCTTGTAGGGCCAAGCTGTCCGTATCCGTCAGGGTGCGCGCCTGCTCGAACCTCACGTCGGGGCGTCTGTGATCGGGGTGGGTGTGTGAGAAGGTGACAATATCTGGTTCTGCACCTCCGAAACTATAAATTGGGCTCTCGAGACCATACGAGTCGGATTGACCATAATCAGTCAGGACACAAACCCCGTTGTCAAACTGGAGCAGGAACGAGGCATGCCCAAGGTAGTGAATGCGTACGACAGGTTGAGACGGCATTGTAAGCTCCTGTATCAAGATTAGCAGGTCAGCCAAAGCTCTGTTTGAAAATAGTCTTACTTCAAGTGGCAGCGCACTATTCTTCCTTCGCCGCCCATAGTACCCATTTCACTCTGCTGTGACCGAATGCTGGTTTCGATTCGACACGGCTGGCCTGCTGCAATGTAAGATAATTTGATAATTCGTTGATTTCCTGCCGCGAGCTGAAGTGAATTGGCACGCCGTCCGGGTCGAGGAATGTGTGCTCCTCAAGTCTTTTTCCACAACCATACTCAGCATCCTCACAATCCAGGAGGTCAAGATACAACCATCCTTTTGGTTGCAGAACTCGCCATAACTCGCGAACTCCCTCAATGATATTGGCTTTGAAGTAATAGGGAAGTACATGGACACATACAACTATCGCAAATGAATCACTGGCAAAGGGCAGGTGTGTCAGTTCTGCTGCTTGAAAGCGGAGTGAGAGGCCTGTCTGCTGTGTTCGTGCCTGGGCGAGTTTAAGGGCGACGGACGAGATGTCACAGCCGTAGACGTCAAAGCCCAGCCGGGATAGGTAGGGCAAGTTTCGGCCTCGCCCACAACCCACGTCCAGCAGAGGCATTCCCGGATGCAATCGGGGTTGCAGTTGTTCGATGAAAGCGATCAGGTCCTCCTCGGGTAGTTCGGAAGCGAGTTTGGTTTGATGGGTGTGATCCCATATCCGGCGCAAGTCGCTATGGTTGGATATCAATCTTTCCATGAGGTAAGCTGAACGTGCGGGAAGTGCCTGTTAGGAGCACTTCTCCTTTGCCATTCCTAACGTCCGGTCTGCCAAAAACTCCAGCCTCCGCCTGATCTCCGCTTCGTTGATCAATCCTCCGAAGAGGCTCTCAGTCTCGAAGCCGGCACTGTTGATTACTTCAAAACCGGCTACATGTCTATTCATCCATTTGACTTCATCGGCCATGATGGAGGGTGTCCATTGCGCGCCGCTGGAATAATGCGGTGCACCGATGGTCACAGCGCTAACGACCGAGTTTTTCAACTTTTCTACAGGCGTTTCACGGAAGAATGCCTGTGCTCTTTGGGAGAAGGCAAACCACAAGGCCGGAGGAAATCCGCCATAGTTGGGTACAAAGAGGAACAGGATCTCGGCTGCCCATGTCTTTTCCCAAATAAGCCGCACATCATCATTGATGGGGCAGGGGGAGTCAACCCTCTTTTGTGGATCGCGGCGTTGCATACACTCGTAAGCACAGTGCTCGCATGGGCGGATCTCATAGCTGTAGAAATTTACCAACTCGGTTTCTACATCGTTTGTTGTCAGGCGACCCAGGGCAAAACGAGCGAAATCGTAACAATTTCCATGTTCTCTGGCAGAAACAACAAGAGCAACTGCTTTCATACTTCCCGCTCCTTCCTAAATATCTGCTATTCATTCTCGTTGCGTATGATCGTCCCATTGTGAATGATCATGCGGATATTGAGCAAATTTTGCAGGTCATCCAATGGGTTCCCGGAGACGACCAGCACATCGGCAATTTTGTCCGTTTCGAGCGTGCCGACCTGCTCGTCAATCCCGGAAACGATGGCGGCGTTCTTTGTACTCGCGGTGATGATCTGCATGGGCGTCATACCCGCCTCGGACATTTGCTCGACCTCATACATCGGGATCCCCAGTTCGAATTCGCCTGGTCCGCCCCCGTAGTCATTGCCGAGCGCCACTTGTCCGCCCTGTTCCAGAAAGTTGTGAAGGTTGAGGACACAGGTCGCGACCGGCGCGCCATAATTTCGGAAAACGGTGAAGGTTGGGGTCATATAAATATCTTTGGCGACCGCTTCCTGCCAGACTTCCTCAGGCACAAGATCGTAGGAATTATGAGCGAGATCGTCCACACCTGCGTCGACAAGCATTTCAAGATACTTAGCCTGCGTAATATGGCCCGAAACCAGCGCCCCGCGTTCGTGCGCCGCCGAGACAATCGCAGCGATCTCCTCCTCGGTCAGCTTGGGCAGCCCGGACCGTCCGGCATAGCCATCTTCCATGGCAATCTTGATCAGGTCCACACCGCCGTCCAATTCCTCGAAGACCTTTTGCCGTGCATCATCCGGTGAAGTGACAAACAATTCGCCATAACCGCCCGGGACTGTCATCATATACCCGGCTGAGACCAGACGTGCACGCTGCGGGTTCTGATTGGACTCGTCGCGCCAGGTCATCCATTTTTCAAGCCCGCCGGAGGAAACGATCGCCTCATCTCGCACTGTGGTCACGCCACCATAGGCCCATTTCTCCAGTTTCTCCCCGTCAAAAGCATGATGGACATGCGCATTGATGAAGCCGGGCAGGATCGTGGCCCCTCCCAGGTCGATTACGTTTGCCCCGCCCGGCACTTGGACTTCCCCTTCCGGGCCGACGGCCAGGATCCGCTCGCCTTCGATCACCAGGACGGCCTCTGACACGGGTTCTGAGCCTGTGCCATCGATCAGCTTGGCGTTGATGAGCGCGAGTGTATTCTGCGAGGCTGTACCGGGAGGGGTTGCAGTGGGGAGGGCAGCACTGGGAGGCGCAGCACAATTCGTGAGCGAAAGAGCAAACAACAATAGAATGTGGAGTTTTCGCGTTGACATGTCGTTTTCCTTGCAATAACCCATTATCGCTTTAATTTACTGGAGGCGAATCCCTTTCAAAAAGCCACAGGCTAGTTTCCAGTCGGTTGGATCGTCCTGGTTTCCACCATCAACATTACGGTCTTTCGAGGGGCCCTCGGTCGATGCATGACGCCTTTTGATATGGTTACGCCCTGATTGGGATTCAACTCGATAGTTCTGTCTTCCAGGTCGATCAGCAGTTGACCTTCCAGGACGAAGAAGAACTCATCGTCGTTCTCATGTTTGTGCCAGTGATATTCGCCTTCAACGATCCCGATCCTCACCACACTGTCATTGACTTCTGTCAGCGTTTGATTGAACCATCTATCCTTGCACTCTCTGAAAATTGCAGGGATGTCAATGAGTTCCATGTGTTTGAATTTAACATCCAGCTTGGTTACATAGGGATATTGCTCAGTCATAATAAACTCCTTTTATTGTTTGAAGCCCATCATTTCTCGTATGTGACTCGAATTCTCATTACCTGTAATTCCTGCCAGAAGCTCAAAGGCCACTTCCATTGCCGTCGCCGGTGAGGTGGAGGTGATCACATTCCCGTCTCTTACGATTGGCTCATCAAGGATATCGACGTCGAAGCCTGCCAGTTGTTTCCGCCGGACGCCGTCCCGCAGGTGATAGGTCGTTGCGCGGCGCCCTTTCAGGATGCCGCTGTTCGCAAGCGGCAGCGCGCCCACACAGATCGAGGCGATCGGTTTGTCCAGTTCGTTGAAGCAGCGGATCAGATCTGCGACCGGTTCTGAATAGGCTTCTTCGTAATATCCAAAGATCTCAAATCCGCCCGGGACGGCCAGCGCGTCGAATTCATCCGCCTTGACGGCAGGCAGCAGCAGATCCGGGATGATCCTGATGCCGAACGCTCCTTGCACTTCGGGCTGCAGGCCGACTGTCACGACCTTGACCGCTTCTGTACCATAAGTTCCGGACCAGCCCAGGACGTCATAAAACGCGGCAGCTTCGTAGATCTCGACACCCTTGCACAATAGAAGCAGGACTTGTTTCATCATTGCACCTATCGATTTTTTGACAACGCCAGTCTCAGCCCCAGGCCTACCAGGATGCAGCCGGTACACCCTCGAATGAACCGCTGCAAAGATGCCTGTTGGCATAACCACTTGCCCAGCGTGCCGGCAAAATAGCCCACAATCCCAAACCACACAATCGCCAGGAAGGCAATGATCCCGCCTAACATGATTATCTGGATAGCCGCCGTCTTATCCGTCGGATTGATAAACTGAGGAATAAAAGCCATAAAGGTGATGATGGCTTTAGGATTGAAAACATTCGTGGCAATTCCCTGCCGGACGATTGCCAGTCTATCCAACCTGGCAACACGTTCCCCCTGCTGGATCAGGCTTTCCCTACTCAAGAATACCTTTACCCCCAGGTAAAACAAATAGAAGGCGCCAACCCACTTGACTATCTGGAAAGCGACGCCCGAGGCTTGCAGCAAGGCCGAAAGCCCGAAAGCTGCCAGGGCCGTATGCACCATCAACCCGAGGCTTATGCCCGTGGCAGACAGAACGCCCGCCGTCCGACCTTGCGCGATCGCGCGGGTAGTCACATAGATAAAATCGGGTCCGGGGGATATGATGATGACAAGTGCTCCGAGCGTGTAAAGCAATAAAGTTCCCATATCGATCATTGAAGAAATCTCCTGTTCTCCGTAAAGTGTTCAGCAATCGTGTAAAGAACGGTCTCATTCATCACAGCATTATACGCGACGCCGGCAGCGGTTGGCGAGATCATTGGCTCGACAGAAGTAACTTGCCAGAAATGGGGGAAGCTTTACCAGGGCCACTCATTCCCCTCGTAATCCACCAACACCAACCGTCCTTCATCCTGCTGCTGGTTCAGAAGGGTGGGGATCGCTTTGGCAGCGGCCTCCTCCGGCTCGAGGGTGGCCTCCATGTTTTTTTCCCCGCTCATATACGAGCGGATCCATCCGGGGTGATAGACCCGAAACGTATATCCATTAGGATGTAGATCATTGAACAGGATCTTGACTCCCATGTTCAGTGCGGCTTTCGACATGCAATAGCCGAACCAGGCGGTGCGCTCTGCCCGGGCAATGCTGCCTGCCTCCGAAGAGACAAAGCACAAACGCTTCAGGCTGCTTCGGTCCATCAAGGACAGAAAAGCCTGCACTACTCGCAAGGGTCCCAACGCGTTGACGTCGTACAGTTGCTGCATCTCAGGGTAATCCTGCGGTTCACGGATCGGGTGCCCGGCTGTGGGCGAGTAGATACCCGCGTTGTTGATCAGAACATCCACATGATCGGTGATGTTCGCCACGGTCCGCGCGGCGGCGTGGGCAGATTCCAGCGAGCTGACATCGAGCGGGACAATGTGCAGTGTCTGGGGATATTGGCTCGCCAGCGTCGACAGGTCTGGCCACTCCGGCATGTATTGCCCGGCAAAGACCTGCCAATCCTGGGCGAGTAGTCCGGCACACAGCGCCAACCCCAGGCCGCGATCTGCGCCCGTGACAAAAACTGTACGTGCCATGCGAAGACTCCTGTTTGGATCATAGTAGCTTGCCGCACCAGCGCAGGGAGTTGATTAGCAACGCCTGGAAAGAAGGATGCAGCCAGACCTCGAGGTTGTGACCCGGTGTCAACACCGCGACGCGCCCGCTGCCCTCGACCCGTGTCCAGCCTCCGGGTTGTTCGCCATGCTCGGACTTTGTGGTCACAAAAACATCCGCTTGTGGATCGTCGAATGCCATGAAATAATGCTCATCTTTCAGCGTGAACGGAGCACTCCCAGCCGACAGCGGATGCCCCGTCCGCGGCTCCACCGTCACCGGGCATTGTTCGGGATGATGGCTGAATACTCCGCCCAACAGGCTGCGCAGCACTTGAGTCTTCTCATACTCAGCCGTGCCCGAGTGGAGGGCGAGCAATCCGTTCCCTTTGCGGAC
>Ga0105098_10000939_pt1 | contig 10444 bp, 10 predicted proteins | sample PPLLak21cMay2015_FD_79137 | JGI IMG/M metagenome (GOLD analysis project Ga0105098, IMG submission 79137) | Freshwater sediment microbial communities from Prairie Pothole Lake near Jamestown, North Dakota, USA - PPLs Lake P7 Core (1) Depth... | ecosystem: Environmental > Aquatic > Freshwater >... | reverse complement strand
TCGAAGTGGGTTATCCCGGCATCGAGGGCGGCGTTGACCACCGCTGCGGACTGCTCATGGTCGAGGGCGCGCCCGAAGTTGTTGCAACCCAGGCCGATAACCGAGACCTCGAGATCCCCGATCCATGCGGTCCGCATCAGGTGTTCCCCATGGGCCGCAAGAAGCGCTCGGCATTGGATTGAAGAACCCGGGCCTGGTCGGCATCGGACATCTCGACCCCTTCGACCCCGCCCACCGGGTCTGCCGAGGCCATATCGAACGGATAGTCGCTGCCGAGGAGGACGTGATCCCAACCCATCCTCCGACCCAGCATCTCCAGGGAGAGCGCGTCATGGGTGAGGCTGTCGAAATACATCATCCCGAAGAATTGCCGGGGTCCGGTCTCGGAGATGTTGACCTTGGGCTCGGGCCGAACCTTCCACCCGTGTTCCCACCGCCCGATCTGATAGGGGGAGAACCCCCCACCGTGGGTAAATCCGATGCGAAGGCCGGGATGGCGATCGAGCACACCACCGAAGATCAGCTTGGCGGCGGCGATGGTCGACTCGAGGGGGATCCCGATGAGGTTCTGCAGGTAATAGGAGCTCATCCGGTCGGCTCCTGCGATCGAGCGCTGATCGGAGTGAAACCAGACCGGGAAGTCCCTCCGCTCGAGGTCGGCCCAAACCGGCTCCAACGATGGGTCGTCGACATCCGTGCCATCGATGTTCGAGCCGATCTGCACTCCGCGGACCCGGGGAAAGGCGGACACCCTCTCGATCTCGACGAGCGAGGCAGCAATGTCCTGAAGGGGAAGGGTGGCGAAGACATGAAACCGGTCGGGCTGCTTGTCGCTGAGATCGATCAGGGCATCGTTCTGGATCCTGGCGAAGTCGGTCCCGACCTCCGGAGGCACGTGGTAGTGGAAATTGGGTGGCGGAATAGCGATCACCTGTAGATCCACCCGCTGGCGGTCCATGTCGGCCAGCCGGATGGCGGGTTCGAAGATGCCTTCGGGAAGGGGCCCGAGGCGCTCACGGCCCGGGTATCGGAGGTATCTCTTGCCTCCATCTTCGATCAGTTCCGGACCATGGGCGGGATGGGCCGCTGCCATCCCGGTCAGGGCTGTTGGGACGATGGCGTGAGCGTGGATATCGATCGTGGTCAAGTGCTGCCTTTCTCAGTAGCTGCCGAACGAGCCGTAGCCGGGATGGCTGAAGCGGTTGGGGATCTCTATGACCGTAGGTCCCTCGGCGTCGAGGACAGACTCGAGCGTCCCCCCAACCCGTGCCAGATCGTCGACCAGGATGCCCCTCGCTCCGAATGAGCGCGCCAGTGCGACGAAGTCGGGCGGTCTCACGTCCACCCCGCTGCGCCTCCCGTAGAGATGGTCCTGATGACGTCGCTCCACGCCGTAGCCCTCGTCATTGAACACGAGGACGATGGCCGGGACCTGCTCCTGGACCGCGGTCATCAGGTCCTGGATGGTGAACATGACCCCGGCGTCGCCGATGATCGCGACAGTCGGGGTATCGGGTCGGGCTAGCCGCGCCCCGATCGTGGCGGGCAGGGCGTAGCCGAGGGTGCCGAAGCCGGAGGGGACGAACCAGGTTCGGGGGCGATCAGTCTTCCAATGGGAGCGAGCCCAGAAGGCGATCGTGGTCGGATCGTTGAAGACGAGGGACTCCGGAGGAAGAGCCGACCGAATCTGATCGAGCACTTCGATCTCGACAGGAGTGCCCACTGCCTCCATGATGCGGCTCATTGCTTTGGCCACTTCATCATCCCGCCAGGGGAGGGGCGCGTGTCCGAGTCGGTCCAGCTCGGCGTCGAGCGCGGGCAGGATGGCGCCCGCGTCGCCGACCACGCCGGCCTCCACCGGGTAGTTGCGTCCGATCTCGGTCGGGTCGAAATCGATCTGAACGATTCGACCTGGGAGCCGAAGCGACCAGCCTCCCGTCGGGAAATAGGAGAAACGCGTGCCCACTGCGAGGAGCACGTCACATTCGTCGATGAGGTCACGCACCGGCTGTTCGTTGGCCCAGTTCCCGATATGAAGCGGGTGCTCCGACGGGACCGCCCCCTTCCCCTTCTGGGTGGTGATCGTCGGAGCCCCGAGCCGCTCCACGACCCGGGTCAGGATCGTGGATGCCTCCATCGTCGAGACTCCGCCACCCGCCCAGACCAAGGGGCGTTCCGCACCGGCCAGGATCTCAGCGGCCCGGCGCAAGGATTCAGGGTCGATAGAGCCCTCCACGCGTCCCGCAGCGGGCATGGGCCGGGCCGGTGTGTTGTTGGTGAATGCCTCGTTGGCGAACTCGACCAGCGCGGGTCGGGGCCGGCGGTTTCGCAGGGCGAAGAAGGCGGCGTTAACGGCAGCCGGGATCTCATCGGCCAGGACCACCTGGGCGGCGTGCCCGGAGACAGGGCGGAAGATCCCGAACTGGTCCGATATGTCATGGAAATGCCCCTTGCCCTTGCGTCTCACCTCGGGCGGGTTCTCGCTGACCAGGTGGAGCACCGGCACGCTGTCGTTGTGGGCGGTGGCCATGGCAGTGATCGTGTTGAGGGCGCCCGGGCCGTTTGAGGTGAAGGCGACACCTACTTGCCCCGATGCCCTGGCATATCCGTCTGCCATGAAGACCGCCGACTGCTCGTGCCGCACCTCTATGTGACGCAAACCCGGGTTGTCGATGAAGGCGTCGTACACCGCCAGCGTTCCAACGCCAGGGATGCCGAATAGGGCCTCGACGCCCTCGGCGAGCAGGCTCTCGACGAGTAGTTGGGCGCCGGTGACAGTCATCAACAGGTCCCTGTGCCACCGGTCGCCGTGGCGACCCACGTTTCGGGGTAGGTGATCCGGTCGACCACCATCACCATCTCCTCGGAGACCGCGGCGCCGGAGCCGACGACCTCAGCGGGGAGCGCAGTCCAGCAGAGACCATCCGTCGACGTCCAGCCAACGGGACTCGAGTCTTCGCTCTCCTCGCCCAAGATCACCCAGCCCGCGGGGCCTGCTTGCACGGTGTACAGGTCCACTCCGGACAGCAAGGCGAACGTGTTGTCAATCGGATCCCACACCCGTCCGTCGGTCGATGTCCAGGCGACGGGCCGCCCGATGCCTGTGCCGCCGACGGCGGTGAATCGCTGGTCCCGCCATGCCATGTTGTATACGTACGCACCGTCGCCCAAAGGTGTTCCAGAGCGGGTCCAGGATCGGCCGTCGGCCGAGAACAAGAGCTGGGGTTCGCACACGGGCCAGATCCCGAATGGCTCCGCCGGGTTGCTCGAGATGAGTGCTGCAAACCCCGCGTCGGTCGTCACTATCGGGGGCACATCCGGGGAGGTCCTGGTCGGTGGCCGGCACCCCGAATCGAATGGCACCTCCACCGCCTGTCCCGGCCCCCACTCGGGGTCGGCGACCGCGATGTCGAACTCGGACCCATCCGCCGACCACCAAACATCTCCGAGAATCGAGGTGACGACGAAGCCGTCGCCGTCGGCGACCAGGCTCGGCCTGCCCGAGCCCTGGCGGGAACGGATCTCGTCGGGGAAGTCGAGCTGATACCCTTCGACCCAGCCCTCGGCAGCAGGGGTCAGAATTCGCCCGCCTTCGACCTCGTAGGCGAGGAGCCGGCTTCCCATGGCGGCGAGTTGTGAAGGTGACCCCTGCAACGGCAGGTGGTCCCACGATGCTCCGTCGCGTGAAGACCAGAGCAAGACCCCGTCGGCGGTCACACCCGACAACAAAGCGAAGCCATCACTGGTCGCCAGCAGGCTGTCCAGATTCACCGGCCCGGTGGGTCCCATCTGCCGCTCCCATTGCAGCGCAGGATTCGCAGGCCGCGTGATGGCGATGATCACAATCAGACCGATGATCAGACCGAGCACTGCCGCGGCGAAGATCCATTGTCTCGAGACCAGCGGGGAGCGCTCGGAAGGCGCGATCTCGACGACGGCTTCCGGCAATACGGCCATGCATCCTGGTCCAGTTTGGCGATCATGCATCCTATATGATCCGACCTGTGGAGACAGACCAGGTCCCAGCCGAGGTGGCGCAGCAATTCGTGGCCGACCTGTTTCGAGCCTCGTCGGTGCCGCCCGGCGACGCCGACCTGGTGGCCGAGGTCCTGGTCGGGGCGGACCTCCGAGGGATCAGCAGCCACGGCCTGGCCCGGATCCCCTACTTCATGACTCGTCTCCGGAGTGGTGTGATCGAGGCGCGGCCCCGCTTCGGCTTCAACACCCGGACGTCGACGACCGGACTGCTCGACGCGGGCAACGGAATCGGGATCGTGGCCGCCGAGCGGGCTATGGGCGAGGCGATGGCCATGGCCGCCGACCACGGCACCGGTTTCGTGGTCGTCAAGGACAGCAGTCATTTCGGCTACGCCGGCTTCTGGGCCGAGCGAGCGATGAGGGCCGGGTTCATCGGGATCAGCATGTCCAACAGCGGCCGCCGGGTGGCGCCCACCTTCGGCACCACAGCGATTCTCGGGACCAACCCGATGGCCGTAGCCATCCCCGGTGCATCCGGGGGGACCGACTTCCACCTCGACATGGCCACCTCAGCGGTAGCGGTCGGCAAGGTCGAGAATGCCTTACGTGACGGCCGCAACCCCGCCCCGGGCTGGGTCCGCTCGAACGGAACTCCACATCTAGACGACAACGGGGTGCTCTCTTTCGACTCACCATTGCTCCCCCTGGGCGGAGAGGGGACAGAGACCGGTGGTCATAAGGGGTACGGTCTCGCCCTCATGATCGAGTTGTTGTGTGGTGCTCTGGGTGGTACCAGCTTCGCGGCGAGGATCGCCGGGGCAGCGGGAGACTCAGCACCGGCCATGGGTCATCTCATGGGGGCGATCCGGCTCGATGGTTTCCGCTCACTCGACGCCGTGCAACAAGACATGGAGGCGACCTTCGAAGTGATCCGTGGGTCGGCGAGGGCATCGGGCCAGGAGCGGATATACATCCACGGGGAACCGGAGGTGGAGGCCGAGGCGATCCATCGCAGGGAGGGAATCACGATCGCGGGCCCTGTCGCCGAGCAACTCGACCGATGGGCGGACGTTCTGGGCGTGGAGCCGATTACCGGATGAACGGGGCCAGTGCGGCTCGAACAGTGGCTCTCATCGAGGACCTGGGTTTCACCGATGTGGTCTCGATCCCGGACGGTGAGAGCCGGCATCTCCATCGGGCATTGCTCGAAAGTCCCGAGATCGAGGTCTACTCGCCAACCAGGGAGGGGGAGGGGATCGCCTTGGCAGCCGGTCTCTGGGTCGGAGGCCGCAAGCCATTCATCATCCTCCAGAACACGGGTCTGATGGAAGCCGGAGATGCCCTGCGTGGCTGCGGGATAGGCCCCAGCATCCCGCTCCTGCTTCTCGTCGGCTGGCGGGGCTACCCGGGGGCGATGTCGGGGGCTTTGCCGGTGGACTCGGCCTTTCCCTACACCGAGCCGTTGATACGGGCCTGGGAGCTGCCCCATAGACGCCTGATGTCCGACGACGACCTCGGGGTGATCGGGGAGATGGCGGCTGTGGCCGAAGGGACGTCGAAGCCGGCCGCGGTGGTGTACGGATACGGGTTCACCCCGTGAGCATGGAACGTCTCGAGATGCTTCGCGTGCTTGCGGCGCGACGGACCGACGAAGTGGTGATCACAACGATGACCGCCACTTTGCAATGGCCCCTGGTGTCGAGCCATCCCCTCGATTTCGACTTTCTCGCCTTCGGGATGGGCCACGCCTCGGATTTCGGCCTCGGGTTGGCGCTGGCGCGACCCGAGCGCAAGGTCGTCGTACTGAAGGGGGACGGCGGGCTGCTCATGAGCCTCGGCTCGCTGGTCACCATGGGCCGATATGGCCCGCCGAATCTGCTGGTTCTGCTTCTCGAGAATCGGAGCTACGAGATGACCGGCGGGCAGCCCATCGCCCCCAAGGCCGACTTCGTGGCGCTCGCCCGGGCCGCCGGGATCGACAAAGTGGAGCGCATCGAGGACCTGGGCGCGTTCGAACGAGAGCTGCCCAGTCTCCTGACCGAGCCCGGCCCCCGTTTCGTCGTCCTGCCGGTCATCAACTCCGAGCCGCTGCCCCCGGTCGCCCACACCGACCACACCGAACGGGTGGTCAGGCTGCGCCGGGGGCTAGGTATTTCTCCCCCCTGAAGGGGGGAGTACCGGCGGCAAGGGGGTCTACTCACTCCGGAGCCGGGATGACCTCGAAGCGCGGGGCGTCGAAGCCGGCTTCCACATAGTTGGCGTTCTCGGGGTTGAGCTCGGTCTGGAAGTCCCAGATCGCCTGCTCCGCCTCCACCCATTCGTCGGTGAAGTACACCGAGTCGACGAACCAGTCGTTATCCCCGGCCATGTACTCGGTGATGAAGGCGATGTCCTCTTCCGATTCCACTGCGAAGTGCTGCGGATAGGTGCTGATGATCTCCGCCTGGTTCTCCTCCCAGAGCTCGATGCCTTGCTGCCAGAGGGCGAGGAAAGCGGCCATCTCCTCGGGATGGGCGTCGTAGAACTCCTCGGTGGCCGTGAACAGGTTGGACATGATGTGTGCTTCTTCGCTCTCGAACCCGGAGAACGTGTTGTAGAGCTGGAAAGGCGACTGGCCGTCGTACATGATCACCATGTCGTCGGTCACCATGTATGGGGTGGCCGCCTCGGGGATGAAGATCCCGGCGACACAGTCCCCGTTGTCCACCATGTTCTGGGGGTTGACGAAGTGGTCGTTGACGACCAGCTCGAAGTCGCCGCCACCGACTCGGAAGTCGATGCCGTCGTGTAGCTCATTGGCCGCCACCGCCCAGAACCCCGTCGCCGAGACCGGGCTGGCCACACAGAGTGTCGAGCCGGGTGGGATGTCGGCGATGGTTTCGTACCCGGTGTCGGGTGTGGTCATCATCGAGTCGCGCAGGGCGTTGTACTTGCCGAAGGTGACCGTCTTCATCTCGGTCTCCTGCTCCAGCACCGGGATTTCGAGGGTGCCCATGGAGACGACGTCGCCATGACCTCCGGCGAAGAAGGTGAATTCGTCCCAGGTCGTGCTGGTGACGATCCGAATGTTGTTCTCCTGCTCCCAATCGACCAGGTACCCGTTGTCGTTCATGTAATCCCACACCGGGTCCGGGGCGAAGGCGAACCGGATCACCGTGCGGGCATCTTCCCCGCCTCCGGTGGTGTCGGATGCCTCTCCTCCCTCACCTTCGCTGCCACAGGCCGCCACGACGACGGCAAGTACTGTCAGCAACGCAATCAGAGCTCTCTTCGATCGTGGTCGCACCATCTCCTCCTGTTTGTTACTCGGGGCTTCGACACTCAGCTGGCGATCAGGTCCAGCTCCTCGAACTTGCGCAGGACCTGGGCCTTGGCTACCGCCACCTCTTCCTCAGCGGGGTCGCGGGGGAAAGGGAGGTCGATCTGAAGGTCGTCCTCGAGCTTGCCCCCTTTGGCGAAGACCAGGATCCGGTTGGACAGCTCGACCGCCTCCCCAACGTCGTGGGTCACGAATAGCACCGTCTTCTTGGTGTGAGACCACATCTCGTGGAGCTCCCGGCGTAGGGAGCGGGCGGTGATGGCGTCGAGATGGCTGAATGGCTCGTCCATGAACAAGACATCCGGCTCGATGGAGAAGGCTCGAGCAATGCCGACCCGCTGCTGCATGCCGCCGGAGAGCTCCCCGGGGTATTTGTCGACCTTGTCGCCGAGCTGGACCATGTCCAGATACTTTTGACAACGGGCCCTGGTCTCGTCGCTGCGGTCCTTCTGCACGAAAAGAAGATTGTCCATCACTGTTCGCCAGGGGAGAAGACGGGCCGCCTGGAACACGTAGCCCGGCTCGGCATCGTGGTTGTCCTGGGTGATCGTCACCTTGCCCGAGCTCGGCGTCTCGATCCCGCTGAGGATGTTGAGGAGGGTCGACTTGCCGCAGCCGGAGGGCCCGACGATGGACACGAACACATGCCCATTGACTTTGAGATTCACGTTTTCCAGGGCGACGACCCGGTCCTCGCCGACACCGAATTCCTTGTGTAGACCTTCAACCTTGATCTCAGCCATCTAGAAATTCCCACCCTTTGCAACGGTTGTATCCGCGCCTTCTTCTATTTCCTGGTCCTCGATGAAGAGGAAGCCCTCACGTTGAACTCCGCCGAAGTCGCCCTCTGCCATTTGGACAGCGTCCATCTTGGGTCGCCACTTGAAGGCCCGATCGGCGAGTGGGTCGAACACCAGTTTCTCCAGAGCAAGGGCAAAGATGATGAAGAAGAGGGCGTATCCGATGACGCCGTGGGCTCGATGGGCGTCGTACCAGAACTTGATGGTCCACCCCATGCCGCGGTCCGAGGCGAACACCTCGGTGATGACCAGACCCTTCCAACCCACCGCGTAGGCGTAACGGATGGCGGCGAAGAAGAACGGCATCAGCGAGGGGAGGAGGACGTGACGGGTCACCTTGTTCTGGGGGACCTCGAAGGACCGCGCCATGTCGATCAGCTCTTTCGGAGTGTTGCGCACCCCCTCCCGGATATTGATGATCACGAAAGGTGCACCGGCCAGGACCACCGCGATAATCGGGCCGACGTTGGTGAATCCGAGGGCCAAGCCGAGGAAGAGGGCATAGACCAGTGCGGGCATCGCCAGCAATCCCATGACCCAGTCGTGGAAGAAGGCGTCGACCTTCTTGGATACCCCCATGGCCAGACCGATGATCGTGCCCACGATGAGTGCGATGAAGAAGCCGATGGTCAGCCGCATCAAGGTGATGCCGAACTGGACATAGAGGTTTTCCGCCACGCTCGAGTAGCGGACTCCGCTGGTGAGGGTGATCTCCTCCCACATGAACACCGCAACTTGCTGCGGGGACGGGAAGATCCTCGAGTCGAGTGTGTAATAGATGAAGTACCAGATCCCCAGGACGACGAAGGGGAAGAGGATCCGGGCGGTCCTCGGCGACCTCAGGATCCTGGGCAGTCCTCGCTGTGCGCGGGATGCGGTCGCGACGGCCGTGGCCATCAGGACGCCACCTCCTGACGCCAACGGAAGAATCTCCGCTCAGAACGCTGGAGAACGACCTTCTCCAGGAACAATGCGAAGATGAAGAAGGAGATCGCCCACGCGAAGAATTCGTCCATCCGGAACAGCTGTTGTGCCACCCGCATCTCGAAGCCGATTCCCTCGTTGGAAGAGAACACCTCGGTGAGCACCGTCACCTTCCAGCCCACTGAGAACCCGAACCGGAGGGCGGTGAATACGAACGGGGCGAGAAACGGAAACACGATCTCTCGCTGCCGGCGCCAGTTGGTGACACCGAACGCTCGAGACATATCGATCAGGTCCCTGGGCAGTGCGCGGATCCCCTCTGCGACGTTAATGGTCACCACGGCGAAGGTGGTCATCACGATTGCGAAGATCCATCCCTGTGGCTCGAACCCCCAGATCACCAGCCCGGTCAGCGCCCAGATCAGGGAAGGAGAGACCAGGCTGGTGGTGACCGAGTCCCTGAAGAAGCCGTGCCACCAGCGGCTCTGGGTGAGAATGCCGATGACGATCCCGACGAGGAAGGCGAGGCCGAACCCGATCCCGATCCGGGTCAACGTGGCGGCGAAGCTGGAGAAGAAACGTCCGCTCGCGATCAATTCGGGGATGGTCTGGGCGATGCGGACCGGCCCGGGAAGCAAGTTTGGCCCGATGATCCGCGACAGCATCTCCCAGGCGGCCAGGAAGAACACGTAGCCGGCGATCCGCCAGAACCAGCGTTGCCGGGTCTCACGTTTGCGGAGGGCGAGCAGACGCTCCTCTTCCGCCGACCGGGCCTCTGGCGCCCTGTGCTCGACTGTCGTGGCCACTTACGTCCTCAGCGTATCCATTCGGTTAGAGGAGGTGGGTGGGCGCGAGGCTCACCCACCTCCAGTCGTCTGTTATCCGGTCAGGGAGCTGCAACCACCTCGAACCGCGGCTGGGGGAAGCCATCCTCGAGCTTGTTCTGGTTGTCGGGATGGAGGTCGACCATGAAGTCCCAGATCGCCCGCTCCGCCTCGACCCAGTCCTCGGTGAAGTAGACGGTGTCGACGAACCAGTCGTTCTCTCCGGCCATGAACTCCTGGATGTAGGCAATGTCCTCATCTTCCTCGACGGCGAAGTGCTGGGGATAGGTGGCGATTATCTCAGCCTGGATCTCGGGGTCGGACCATGCCTGGATACCCCTCTCCCACAACACCAGGAAGGCCTGGGCCGCCTCGGGGTTGGCGTCGTAGAACTCCTCGGTGGAAGAGAAGAGGTTGGACATCACATGCCCCTCTTCGCTCTCGAACCCGGAGAACTCGTTGTAGAGCTGGAACGGCATGAGCCCGTCGTACATCAACACCAGCTCACCGGTCCGAAGATAAGGCGCCGCCGCCTCGGGGATGATCACGGCCGCCTCACAGTCCCCGTTGAGCAGGTTCTGCGGGTTGACGAAGTGATC
>Ga0105098_10000938_pt1 | contig 10452 bp, 9 predicted proteins | sample PPLLak21cMay2015_FD_79137 | JGI IMG/M metagenome (GOLD analysis project Ga0105098, IMG submission 79137) | Freshwater sediment microbial communities from Prairie Pothole Lake near Jamestown, North Dakota, USA - PPLs Lake P7 Core (1) Depth... | ecosystem: Environmental > Aquatic > Freshwater >... | reverse complement strand
TCAACCCTCCGGAGTCTTTTCCTGAAGGCGGGCATAAGGCATCCCAGCGCGTCGGCCGTGTTCTGGGGGGCCAAGGTGCTCTTTGCCGCGGCGCTGCCCTGCCTGGCTTTCTTCGCCCAGGTGTTTACGGAAAGCGGATTGCTTCATTTTCACGTGTTTTTCATCATGGGGGCGCTTGCCCTGCTCGGGTTCTATCTTCCCGACCTCTACCTGCGGCTGAAAATCCGGTTGAGGCAGGACAAGATCGTCAAGGGGTTTCCCGACGCCCTCGACCTTCTCGTGGTCTGTGTCGAGGCGGGCATGGGACTTGACGCGGCCATCAACCGCGTGGCCGAGGAGATCCGGTTGAGCAGCCAGGTGATCAGCGACGAGTTCAAGATCCTCAACCTGGAGCTGCGTGCCGGCAAATCGCGCGCCGATGCCCTGAGAAACCTCGGCATCCGCACGGACGTGGAGGACGTACGAAGCTTCGCCACGCTGCTCGTCCAGACGGACCGCTTCGGCACCAGCGTGGCCCAGGCCCTCCGGGTCCACTCCGATTCAATGAGGGTCCGGCGATACCAGAAGGCCGAGGAGCTGGCCGCCAAGCTGCCGGTGAAGCTGATGTTCCCTTTGATCTTTTTCATATTCCCGGCCATTTTCGTCATCGTCGTCGGCCCTGCGGCCATCCAGATCTATCAATCGATCATCGCGCGCTAGGAGGGGTTCCATGAGCCACATGACACGCTATATCCTGATGGCAGCGGTTGCCGTTGTCTTCGTCTCCGTCAACAGCTGCAGCCTCGTCAATTACTTTTCAGGCTATGTGAAGTCCTGGGAATCGAAGGCGCCCGGCCGGGACACCATGGCAAACAGCATGAACCGCTTCGTCGGGTCGGTGAGGACCGCCCGGGGAAACCCCGATGCGCATTACCTTCTCGGGGACTTCCACCAGGGGCGGGGCCGCCACCGCGAGGCGATCGAGGAGTTCAACAAGGCCATCCGGATCGACCCGCTGTTCGTGAAGGCGTTCAACGGGATCGCCGTCTCGCTGGACCAGATGGGCGAACACGAGAGGGCCCAGGAGTACTACCAGGCCGCACTGGCGATCAATCCGGACCTCGATTACCTGTACAACAACCTGGGCTATTCATACCTGCTGCAGGAGCGCTACGGGGATGCCGCGGCGGCCTTCGATAAGGCAAACTCCCTTGCGGGGGGGCAGGTGAGCCGCATCCGCAACAACCTGGCCCTGGCCAACAGCGCCCTCGGGAAGGTCGACCCCGCTTCGGTGCCCGCCTCCCCGAAACACCAGGCCCTCATCGAGTACGCCGCTGCCAATCACCTCCTGAAAAACGGCGGCTTCGAAGAGGCCCGCGATCATTACAGCAAAGCCCTTTCGCTGGACCCCGACCTGAAGGCGGCGCGCAAGGGTACGGAAGTGGCCACCCTGCTTGCCGACGTGAAGCGCTACATGGATCATGAGGCATCCCGCGCTCCTGAGGTGCAGGACCGGCCGGTCGTTCTCGGCAGGGACGGCATCGAGATCTCCAATGGAAACGGTGTGACCGGCATGGCGAAAGAGGTGGGCAGCTTTCTGAAGAAGCAGGGATTCAACGTCGTGCGCCTCACCAACGCCGATCATTTCCAGTACTCGAAGGCAAGCGTTTACTACCGGGGCGATGCGGAGTTCACGGCTCTCCAGATCAAGGGGGCCATTCCCGGGATCACGCAGATGAAGAAGGTCGGCGGTTTCGGCCGTGACGATGTTCGGGTGAAAGTCCTCGTCGGCAGGAATCTGTCCGGGGAGATGAACACCTTCAAGGAAGGGGAAAAATGATGAGAGCCAGCCGGATCAAGCCGGTCTTCCTGATCATGGCGGTGTGGTGGGTCGCGGCCGCACTTGCCGGTTGCGCATCTTCGGGCACGAAGGACACCGCCGTCCGGGACGAGTACAAGCGGATGCTCGAGATGCAGAAAAGCACGGAGGCCGCCCGGAACAGCGAAGACGCGCTCAAGAAGATTCCCGAGATGGATGCCCGCGGTTACGAGCAGACCGGGGACAATTACGTGCGGCAGGGAAACGCGACGATGGCGTTCCTGCAATACGACAAGGCGCTGGGCAAGGACCCGAAGCTCCAGAGCGCGCGGTACAAGAAGGGGATGCTCCTGCTCAGCCGGGGCATGACCGAGGAAGCCCTGAAGACGTTTGACGAGATCCTCGCCGAGGAACCCCAAAACGCGCTGGCCCTCGAAGGCCGGGGGCGGGCCAGGATGGCAACGGGCGACTTCGACGGGGCCATGGAATGCTACGACAGGGCTCTGGCCGCGGACCCGAAGCTGTGGCAGGGTTACGCCCTCAGGGGGTATGTGTACGATCATAAAAGGAACTATGATGCGGCCATCGCGGAATACGGGAAAGCCATCGCCATCAATCCAAAATCGAGCATGCTGTTCAACAACCTGGGCATGTCCTTCTACATGAAGAAAGACTATCCGATGGCGATCGACGCTTACATCAAGGCCGTTCGCATCGACAGCACGAACCGCCGGGTGTTCAACAATATGGGGCTTGCCCTGTACAAGGTGGGGCGCTATGACGATGCCCTGCAGGCCTTCAAGCAGGGCGGCGACGAGGCGGGCGCCTACAACAACATGGGGTGCCTCTACATGGCGGACGGGAAATACGTCGAGGCAAAAGCGGCCTTCGAAAAGGCCATCGGCATGAAGCCGAGCTACTTCGCCAGGGCCCACGAGAATCTCAAGAAGGCCGAATCGGCCATTGCGGCCAGGCCCCGAATTCAGTGAGTGCGCACAGCTGTTTGAAACGAGGCAGGTACCGCTTCCGTACCTGCCTTTCCCGCATTGATCCGTTCATCGGCCGGAGTCGCAAGCGGTAGCCCGTGCAGAAAAAAGACAGCTTCCCCGTGAGAACCCGGTTCTCCGACATTCCGTATTCGATGGCCCGGATCGTCATTGCCTGCTTCGTCGCGCTGATGGCTTACGGCGTCCTTTACGGGGATTTTGCAGGCGGCGATCCCGCCGCTTCAGGCGGAGGCGAGGACCTGCGCTGCTACCGGCGTATCGTGGAAAGGGTGCAGGGCGGGGAAGAGTATTACGAGGCGGCATACCGGGAATTGGCGCGCCTTTATCCGATACAGAGCGTGTTCAACTGGCGGCTTCCGTACCTCGCATGGGCCATGGGGCAGACGCCCCGCCTTTTGCCGGCTCAGGTTCTGGGGATCGTCTTATCCCTGCTCTCGATCGGGCTGTGGTTCCGCCTCTCTCGCGACGCCCTCGGGTTCCCCCGGACGGCGATCGGGTCCCTGCTTCTTCTCGGATCGGCCATTTACGGCTTTTCGATCGACGTCTTCCTGGCCCATGAGTTCTGGGCGGGTGTGCTGATCACGCTTTCCGTCCTGGCCTATGCGAGGGGTTGGCACGGCGTGTGCTTCGCTTCGGCGATGGCCGCACTGACGATTCGCGAGCTGGCGCTCCCCTTCGTGGCGGTCATGCTTTTCCTGTCCGTCAGGGAGAAAAAGAGCCGGGAGGCCGTCGCGTGGGGCGTCGTCGTCCTGTTTTTCGCGGCGATCATGACGGTTCATTTCATGCATGTGCGCGCTTATGTGGGTGGGGGCGCCGCAGGCGTCCATTCCTGGATTGCATTCGGAGGATGGAAGTTCGTCCTGGCGACGTGCTCGGTGCATCCCTATTTCTTTCTCCTGCCCCCATGGCTCACGGCGGTCCTCGTTCCCCTTGCGCTGATGGGTCTGTTGGGCTGGACCGGGCCCCTGGGATCGCGAATCGGCGCAACCGTATTGGTTTACATGACTCTTTTTTTGTTCGTCGGGCAAAGCTTTAACCGCTACTGGGGCGCAGTGTACGTCAACCTTCTGCCCCTGGGGCTGCTCTTCGCGCCCGCCGCGATCGGGGACTTGTTCCGTTCCGCGAGAAAAACGGCCTGACCCCGACATTGTGATTCCGTAACCGAAACCGGCGGGACGATTCCTGCCTGATCGAAAGGAGGCCGGCGACCATGAGTGCCGTAAAGATCGGATTATCCAGGTCCATCGAGCAAACGGGAATCCGCAAGAATCTTCTCGAAGACCTTGCGCTCAAGATCATCTATCTCGTGGGGGAGATCTCCCTGAGCGAGCTGGCGCGCCAGATGGGGCTGTCCCACAAGATCGCGGAAGAGCTGTTCGGGCGCCTGCGGAAGGATCAGCTCTGCCAGGTCACCGGCATGACCGGCGGCACGCACCGCGTCGTCGCTTCTTCGGGCGGGAGGTCCCGTGCCCTGGAACTGCTTGCCCAGAACCAGTACGTGGGCCCCGCGCCCGTGTCGCTCGAGGACTACGTCGAGCGCATCGAGGCCCAGAGCGTGCGCGGAATCCGGATCACCTCCGACGATGTCACCCGCGCCTTCGAAGACCTGGTGCTCGACAGCAGGACCCTGCACCAGCTCGGCGTTGCGGCGACGTCCGGCCGGGGCATTTTTCTCTATGGGCCGACGGGAACGGGCAAGACGACCATCGCCGAGACGCTCACCCGTCTCTTCGACCAGGACCCCGTCTGGGTCCCGTACGCGGTGGAGGTGGACGGCCAGATCATCACCGTTTACGATCCCGTGCTGCACCAGCGCCTGGAGCAGACCGTGGACCCCGAACAGGACGGCCGCTGGGTGAGGTGCCGCCGGCCCCGCATGATGGTGGGCGGCGAGCTGACGATCGACATGCTCGATCTCCAGTTTAACTCCAGCACACGGTTCTATACGGGACCGGTCCAGATGAAGTCCAACAACGGCGTGCTGATTATCGACGACTTCGGCCGCCAGCGCGTCAGTCCCGAGGAGCTGCTCAACCGCTGGGTCGTCCCGTTGGACCGCCGAATTGACTTTATCACGCTGGCCGGCGGCAAGAAGATCGAGATTCCTTTCGACTTGCTGGTCATCTTTGCAACCAACCTCGATCCGACCAAACTGGTGGACGAGGCGTTTCTCCGCCGCATCCAGACGAAAATCAAGGTCGACTTCATGACGCCCGACCAGTTCCGCGAAATCTTCAGGCGTCTCTGCGAGCGGCACGAGCTTCATTACGAAGCGGCCCTGGCCGACGAGCTGATCCGGATGATCGAACAGGAACACAAAGAACCCCTGCGGGCCTGCTACCCGCGGGACATCCTGCAGCAGATCCTCTGGATGGCCCAGTACCGGCAGAAAAAGCCCACGCTCGATCGCAAGGGCCTCGAGATTGCCTGCCAGAATTACTTCCTGGAGACTTAGAGAGCCCCGCGGCATTCCCACCCGTATTTTATCCATTCTGTCGAATCGACTGCAGCGAAAGGGCCTTCCGCGGAAGGCCCTTTCGCTGTCTGCGGCTTTCGCTTTCTGCCCGCTCAATAAGGCACATACATTGCATTATGAATATCCCGGTTGCCGTATTTCCTTATTCTGCACAGGTGACGATGATGAGCCTTGGGCATGCCCTGGTCGTGGACGACGACATTCTCTCCCGGTCGCTCCTTTCGGAGTGGATGAGAGAAATGGATTTCGATGTCTCCGAAGCCGAAGACGGCCGCGAGGCCATTCGGCGAATCCGCAGCAGCGAGTATGACATCGTCATCTCGGATCTCGTCATGCCGGGGATGGACGGGGTTGCGCTGATCAAGGAGGCGAAGGCGTCCAAGGCCCCTGTTCCTTTCCTCGTGGTCACCGGCTACCCGTCGGTTGCCGGCGCCGTCGACGCCATGCGGGAGGGTGCGGCGGACTATCTGACGAAGCCGTTCACGCCGGAAGAGTTCACGCGTCGCGTGCACGCCACACTGAAGCAGAAAGCCGTTTCGGACCCCGCCGGGACCGCCCGCGGCGCCGTCGTGGCCGCGGCGCTCTGCACCCCGCTCTGGGCGCTGATCCTGGCCGCCCTGTGGCACTTCCTGTGATTGCCTGCCCCCGCCGCTCCGCAGCGCTTGAACCAACGAACCCTGAAAGCAGTTCATTGGTTCCTTGGTTCTCAAGTTCCCTGGTTCAACACGGAATAGGATTTATTTTGCGCCGCCTTCCGGCGCGAACTAACGAACTAAGGTACTAACGAACGGTCTTTGTTTGTCTTCCCTAAAACGTAAAACCTAAAACTTAAAACCCCGCGTCAGCGGTTGCCTAAAACCTAAAACATAAAACCTAAAACGCACCGAAGGTGTAAAACCTAACCCCCTAAAGCTTAAAACCCACGCCCTCCGGGCGTGCCGAACCAACGAACTCTTTTGTTTCCCTGTCCCCAGTCTTGAACCAATGGAACCAATCGAACCAACAGAACTAAAGAACTGCTTTGTCGAACCAACGAACTGCCCTTCCCCCTAAAACATAAAACACGGAATATCTGTTGCATATTTGTCCATCAAATGTATAATATCTGACAATATGAATTTTGAATGGGATGCTCAAAAGAGTATTTCGAATAAAGAAAAACATGGCATCAGCTTTGACGCAGCCCAAAACCTGTGGCTCGACGACAGGAGGGTGGAAATCCATATTCCATTTCCTTCAGAAGACAGATGGGCGCTGATAGCTGCGGTCGAAGGCAGGATGTGGACGGCCATCTACACGATGCGAAACGATGTAATCCGTGTAATATCGGTCAGGCGTGCCAGGGCAGGGGAGGTGAAACTTTATGAAGACAAAACAAAAGGCTAAGACGGCAGCCGAATTCGACGAAAGATTTGACCGGGGAGAGGATATCCACGATCTCGTGGATCTCTCAAAGACAAAGATAACTCACCCGGGCAGAAAAATACGCATTACGCTCGATGTTCCGGAATCGCTCGTGAGGGAGATCGACGCTGTGCGAGAACGCATAGGCGTGGATCGAGGGGCACTCATCAAGGTTTGGCTGCATGAGAGGGTCGCACAGGAAAAAGCGTGAACACCCCCCGAACCCCGGCCTTTTCCTGTTCTATGTCCTTGAATCAATGGAACCAATTGAGATTTCTGTGCGCCCTTCAGGCGCACCACCGCGATGAACCATCCGCGAAGCGGTGACAACCCCGCCGCTCCGCGGCGATGAACCAACGAACTCTTCTTTTGTGGAACTAACGAACCAAGGAACTAACGAACTAAGGAACAGTTTTTCTATTTTCCCCCTAAAACTTAATACCCCGCGTCAGCGGTTGCCTAAAACTTAACCCCCGCCGCTCCGCGGCGATGAACTAACGAACCAATGGAACTAATAGAACTGTATTTATAACCCACGCCCTTCGGGCGTGCTGTCGCCTTCCTTTACACTACGCATAGACGTGCAACAATAAGTGATAACAGCAAATATTGGAATCTTGCCCGAAATACCGGCCGGCGGATGTCGGTAAAGCTTACAGATCCCGCATTGCGGAACAGCCCTGGTGCGAAATAAGGCTAATCGAATTAATATGTTATTGTACTGGAACAAAAATTGCCTTATATAAATATTGTCCCTGTTCGACTTAATGTAACGTATGCACCCATTGAATTGAAATGAGGGGGGAGTTTGAAATGAAAAAATGGGGAGACATAGCGGCACACAGGGCGGGATGCCCGTACAAGGGAGTGGCTGTCTACGGCACCGATGAGGAGATAGCGAAGCATTACTCGGGGATTTGTACCGGATGTAATGTGCCGGTGAAGTGGCAGGAATGTGAGCGGTGGGAAAAAGGAGCCCGCACGGAACGCAGTTTGGGTCCGGCCGCGGTATCCAGGGCAAGACGAACCAGTTAATCCGCATGTCCACTCCGGCAGGCAAGGGGGGCCGCCATGGAGGGCGAGACCAGGCGAGATACGTCATTGGACAATAAGACGGACTCACTGCGCCGGCTGATCGAACAGCTGGGGGAAACCGAGTCCTGGTTCCACATCCTGGTAGACCAGTCGCCCCTCGGCATATCCATCTCCCACGACGGGGTCACCCTCTACGCAAACCGGGCCTGCGTGCGCCTTTTCGGATACGATGATCTCTCGGAGTTCGTCGGCACGTCCCAGTTGAACCGCGTGGCGCCGGAGAGTCGCGACAGGGTGGCCGGCTACATCCAGCGCCGCGGACGCGGCGAGCCCGTGCCCGACCAGTACGAGATCAAGGGGCTTCGGAAAGACGGCGCCACCTTTCCCCTCTATGTCGAAGTCGCCCGGATCCATCTCATGGGCATGCCGGTCTCGGCCGCCTTCTTCACGGATTTCAGTGCAAGAGCGCAGTTGGAGGAGGCGCTCCGGAAGGCGCACAACGAACTGGAGGCCCGCGTGGAGGAGCGCACAGGGCAACTGGCCGAGCGGGCGCGGACCGAGGAGGCCCTCAACACGACCCTCCGGACCCTTCTGGACCAGCGCGACCGCGACAGGGCACGGATGGAAGAGCGGATGGCCACCAACGTCAGCAAGCTCATCAAGCCCTGCCTGGAGAAGCTCAGGGCATGCCGGCTCGACATGGCTGCCGTCTCCCACCTGGACATCCTCGAGGCCAACCTGGAGGGGATCATCGAGCCCTTCCTGCAGCGTCTCACCATGACGCACTCGGACCTTACGTCGACGGAGATCCGGATCGTCAACTACATCAAGCAGGGCATGCGTTCGAAAGAGATCGCCGATCTTCTGAAGCTCTCCAAGGGCACCATCGACTTCCACCGGAACAACATCCGCGACAAGCTGGGCATCCGCAACAAGAAGATCAAGCTCCGCACCTACCTCCTGTCCCACTCCTGATCCCCCCACGCCCTCCAGGCGTGCCGAACCAACGAACCAATTGAACCGTATTTATCGTCATTGCAGGGGCGCCAGCCCCGCGGCAATCTTCTTTTCCCGAACTAACGAACTAAGGAACTAACAAACCAACGAACTCTTTTTATTGAACCAACGAACCAAGGAACCGCCTTTTCTATCCCCCGCTCCGGGCGTGTCGGCCCCTTTTACATGTTGCAATTGTTGCGAAACCCCCGTCATATTCGGCCTTTACAAACTGCCCCCCTTTTTTTCTGCCCGTGAAATGTAAATAATGTTTACAGATTTGAACGTGACCCGAATGCCGCATTGTAAAAATCGTTTATCAAATCGGGTAGTTGAGTTTTGGCTGGGATATTGCTTAGATCAAGGTCGCAAAATTTCGAAGCTGCTGCCATTGTCTCTGCCTGCATCACCGGATAAGTGAAATGGAGGTAGCGTGTATGAACAAGAAAATCGTCATAAGGAGAAAATCGGGAGTCAGCGCTGGGCATGCGAGTACCGGAAGTGGGAATGCGGTTGCAGCGAGTTTGTCTTTTTTGATGGAGGGCCGGCGATCGACCACAAATCATGCGGTAATGATCACGAAAGAGTGACCGGTGCACGCATCCATCCGCCGCAAGACCGAACGCTGGATTGCATGGACCCTGCGTTTTGTTGTCTGACGTGACCGGCACCTCTCCAACCCTCTTGCCAGCGAAATTATCATTCTTAACGAAGAATGATTTTTTGTGACCTGAACCCCGCCACTGCGCGGCGCTGAACCAACGAACTGTTTTTTACGAACCAACGAACTAACCAACTAACGAACGGTTTTTGTCGAACCAACGAACCGTCTTTCTTCTAAAACTCCGCGAAGCGGTGACAGGGGGTCTTTCATGAGCGAAAATGGGTTTGTCGATTACTACGAGCTGCTGCAGGTGAGTTCGAACGCCGATACCGACACCATTGATCGTGTCTTTCGGCACCTGGCCAAGAAACTGCACCCCGACAACCCGGAATCAGCGGACCCTGACCGGTTCCGCCTGCTTGTCGAGGCGCACCGGACGCTCTCCGACCCGGAGGCCCGCGCCGGTTATGATGTCAAGTACCAGGAATACTGGAACCGCAAGTGGAAGCTCGCGTCTGAGGCAAGCGACGGGACCGCTTTCGGCGACGACCGGGAAGTCCGCGAGATCCTGCTTTCGATGCTGTACGTTCAGCGCCGGCGCAACATGAAGAAGCCGGGGCTGGGTGATTATGAAATGGCCCGCCTGCTCGGCAAGCCGTTCGAGCTGGTGGATTTCCATCTGTGGTATCTGAAGTCCAAGGGCTGGGTGGAGCGCTTGGACACCGGACTGCTGGCGATCAGCGCCCCGGGTGTCGATGAGGTCGAAAAGCGCCGGCTCCGGCTCAGAAACGACCATCTGCTCACGGCCGGCGGGTTCGCGCCCGAGGGCGCGGAAGGACAGGCGGAGCGCTCCGACCCGCCGGATCTGCTCGTGTTTCCGGGAGGCGCTACGCACAGCCGGTGATCTTCATCGCAGCGTTTCTTCCTTAAAACGTAAATCGTAAAACCTGAAACCCCGCTCGACGTGCGTCGAGCGGCCGAACCAACGAACGGTCTTTCATGTCTCTCTTTCCCCGAACTAACGAACTAACGAACTAAGGAACTAACAAACCAACGAACTTTTTTTATTGAACTAACGAACTAACCAACTAACGAACAGTCTTTATCTGCTTTCTTCCCTGTCCTTAATCCC
>Ga0105098_10000936_pt1 | contig 10465 bp, 9 predicted proteins | sample PPLLak21cMay2015_FD_79137 | JGI IMG/M metagenome (GOLD analysis project Ga0105098, IMG submission 79137) | Freshwater sediment microbial communities from Prairie Pothole Lake near Jamestown, North Dakota, USA - PPLs Lake P7 Core (1) Depth... | ecosystem: Environmental > Aquatic > Freshwater >... | reverse complement strand
TAACCTAGTGCATTTTACATATTCACCCGGACGCTCCTGGGAACTCGCTTTTGGCTCATCTCCACCGCTGTGGCGTCCCCTCTCTGGAGTGATGATTCCGGAGAAGGTAATACAACACCATCGCAAAGCGCAGGGTCGGACGGCGGGACACGCCCTGTCCCCTCCGATAATGTTGATTCGCAGTTTGTTGAACACGTTGCGTTTCCTATGAAAAACTGCATAACTCCATTTTTCCTGGAAAGTGTCAGTCCCGCTATCGAGATGATCTGCACCGCCCCCGATGGGACGCCCCCGCGGCGGATTAGTATCTATAAGCATATTTGTAAATACCGACTGCCCCGCCGTGCCTCGGAGAGGCCATGAGACGGGGGAGCCCTCATAAAATTACCCATAGGTTAATGATTTTCCATGGCTGGGTGAGAACCATTCATGTTCATGCCCGTTTCTCCCATGCAATTATTTCCCTTTAATACGGGCAAATCCGGTTGTTAAAATCGTCGTATACCGGCTCTGGAGAAATCCCGATCTTCCAAATGTAATATTCAGGTTGCTTACGGATTTCCCTGGATATCATATCGGGGGTTGCCACAGTGGCGGGGGCAAAGCCCCCAGGAACGTTAGAAAATGATGATTTCTATTCTTGTGTTTACACCGTACCCCGGGAAAATGAATCCGGTGCACCGTTATAGATAAGTGATTTTATGGATGCCAGTTCTCGTTTGAAATCCCCGGATCTCGGCACGTATGCATCGGCCCCATCGCGACGGGCCTGATCGATCAGGTCATCTTTACCTCTTCCGGAATAAATGATGAACAGTCCGTCGTACCCCGTATTCCGTGCAGCCCTGACAAATACCCCGCCGTTCATGACCGGCATCCGGTAATCTGAGATCACTACGGCAATCGGTCGCTGCTTCAGGACCTCAACGGCATCCCGGGCATCGTCGCATGCTGTTATATCAAAATTCCCGATATCCTTAAAGGCGAGCTGCATCAGGTCGAGCATGTCAGGATCATCATCGACAAGGAGGATGGGGATCACGGGGTAACCTCCGGTGCGGGTCTGGTCCGGTCAGTGTTCATCCGGGGAATCCTGAAACTCACCAACGGGACCCTGATCTCAAACCGGGCACCTTTCCCTGCCACACCGTTTTCCTCGAGGGTCATGCCGGTAATGGAAAGGATTTCCCGTGCGAGGAAGAGACCAAACCCTCGGTTGCGGACCATACCGGGTTCAAAAATTTCTTTTTTCATCTCTCCGGGTATGCCCACGCCGTTATCTTCAATAATTATGGAAAGTCCCTGCTCTGTTGGCGTGCACCGCGTAACGATTTCCGTTGCACTCTTCCCATGGATCCGGGCATTCTCGACAATATTGGCAAAGACCCGGGTAATCTGAGGATCAGAGTAGATCTCATACGGGCCAACCTCAAACCTGAACACGATGCCCTGCAGGTCGAAGGCACGGGAAACTCCGTGGATAATATCCTCGACAGCAAACCACTGCGGGGGCTGCATACCGAGGTCCTTGAAATCACGCGTGAACTGGACCAGTTTACCGATTGTTTTTGTTGAAACCTCCAGCCGCTCAAGATGTTCAAGCAGTGTGGTATCGGCAGTCATGGTTTTTGCCCGGTCGATATAACCGAGAAGCACTGATACCCTGTTGAGGATGTCGTGCCGGGTCAGGCTGGATATAAGGTTTAACTTGCGGTTCACCTGCCGCAGTGCCTCCTCTGCGGCCTTCCGCTCGGAAATGTCGAGCTGGGTCCCGGTCATCCGCACCGGTTTACCCTCTTTATTCCGTTCCGTTACCTTCCCACGGACCAGCACCCATGCCCAGTGACCATCTTTATGCATCTGCCGTGTTTCGCATTCATAGGTGGCAGTTTCTCCGGCAAAATGCTTCTGCAGTAAATCACGGGATTTCTGCAGGTCATCGGGATGGGTCAGCGCTGATAATGTTTCGGTGGTGAATGGCGTGAGTTCCGGCAGCGTGTAACCAAGGATCTCTGCCCAGCGATCGTTAATCACGAACTCGCCGCTCTGCACCCGCCAGTCCCAGAGCCCCACACCTGACCCCTCGATTGCCAGGTTGAGTTTTTCCTCGCTCTCCCGTAATGCCTCCTCACCGTTCTTGAGCCCCGTGATGTCTTCGATCAGCCCCGTGATGCCCGTTATTTTCGTTCCTTCGAGGAGCGGCTGGGCGATGATACGGCCCCAGTGGATGGAACCGGTATTGTCCACCATCTTAAAATCACTCGGGCTGAGTTTTCCCTCCTGGGCCTCCTTTAATTTCTCCCCGAGGATGTGCCGCTGCTCTGACGGGACCAGTGTATAGAAATATTTCCCGTTCAGTTCCTCCGAACTGTACCCCAGGACGTCCTTTATGACAGGACTCACGTAGGTAAACCGGCCCCGTGTGTCTGTGGTGAAAATGATATGGCTGATGCCTTCGACCAGCGAGCGGTGTTTTTCCTCGGATTTCCGGACCAGGTATTCTGCCTTCCGCCGTTCGGTTACATCGGAAAGGATAACGACAAAGCCATTGGGTTTCCCGGCAGAATCAGGTATGGTAGAAACACTGACTTCGGCACAGAATGCGGTACTGTCCTTTGCTATCAACCGGCATTCCAGGTATTTTGTGAAACCCTTCTCCAGGGTCTTTTTCAGATGCTCCCTGCTGCTCTGCAGATCCGTCGGGGTAACATAATCAAAGAAATTTTTCCCGACCAGGTCATCGTTACCTGAATATCCCAGCATCGTCGCCGCCTGGATATTTCCCAGTTTTATCATACCTTCAAGATCCAGGACAAGTATGCCATTCGGGGAAGTTTCGATAATGGTACGGTAGTGCAGCTCACTGTCCCTGAGTGCTTTATCAGCTTTCTTCAGTGCCGAAACATCTGAAACCACAAACAACCCATAGACGAAGGTTTCCTGTTCATCGATACTGGGAGATGCCGACAGCCACGTAAACGCGGGTGTCTTGTCCTTTTTCAGGAATACCAGTTCGAAGTGTTCATTGTTGCCTTTTTTTATCCGGGAAAATTTTTCTTCAAGATACGGCTGGTCCCGGGAACTGACAAAGGAAAACACGGATTTGCCCAGCATCTCGTCAGAGGAGTAGCCGAGAATTTCAGACATCTTCCGGTTTACGAATGTGGTGTTACCTTCCGGCCCGAATGTCCAGATGCCCTCCTGCGCAAGTTCAATGAGGGTCTGGTACCTCCGCTCGCTGTCCTCAAAGGCATCCTTTACTTCCTGGTGGTTTTTGATCTCCTTTTTCAGGCTCGTTGAGGTTCTGGTCAGTTCTTTCGTGCGATCCAGAACAGTCTTCTCAAGGTCACGCTGGTATTGCTTGATTTCGGTAATATCATCAAGAATAACCAGGACTCCCCGTTTTCCGTTTTCAAGGATACTGGGAGCAAACTTTGCACGGAAATATCCAGTTTTCTCCCCGTTGTGCACCTCAATCTCTTTTAAGATATCTTTTCCCTGGGTGCATTCCTGTAATGTCCTGTTAATGTCGGGGAGGGACAGCAGGAGGAGGCCGGCCTGTCCTACCGGTTTTCCTACAATATCTTCGGACGATTTTTTTTCGAAATCCAGCACCCGTTCATTGACGTACTGTATGACAAAATCATCATCGAGCACGAAGATAAAATCCGAGGAGAGGCTGAGTATCGAAGATATCGGGATCCTTTTTGTGAGGGAGTATATTTTTGCCGACCCGATGACCTTGAGCTCCACAGCCCCTGAAATGCACAATACATCCAGATATTTCGCCACCGAATTGCGGTTTATGTCAATGGCATGGGAAATCTCGGTGACGGTGTATCCCTTGGCACTCCCCCGGAGAAAATTTTTTATTTTGGAGAGTTCCCGGTCGTAAGGGTGGGTTTTAATCTGGGTGAGGTCTCGGTTTTCGCTTGTCATAAAACTCCCCTTAATAGTTATGAGGTGTATTTTTTCATAAACCTATATAAATATTAGTAGTACTGCAAGGCATATACTTTTTTTCCCCCTTTGTGCTTTTAAAAGAGGAAAATGAAGTATTTAAACCATTTTAAAAAAAACAAGCAAACCACGCCAATCATGGTTTGGCACACAATAATTGCGCAGAATATTTTCCGGGACACCCCTTTCGCCCGCCCCTGTAATTTTCAATTCAATCAGCATATATATTGTCTGATTTTATGATAATACGATGTTGCACGAGATAACGATCCTGGAGGCCCTTTTTCTGGGACTGGTCCAGGGGTTCACGGAGTGGCTGCCCATATCAAGTTCAGGGCACCTCGTTATCTTCCAGGCGCTGCTGAATGTTTCTGTTCCGTCGGAATTTGATATCGTAATCATGACAGGGACCATAGTTGCGCTTGTCCTGTATTTCCGAAAAAAAATCCTCTCCTTGTTTACCGGCCTGCTGGTCGGCGACCGCAGTGCCATCAACTACATTATCCTGATATTACTCACCGGAATTCCTACCGGGATTATCGGTTTTGCCGGAAGAGAGTTTTTCAAATCCCTGTACGGGCTGCCGGTCGGTGTCAGTATTCTTATCATCATAACCGGCATCTTTCTCCTGATTGCATCGCGGCAGAAAAAACAGGATGCACAGATAACGAGGAAAAGTGCCCTGATTATCGGCATTGCCCAGGGCATTGCGGTTGCCCCGGGCATTTCGCGGTCCGGAAGCACGATCGGGACTGCGATTCTCCTTGGGGTAAAACCGCGGGATGCAGCTGAATTCTCATTTCTTATCGCCATCCCCGCGATGATTGTTGCGACTCTTCTGACATTCATGGAAGTCCCTTCTGCGGGCACTGGATTCACGGTTCTGTTTGTTGCGATTATTGCTGCATTTGTTGCCGGCTACGCCAGTATCGGTGTCTTTATGAGGCTTCTTGATGAGAACCGCCTGTACTACTTTGGTCTTTATTGTATCATGGCAGGAACGACCTTTGCCATTCTCACCCATCTGGCAGGTTACTGAGCTCTGCGGCTGACTTCTCCTGATTGTCGCTCAGACCTGACCCATCCACCTCAATGAGGGCTGGAGGATGCATTTTAAGAAAATCGTAGAAATTTGTGAGGATTATCCGCATCAGGGCCTTTCCCGACGCATGGCGGGGCAGGAAGATTTCAGAATTTCTACAATCGTCAGACCAGGATTGATCCGCCGCGGTGTGTCCCTTTGGGTGGCGGCGGTCATCATGATGAGATTGAAGGTCGCAATCATATCATATCTAATTATTATGATTGTCAGGGTGGGAGTTATAGGACGATGCTGTGATCCGCTTACTCAGCAATACAGGTTTTGGTGATACCATTGAGCAGGATGGTGGAAAAAAGGATATTACATCTCTTTGGTTTTGTTGATGAAGAGTACGGCACCGATGATTCCAACAATCAGCGCTGCCGGTAATGCCGCGGTCGGGAACTCAGGAGCGGGAATACTATTCATACATGTTATCGGGACGGATACAGTACTCCCTTCAGGATTGATGGCCGGTGAACGATACCCTTCCCAATAGGAAAACGGGTGAACGCATTGCCCCGTTATATAAAAACCATCCTGACATCCCTTTACCCGGGATGATACCGTGTTCACCAACGTATCTCCCGCAACTGGCGGATTTGAGCTATCCGGATTAAGAACAAGACTGATATGGATATCAGTATTTTTTGGGACATTGAAAAACGTTATAATAACTTTTCCTGCCTGAGACGTGTCAACGATATAATCTGGCCATGAAGACGTGATTGAACCAAAGACCAGATGTTGTGGCAGGGTATCCGTTATCTCAAGGAGAGAAAGATCCCAGATAGATGATGTTGCATCAATTGTATAAGGAACGGGAACCGAATCGCAATTCGTGAATTCCTCCCCGGGACCCGATTTAGAAACTATTGCATGGCAACCTGCAACCGGCGGGGCAAAAATGAGCAACACTACGAGAACAATTATTCCAATACCTGCATATTTCTTCATGGAAGAACTCCTGAAACTCCTGCGTGTGCCTTTTATCACTTCTTTATTAATAAAGATATGCAGATATTGTAACAATCGTTATTAAAATCAGGGTATAGTCACATTCTGGCGATGAAAAATCATTTGTTTATTGGATGGTATTCATTCACACGATATTCCTGGGAGCTTCGGCAGTGTGCCTCTGCCCCCGCCGCTATGGCGACCCCCCATAATGCGACAGGGACTGCTACAGACTTCCATCACACGACAAGTGAAATTTGAAATTCCCGTGACATTTTTTATTTCAATATTAGTCACAAAATTAATTTGAAAATATCGTCGTAAAATAAAAAATTTCTGGCGTTGAACTGGTATATTTACCCATTATTTAATACGACGGGGATCAGCTGAAGAATGAGTACGCCTGTTGAATTTTGGGTAAGAGTACTACAGAATTGCACACTGATTCGTTGAAATTCCGAGCAAAGTCATTAAAAAAGGGTATTTAGTCCTCTTTTGTGCTCTTGATGAAGAGAACGGCACCGATGAGACCGACAATTAACGCAGCCGGGAGGGCCATTGTCGGGAACTCGGGGATATTCGGAGTCTGAACGATTTCACTACGACCGTTCATGGTATAAATATCCCCGCTTCCACTTCCCTGGAAATTTACATCTACCTGTAAACTGGTCCAGGCTGTTGCTGAAACCGGTCCTGCAACGGGGCCCTCGTTAAATGGTCCCACGGTACTGGATGACGGAGGATTCGGTAAAATTGCCGATGTTCCGAGATCGAGACCGATATCACTCCGGACTGCTCCATCGAAAACTGTCGTCACCTGAATTTCGTCTGTCCCATCATTATCATTGAAAGGGGCCAACAATGGCACAGCAGTGAGGGTGACGCCATTGATCCCGCCATCGGTGGTGCTTGCCGAGAATGAACTTTCAACAACATTAGCGCCGATTATCGGAACTATCGGGGTTATGAACTGGAATCCAAAATTGCTTGGAGCACCCGTATCAATGACAGCCAGGCCATAAGTTATGAACGGGTCCTCCTTATAAGTGACAACTACGTTCCTGATTTCATACTCATCAGTTATAATAGGAGCGGCAAGCTCATAGACACGCTCAACATTATCATCGACTCCTTCGGTCGATGCAAGAACCACGGAATTTTCTTCCAGGTTTATCGGGTTTCCGTTAATCACAAGTACAGGCTTATCAAGTGCAGCTACAGGACTGATTGCCAGCAGCATGATTATCAAAGTAATAACTATCCAAGTTTTTCTCATGCCTTTCATCTCCGAAAGATACATTGCCTATATGCATATGAAAATATAAACCTAACGTTGCAAGGCACTGGTGCATTGCCTAAGTATTTAATATAATTAAGCTATATGTACTAATCTATCTGAGATAATGATTTAATAGTTATATGTATTGCGATTTTTGATCGTTCATCTAACCTGATGAATAGAGCATTCCTGAACATTCCAAGGAAAAAACACTGTTTTCAGGGGAGATAGAATCGGTTCTCTGCCTTTCTGTTTATGCCATACTCTTCCAATACACCTTTCTGAAGATACTGCCGCGTGAAAAAAACATTGGTATGGTGCACCCCCAAATTTCACCACAAGGTCCGGTGCATAATCATTGATGCATCAAAAACCATCATTAAATCGGTTTTCTATCAAAAACGATGCGAGGGATGCGATTCGAACGCATGAACCTCTGCAGGAATGGATCTTAAGTCCATCGGAGTTGGCCGGGCTTTCCTACCCTCGCACTCTTACCAGCGCCCGGATATCCTGGATCCGTTGTTCCGGACAGAACTATCCTCGCGCCCTGAATTATTAACCGTACAACTAAAAAAAAAGATTGCCTCTGAGTTCCTTCTTACTTGGATATTGAGTATTCGGGATGGCTGGGGGGACATGGGTAAGCAGTATATCAGGTCAGTTTATGCGGGATGATTTAATAGCGGGAGAATACTACCGCGAATATCCGGTTCAGAAACGGTATTATCGGCAGTACCAGGTTCCCATGGACTCATGCATCAGAGGAATATTGTTCCCCGCAGCGGCAGATGCTATGGACTGCCCGGGGTCTCGAAATCCGTCCACCCGGTTCCTCAAGTCCCTCCCGGATACTAAACTTCACTCCGCAAAAGATACGTTAAATTGCAATTACCGGGATAGAGAATAGGACAATTGATAAGAGAGACAATTAAAGCGACTGTTGAGTTACCCATGAGTACGTTAAAACTTTCCGGATGGGTCGAGGTTGACGGCCAGCGACTATCCCTGAAGGAAGTCGAATCAATCCTCAATAATAACCCCCGGGAGATCCTCCGTTTCGGCGGAGAATTTTTCCTGGCAGGGTCCGGGTGCCGTGCCCGCGACCACTTCGGGATCATGCCGGGCAACTGCCCGAAAGGGACCCTTATCTGTGATGGTGAGGTGAAAGGAGCGATCAATCCTCCTGTTCCCGATCTGCCGCTTGAAGAGGCGATTATGACCGCGGTACAGTTGCGGAGTGACGAGGGCATAACTGCGCTTTCGGGAGGGGTGGACTCGACCCTTGTCGCCCGTCTCGCCGGGTGTCAGTGCGTGGCAGTCGGGCTTGAGGGTTCCCACGACCTCGGCCAGGCACGCCATGCCGCCGAGGAGCTCGGGCTTTCCCTGACCTGCGTCACGATTACGCCAAAAGAGATCGGCACTGCCCTCCCGCTGGTTATCGGAGTAATCCCGGTGAAGGACCCGGTCAGTACCAGTATCGCCCTGACCCAGTACTTCATCGCCCGATATGCAGGACAGCAGGGCCACCGGCGGGTCATCACCGGGCAGGGGGCAGATGAACTGTTCGCGGGGTATACCCGGTATCTCACTACGACAACCCTTGAAGAGGATCTCGGGCGGGATTTCCTGGGGCTTGAACTTCAGGCTGACCGCGATCAGGCTGTTGCCGCACTCCATGGGGTGTATCTTTCCATGCCGTACCTGGACGTGCGCGTAGTGCGCGCTGCGCGTGCGATCCCGGCCGGGGCAAAAGTGCAGGGGGGACGGCGGAAGATCCCGCTCCGGCAGGTCGCAGAACGCCATATCCCCGAAGAATTTGCCTGGTACGAGAAAAAAGCGATGCAGTACGGGAGCGGCATCTGGAAGGAGCTGCAGAGGCTTGCCCGTAAAAACGGTTATAAAACGTCCATACAAGATTACATAGACCACATTATAAGGGTGGAACATGGCCACTGAACAGGAAGTATACCATATCGCAGAACTTGCCGACGTCGGCATCAATACCGAGGAACTGGGTACGTTTACCCACCAGTTCAATGCAATTCTTGAATACTTTGACGTGCTCGACCAGGTATCGGGAGATACTGCAGTCAGCCGCGATCTCTGCAATGTCATGCGGGAAGATGAAACAGAACCCTCCCTCCCCCGCGAGGAAGTGCTGCGGAACGTTGCGGCACAGGAAGACGGGTTTATCAAAGCGCCACGGGTGATGTAGTGGGAGACAATGAGTGCTGTTTTGAACCGGAAGACCGGTACAATGCCTTCCTCACCACCTGTAAAAAAGTCACGCACGGGTCAGGAAAGCTCGGCGGTATTGCCGTTGCCGTCAAGGATAATATCTCGACACAGGGTATCGAGACGACCTGCGCCTCGAAAATCCTGAAAGGCTACATCCCGCCATACGATGCCCATGTTGTCCAGCTCCTTAAAGGATCGGGAGCGGCGATTGTGGGCAAGACCAACATGGACGAGTTCGGCATGGGGACCACCACCGAGAATTCCGCGTTCGGCCCCACCCTCAACCCCTGTGATACCGGACGCGTGCCGGGCGGGTCGTCAGGAGGCAGCGCCGCAGCGATTGCCGGCGGCATGGTGCGGATGGCGCTCGGTACCGATACCGGAGGTTCGATCCGCTGCCCTGCAGCATTCTGCGGGATCGTCGGGCTGAAACCGACCTACGGGCGGGTATCGCGGTACGGGTTGATCGCCTATGCAAACTCACTGGAGCAGATCGGGCCCATGGGCCGGAGCGTCGACGATGTTTCATCCCTCATGCAGGTCATTGCCGGGTATGATCGCCGTGACTCGACCTCGTATGATAAACCCTATACCCATACCCCCTGCGCCGATATCAAGGGGATGAGGATAGGCATTCCGCAGGAATATTTCGGGAGCGGTGTTAATCCGGAGGTAGCGGCGGTCGTGAATACGGCTGTCGGGAGGCTCGAGGAGCTCGGCGCCACCACCGTTCCCTGCAGCATACCCTCGATGGAGTACGCCCTCGCCGCATACTACGTGATCTGCACCTGCGAGGCAAGCTCCAACCTCGCCCGGTTTGACGGCGTGCGTTACGGTCCTGCGGCTGACTCGAAAAAATCCTGGCACGAGGCCTACCAGGAGGTGCGGAGGGCGAATTTCGGCACGGAAGTGCGCCGCCGCATCATGCTCGGGACCTTTGCACTCTC